>Ga0209541_10000729_pt1 | contig 65346 bp, 57 predicted proteins | sample RifCSPlowO2_01_FD_184027 | JGI IMG/M metagenome (GOLD analysis project Ga0209541, IMG submission 184027) | Groundwater microbial communities from Rifle, Colorado - Rifle CSP2_plank lowO2_0.1 (SPAdes) (version 2) | ecosystem: Environmental > Aquatic > Deep subsurface > Groundwater | place... | reverse complement strand
TGGCACATGCTCCGCATGCGTAATTGCCGGATTCGCGAAGCGCGAACCGGTCTAAGGTTCCATTCATCCCCGCACTCGCGACGGGCTATGTTCATCGTCTGACGCCCTCTCCGTGCGGGGTTTCCTGGTATTTAATAATCGATTTCTTAATTGAAATCGAAGAGTGTTCCTCCTTATAATTACAACGAATGGGTATCTCCCCTATCGGAAGCTTGGTGAAATATGCCGATCACTCCATATCTCCGTCTCGTGCGGTCTTTGACGGCTGTACATAAAGATGTTGAGTTGTGAGGAATTGCACGACATCTTCAACTTTCATAAAACCTTTCCACACAATGATATCCTCCACCCCAAGCTCCTTTGCAAGCTTGTGCAGTTCACCATCAAGCGGGCCGCCACCGATGATCGAGCAGATAAATGGTCTTGGAGATGTTTTTTTTAGTATCGCAAGGGCGCGCAAGAGGTCGTCATACCCCTTTTTTTCGACAAATCGCCCGACCGTCGCGATGCGTATGGCTTCACCCGGAGCGATCGACCGGCGTGTGAATGGGTAGCTCGCCACGTCAACGGAGATTGGAAGCGTCTCGATTTTTTCGGCAAGAAATCCGTACGGGAGTATCCGCTCCTTCATATTGTTTGACATCACCAGAAACCGAGCACAGGTATGAATAAGTTTTTGGTACACATTACGCCCCTTTTTCCTGAACACCCCGCTGACATCTACGCCATAGAACGTGGTGAGAAATTGTTGGGGAAGACCGAGGATCTCCCGAACGCGCAGATAGCGCAGGGCGACAGTACCGAAGTGGCAATGTACGACCTCTGCATTCATTCCAAGGAACGGCTCGATCCAAAAAAGATTTTTTAGGGAATATGCATCAGCACCGTATTTTTTTACGTCAAATATCTTGCGCAGGAGCGACGGTCGCGCAAAAAGTATGTGCAATATTTTTGGAACTGCCCGAAAGACGCGCACAAAAGGATCGAGTGGCATCTCGGCCGAATGTACTCGCTTGTCTAAATTGTAGTCGAAAAACTTGTCCGAAATATTTTCTCTTTCGCCGTTCTTAAACACATAGAGCTCCACATCAACCCCGCGGTCAATGAGGTCGGTAACCTGACTGATGAGCCACGTCTCGGAAACAACGGGAAAAATGCCGATAACAAAGGCAATCTTGTTTGCGTTGGGAACAAGAAGACGATACAGCCCGAGCTGGCGATCAATGAGCGGCTTTTGATCATACATGGCAAGCATGTGCGCCCGCCCAAAGTCCGACATCCTCCCCCACTCTTCGGGGTGTTTGATGTATTCGAGCATCTTTGCGGCAAAATCCACCGGGTCTGCCTCGTTCGCAAGATAACCATTTTTGCCCGGAATGACCTGGTCGGGAAAACCGCTATGTTTCGTTGCAATGACCGGCAGTCCGGTCACCAGCGCGAGTATTGCTGAAGTGGTCATAAAAATAAGTAGGGAGTCGCTAGTAGGTAGTCAGTAGTGAACTACGAGTTCAACATCAAAACTATAACAAATGCGGACATCAAACGACGTTTGACATTATCTGTTGTATATGATACAACATCTTTAGTCAGTTACCCCAATTTTTGAAAAGGGCATTGTAATGCGGAAAGAGAAAGAAGCGTTCCTCGCACTATCGAAAGATGTGCAGGATGAAATCGTCGCGGAGTACTTCCGCCAAACTCCGCTTGCAAAAACAGCCGTTGCCCTCAAAGCGCTGAGGGGGGCGGAGTACGCACACCGCCTCGCAAATAAGGGTTTCGCGCCAATGGAAGTGTTCGAGCTTCTGCTCGGGCCTGTGACCGTTTCGGTGCAAATCGTACATGAAGTACGCGAAAGTGGAAAACGGCTCGGTTTCGCCTTACGTCTGCGCAACGCGAGCGAGGCGGGTTACGGCAGTCTTTACCACAACACGTGCTGTTCGTTTCGCTGGCTCGACGACTTAACCTCAGCGACCGATCGAGACGACAGCGATGCGTTCAATGGAACACATCCGGCGCCACTGGAGAAACTCGGAGTGACGCTCCACCACGAGACCCCGCGCATGAATATGGACATGACGTTCATGCACCGGCGAGTGATCTCCATGTCGGACATCGCGAAAATGAACGGCACATGGCGGTTCTTCTCCGATGAAGAGATCCGCGCGCATCCGGCCGATGTCGTGGAAAGCAACTGGCATCAGCTTGAGTGGGTGATGGACGAAAATCGCGCCGAGTTTGGCGTGCTCAAAGGTTCATTCCCCGCGCAACTCTTTTCGCGGTAAGGGATTCTTTACTCCGCCGCCATTTCGACAACAGGCGCCTCGCGTGCCTGTTTTTTTATGCAAACATATTACACGCTTCAATGATCTTCTTTATCTCTTCTTCCTTGAGCATTGCGTGGAGCGGAATGCTGACGATGGTCTCATGAATCTCTTCGGTAAGCGGGTACGACTCGTTATTCCACTCCTTATACGCCGGTTGTTTATGCGGTGGTATAGGATAATGAATCATTGTTCCGATACCTTGACCAAGAAGATGCTCTTGGAAGCGATCTCGTTCTTTTGTACGCACGACAAAGAGGTGCCAGACGTGCGACTCATCATATGCGGCATGAGGCAATACTAATTTTTTATTTTTTATTTCGGCCAAATACCGTTTCGCAATTTCCCTGCGCCGCTGATTTTCCGCATCGAGATATTTTAACTTCACCAGCAATACGGCGGCCTGAACCTCATCCAAGCGGCTATTTACTCCCTGATATTTGTTGTGATATTTTTTCTCACTGCCGTAATTGCGAAGTGCGCGCAGAACTCGAGCAAGTTCCGCGTCGTTTGTTGTCACCGCTCCGGCATCGCCCAATGCACCGAGAGGTTTCGAGGGGTAAAAACTAAATCCGCTCGCATTGCCGAGATTTCCCGTTTTGCGCCCTTTGTATACCGCGCCATGCGCCTGGGCGGAATCTTCAATGATCTTGAGCCCGTGTTTGTCGGCGATCTTTTGCATGTTGTCGGAATAGCCGACTTGTCCGTAGAGGTGAACAACGAGAATTCCCTTCGTTCTCGGAGTAGTATGTTTTTCCAAAAGCCGAGCATCAATATTGTAGGTCGCAATGTCCAGCTCGACCAAAACGGGTCTTAAGCGATTTCCCGTAATGGCCAAAATGCTCGCAATGTACGTATTCGCGGGAACAAGTATCTCGTCCTCTTCTTGAAAGACGCCAAGTTCTTTGTAGGCACGAATAATGAGCGTGAGCGCATCGAGCCCATTGCCTACACCGATCGCATGCTTCACGCCGCAATAAGAAGAAAACCTTTTTTCAAACTCCTCAACTTTTTCTCCTAAAATATAATGCCCCGCATCGATGACATCAGAGATAGCCTCCATGAGTTCTTTTTTGCGTGGAGCGTTCAGTTTTGCGAACTCTAAAAATGGGATCATAATGGTCAGTCACTAGTTTTTAGTTGCTCGTGGCTAGTAGAAATGCCGCTACACAAAACACTTAGTCCACGACGCGGAACACGGGGAGCGGTAGCACAAATTTCCCCTTCACGCCTTTTTTACGCCACTCCGCCATAATGTGGTCGCCATAATGCCACGCAAGTATCACGATGTAATCGGGTTGTTCTTCAAGAATGATCTTGTTGTCAACAATAGGAATGCGAGTACCGGGCAAATATTTGCCGATCTTCTCTGAGCCGGGCAGTTGCGCAATGTACGGCATGAGCGTCTCGTCAATTCCATAATAGTTCACCAGCACTGTCCCGCGTCCGGGGCAGGAATCCGCGACGAACCGCAAACCTTTTTGCTTCGCTTCGTTTGCTAATGCGAGAAACTTATTGCGATTATCGGTCACACGCTCTCTCCACGTTGCCCATGCTTCGGGCGTAAAAAGTCCCGCCTCTTCCTCCGCACGAAGTAATTCGGCGACACAAGGGTTTATCGGGTATACACCCTTTCGCGCAACATACGTCCGAAGGTTGCCCCCATAGCGCGATGCGCGACATGCATCAAACACTTCGAGTCCATAATAGGGCATCAATGTGACCAGCGCTTTCAAGCTGTAGGTGCGTACGTGCTCATGATAGATCCCTTCGAACTGATTGCTCTCGAGCACGTCAAGGAGATACTGGCTTTCCGTGATAAAGATCCCGTCGTCATCAAGCAATCGGCTCAATCCGCGCATGACCTCGCCCAGGGGCGCCATGTGCGCAAATACGTTCGTCATGGTGATGACCTTTGCACGCCCGCGCTCGGCCACGATCTCTTTGGCGACATCTTCGGTAAAAAAACTCTGGATCGTTTCGATGTGATTTTCGAGTTGCGCATAGTGCGCCATGTTCGTCGGCTCAACGCCGAGCGTGCGCATGCCGTTCCGCTTGAAACCGGTGAGCAGTGTCCCGTCGTTGGATCCAATATCCACACAAAGCGAATCCTTGGGGATATCGAAATCTGCAATAATGTCGTCCGCAAAAGATTTCTGATAGATTCGAAGTGGCTCGGAAATGCCAGCGCGATAAGGATACTCAACGGGATAAATAACTTTTCCATCAATAATATAATCTAACTGCGCAGAACCAGAATCAGGACAGATCATCAGTCGCAACGGATAATGCACTTCCGGCTGATCGAGCATTTCTTCGGAAAGAAGCGCATCGCAGGGAGGCTGATGTCCAAGATCAATAGCCTCAAAAAGATTTTTTGAACCGGTAATTTGGCAGTAATCCAACTTGCCCGGCGGCACATCGTGGTTAAACTTTGACGTTGTCATATGCTCCTTAAAACCATTATGGATATCCTCCGGTAGCATGGGGGTTTGCAGGCGAATAAAAGTAAGAATCTTCAACCACAACGCCCGCACACAGCAAGCAGGTTGCTCGGTTGAAGAACACGTACGGACATTTGCTCTTCTTCCTCGCTAGCCGTAGTAATATATCTATGTTATAGAACACACTCAAATAGTGCAACTTTCTTCTTGTTATTTATGTTGACGTATATATAATATTCTTAACCATGCAAATCCCGTTAAAAGCCGCAAATATATGATGTCAAATCTATTTTTACCAGAGACCTCGAATATTACAAGCATTAGCCGAATAGGCCGCAGGATTTTTTCGCCCGCGTCCTAATTCTAACGGGATGAAAGGAGTCATTCTCGCAGGGGGAAGTGGTACGCGCCTCCACCCGCTTACCAAGATCACCAACAAGCACTTGCTTCCCCTCTACAACAAGCCGGTCATTTTTCACGCCGTCGAAAAACTGGTCAGTGCGGGCATCGACAAAATAATGCTTGTTGCCTCACCGCAATACATCGAAGATTTCGTGAGCGTCCTCGGTTCGGGATCCAATTGGAAATCGCGAAACACCTCCGACAAGCAAGTGCAGATCGTTTACGGTATACAGAACGAACCGACCGGCATCGCTGACGGACTGTGGATCGCAAAAGATTTCATCGGGGTAGATTCGGTAGTACTGCATTTGGGGGACAACATCATTTTTGAAGATTTAGAAAAACATGTGCAAAATTTCAAAAGTGGGGCAAAAATCTTCGTAAAAAGGGTACGCGATCCGGAAAGGTTTGGAGTGGCCACCATTGATGAGTCGGGTCGTGTCATTGAGATTATTGAGAAACCCAAGACTCCGGTCTCGGATCTTGCGGTTACCGGTATTTATATTTATGACAATTCTGTCTTTGATCGGATGATCGGTATGCCAAAAAGCGAACGCGGTGAATATGAGATCACCTGGGTCAACAATCAATTCATTGATACCGGAGACCTTGAAGCCGTACACATTACGGGCGATTGGTTCGATGTTGGTACATTCGAGAGTCTCCTTACCGCATCGCTTTATGTGAAAGAAAAACACGACAGCGAACAAAAGGGTTCATGAATTACAGAAAGATTGTTCTCGTTAGCGGTGTGCGGGGCATGCACGGTACCCCCCAGTATGAATGACGCCGGCAGACAATAATCATGAAAATACCAGAGAAAGTCATACTTGTTACGGGCGGTGCGGGGTTCATCGGAAGCAACTATCTCAACACCGTAGTTCCCCGTTACCCGAACTATCGTTTTGTGAACATTGACGCGCTCACCTACGCCGCCGATCTCAAAAATATCACGGTAGCAGATGCGCCGAACTATGTGTTCGTTCAGGCTGATATTCGCGACGTATCGGCGCTCCAAAAAACATGGGAAACATACTCCCCCACCGATATCATCCATTTTGCCGCAGAAAGCCACGTGGACAATTCCATCGCCGGGCCCCGAATATTCGTGGAAACAAATGTGCTCGGCACCCAAAATCTCCTCGAGCTCGCACGCGCGAGTGGTGTAAAACGTTTCCATCATATCTCTACCGATGAAGTCTACGGTTCACTCGGTTTTGATGCACCGTCAACCGACGAGAATGCGCCACTTCTTCCCAACAGCCCCTACAGCGCCTCCAAAGCGGGTGCAGATCACCTTGTGCGTTCCTACAACAAAACATTCGGACTTAACACCGTCATTACCCGTGCATCAAATAACTATGGACCTCACCAGCACCACGAGAAACTTATCCAGCTCTTTATCAGCAACCTCCTCTCCGGAAAGAAAGTTCCTCTTTATGGCACCGGGAAGAACGTCCGCGACTGGCTCTATGTCGGCGATCACATTCTCGGCATTGATGCGGCCTTTCACAAAGGGAAGAGCGGCGAAGTCTATAATCTCGGTGGTGGTGTCGAACTTGAGAATATCGACATCACCAAAAAACTGCTCAAGCTGACCGGACGTGATGAAAGTGCGATCGAATACGTAACGGACCGCAAGGGCCATGATCTACGCTATGCACTCGATTGCAGAAAAGCAAAGCGTGAACTCAATTGGGCACCGCTCAAATCTCTCGAAGAAGGACTTCGGGAGACGGTCACATATCATAAGCGGAAACAGGAGAGCGATAAGAAAAACTGACCTGGTGGGGTCAATCTTTCTGTTGAGGTTTCCTTGCGACACAAAAAATCTCAAAACCGAAGTGTCGGGACAAAAACCTTCCTGTCCACGGGTCAATGATCCTGTTGAGACGGTTGAGCACGCTTCCGATAACAGCCGCAGGTTTCCAATACATCTTTAATCGAAATATGCTGTAGGCTGGATAAAAGCCGTCCATGGCGACAATTTCAAGGTGGTGTCCGAAAAAAAGATCGCGGAGTTCTTTTCGTGTATAGGATTTTTCATATCCATAACGATACCGTTTGCCCATAAGAAATTTGTGAATGGTGTGCGGATTCCACAGATTGTTGACGGAGACGATGAGAACCCCTCCCTGCTTGCAAACACGGCGCATTTCCCGCATGGCATTCTCAACATCAGGCAAATGCTGGATAACCACATCGCAAAAAACAACATCAAAGAAGTCGTCGGGAAAACTCAGTGCACGAACATCCTCTGTACAAAATTCGACATTCTTTGCGTTCACTTCTTGTGCGAGTGAACGAGCGATCACAAGCGACTCCGGAAGAATATCGGTCACCATGACTTTTGCATTTGGAAGATCCTGTGCCATCTTCACGCCGTATCTCCCCGTTCCCCCGCCGACATCAAGAATGAGCTCGGCATCTTTCGGAATGTATTTTTTAAAGACAGGATATCCTTCGATAAACAATCGCTGGCCAAACAGCGTTTTCGCGCTATTCTCCCCACCCCCATTCTGCCACTCATTTTCCCAAACTTTATTTACTTCTTCCTGTGTTTGTTCATTGTCTTCTTTCATAAGAAATTTGTATCATATATTCCGCTCTTTGGGCCATACGCGCGACCGCACCCACTGAAAATGAGCAAAAAGGTTTCCTCTGACGATCGTATCGATACACCACAACACGGCAAAATAGGTACACCCGCCAAACCCAACGTAGAAGAAGAGCGTAAAAATGTTTTCTACTGGAATGGTGGATTTCAGGGCGAGAATTGCGACTGCCATGACTACTCCGGAAAACAGCGGTGTGCTCACCAGCCGCAATATCCCTTTCATTTCAAATAATTTCTCCCGATAGAGAGCAGTGATATAGACAAGGGCTGAGAAAAATCCGCTTCCGAGCATAGCCCACGCAGCCCCTATGGTTGAAAGTTTTGTGAGAAAGAGTGGGAGGAGAACGGCCATTGCCACACACTGGACAAAGAGCGCGGCAGTGACTACTTTCGGTTTGCCGATTCCCATAAAAAATGGTGACCCGACAACCTCAAACGATTTTATGAGCGCATAGAACGCAAGCACGGAAACAACAGGCGCCATCGGCAGCCAACGCGCGCCGTAGAGTACATGAACAATGTCCGGCGCAAGCGCGTAGATACCCAAGGATGCAGGAATAGTGAACGCGAAGATGAGTTGCGCGATGCGAGTGAACGATTCTTTGCGACGACCCATCTCAAGTTTTGCAAATGCGGGAAAAAGTGCATTTCCCAATACACGACCAAACTCTGCGGCTGGAAGAAGCGCAAGCGCAAAGGCTGCCTGATAATATCCGAGCCCCTCGGGGCCGATCAACTTTCCGACGCTAAAATTATCTCCTTGCGTGACAAAGTAACCAACGATCGCACTCACTGAAACCCACTTGCCATAACGCAGAAGATGCCGAAAATGCGCGAGCTTTGGCCTAAATTTTGGACGATAAGGATGAAAGAGGTATGAAAACAGCACTGTGCCGATACGATATGCAACAGCACCGATAACGAGTGCCCATACACTGCGCAAGATAAATCCCGCCACGATCACCGTCACGATCTCAAAAAGCACCATGGACATATTGTAAAAAAACTGCCGATTGAACTGCATATTTTTTTGAAAGAACACGGTGCCTATATTTTCAAATCCACCAATGACAAGCGAGAGCGCGAGCACTCGCGTTAAAGAAACAATTTCCGGGTGACCGAAAAAATCTCCAAGAAAGGGCGCAGCAAAAAAAACAAGCACGCCGATAAATGTGTTGCGCATGATCTGTCCCGACCACGCCGTATCGAGATACTGATACGGGTCTCCTTTCTCATGAACAAGCGCGTCATGAAACCCTGGCTTGAAAAAAAGATCCATGACTCCAAGCGAAAGCGCCGCAAGACCAAAAAGTCCGAAATCCTCAGGAAAAAGAAGGCGTGCAAGCACAATGGTTCGAATGAACTGCACCACCTTGATGACAAGCCGTCCCACCACTAACACAAAAGAACCTCGGACCAACCGGTTGCCGGTATCAGGAGCATCCTCCCACATGAGGCGAAACATTCGGACGAACTTAGTCACCGGAATATATTTAGCAAAATCCACACCTTATACAACTCCTCTCGTTCAAAAAGGTTGCCGAACTTGGATCTCTTATAGATTACGTTACTGATCGAGGCGGTACAGATTTACATATTCGCCACCGTAGGTGAACTCTCGGACAAACTCAAGACCTTTCATTGGTCGTTTTTGTTGTACATCAACAAAACTCTGCACAACATCCCCTAAGCTTCGAGTGTCCAGGGCGAGATAGGACGCATGCTTGGCTTTCATGGATTCAAGTATTTGTTCAGGGCTGTCTCTCTCGGAGATTTCCACCCAGTCTGCCTCCGCATAAAAGGCAATTTCCGGCTTGCGCGAGGCGATCAATTGTTGCTCCGGATGCTCCACTGTATCCTTAAAATATTCGCCGAGTAGCTGATACTCAATCGGCTTTGTGGTATCAGCCGGTCTAAAGAAGAAATTCTGGAAAACAGGGAAAGCAAAATAAGTGGCACTCATCGCGACAATAAGGGTTGCAACAAAAAGGCGTTTCCGAGCTAGAAAGAGAGAAACATCGGCAAGCGTAGAGATGAATTCGTAGCATCCGATACCGATGAAGAAAACAAAGATAAACACATATGGCTCAATATAGCCGAAGTCTCCATCGGAACCTACCGCAAGTGCGAAGAGCATCGTCGTGGGGACTGTGAGTACGCCGAGCGCCGCAAAGCGCCTCTCCCTAATCATCTTCCAAAGGCCGATCCCAAAAAAGGAGAAACCGAGGATCCCAAATATCCGCAGGAGATATCCCTCAATGTCGTAAAGGTTTGAAAGATAGACCTTGAGGAACTTGGGAGCAAAAATGCTCTTGAGAAAGGGCGTCATGGAGTTATTGGGGGTCCCAGAAGTAATAGACTGTGCCCCCTCTCCGGTGGTGGACAACCCTTGAACAAGCAACGTCCCCTGCTGCAATCGGCCGGCAAATGTCCACTGTCCGGTATAAGCGTGGAGGTACACAATGTAGGGGGTTGCGCAAAGCACGAAGCCGAGTATCGCCACAAAAATAATAGCGATATTCCTTTTGAATGTTACGGTTGTTCGGTTGATCAAAAAGAGGAACACGGCCAAGGGAAAAATGAGTACGATGTACTCCGGCCGCGTGAGGTACAGAGCTCCTGCAATGAGTCCCAGCAAAAAAGAGAACGCGAAAACCTTGTGCCGCTGTTTATCGAATTCAATATACTTTGTCAAAAAAAAGAAAAGGAGAACCAACAAAAACGCCGCTAACGGTTGTGCCACCGGCCCCATATTCTTCCACACCACCGTCGCATTCACCGCAAGAAAAAGTGTGGCGATCCCGGCAACATGACGTGCAACAAAGAAATGCATCCCGTAGTAAAGGAGCGGGAGCGTCAGGAGCCCGAGTGCTATCACCGTAGTGATGGCGGCAAGTTCGATGTTCCCGAGCACGAAATAGAATGGGACTATCGCGAAAGAAAGTCCAGGTGAGTAGAAGGTGTGTGGTTGATGAAAAACGGAGAGCCCGCTTCCTTCAGCCAAACTCTTTGCCATGAGGGCATAAGAAACACCATCGGTGCCGATATAGGCGAATTTAGGATAAAGAAACAATGTGAGAAACAGGTTAAGCAGAGCGCAACCTGTGATGATCAGCGCATCTTTTGCTCTCTCATCTCTCCAAAACCGCCTATCGATCACCGCTAGAAAGTTATTCATGTTTATGAAATTTGATCTTCAAATTGTTAATTTGAAGAGAAGTAAAGTGGGGTGACATTGTAGATTCCATAGTATTCATCTTCATACCACGGTGTTTGCCCGCGTAGAAACTCAGGAACAGGAAACCGACGATCAATGACCACCTGACTTACGTCAAACCTTCGTAAATATTTGACAACATTCGGTCTTACCGTTTTTTCATAATAATCAAACCATAGGGATTGGTCTATTGTTCCATCATCACTCCATACTCGCGCGACGATAAGCGTCGCACACGAGGATGAATGAAGCACGATCGTACAGAATTTACGTGCAAGCATGTTGCGTTCAAACACTTCTGAAGGTACCCCACCTACACCAAACTCCTCATACGCTTGCGTCACCTCCTCTTTCGTGAGCGATTGTCCCAGTTTTGTTGTGAGCCAGCGTTCAGTGTTTTCTGTCGTGCTTACCGAAAAAATTCTGCCGTAATAACTGAACAACACATGCTGGCCTGTATAGAGCGGAATGTAGCCACTGAGAGGTTCAGGCGCGGCGATAACATGCGTGCCGGGCAAGGAGGAGAGAGCAATAAGAGCAGGCATGATGTATTGGGGGTTTCCTGCGTCATTGAGATATTGCGGACTTGCGCTATCAGGACGATAAACAACTGCGGATGGAAATTTGGTGGGAATGGCAACAAATACTTTGTACAACACAAGCAACAGAAGCAGGGCAAAAAGAGGGAGGAGTATTCTTTGCACATAGATACCCCTCTCCCGCAAGACACGTATCGTGGGAAATGTCAATAATACGAGACCAATGGGTAAGAGGATTTGAATGTAGTAGCTCGTGTGTGATGGACCGGCGACATCCACCCCGGTAATAATGTTTTGTACCATCACACCAAGCGTACCCAGTGAAATTATTGCCACCGTTAAGACGACATCTTCTAAAGAAGGCCCGACGCTACTCCCTTCCGAAAATATTCTTCGTTGTCCTATTGTGCGCCTGCACGCGAGCCACAGCAAGAAAGACCAGACAAAGAGGAGAATGAGCCACCGACCGGAATTGAAAACCACCGGCGACGGAAAATGTGACCGTACTCCCCCAAACCAATTAATCGTTTCCGCGAATACCGGGAAGTCACTTATCCCATGAAAATAAAGAAAGTAGGGAATGGAGAGGATGACCATTGTCGCAATCGAAATGATCAGGGAGCGCGCCAACTGCATACGCCGCAATATGAAAGAAAGGACAACGCCGACCGCAAGCGAGGCGGCGATAACTTGAAAAAGGAAGCTCTGTAAATAAATCGTAAAACCCGCAAAGAGACCGAGGAGAAGGGGTGCGTCCCAGGAGATCGTTAAAGGGACTTCCCACTTTGTGAACAAAACATCGGCTGCTTTCGATTTCCAACTCCCTTGAGTCGGGAAATTGAGGTCGCCCCGCGGGACTTCCAATTTCCTACTCCCTTCGATCGGGAAATTTAGGTCGTGCGTCCCTGCCGCTTGCGATCTACCGTGATACCATGTCCACAAAAATAGGATCAAAAAGAGCAGAGAGAAGGGAAAGATCGTCTGCATGTTGGTTACACGGTTCATGTGCCAAAATATATAACTCGAGACAAAAAACAACGAGACAACGATCATGCCCCGCGAGAAACCGAGTTGAAGGAGAAGTACGCCAAGCAAGAACGCGAAGACAGCGTTCCAAAGGAATGCATTCCACACTGCCGCCCAAAATGGAGAAAGGAATGCATGGGGAATGCCGGTAATGCTGTCAGCGATCGAGAACGAGGGCGAAGGAGCTTTATATAACGTCGCATAGTAGGGATTCCCCATCACTTCCCCGTGTATCGCCTTTTCTGCACGTGTCATGTAATACAGATTGTCGCTCGTTAACTCGGGAACAACACCTTGCCAATCGTCACCAGCCACAACACGCGCGACCATATAAGGATGCGCGCCATAGAGCCCGCCCAAGATAGCGAGGACAAGGAGAAACTTCCAGGACTTTTTAATTTGTGCCATAAGAGTCCGTTTCATCGGTAATATCGTAGATCGCGTAGTATTGATCGCTATACCACGGTGTTTGCTCACGCAAAAACTCCGGAAGAGGAAGCCGACGATCAATGACCACCTGACTGACATTGAATCTCCGCAGATACTTAACGACATTTGGTCTAATTGCCTTTTGATAATAATCAAACCACGCGGACGGAGCGACGAGACCCTCGGTATGATAAATTCGTGCGACAATGAGTGTCGCACACGACGGCGAGCGAACTAGCATCGTGCACAATCTGCGGGCCAGTTTATTGCGTCCCATCACTTCCGAATCTCCTCCTCCACCGGAATCATCGGACGCTTTTATCACGTCCTCCGGTGTGAGCGATTCTCCCAACTTTGATGTGAGCCTGCGTTCGGTGTTTTCTATTGTACTCACACCGAAAATCCCGCCCCCGCCATAGAGTACGTGTTGCTTTGTATAAAGCGGAATATAACCAACAAGAAGGTCAGGTGCGGCAACGACATGTGTTTCAGGTAGAGATCCGAGAGCCGAAAGAACAGGTCTAATATACTGAAGATTTCCTGTGGGTCGCACAAATTGCGGGCCCGCACTATTGACGCGATAACGGTCAGCAATTGGAAATTCTCCGGGAAGCATGACAAACACTTTTACAGCTATGACCAAAACACAGAGAAGGAGAAGTGCTTTTCGCACATAGGCACCTTTCTCCGAGAAGACGCGCATCGTGGGCCATATCAACAATACAAGACCGAGGGATAAGAGAAGGCGGCCAAAGTAGTTAGCATGTCCGATGCCGGCCAGATCAACTCCGGTAATAATGTTTTCTAACATCACGCCAAGTATGCCCAACGATATTGTCGCCACCGTCAAAACGACATCTTCTAAAGAAGGCCCGGTCGTAGCTTCCCCTGGGACTGCTGTACTTTTTCTGGTCCATTTCCGCGCTTGCCACAGTAAGAAAGACCAAACAAATAAGAGGACAAGCCAGCGACCGTAAAAATAAACCCCGGGCGATGGGAAATGCGAACGCACCGCAAAGAAATAATTCATCGTGTCGCCAAATGCGGGGAAATCGCGGATACCGTAAAAATAGACAACATAAGGAATGGCAATTGCGGTCATTATTGCAATTGAGGCGAGGAGGGATCGCGCCAGCCGCATGCGTCCTAGGGTGAGCGCAAGTAGGGCGCCGACAACAAGCGATACGGCGACAATTTGAAAAAGAAAAGTGTACAAATAGGTCATTATGCCCGCAAAGAAACCGAGAAAAACGTAGCTGTACTTTGGTTCTGTTTTCAATCTGTCTCTATGCCATGCAAGCAAAAGTAAGATAAAAAATAGGAGAAAAAAAGGAAAGATCGTCTGCATGTTTGTTACACGGAGCATGTATCCAAATGTGCTACTTGCGACAACAAAGCAGAAGACAATAACCATGCTTCTGGAATAACCAAGATAAATCAATATCACGCCAACGAGAAGCCAAAAGAGTACGTTCCAAAGGAATGCATTCCACACGGTGGCAGCCATTGGAGAAAGGAAAGCATACGGGATTCCTGTAATACCATCAGCCGCTGAGAACGACGGCGAAGGAGCATCATAAATTGTTTCGTAATGAGGGTTCCCCGTTATTATTTTCCCGTGTATCGCCGCATTTGCACGCGTCATGTAGTTTAAACTATCTCCCCAAAACTCGGGAACAACCCCTTGCCAGGCGTCACCCGCCACAACACGCGCAACAATATAAGGATGCGCACCAAATAGCCCGCCGATGATGGCGAGCACAATGAGAAACTTCCATGACTTTTTAACTTCGGCCATTGTTTGGGAAGTACACCCGGTGAGCTCTTTAAAAAAGCGTATAGATGAAAGGCGCCACGGCACTCCCCTGCGTTGCGACGAGCAGCATGCTCAGAAGAACAAGCATGACCACAATGGGAATCAGCCAGAACTTCTTTCGTTCCATGAGAAACTTAAGAAATGCGGCAAGGATATGAAACTTGTCCATGATCATTAATTTAGCACGGGGACATGAGAACTAAAAGGGCTGTTCCAATGACTCCTTTTTGAATGTCGAAGCGCAAATCCAATAACTTTCCTTTTTTCTCAACATCGATCTGCGAAAGAAACGCTTCAGAGGGCCGATGGGCGTCATCACGAGAAAATAAAAAAACGTGAGCAATGTGTTACCAACGACCACACCAAGAATGATCGCGATCCCCATCCAGAGTTGATAAAAAATTTTAAGCGTATGTGGGACAAAAATACCAAGGCCAATGAATAACAATGCAATAATGGGAATTATCAGATGAATATTTCCGTTTTTTACGATTATCACAAAAAATGTGAGTCCCAAAAGCACTCCGCCAATAAGCAGACCAAATTTTTTGAGCGACCGTTTATTTGTATCAATCGCCTTAAATTCTTCTTTCATCGTTTGAAAAATATGTTTCATGTTCAGAGAAATTTATGCTTTTTTATATATTGATACACCGTCTTCGCAATGGCATCATATCCCATGGCATTCGGATGTCCGTCTATAGTATGTTGGTAGATCATAACTTTTTCATCGAGTTTTTTTGCGAGATCTGGGAGGGTGTCGATACAGGAAATATGCGCCTCCTCACAAAATGTAAATATTTCTTTCCGTAAAAGCATTTCTGAAGCAAATATGCCGGTGTAACCAGACGGGAGACTTTCTCCGGCAGAACGCATGTGTGTTTCATATACCATTTCTTTTGTCGGGATGATCACGATCACGAAACGGACTCCTTCTTGTGTAAGCCGTTGGTCCATATCACGAAAACGATTCTGAGCAATACGCCACGCTTCAAGTGTGTTCGTATCAAGTTTGACCGTATTTAAGCGATAGCCGGAGTTGAGAACGGTTTCAAGTCCAGGATCGGGATACACCAATGTAATCTCGGGGTGAGACGCGCTGAACGTCTTCATGCGCTCAAGTTTCGGTGCGTCAACCTCGATCCACCCCATCCGGTTTGCAAAAGGAAGCCAAACACCATTATTTAAAAGTCCCCAAATACGGCTATGGAGACGGGGCCATGCAGTGAGTTGCCAAAGTTGGTAGATGCGTGATGTGGTATCGACCCCGTTCCACGCCTCGGAATAACCGGCGTTATCCTGAAATTTCCAAGGAGACGGAGTAAACGAGGGATCACGCAACTCGGGGTACGCATCCCGCTCATACACCATACGATAGACATCGTAAAGATCATTCCCCAAATAAAAACCCACAAGTACTATCTTGGGATGAAGAGGGATCGCTTCGTCGAGAAGTGCATCATACTGTACCGGTCCATACCCGCCAAGCGCCATTTGGTATACGCTTGTCGACGCTAGACTTCCCAATACCTGCGGCCATGCCTCTTCACGAGTTACACGGGTCACATCATCTCCCATGGTCATTGAATCGCCGATCGCGACAATATTCGCCTGATCAAGCGGTAGCGCATTTCTCCATCCTCGGACATCCCAACCGCCACCTTGGTGGGCGATCCATCCCAATCGACGGTCAGGGGTCACGTGAGCCGGAAAAAAAACTCTCAATACAACCTCTGCAAGAACGAAAGCAACAAAAAATCCACCGATCACCACGGCGACATTGATAAGTTTTTCTTTTCGTGGAGATAGAGTCATAGATCAATCAAGTTCATATTTATTCTTCCAATTTGCCTCATCATTGAATATTGGCATTGCTCTCTTATCGAGAATATAATTTTCAAGCACAAGATAGTCCATTTCCGTACGCATGAAACAGCGATACGCATCTTCCAGTGTACACACAATTGGCTCTCCACGCACGTTAAATGACGTATTCACAATTGTCGCACATCCCGTCGCTCGTTCAAATGCTTGAATGAGCGCGTGATATCGTGGCGCAACATTCTGCGCGACTGTCTGTACGCGCGCGGAATAATCAACGTGAGTTATCGCAGGAATATCCGATCGTGTTATGTTCAGTTTTTCAATACCCCAGAGCTTTTGTTCTTTGCTTGTCATTTCCCGGCGACGTGATCTCTTTACAAAGGCAGTAAGGAGCATGTAGGGGGAAGCATGTCCCTCCAGTTCAAAATACTCATCCGCTTTCTCGGCCAGTACTGAAGGTGCGAATGGACGAAAACTTTCACGGTACTTGATCTTGAGATTCATTTTTGATTGCATCTCCTTATTTCGCGCATCGCCCAATATTGAACGCCCGCCCAAGGCACGCGGGCCAAACTCCATTCTTCCCTGAAACCACCCCACGATCGCACCTTCTTTGAGCGTGTTTGCGACTTCGCCAAAAAGCTTGTCGTCGGGGAAAAACGTAGAAGGAATACTTTTGGTGTCCAGGAACTCCTTGATCTCCTCATTGCGAAACTCAGGACCAAGATAGGCTCCGCACATTGCATCCTTACCCCCCGCCCTAGGTCGAACATTGCCAAGATATTCATACCAAGCACAAAGCGCCGCCCCAAGTGCACCACCCGCATCTCCTGCGGCGGGCTGTATCCATATTTCCTCAAATGGCCCCTCCCGCAAGATACGCCCATTTGCCACACAATTGAGCGCAACACCGCCGGCGAGACAGAGGTTCTTCAGTCCTGTTTGCTTGTGGACATGCTTCACGATCGCAAGCATGATCTCCTCCGTCATCGCCTGAAGCGACGCGGCAATGTCCATTTCTTTCTGCGTGAGCAGTGATTCGGGTGAGCGGGGCGGGCCACCGAAAAGATCGTGGAATTTCTTATTTGTCATCGTCAGTCCTGCCGGATAATTAAAATATGACATATCGAGACGAAACGAACCGTCTTCCTTAAGATCAACCAGTTTGCGCATCGCATCGACATATTTCGGCTCACCATAAGGAGCAAGGCCCATCACCTTGTACTCTCCCGAGTTCACTTTAAAACCGGTGTAGTAGGTAAATGCGGAGTAGAAAAGTCCGAGTGAGTGCGGAAAATGGATCTCTTCACCAAAGGTAATTGCATTCCCCTTCCCCGCCCCCCACGATGTCGTCGCCCACTCACCGACACCGTCCACGGTAAGTATCGCCGCCTCATCGAAAGGGCTTGGGAAAAACGCACTCGCCGCGTGAGAGCGATGATGTTCCGTGAAAAGAATTTTTCCCTTGAAGCCAAGCTCTTTCCTGATGATTTCCGGCATCCAGAGTTTTTCTTTGAGCCACGTCGACATCGCCTTCAAAAATGACAAAAGGCCGCGGGGAGCATGATCAAGATACGTCTCGAGCAAGCGTTCAAATTTCAAAAAGGGCTTATCGTAAAAAGCGACGATCTTCACATCGTCAATGGTGATGCCCGCTTCCTTCAGGCAATACGCAATCGCATTTTTCGGGAAGCGCTCATCGTGTTTTTTACGCGTAAACCGCTCCTCTTGTGCGGCGGCAACAATGACCCCGTCTTTAACGAGACATGCCGCGCTATCGTGATAAAAAGCCGAAATGCCGAGTATATACATAAAAGATTTCCTCATGCTAGTACGGGGGAGAAAAGGGTGCAACTCTTCATTTTATGACAGTTTCCATATACGCATCAGAGTGTCTCTTCAAAACACCGCGAGACATGCATGCGCAAGATAACGCGGATTCCATGTCAACATAAACGCTTTCCAAAAATACGTTCTCGCCTTTACTCTATCCCCCGAATCGCGGCACCATATCGCTAGCCAAAAGTACTGCTTCGCGAATGCCTTTTTGTGTTTTGCGTAAACGCCCGCATGTTTCGCAAGCAGAAGTTCTCTGCCACGGATGCGCCGAAGTAAGTCTCCTCCGATATGCTCATGGGGGGTCATATCCATACGCACGAGCGGAAGGTCAATGCCCACACCTTTGTAAACTTGCGTTATGCGGATCAAGAGATCAACCTCCTGATGCGATGGGAGCGACTCATCAAAAAACCCGACGCTGTCGAATACCGAACGGCGAATAAGGAGGGAGGAGGTGATAAAACCCTTGAACCGCAGAAGTACGATAACTGAAAAATCATGAGTGCCATTTTTGGTCTGATTATAAGTACTGCCATGTTCGGTAACATTCTCTACGCCCGTTGCAACAAAGCCGACTTCCTGATCCACTCCCTTGATCGCTTCGACTTGGAGAGCGAGCTTCTCCGATAACCACTCATCATCATCATCAAGGAATGCAACGTACTCTCCGTGCGATTCTTTTATGCCAGTATTTCTCGTTGCAGACCCGCCTTGGTTTGCGGGGTGGTGAGCAATATATCGAAAACGGTCGTCATTAAGAGCATCAACAATGTCCCTCACGCGCGGCTTGTCTCCGTCATCAACAACGATCACTTCGTAGTCAGAAAATGTTTGTGAAAGTACCGAACGAATCGCCCGCGCCAGGAGTAGGGGGCGATTATGGGTTGGGATGACGATGGAAACTTTCGGCATAACGGCTAGGGTAATTGTACATTGAACGCGCGCGCCCATACCTGGAACTGCACGATCGGCATGAAGCGCTGAAGGTCGAACTTGGTAAAGCTCTCTTTGCCGTCGATCTCACGATGAACGAGGCCGTCGAGATCGAATAATTCCGCTGTAGGGCGATAATAACCCGGCGAAAGGACCCCGCGGACCATCCGTCCGAAATCACTCGTCATCCATTCCGTCACCGGAGCATTCCAGCCGGTTTTCTTCTTTTCAAGGATGTACCTCGGCAACAGACCTTTGTATGCATTTCGCAAGAGAGACTTCTTCCCATGGGCAAGCTTCTCCTCCGAGGGAACGGCGTTCGCGAGGCGGACCAACTCGTTCGCGAGAAACGGAAACCTTCCTTCCATGCCAAAATGCATGATGATCTTGTCGGTACGCATGAACTCTTCGTTGGCTAGCCAGAACCAACGATCAAGTTCGGCGACACTATTCGGGCGATCGGAGAGCGGCGAAGCGATGGCCGGTACGTCGCTTTGTGACAGCGAACGGACCGCATTAGCCGCATCAAAACCATTCATGAATCGGAGCGGGCGGTTTCCCGCAAGTGGAGTGATCTTGTTCATCTCATACCACAACGCAACGGGGTCTTTCAGGTGGAGAAAATGGCCAGGCAAGAGGAAACCGTCCCTCCAGTTTCTCCATGAATAGAGAAAGTCGAGCGGCAGAGACGGATATGCGTCATATTTTGCCGTTATGCCGCGCGCGACAAGATAGTGCGGGTAACCAAGAAACAATTCGTCGCCGCCACTCCCGCTTAAGATGATCGTCACGTCTTTTGCCGCCCTTTCCGCGAGGAGCAAGTGCGACGGAACGGAAAGGTTGAATCTCGGCTCCTCCATGGTGCAGATGGTCTCCTCATATGCCGCAATGAAATCCTTCTCCGTCACCAACAACTCATGGTGATCGATGCGATATTCACCCGTAAGCCGTTTTGCCAAGTCGGCATCCTCGTTATACTTCGGGTCTTTTGTTTCAAATCGCGTCGTGAACGTTTGCACAAGCCCCTTCTCTCGCTCCGCAAGTTCATGGAGTATGACTGTCGAATCAAGTCCGCCTGAAAGAAAAAGTCCAAATGGCCGAAGCCCCATAGTGTGGTTCCCGACCGCCGTGCCGATCTTTTGTCTCAACGTATCTTCACTGAACATCACCCCGCCTTCTCTACGATCGCTCCAGCCAAACCACCCGTCCTCTTCCCTCCCCGTCGCGATGTCGATCTCTTTATACGAACCCGGGGCAAGTTTTTCTATTCCCGCAATGAGGGTATTTTTCGTCGGCGGATATCCGAACAAGAAAAAAAGTTTCGCGCTTTCAATATCCAGTACGGGTCGAATACCGCAAGCAAAGAGCCCTCTCATTTCGGATGAAAATATCACGGCTTTATCCTTGCGTGTAATATAGAGCGGTTTCATTCCCGCGCGATCGCGCGCTAAAAAGAGTCTTTGTTTGCGTTTGTCATAGAACGCGATCGCAAACATGCCGTCGAGCTTCGCGAGAAAATCCGTACCATGACGCAGGAGACCTTCGAAGATCACTTCGGTGTCCCCTTCCGTATGAAAGACCGCCCCCTCGTTTTTGAGTTCATTTCGTAAATTTTTGTAATTGTATATCTCGCCGTTGTAGACAAGCACAAAATTGCCGTCCGGTGACATATACGGCTGCTTAGCCAATATCGGTGTCTCGGTGATGGCCAGAAGATTTTGCCCGAGCGTGATGTGCTCATCAGAAAACACCCCCACCCCGTCGGGCCCGCGATGTTTGGTCGCCTCATTCATCTTTTGAATGATGCCGGGTCGCGCTTTCTCTCCCTCTGTAAATCCATTTATTCCGCACATGCCTACATAGTACCAAACAAACGACGGAAACGTTTCAGCGCGCCCGAAGCATAAGAGCGGATCTTTTGAAGCGGTGAGAGGCGGTGGTTGAGTCTCTTCGTGTAATGATTTTCAATGCCATCAAGCGGGATGTAGCTGAAACGGAGCTTCATTTTCCATGCAACATAGTTAAAACTCATCTGGTCACGCTTTGACCAGCGAACCAACTCTTCCCACCACGCCTCCATTGCCGCCACAACATCGGACTCATTGTGGTGGCGCAAAAGAACGCACGTCCACGCAAGACCGCCCGTATCGGGAAATCCGAGGGCTCGATACGCGTCCCCTTGCCGCTTCACGAGACCACCATCCTCCTGATGCTTTCCGGCACGCTCCATCAAAAGTAAGCGCTCCTCATGCTCGGCAAGCGATGAAAGTGGTATCTCTTTGCTTTTTGCGTGATCTAAAACCGCAAGATTGGCATCCGTGAGATAGTCGCGGATGAGATCATTCATATCACCCTTCAAAATAACATTTCCGTCGACCCAGATGCTTATTGTGTATTCCGGAAGAAATCGATGCGCAAGGATCTTATATTTACGCGCACTGCGCGTCGGATCAGCCTCGGGCGGTTCAACACGACGAATTTGCCACACCGAGGAGCGAAACGGCTGATCGGTAAAACAGATAAAATCACAGTTCGGGGGCACAAATGCAGGGGCAACCAAATTGTCCTTCTTCCCGAAGATCGCCGTGTAGACAACGATGCGCTCAGTTTTTTGAGTGCTTGTGTTCATAGCTCATTTGTTTTCTCCAACGATCCCCAACAACCGCTCTTTGAGTACGGGAACGCTGAATTCTCGATTGATAACTTCTCGAGCGGCAGCGCGCATTGCATCGCGATTCTCGCGTTCTCCATACGCGCGGAGTATGGCATCAGCGAGGCTTTGCGCGTCTCCCATCGCGCAATAGTACACCTCCTTCCCATCCTCAAAATAACGCTCCATCGCGGAATTTTTTCCCGTTACCACCGGCGTACCACACGCCATCGCCTCGAGAAGTTTATTGGGAATAACTCGTGCGGCTTTTTCTGTGTCGCCAAAAATGCCGAGTGTGAGATCAACTTTCTTTGTGAGCGCGATCACCGCCTTATGTGGAAGCCGTTCTATAAATTCCACATCGGAAAGTCCCAACTCGTCTCGCAACCGAAACGCCATCCCCCTTGTCTGCCCATTCCCCACCATAAGAAAACGGAATCGCCCACGGTCAGGAAGGAGTGCAATAGCGTGAAGAATATATTGTACCCCTTGAAGCGGGATGTAATTACCGAAGAAGAGCACCATGAAGCGACCCGACCGTTGCTGGATCTCCACCGGATAGACAGACGAAACAGCGTCAAATTCTTCGGTGTCCATCGTGATAGGAATGATGAGTGTTTTTGTGCTCCGGTGGATCAAATAACGTTTGCGAAAGTATTCCTCATGTTCTTTCGTGTCAAACAAAAGTACATCCGAGCAGAAACATACCAACTGATCAATGATCGTGTAATAGAGTGCCTTGATGCTCCACGATGATGCGAGCACCCGATCAGAGACCAACGAATCGTACGCGGAAATGAATGTGTCACCGATGATCTCTCCGTGAAAAAAACACCGCGCAAGAAGTACCGTACAAATGAGGCGTTCCGCGGGATATACAATGAGCAATCTATCCTCTTTGCGTGCAGAAGAGAGCGTACTCCAAAAGAATTTCCATTGAGCCACAAAGGACGGGGTGAGCTCGATGATCATTATGTCACCCAAAACTTCACACGCACGGGCAAGCGTCCGATTTCGCGGATAACTGAGTACTCGCGTACCGACAATAAATATGCGTTTTCGTTCTGCCATAATAAATCGGCAGGGACACTAGAGAAGCTTCTCTCCCCATGTTTTGGGGATAGTGTCCGCCGTAAGGTCCATATCTTCGAGATACACGAACGGTTGATGTCCGATCTCTTTCGCCCACGCGATCATCCTCGGCAACCCCTCGCGGATTGATGTTTCCGGTTTGAATCCGATGAACTCGCGCGCTTTGGCGTGGTCAGAATAAGCATATTTAACCTCCTGCGGCCGTGCATCAAGGTGCTTTGGTTGAAATTCTTTTGGTGCTTTCCCGCCAAAATAAACCTCCAGAAGCATTTCGGCAAGTTTTTTCAGCGTCACAACCTCTTCCCCGCCGATGTTGATCGCATGTCCCACACAGCGCTCTTCGACGGCCGCGCGCACCATCGGGGGAATGACATCGTCGATATAAGAGAATGCTCGCGTCTGTTCACCATCGCCATAGATAAAGAAATTTTTTCCCGCCAAGAGCCGGTTGATGAAAATGCCGATCACGTTGCGATACGGGTCGGCGATATTCTGGCGCAGGCCAAATACATTGTGCGGGCGAATGATGACATAATCGAAGCCGAACACCTTCGAATTGATGCGCGTAATGGTTTCCATCGATGCTTTCGCAACGCCATAGGTATCTTCAGGAAGCGTGAGCATGTCCTCCGTGAACGGCACTTGCTGTGCGCCATACACGCTCATGGAACTGGTGAGTATCATCTTACGCATCCCGTGCTTGATCGCCGGAACCAAAAGATTCATATATGCTACAAGGTTCCGATCAACCGCGCTGAACGGCGTAAAGTGGCTACGTCCCTCTGTTGCATCTGCGGCAAGGTGAAAAATTACTGTCGGTTTGATGCGCTCAATATACTGGGCGACTTTTGCGCGGTCGCGCAGATCAAGTTCCGTGAATTTTTCTTTATTTGTGACATTGCGTAAATAACCACCAGAGAGGTCATCGATGCCGTAGACATCATACCCGAGTTTCTCAAGATGATTGACGAGATGACTTCCCATGAAGCCGGCCGATCCTGTCACCAAAATTCTGTCGCTTTTCCTCATAAAAAATTTGTGTCATGTATTCCTTTATGCTAACCCCAAACAAACAAAAAAGTCGCAAAACCCTGAATTGAAAGCACTATAACAGACTGGGTCTTTTGTATCAATCGCCCGTTATAGGCCATTGAAACTGTTACCATACTCCCCCGGATAGGCCATAGGTCGGTTACCATAGTCGCATATGACCGTGAAGATGGTCATATCGAGTGACGCCATGCGGGAACACTTGTACCGCTTCTCGGGAGGAGATGCACTCGATCATACCGGTGTTAGCGCTGGTGTGCGGCGCAGTTTTTGAGTGCTATGAGATCTTCTTGTAGAGATTGCTGTATCCGAAAACATCAATATAGAGTTTCGTTCTTTCGTAGATCTCGCTGATCTCACTTTTTGAAAGCTCCTGCGCGGTTTTCAGGTTTGCCACGCTCGTCGGTATGCGCACTGTTCCCCACGGGTAAACTTCCTCAAGCTTCTCTTTGTTCCAGCTTGGATAGGCGTGTGCTTCACTTGGTCCGATTCCCATCTTGTGGAGTATTCCGCCAAGGACTTTCTTTGGATCCTGCACGATATCTTCGAAACGAACGATAAAAAAATGTTTCGGATATTTTGCTTCGTGCAGTTTTGCAAAATACTGACACGTATTCCAGCCGAACATGTAGTTTGCGATGGAAAGAGGCACGGCGCGTTTCTTCGTGTCAGCATATGCGGAAAAGGGATTGCGAACGACATGAAGTACAAAACCTGCGCCCTTGTAGTCACTAACGATCTTTTCCCCGTCCACTCCAATGATCGGGCTATACCCGACATATGCTTTTTCCTTGCCTGTTGTGCGATGATTTTTCCACGCGGAAAAAGTAGCGCGGAAAAATGCCTCCATGACGTTTGCGCGCGTGAGTGGTTTCCCCTTGAGGTAAGCAAGGAAGTCTTTCTTGCGGGCGCCGTCGGTGAGGTCCATTTTGGCGGTGCGAAACTTGCTTACGGAGGGAGTCTTGAGCCGCACCTTGCACTCCTCGTCGATGATCAGTTCGTACATTTCTTCGGGAGAAGCCGAGCTTGGGAATACTGGCCAGCGATATTTGAGCGGGTAGAGACTGGAGAGGTGGTCGACGACATATTTTGTTCCCGGTTGTGATTCGAACGGGTAGACGAACAATTCTGGGTGTCCGTCGAGGAGTCGGTGGGTAGTGTTCCCGCCGTTTTCATACATGGCGGAGAGCATAATAAATTTGAAGAAAGCGGGTTTTGATTTTAGCATTTTGCTGTTATTTAAAAATTATATGGTAAACATTCTACACTTGATAAGAAAAAAATGCACCCTGTTCCTTTTCTGTGGTTTCTTTTACCGTTTTGTAAAGAAAACCCTCCGTGACAGCTTGCGCGATATGCTCAATGGCGAAGATCTGATTTCCATGCGGGAACTCTATTGTGCCGATGGAGGACATATTTTTCAGATCAATTGCGTGGATTCCTGATCGCGCCTTTTTATGATCGACACCAGGAGCATACTGCCGGAAACGCGGCAATATCCGCGAAGTGCCGACAAAAAGTATGTCATCAATTATGCAGAGCCCCCTGGTCCAGCCGGGAAGAGTTGCAACGGGGTGAAATTTTCCTTCTTGTATATAGCCCACTTCCCCATAACCGCTGTTGTCCACAAAAAGTCTTTTTTTATAATACCGGAGCGAGTGCGGCCTCGTCAGTCCGTGGGCAATCGGGGTTCGTGTCTTGCCTGAAAAGATCACCCCCTCGCCATCAACGGGATATGTCGCATCCCGGGGCTTTGTGCTCCGAATATGTGCCCCGGAGGCGGAAAAATAAGAATCGCTTAATGATTTCCCTGCGGCGATCGAATTGAGTTGAATATAATTTGCCCGCGTATCTGGTTTCCCACCCTTCGCTTCAGTAGATTTCGGCCACCAGACAAGCTTATCGGAAGTGCCAGAATTCATGTCCACTTCAACAACACCGTTCATTCCCACCGCATTTGCATAGAGCTTCCCGGCGATGAGGGCAAGGTCATGGAAATAATACATCCCGCCATAGTATTTTGCCCGCGCGGGCATAAGTATATTCCGCCCATCAACAACACCGCGTTCATCCGTACGTTCGACATGCTCCTTCTGGGGCTTGAACTCAACAATTTGATTTGGGTTTCGCGTTGAGGCGACGTAGACACTGTGCGTTTTGTGGTCGACGGCAATTCCTGACGGATGAGGAATATGAAAAAAAGTTTGTTCGAGTTTATTCTTTGGAACAGAGAGTGTGATAAGTAAGTTTTCATACTCTCGACTCACCAAAAGAGTGACCCTCAACTTCTTGAGGACTGCAACGAACGAATTGCTCGCGTTGTACGCAAGTGATTCTTCGGTAATTCCCGCCTTGGCAAATGGTGCGCCAAAGATCTCGTGTGGACGGCGGAGGATTTTTTCCTGTTTCTTCCAAGATTTTTGTTTGTCCATGACGGGGATGTGTTATGCTCGATCCTCCATTTTTATTTTCAATAACCCGTAGAACATCATTACGGCCGATTTAAAGTTGGTTGTACTTTTTCCACTCTTGCGCCCAGTTTGGCGGGTGGGAATTTCGATGATCGGGACATTTCTTTTAAATGCTTTGAACATCAACTCTGCATCAATGCTGTCTCCCAGTGAATGAAGCGGGATCGTCCTCAGAATATTCCTTGGGATGATCTTCGGAGTTGCATTGACATCCCAAATGGGGGTCTTGAGAACAATGCGATTGACTATGTTGTAAAAAATAGACGTCCATTTTCGGACCCAATCACCACGTTCGATTCGCGTTGCTTTGACGATTGCATCGTGAGAAACTTTGGCATACCGGAGAAGACGAACCAATTCTGCCCCGTTGGTGCGCGCTGAGTTTGTATAACAGATGTAGTCGCCGTTTGCGTGAGCGATCCCCCAGTTGACTGCTCGCCCCCAGCCCGCTTTCTTGATACTGTGTTCAACAATACGAGGAGATTGGTTAAGTACTTTTTCATCGAATTCGCCAGAAAGTGAACCTACGCCGTTCACCACCACAATGAGCTCGTACGGGTCGCCAAGGAGGTCGAGTTTTCCTCTGAAATCGTCGATAACCTCACTTACGTGGTCCCCCTGAGCATAAAAGGGAAGAATAACGGAAAACAAGGGCTGTGCGACCTTTTGAAGCATAAGATATTTGCCATAGTACCTGAAATGCTCCAAATTCCCTAGTGTTGGCGTGCCACCTCTCTCGATTTATAAAATTATGGCAATCGGGAACTAAGTCCTCCCGTTCAAAGGGAGCTGTACTCATCTCGCCCTTCTGTCTAGGCGGGATGAACAAGCCCTTAACCTCCTGGATATAAGCGTAAGAAGTACTTAAAAAACCGAAAAACGACCGCATTGAAACGTCCTTTCGACGTCATCCGCCATCGACCGTTCTCTTCAATGAGATATCCGCCGTAGCGCATATCTTCAAGGCGCCGCGTGAGCAATTGATTTGGGACGTATCGTGACGTGAGTTCCGCGAAAGAAAGCTCTTTGGCTGGCGTTTCTTCGATTTCGGTCAAAATACGCGCCGAAATCCCGCGGTCAATGAGGAAGTAAAATTGGGCGTAACTAAAAAAGAGAAAAATATAGATCGCGAGGCCGTTTACGTACGTGAGAAGCCGACCGACATCGGTTTCTGTAACGACACCCCCATACCACGAGCCGTCGGGAATAAGGAGAGCCGCCGCCATGTAGCCGAAAAGAAAGACCAGAAAGATCCGGTTGACGACGCGAAAACGATTAGTGATCCGCCAAAAATGAAAAACAACCCAGTGGACGACAAGGAAGAGGGCGAACGCGATGAAACTAAGGACGATTTTTTCAAGCATGGGTCTCTACTATGAATATAATTTGTCATTGGTATTAAATAGCGACAAATACAAACACATCGGGATTGGTCATTTTATAGATTACCCGAAGATCACCAATGACGTTGATACTCCGGTATCCCTTTTATGCGTTCCTCGGGGCGGATGATTTATCCACGAGTATATACGATAGGTCACTGACGTCAAACGTTGCGGGAACTTGACATTATAGTAACAATATAATACAATAAAGTCTAGGTAGCCCATTATCATTATCAGATTACGGAGGATACATGAAAGGATTAAACGGCAAGCGAGTTATCGTTACCGGCGGCGCAAACGGAATCGGCAAAGCAATCGTCGAACGATTTCTGGCCGAGGGGGCGATCGTTTTCGCAATCGACAAAGATGCCACGGGGCTGAAAAAATTGTCGCACGGAAACCATGCCGATCGTTTCAGCATGATGCGCGTCAATATTGCCGCACCGGATGTGTCTGCGCAACTGAAGAGAGCGAAATTCTTGAGCAATGTCGACATACTCGTCAACAACGCGGGGGTTGATCTTCCTTATGATCACCTGACGAATCGCGGCAACTGGGAAAAGATATTTGCTGTGAACATTGCCGGGACAAGGACAGTGACCGAAGCGGTTCTCGACAGTATGCAGAGCCGAGGACGGGGCGGTTCGATCATCTTCATTACGTCGGTGCATACGGCATTCGCCTTTAACGGTGGAGGAGCGTATGACGCTTCAAAACATGCCCTGGTCGGCTATATGCGCTCGCTTGCACTTGCATTTGGTCCCGCTGGGATCCGCTCAAACGCAATCGCACCAGGGGCAATCTACCCAACGAACATCACCAGGGGGATTCCCATGAAGGAAGTGGTCAGAATCGGGAAAACGATCCCCACGCCCCGTTTCGGCACGCCGCATGAGATTGCCGGGCCGGTCGCATGGCTTGCCTCGGATGATGCCGCCTACGTCAACGGAGCTGAGATCCGTGTCGACGGAGGATTGGCGATCAAAGCACCTTTCGAAGAATAAGTTCAAGTAACGCTACGCTCTCCTTCCTCCACGGGGAAAACTACAGTTTTCCCCGACCCCCTTTCGTTGCGCATTCATCCCCGTAGCAGAGCTACGGGGAATTTTGTGCTTGTATTAAAAGCTCATTACGGCTGTCCAATGCGATATTTTTTCAGTCCTTCACGAAACGAACGTGGTGAAAAATTGAGATCGTGAATTGTCAGGTCAATATTGTAGTCCTTTTCACAAATGAGTCTCTCGACTTGATCGGGTACTAAAAAGAATGGGGGAGCTCGCTTGGCAATCCGCAAGAGCACCTGAGGCACCGGAATAGGCACGATTTTTTTTTCCATTGCAGACGCTATGTCGCGGACGACATCAGCAAAGGAGAGCTTTTCCGGTCCGGCAATAATATATGTTTTATTTTCCGGACTGCGGCACATCGCGGTACGCAGTGCCGCTATCGCATCATCAATATAGACCGGCGCAAGAAAAGTGCTTGTCACATAAGGTATGACCGGAAAGCGCTTTACGAGATTGATCAGCCGCTCAATGCCCTCATTGCCTAGAGCGCCATAGACTTCGGCAAATCGCACAATCGTGTATGGCACCCCACCTTGCTCTACCACTTTTTCGGCCTCAAGCTTTGATGTGCCGTACGGACCGCATGAGTCTCCGAGCGCTGTAGTGCTGACGTAAACAAAATGTTTGACCCCGGCATCCTTTGCCAGCCCGAGTAACTGCTCCGTCCACTCCTTATTTACGACATGGTACAAATCTTTGTTCTTCGTGTGCGTTATCGCCGCCAAATGGACCACCGTGTCGACATTGTGGAGCATGCGCAAGTCTTCGAGTGAACCAGTCACGGTCACTACACGATCGCGATATTTTTCTTCAACAACGATCTTTGTATGATGCTCGAGCAAAGTGAGGCGCAAGAGCGGGTCACCCGTAAGCAGTTTCTCAAGCAGCATTTTCCCCAAAAAACCCGAGGAACCCGTAATGAAAAAATGTTCATTGCTTGAACTCATGCATACGTGTTAACCGGAAAAGGATGAGGTTCCACAGAAATTCAAAAATAGCACTCGGGCGGACAAAAGACTTACGATACTTATTTTCCCGGAAAACTGTCGGGATCTCAACGAATTGAAAACCGAGATATGAACCCTGAATGATGATCTCGGCATCGATGAACCAACCTGGAGAGGTGAGGCGCAACTTCTGAAAGGCTTTTCTGGTAAAAATCTTTGGTTTTGCATTCGCGTCCCCTACGCTCACTTTCGGGAACAACACCATGAGCAGGGTGTTGTAGATAAACGAAATGAATCCCCTCTTTCGACCGTCACCGCGTTTTGTGCGATATGTTTTCGCGCAATCATATGGCCCGCTTATCAAACTGTCATAGACACGCACGATGTCATCCGCCGGCATTTGCCCATCTCCGTCAATGTAGGCGATTGTTTTTCCGGACGCAACCAGAAGCCCAGAGCGCAGATCCCAACCCATCCCACCCTCTTTCACTTTTGAGACAACGGTGATATTGAGATCGCGTTCAGCTATTCTTTTTACTATCGCGGGAGTTTTGTCGGTATCCTTTTCGTTTGCATTGTAATTCGCGACAAGCACAAGCTCATACGAAAGTTCGCGATGAGTAAGCGATTGTCTGACCTCATCGACAAAAGCACCGACTTCTTCACCAGCTTTGTAGCACAAGATCACGACGGAGATATCTTTTGCCTTGTTATCTGTTTGCATATCTACAGTTCCAGACTCTATACAAAAGCTTGTATCGTGAGTACCATTCGATAATAACAATAGTCGCCGAATAAAACAATGAGAACGACTGACCAGAGATTTCAGGCCATCTTGACGAGAAACCAAACTCCCACGCATCAAACAATCGAAAACGATGGGGTCTCAAATTCCATAAAAACTTTTGTAAAACGGTGGCCTTGGTTTTACAACTTTCTGAAACATGCGTTCGGGCCGAGCCACTCGCCAGGGAGCCCCTATCACCCGAAGCGGCGTATACATGACCTACTTGGAAATAACCCGGGGAACAAGATCATCCTCAATCTTGGTTCGGGTACATACCGCATTCACCCGGAGATCATTAACGTCGATCTCTTTCCCTTTAAGGAAGTTGATCTCGTAGCAGATATTTGCGCTCTGCCCATCAAAGATGCCTCTGTTGACGGCATCGTATGCGAAGATGTGCTGGAACATATTGCAGGGGCACCTCGCCTGCTCAAGGAAATATCTCGGGTCTTAAAACCAGGTGGCACACTAATACTCAAAGTACCATTCCTCTACCCCTACCACTCTTCGCCGGATGATTTCTTCAGGTGGACGGCAAACGGCATAATGTTTGCTTTAGAGGAGAGTAGCTTTCGCGTCAAAGAGTCCGGACCCCATGGCGGACCAATGGGTGCGCTACAAGGTGTGTTGATGCATATTTTTGCGATCATGTTTTCTTTCGGTTCAAACACTGCATACTTCTTCCTTGTGCAGTTTTTTATGGTTGTGTTTTCTCCACTGAAATTATTGGACCCGCTATTTTTGCTATCCCCCTTCTCCGTAGAAGTGGCCTCCCAGCTCTTCGTCGTTGCTGAAAAAAAATAGTTTCTCTGTTTGCTACCGGATCCGGTACACATCAATCACGGGCCCGTTTTGCGCGAGTGACGGGAGTTTGAAGAGCGGATCGCGCATCTCGTCGGGAAGAGGTAAGCTTTCGGTCTCATCGGTCGCAGTATCGGGGAATCGCGCGATACGTTCCATTGTGCCGGGGAGACCGAGTTGTTCGATCTCTCCTAATAGCCTCCTGCGTTCAGCGGGGTCCCACCAACTCACAATAAGATAGTCGTAGCGCTCTCCCACGAGCTTGCCGGGAATATCACCGCGGAAATATGCCGGTGTGAAAACATAATAGTGCTGCCCGACGTCTGGGAGAGGCGAAGCAGTGAGCAGATACTCCCGTTTTTTGGTCATAAAATATGGTGCGTAGGTTTGTATGTCGTGAAGCGTTGCTTTATTCTCGGGCAGGTCGAGCGTCTCGTCGAGCGTCACTACCCGTGCACCATCGGGAATGTTCGCAAATATCCACTCGCGCGTCATGAGTTGTGTCGAAGGAAGCATGAGTCGTGCGTCGAACATGATCGGTCCATAAAGCGCCGCGAGGAGGGTGATGATGAGCAGGGCGACGGAGAGGCGCTTGCCAACAACCTCTCGCGCGCAGGTGAGCGTTGCTGCCGAAAGAAGAGCGAGAATGGGAACAACCGGCAAAATATAGCGCGCCTGGCAAGGATTTATTCCAAGTACAGTAATTGCCGTAATGCCAAAGAAATAGGCAAAGGCGAAAGAGCCAAGTATGATCGCTTGGTTTCGCTTTTCCACTACCTTTCGCCACCAAAACACCAGGCCAAGCAGCGAAAGAATGACCATGGGGAGCTCGTATTCAATGAGTATCTGAACGTAATAGGTGAGTGCGGTCATCAGTCCGAGACTGCCGCAATAAAGCGTGTTTTCACCCGAGACGATCTGGTCTAGTCCGGAAGGGGTGGCAGCCAGTGAAAAAAATCTTTTGACATAGCCGAGGTAATTCTCATAACCATAGGGATTGAGATAATAGAACAAGAAAACAAACCCGAGCAAAAGTGCGTGCGCAAGAAGAAAATCGCGATGCATAAAAAATCTTCTCACGAAAGATTCTCCCTTGTGCTGGAGTGCGTGTGCAATAACAAATGGCACATAGACCAGCGCTCCGATGGTGTTGATGCCGAATGACAACGCGATACCCACCGCCGCAAACACATAACGTCGACGCGTCGGCTCGTCAAAGAGTTTCAGGGTGAGCAATAATGAAAAAATTATTGTCAAAAGCTGAAGAATCCACACTTTCCCAAAATGGGCCTGCTGTACGACCAACAGACTCGTCGCAAGGAAAAACGCGGCAAGGTGCGCGGTTTCCTTGCGCTCAAATAATCTCCGCGCAATGCGATAGAGCACATAGATCGCAAGTGCGCCATAAAACACTGACGCCAGTCGGATCCAGGGAAGTAACTGCCCAAAATGAAGAATGCCAAATTCTCTTATTGCATCAACGCCTGCACTGACACCAAAGAGGGGCAGGGTGACTACGCCAAGCAATACAAACGGGAGGAAGGCATACGCGGCAACAGGCAGATAGATAAACGTCGGATAAGCGGAACGGAGCGTATGATCATTGATCATTTTGAGTGTGACGGGAATCGGGGTCACTTCACCGGCAACGACAATGGGAAGTCCAAAATTATAAAACAAGCCTGTCAGCGCAATAAGCACGAAGCCGAGAATGATGAGCGCCAATACCGGCTCTCGACGCAAAGAACTGATCATGTGACGAAACATACGCTATTTCGGAAATTGATAGATAATCAAACCCTCCGACGAAAAAACGAGCGGCAGGTGAAAACGATCAATCGCCCACTGTGGATCTGCTTCTTTATCCCAGAGAATATAATCTAACTGGTACGGAGACGACTTGATGTAGCGCAAAAAGTCATTCGACCGCAATAGGTTCTCAGGCGTAAACTGCGCGCGATCGGCTGGCATAAGAAAACCGGGCGCATAAATGTTGGACCACATCACGTTGTTTTCCGTGAAGACTGGTATGAGTTGCGAAAGCCCCTCATTCGCCATAACGACCGACTCTTTCGCGGTGTTCCCCCTAAGCCACGAGAATGCCGGCATATACCTCTGTTCCCTACTCGTCTGTGGTGCCCAATTCTGATAGGAGGAATATTGAATAAATATTCCCGTCGCGATAAAGATACCGGAGGCAATCCAAGGAAGGGCGGAAAATATCTTTTTAAAACGGGGATAACTTTGTGTCAGGCGAAGAAAGATCGCGCTCGCAATAAACGTGAGCACAATAACAAAAATAGGTATATTAAAAGTGTGGTGATAGTGGCCAGAAAAGAGGCTTACGCCCGTAATCACCTGTTGATTGACCACAATAAATGTCGTTACTAAGAGGCCGGCGAGGAAGAGCCAATGTTCACGGATAACACCAATGACCGGTTCGGCTTTCGTGCGGAAAAAGTATGCAACAAAAATGAGGGAAACAAGAAGTCCATTCTTGCTTATTTCGGGCATGTGCCCATATTCTGGCGGCTGAATTGACGCAAGGAGCGCATAGTTAGCGTGTTGAGTGGCAGCATATATTGCAAGGAGTTGAGGGGTGCCGATCAAAAGCCCACCAATTGTCGCGAAGGTGAGATTCTTCACCCGCACCATCTTCCCTGAAAAATACCAAAGAAAGGCAAAAACAAAATTCAGTGCGAGAAAAAAAGTAAAGCTATAAAAATAAGTATAAAAGGAGAGACCAAGCAATGCTCCCAATATAATGAGCCAGCGAATACTTTGGCTTTTATGCGCCGAGAGAAGCACGTTGAAATAGAGAAAGGTGATGATGCCGTCAAACTGGGGGTGTACAGGGCGATTGTAGACAAACCCATCGAAGAACCCTGTATCACCGCGCAAAAGATGAGAAAGGTTAATTGCATAAAGCCACGATGAGCCTACAAGAAAGAATAGACCCCCCGCAATAGACCATGCATAGGATGCCGTCAACCGAAAGATGAGCGCGTAGAGGAGTAGGAATGTGATCGCCGGGAGAAGAAATTTGTAAATCAGATTAAGCGTCGGTATGGAAATACCGAGCAATTTACCCGGAATTGCTAGAATGGTTTCTCCTCCTGATGGCATAAATTGCGGTCCGTAAAATTTATGCTCAAAAAGAAATGGGCTGCCGATGCGTCCCTCATCATAAAATTCATGCATCCGAGCAAGATAAAACGGCTCCGATTCTGTTTTCATCATGTAGAATCCTTTATAGTGACTTCCCTCATTCACGATGAAGATGATCTGCGGCGCAAGAACGAGTATGCCGACAAAAAACGCAAATACTATTCCCCAAACATGTTTTCGGGCAAGTGCTCTGCCACCAAACAATGAGCTCATCATGATTCAGAATATCAATTATGATTATCTTTCCTCTTTTTTTCCGATCAAAATCCAACCAAAATGTTCTGGAGCCATAGAATTTTTCAAGTGTATTATAACAACACAAATATACTCAAAGCTCTTACTCAAGGTCAATGAGTGACCGGTTTCTTAGGAAGTAATTCAACAAGGCATCGGCCGCCCACTCGTGGCCGGTTTGGTTCCAGTGCCGATCACAAGACCAGTAACTCATTTCCCCTGTCGACGATGCATTACCCCGAAAGATCGGACCCAGTGACAGTGTCGGAATTCCCAACTCCGCAGTTATTTGTTCAAGCTTTTTTTCCGGTTTCATGAGATCAATTCCTGTCAATTGAGGAAAGGCGTCTTTTGCCAGTTCCGGATGAACAGCAAGAGGATCGGAGATGGAAAGGACCATGAATTTTGCCTTATGCTCTCCGGACAGTTTGTTAAAGCCTTTCAACAGGCGCGCCTCTAATTTCCATGCGTCTTCCCAAAATGGAACATTGTGCACGAGATAGATCTGTTGTGGCCCCGACAGTGTCTGTGTTGTTGTCGAGGTAGTCAGCGTTTCGTCGGAATGTCGTTGTCTCCTCGAAAGATATGCGTGATACACTCCGCGCACGATCGCCGAATGTTTGACGAGCGCTTTTACTCTTGTTGTCCACGGGACCCCGAGCTTTCCCGCCGGGGCAACCAGCAACTCGCCTGCATTAGCGAAGCGGGGAACATGGACCATCGGCCGCGCATCATCGTTGACATCATTGCCCAAAAAGAACGCATCAATGATAAGATCGGGAGCAAAATCCATGACATAGGTATCCGCATAAAGCGTATTTAAGTACGTGCCGTTTCCAGATATGCCGAACGGGCGGACTATATAATTCGGATGTCTCCCTGGAAGCGCGTTCAATTTCTCCTCCAGAAGATGTGCAGCATGTTCTTTTCGCGAAACCTGCAGACTCTCTGTGAACGAGTCTCCCACGATGGCAATGCGGAATTCATGTTCTGTTTTGGCTGGCGAAAAAGGAAAAGCGTGAAACCCCGCCGCATTCGATTCAATAGTGTTGGTTGCACACGCATTTTGCCACGCCACGCTCGAGTTCGGAGAAAAATAGATAAGTCCGGTATTGGGATCGTGGGCGTGGACGTCAGGAGGAAATGCATTGATCATCCGCAGAAATATTTCCCCCAACATGCCCGAGAGAACGACGCTTCCAAGAACGAGGAGAATGGAAGGGAAATGTTTTTTTAGCATATTAGCGCTATAAGTATCATGAAATATTCCCAGAACTGAAAGGGATTGTCACATATTGCACGGAAAAATTCAAGCATCCCGACTCAACCTTGACCGTCAAAGATTTTTGGTTATTTCTCACAAACAAACACGAATTCAATCTCGTCGAATCCTCCGACCCAAAAACACCAAATGCGGCTCGCAAAAGCCGGGGAAAGATTCGCAAGCCCGGAAATAATCGTATGCACAATTTTGAGCAGTGCGATCGTGGATGAACCATATCCCATAAATGGCAGGAGGTGAAAAAAGGCGAGCCAATGTAATTCCATTTTTTCAAGTTTATAGTCCACACCAAAATAACCAGCCTGCGCAAAATTCTTGTTGAAATAGAGCGGAAAGGTGACATCAAATCCATGTGCATGTTCCGCGTGAGTAAAGCCTCGACTAAAGTGTGGCACTTTCACAATAAATTTCCCGCCGGGTTTGAGTATGCGATGCACCTCTTTCATCACCTCAAATGGTCGATCTAGGTGCTCAATTACGTGGGATGCTTCAACGAGGTCAATACTCCCCTCCTTGAAAGGATACGGAAAAACATTGAGATCATGCACGATGTCAGGCGAAAGACTCTTCAGCCAATCAACGTTAACATACCCCTCCTTCGGATACCCCGCACAGCCAAGATTAACTTTGGTTTCTTTTTGTTGCTCCATATAGTTGTCTAGTGTAACAAAGCGGGCTGCAAATACAAGAGAAATTCCTGATGAAAGAACATTGGCTCAACAGGCGTACTTTGATACACCCCGTAGTGAGCCCCATATACGGTAAAAAATACCAACACCGTCTTGAAACCAGCCTTTGCAAGTAATCACCACATTGTATTTAGGGTCTACTACGGGGTACACTCAACACATGCAACATTCGCAGTACGAAATGCTTTATCGGTATGAACTCGTCCACTGGTGGTACCGTGTGCGTCGACAGATCGTACACGATCTCCTGCGAAGTTATTTTAGTGATCGCACTGATTTGAAACTTGCAGACATCGGATGCGGAACGGGGGCGCTCACCAAAGAACTCGAGCGTTATGGAGAATGTACCGGGATCGATTCATCGGAACTGGCGGTTGCCTTTTGTCGGTCACGAGGAGTACGCGATGTGCGACTCGGATCAGCCGAACAAACAGAACTTGAAGATGGATCATTGGACGCCGTTATTTGCCTTGATGTACTTGAACATCTCCCCGAGGACACCAAAGGCATCACTGAGATCCATCGGGTGCTCAAGTCGGGCGGGATCGCTATCGTCTTTGTACCCGCCTTTCTGTCTCTCTGGGGAGTGACTGACGAGTGGGGTCATCATTATCGTCGTTACCGCCTCCCAGAACTTGCGGGGAAATTTAAGCCGAAAGACTTCACCATTTTACACAAATCTTATTTTAACACCTTTCTTTTTCTGTTCATCGCCATGGTGCGTATTACCGTACGACTACTGCACATCCCCATGAAATCTGAGAACGCCACAGGCACCGGAATACTCAACGAATTCTTCTACCATATATTCGATCTGGAGCGGCGGGCACTTTCTTCCGGCGTCAGTTTCCCATTCGGTGTTTCTATCCTACTCGTCGTTCAGAAAAAGTAACTATTATAGGACATCCGCAAATGGATGCACCACAGGAGTATTTCCAAATTTCAGTTCTCGCAGACTCGATGAAATTTTAGGTCAAATTCGAGACGCGGGGTGAGGAATGCGATGGGACCCATTCGCAAGACCTTTTGTGAGATTTTCTGAAATCTCCAAAAGGTGTACAGCGCCTGTAAGGCGAGTGGTGAACCTCTTCCCGCAACGAAGAAGTTCGCCATTTGCGGAGGTCCTATTATTTTTTCCTCGCAACAAGGTAGAGCACCGATGCAACCTTTTCGGCATTCGGCCAATGATTGAAGACGAGATCGGGCAATTTTAACGGAAACGTGACGAACATGACCAGGTTAACCAATAGCGACTCAACGCGTGCTGAGCCGAACGAAAAAATGACCGCAAAAAGATGGTTGAGATGTGCGGTAAGCGCAGAAAACGGGCCGGCACGCACACCGATCTCCACGATCTCAAAATCGCGAAAAAGTTCACCTACTCCGGTCTTCGTCCAGCGCTGATAGTCATTGGGTGAGGAGTGATAAGGATAAAGGAATGGAACTGTCACAAACGCCAGGCCACCCGGGGCAAGCAGGCGACGCATTTCTTTTACCGCGAGAGTGGGGTCAGTGACATGTTCCAATACCGTGTCCGATACGATTCGCGCAACACTCTCACTCGGAAGCGGGATGGCATTTACGTCCGCAACGATCTTTACGCCGGCATAAGGATAAATATCAACATTTACCACCTCGCTGTTAATCGTGCGCGGACCGGAACCAATGTTCAATGTCATTCCCTCTCGTGGAAAACGTTCCAAAAACTTTTTTGCCGAAAGTCCTGAATACATCATTGGTCCAAACACCGTGCCAATAAAATAATAAAATCGCGGCCACCGTTTAAAAAAATTTCTCACATCAAACGTGGCGATCACATTTTCTTGGTTGGTGTTTAAGATTGACACAATTCGCTTAGTTTAACAGACTGCTCATGAAAAACCAATTTTGCTTTTGAGGATCTGCGTGGGCTCTAGAGGTAATTCTTTTGCCATTCAAGGAAGACGAGAATGTTCCAGAGTTTCTTGCGCTCATTTGATCGTCCCCCACAATGCGCCGCAAAAAGCTCGCGTGGATAACGAAGGTCGACCAGTCCGTCCTTTCGTTTATCTCCCGAAAGTAGCTCCTCTGCCCATCCGCGGAGTGGGCCGCGAAGCCACGCACCGATTGGGGAGCCGAAGCCCTGTTTTTTGCGGTGAATGATGCCTTCCGGCAACTTCCCTGTCATGAGTTTCTTGAGCAAATATTTTGTGGTTAGTCCACGGAGTTTGTACTCGTATGGTAATCGATTGGCAAACTCAACGAGCATGTAGTCGAGAAACGGCGCGCGCACCTCAAGTGACGCCTGCATGCTCGCCCTGTCTACCTTTACCAATACACCGTCCATCATATACGAACGCTGATACGCAAAGAGAAGCTTGTTGCGTTCATCTTCGGAGTTTGATTCGCTCAACGCTCGCTCGGCTTGAGCGTAGACGTTCTCGCCGGCGAGAGCACCCCATGCATCGCCCGTAAACAACCTTGCGCACCCCGCTTCGTCAAACGTGCCGAGCCAACGCATGTGTCGTCTTACAACACTCTCCTCTTCTGCGCCGTCAAGGAATTTTTTGAGCTTAAAGTCAAAACTAAAGTTTTCTAAACTCGAAGGGAGGTGCGCCACGAGTGGAGCGATGACCTCTTGTCGAAACACTTGTGGGAGCATGCGGTAGAAACGAAGCACTTGTTCTGCCTGAAATGTCGGATAGCCCGCAAAAAGCTCGTCTCCACCATCGCCACCGAGCGCGACCGTCACGTGCTCTTTCGCAAAGCGTGAAAGCAGATAGGTTGGAACGATCGATGCGTCGGCGAGCGGCTCATCAAGCGCTGAAAAGATCTCCGGAATAACACGCAACGAATCATCCCCTGAAAGCATTTTGTTGTGGTGGATGGTATCAAGATATTTTGCAACAACTTCGGCATGTCGGGACTCATCAAAACTCTCCTCAGAAAAGCCGATTGAAAAGGTGTGTATTTCCCCCCCTTCCTTTTTCTTTGTCTGTGCCGCATAATACGCGACCGCCGAACTATCTAATCCGCCCGACAGAAAAACACCAAACGGTACGTCAGAAACAAGGCGCGAAGAAACCGCGCGATGTAAACACTCACCAAGTTCGCTCACCGCATCGGGAATGGAGCATATGGACTCCTTAAAATCAGGACACCAAAACCGCTCTTTGCGCACAGCGCCACCTTCATAAGCAAGCAGTGTTCCCGGCTCAAGTTTTTCAACCCCTCTCCAGATCGAGAGTGGCGTCGGCACATAATCAAGAGCAAAATATGCATTCAGTGCGGAAGCGTTGACTTCTTTTTTTGCTTCAGGATGGAGAAGAATTACTTTTGGCTCTGAGGCAAATACGAACGTTCCTCCCCAGCGCCCAAAATAGAGCGGCTTCTTGCCCATGCGATCACGTGCGAGGAGGAGCTTCTTCTTCGCCTTGTCGTAGAGTGCGATCGCAAACATACCATGCAGATGGGTGAAGCATTGTTCATCATACTGTTCATAGAGCGCGATGATTACCTCTGTATCTGAATTGCTTACAAATTTACGCCCCCCCGCTACAAGCTTTTTTTTAAGCTCAAGAAAATTGTATATCTCGCCGTTAAAAACGATCCCTACAGTACGCGCCGCGTTCCACATCGGCTGGTGGCCCAACGGTGTGAGATCAATGATCGAAAGACGGGCATGTCCGAGCCCAATTCCCTCTGCGCAGTAAATCCCTTCATCATCGGGACCACGGTGACGAATGCTCCCCACCATGCGCGAAACATCGTTCGCCTCCCCGCTCCCGACAAATCCGGCAATGCCGCACATGATTAGGAGAAATTAAGCTTCTCCGCTATGGTATACGGTTTCTTCCCTTGCGACTCATAATAGGTTCGCATAAGCATCTCGGCGAGGATCCCCATAACGATCATCTGCACGCCAACGATAATGAACAGTGCCGAAAATACCGGAAGCGGTGTCTCGACTAAATCAGCAAAATGTAAAAGTTTCAATACAACAGCAAGGATAGCGGCGAGGAATCCGAGCAAAAAAGAAATAAAGCCGATCCCGCCAAAGAAACGAATCGGGTGATTCATATATGTATTTAAAAATTTCATGACCACCAGATCCAGGAGGACGCGGAACGTACGCGCAATGCCGTAATGTGACACTCCATACCGGCGGGGGCGGTGTGCGACGGGTATTTCCGCAACCCGTGCACCCCTCCACGAGAGATATGCCGCGACGAACCGATGCATGTCTCCGTAAAGCTCAACGTCATCAAACACTTCTTTCTTGTACGCCTTAAGCGTACATCCGTGATCGTGAAGCGGAAGACCGGTAATACGAGAGATCAACCAATTGGCGACGCGCGACGGCAAGCGGCGCGTGAGGCCATGGTCCTTCCAACGATCCTGGCGCCAACCCGAGACAATATCATGATTACCCGATTCAAGTTCCCTTATGAGTCGCACGATATCAGCAGGATCGTTTTCCAAATCACTATCAATCGTAATAATGATATCCCCCAACGCATGATGAATACCCGCCATTAATGCCGCCGTTTGACCGTGATTGGTGCGAAAACGGATCGTCCGTAACAACGGATTATTCTGTGCGAATTTTCCAAGCTCTGTCCAACTCCCATCTGTCGAACCGTCGTCGACAGCAACAATTTCGTAGTCGTTGTAAAACGACAAAAGCGCGGTGGTGAGCTCATTATAAAACTCCGCGATATTCTCGCGTTCGTTGTGAATTGGTGTAACGACAGAAAGTTTCATGGTTCGTTTATTATCATTGCCGAGTTGTCTGAAAAACGGATGACCGATAAACAAAAAAGTTGGCGATCGCGAGTGCCCCAATGATGAGGAACTGTGCTAACATATACCACACATTGAGCTTCTCGACAAGAATATACGCAACTATTCCATTGATAAATAAATTAGCGAGAACGAGAAGGAGATAAATTAAAAACTCATGGGCAACTGTTCGCTTGCCTCCCACAAATACAAACTTGAGCAAGGCAAAATTTGTCGCTAGTGCACACATACTAGCGATGAGTATGGAATAGATGTGCCAAAACTTAAAATATTCAGTAAAAATATACATCAGCGAAAAATAGAGCACTGCGGTGAATAACGAAGATGCCGCGCTTTTAATAAACTGAGTGTGGATATTCATCCGATTTCGCGCGTGACTCCTCACAATATTGAGAAGGAGTTGGGCGCGAGCTTCCCAACTGAATGCGTATACTTTTCCCCGCGCACGACCGCTCATTTCTTCGGCTTCATGTGGAGAAGAAAGTATCCTCTTGATCCCCGCAGAAAGCGCATCCATATCTCCGGCTTTAAAAAGTACAGCCACTTCAATTGAAAGCACTTCGCGAATACTGGAAAGATCGGCGGCGACGATCGGACGTCCGGAGGCCATATACTCAAAAAGTTTGATCGGTGAAGTATAGCGTACCGACTCCTCGGTCGAGGGGACATTGGGGAGCAGCAGCACGTCGGCTGCTGCGAGATAGATCGGGATCTTTGCGGCAGGTGCGTGCGATATCAGAAAAATATTTTTTGTTCCACGGTACGCGTCAATACCACCGCTCTTTTTGAGGTCGTTCTCGGCGCCTCCCACAAGCACGAGCAGGAGATCATCCCTCCAAGAAAAATGTTTCTTCCATGTTTCGGCAAGAAACGGGACACCCTTCCATGTATAAAAAGCGCCGACATACATGATGATCTTTTTTTCTTTCGGGAGATCGAGAAGTACACGCGCTTCTTCACGCAGAGGGGCATTCACAAATCGCTCGATATCAACACCGTTACGCACGATATGCACATTGAGAAAACCGCGGTCAATGAATGCGTGAGCTGTCCCCTCCGAATTCGCTATGATCCCGTCAGCGCTCAAAAGAAAAAACTTCAAAAGCCGTGCTTTTGACGACGGAAAAACATGAGCCTCATACCAAGCAGCTGCTCCTTTGAATTTGAAAAGCCATGCGAGTTCGGGGTCGCGTGTGTAATAGACTCCTTCGCGGTCAATGCGGGTCAATAGAAGCGCAATAAGGAATCCGAGACCGTCTACCCAGAATCTGAGCGGGCCAAGAAAGGCAGGGAGACGCAAAAGATCCGGTACCGGAAAAGTGCGGACCGGAAAGGTGGAGTCAATACCGTAATACTCAAAAATACCCAAAGAAAGAGGGTTACTGCGCCGCGGGATCCACAATGTGGCGTAGACGCCTTTTTGCACCAGAGCCTCCATCGTCTTTGCAATCTGGAGTCCGTGTGCTTTTTCGGTCGGCATACGTCCATGGAAAACAAAGTGCCAAATGCGTGCATGAGCGATCTTTTCTCTTTTTTGCTGGCTATTCTCCGGTGATACCGTCTCCGTGGCGCAAGGAAGCAAAGAACGAGAAATATACAGACGCTTAAAATGGGATCCACGCGCCTCTTCCCATGCCTCACGATAATTTTCATTCAATGCATCGCGTGCACCGTAACCGCGCTCGCTTAAGCGTTTCGTCCGCGTTTCATCATCAGCAAGAAAAAAACAAAGGAGATCCGGTTTCGGAAGGTCATGAACATAACGATCGATAACGCCATCTTCCACATGTTCATCAAAGAGCGAGACAATGTTCTGATGATGACCCTGATCAATGATCGCATGCGAATATTTCCGCGCTTTCATATATTTCGCATTGTGCACCAAGAACAGATTCATGAATTTGGTGTACCAAAGTTCTCGATGGCCGCGGTAGCAATAAAGCCACGAGAGCCCTCGAAAAAAACCGATCGGGTGGCGAACAAAGAAAAGCGCGTTATACAAGATCAGCTCGCCACGTCCGGCGATCGAGACGATCGTCCACCCTTCGTGTTCCGCCAAGCGCTTGGCGAACGTTGTTTTTCCGCTCCCCGGCAAACCGACCAGTTCAACAATCATAAGTGAGGGATACAAGGTCGAATCTTGAAGAATTGATTCCTGAGGTTCGACCTTGTATGTTCATAGTGGTTTTCTGAATAAAACGCAGTACGACTCCGCAAAAAACATACTGATCGGACCGAGCGGAAAGCGAGCAAAAAATTTTCCAAAAAAAAGGTTGAGCGGTGCCGAGCGAAAGAGTGGGATACTTGTCGTTACGGGATAGCAATCTACATCAATGAATCCTGCGGCAACAAGGGTGTCTCGGAGCGCACCGGGCGTGATCTGGCCCTCGTGAAACTCGCTCGATCGGCGTCCGAGAAAACGCTCGCGTTCATAATGCGGCATCTTCGTGATGAGAAAACCACGCCCTTCCGGCTCGAGGACCCTATATATTTTTTCACAAAACTTTGTTTTATCGTTGATGTACTCGAGCACACGCGAAGAGAAGAAGAAGTCGTACTTCCCTTCTGGCTCCCACGTGAGCACATCTGATTCGATGTAACGAACACGCTCTTTGTGGCCAAGAGCTTTTTCCGCGCGATCAAGCATTGCTTTTGAAATATCAAGGAGATCAATATACGCATCAGGAAAATGACCAACCAAGAGCTTGGTCCACGTCCCCGCTCCGGGACCGAGTTCAAGAATACGCACAGGATTGAGTGAGTCGTCAGAGAGCACATGTCGCGTGATCGCCTCTTTCGTGAGTCTATATCCCGCCCGCTGAACAGGATCCTTGAACCACCGATCATACTCGTACGCGCCCTCCGCATCTCTTTCGGGAATCACGCTGTTGTACCAATTTTTGATGTCGTTGTTTTGCATGATAGGTTTTATGCGTCTACACGTTTAGTGAGTATAAAAAAGTGATGATACTGATTCTCGAACGGTACAAAGTGTTTTTCAACGATAAAATATCGTTCGATCTCTTTGAGAACGCGTGAGACCGGGTAGCCTTTCTTTCCTAACTCCCAGTAATGTTGGCCGTTAAAACGATGCCGCGGCATATAGGAAATTTTGAAAGAAAAAGAAATTTCTGGTAAGAACGGGAGCTTGAAAAGCAACTTCACCGGCGGACCAAAATGTGGGAGGCTGACGATCGCTCCGCGCTTTGCAACCCGTGCGATCTCTTTCAGTGCGATCGGAAACTCTTCAAACGGGAGATGCTCGAGGATCTCAAAGGCCATGACGTAATCTACTGCATTATCCGGAAACGGGATCGCCGTGACACTCCCGACAATGTCCGGCTTAAGCTCCGGATCAATATCGAGCGACTGATAGCGTACCTTCGTTTGGGATTCAAGATAATTGCGATACACGCCGTCGCCGAGACCTATCTCCAGCACGCTTTCAGGCTGAAGCAAAAGTGTTTCTTTTATTTGCGTATGGTAACTTGCCCACCGGTCAAAACCGACGTAGCGGGAGAATGCATAATGACTTTTATCAACTTGCGGTGTCATGATTGGGATATCTGTGTATTCATCGGACTCGTGAGCTCATTATAACGACGAAGTGAGCGTCTCTACAATGCGCGGAATGAGTATTTGGGTGTTATGGGACTTCTCAACTACTTTTCGGAGACGATCACCAAGCGACTCCCTATCATCCTTCGACAGATGCATGAGTGCGCGAATATGTTCGGCAAAATCTTCTTTATCACCTTCTTTGAACAGACACGTTCGTTCAAAACCGACGAGAGTCGTTCGCAATCCTTCGTTTGAAGTCAATACGGGAACACCCGCCACCATCGCTTCAAGTACTGCCTTATCGAGACTTCCCGTCTGCGACATGTTGACGAATAAGTCCGCTTTCGCGAGATATGGCTCAATAGCACTATTGGGAACTGCACCCACCAACACGACGGTGTTCGCCAATTCACGACGAGAAATTTCTGTCTTGAGTTCATCCACATAGTCCCGATCTTCTGCTGTTACCGGACCGCCGATAATTTGCACTTCAATAAGAATTCCCTCCTTTTTCAAAAGGTCGAGCGCCCCGAGCAGTGTTCCATAATCCTTGGTTTTCGAAAGACGGCCTATCGAGCAAATGCGAAATACGCCGTCAGGAATGCGTTTTATGCCCTTAAATCGCTCTGTGGCAATACCGTGGCCAACCACGTGGCACTTTGGGGTCTGGATGCGAAAACTCTCCAGAGAAGCGGTAAAAATGATGTCCGCGCCGTGGGTGGCCAGACGAAGTTTCAGGTCAACGCTCTTGTGCATGTACCAAAGTCCGATCTTCTTTCCCATCATCTTCCACAGTATCCCGCCCAAGAGTACATATTCGGGATTCATGTGCACAAAGACCGCATCATAATTTTTTCGCTCACGGAAAATGAGTCTGTAGAAATTCCAGACGTAACTGAGACGTGATGCACCGGCTTCTTTGCCGAGCGAGAACACCCGAACATTTTCCGGGAGATCGTGTGCGCCGACTGAAAGTCCGATAGCGGTCACCAGATCGCAGTGCTTCGCAAACTCGGCGATCCACCCGTGCATGAAGCCCAGCACATCATCGTTGCAGTCGATTTTCTGCGTAAGGATAAGTAGTCTCATAAAATCATTCTCACATTCTTAAGAATATTAGAATTTCCTTGAAAAGGACACGAATCTTTGTCCGTAGGGTGAAAGGGAATGTTCCACTTCCCTCCCACGATATTTTTTGTTCAGGAGGCCTGCGTGAACAAGCCGCCGCGTGTGTTCAGAAATCGTCTTTATGTTGCAACCGAGAACTCGCGTAATCTCATTCAATGTCATCCCGTCGCCCTTCTCTATCAAAAATAAAATTTCCAACCGCCAATGATTGGCTGCGCCCTTAAAGTATCTTTCCAACTGTTTTGCTTTTTTCATATCCTCTATGATGCCTCGTGTACAACATTCTTATATTCTTGAGAATATTGGAGTGTTTATGCCTCTGTGATACACAAGGAAATCGATGCCCCGAGATACCTTTATAAACCAAAAATAGCCCCGGTGGTAGCACCGCAACGCTAAAAGCGGTATTTGATGAGCGTCATGATGCAACGAACACCATCGATCCATTTGATCTTTTTCCCCTCCTCAACTTTTCGCGGTTTGTAGGAGATGGGAAACTCCTGAATAGTAACTCCCTGCTTCGCAGTGAGCGCCATCAACTCCGGCTCGAGCTCGAACCGCTCGCTTCTGAGCGGCAACTTTCTCAAAAAATCTCCTTTGTACATTTTGTAGCACGTCATGCCGTCGGTGAGGTGCTGGCGATAGAGGAGATTCATCACCCATGTCACGACAACGCCGCCAAAATAATATGCCACTCCAGTCGGGCGATCGCGATTGGCGTCATCATTGCGCGCACCAAAGAGTACGGGGAGGTCTTCCGCCATTATCTTTTCAAGCATCGGCACAAGGTCCGCCGGATCATACTCGAGATCGGCATCTTGAATGGTGATATAGTCCCCCGTGGTTGCCGTAATACCCGTGCGCACCGCATGGCCCTTGCCGTAATTTTTGTCATGATAGCGGACAATATATTTCCCCTCATATCCGTTCTTGAGAATATCGCGTGTTCCATCCGTCGAATAGTCATCGACGATGATCATCTCTTTATCAATGGGAAATTTCGTCTCAACAACGCGCTTGAGAATGTTGCGGAGTGTTGCCGCTTCATTGTAGACCGGAATGATGATGGAAAGTTTCATTCGCGTAGTATAACGCACATGTCCGAGACGAGGAAGCGAGGCAACAGATCACTGAAAAAAGATGCGAAAAGTCCCGCTCGCGAAAAGCCATGCGTAACTGCCGACCATGATAGCAACCACGATGCACACCTGCACCAGACGGCGCTCGGTAAGCGATCGCAAACCATGGAGCGCGAGGATGGCAAGGAGCGGAGCTACTATATAATAGAGCCGCGAGGACACAGATGTCCAGAGGAGGAACATCATTGATGGCGGAAAAAGGAGTGCGAGTATGTGTTGGTCTGAACGAGGAATACTTCGCCAGCGCAATAAACCAGCAAGCACTAGGCCCCAGCCGAGCAGGAACACCGCAAAAAGACTCTTCCCGATAAAGTAGAGATGGCGCTGCGATTGCGAAGGCGAGGTGGATGCCGCCTCTCGGAAAAAATCAATATAGGTGTAGTGATACTTCGCATAAATGATCCACTGCATAATACCGACCGCAAGAGCTGAAAAGGCGGCGAGAACAAATATACGGAAAAATTTTTCTTTCCACGTCTGCGTCGGTTCGAACAGTACCACAAGCCCCAAAAATATTCCGGCGGGAATCGCATATTCCTTCCACAAAAGACCGACAACAACAGCGGCAACGGCGATACCGAAATTCTTCCACGAGGCCGCACGATAATAACGCACGGAACCGAAGATCGTCAGAACAAAAAGAAGCCACGACCCCATGTCCGATTCCAGATTCAAGCCGTACTCCAGTATCGGATAAGTCGAAATGAACATGAGCGTCACAAGCATCGCAAGAAAACGGTCAGCGGTGAACAACAAAAGCAGGACGTATGCCGCGAGCGCAAAGAGGATATAGCAAAGCACATTCAGCATGACAAATCCCGACACCATATCGCCGTGAAAAAGCGGTGCAAAAAGTGCGATCCCAAGAGGCGTGAGCGGCTTTAAAAGGCGTCCGGGAAAGGGTGTCGCGGGTTCTCCGCTTATGATACGGGCGTTGTTGAGATAGCCAGGTCCATCCCCTAGTGTAGGTGCAGTAAGCGGGAGGAAGCTGAGACGCACGAAGATATTCAGTGCGGCGACAAGCAAAATAACGCATAAAAAACGGATATGCGGACTATCTGCAGCAAACCAATTCTTGATCATTGAAAATATTTTACCATGTATGTGCCCTCCAAACGATAACCGAGCTTGCGGTAGTATTCTCGCACGCCGATCCCGGAGATAACGGCGAGTTTTGTGTAACCGGCATCTTTGGCAATATGCTCCACTTCGGCGAGAAGCCTGCGACCAAAGCCGACATGCTGGCTCTGCTCTCCAGCACCTCCAATGGGGGTATGGCGGCCATAGGTGTGCAGTTCGCGAATGAGCGCGGCACCGCGAAGGACGGGAAGGATCGCGTCATTCCCATTATTGTCGGGAAGGCGCAGGCGAGTGAACGCGGCAAGCTTTCTCTTTTTGGTATTTTCCCAGCTTAAAAAGAGTTCCGTGCCCGTTTTAGTGCGATACTCAATGCGCGAAAGCGTAAAATCATCGGCATTCACTTCTCCTTCACGGATCTCACGGCAACGAATGCAGTGGCAGTGCCAGCCGTTTTTTTTCATGTCCTCATCCATGACCTGACGCAAATTGGAGATCGTACTTCCCGCCTTGATATAGCTTGCGGGAATATCGCGATACACGCGCAAGATACGTACATAGGGCGGAACGAATTTCTTCGCTCCGCGCATCACTTCGATAAGTTCCTCATCGCTCCATACGGTGAAATCCCCCTTTTTCCATGTTTCATAAAGCTCGCTGTGCTCAAGTACCATGCACGGATAGATCTTGAGCATGTCAGGCTGAAAATCTTCTCCGGAAAAAAGTTCGCCGAACATGGCAATGTCGCGTTCTTTTGTCGATCCGGGCAAGTTCGGCATCATATGATAAACCATTTTGAAACCCGCATTACGAAGTTTTTCCGTCGCCGTTTTCACCCGCTCGATCTTCATGTCCCGCTTCGTCAGTTTGAGCACATCGTCATCGAGATGCTGAACGCCGATCTCCGCCTTTGTTACTCCAAGCGCACGCAGACGTTCAATTTCAAAATCGGTGATGTAATCGGGTCTCGTTTCAATGGAAAGCCCGATGATGCGGGACTTCGCACGCTCATTCCGATCCTGAAGTAGAAGGAGATATGCGAGACGATCCATATACTTTTCCGTCCGAGAATCATCTCCTGTGCCGTAATCATTGCATGCACGATAACAGCCGATCAAAAATTCCTCTTGATATACCGGATGATAAAAACTCCACGTCCCGCCGATCACGATCATCTCGATCTTGTCGATCGGGTGTCCGTTCATTTCAAGCGCTTTCAGACGATTCGTGATCTGCAGATATGGATCAAAATCGTTCATGAGTGCGCGTGCGGCGGCGGGCTCTTTGGAAAGATAGCTCTTCGGCATATTTTCTTCGGTCGGGCAGTAGGTGCATCGCCCCGGGCACGGGAACGGCTTGGTGAGGAGTGAGACCACCGCTATGCCTGAGTTTGATTTCGTCTTTAATTTCCGGAGCGCGCGCTCCGCCAGCACATTCACCGGCTCGACACCCTCCTCGACGAGTTCGCGGTAGAGCGCCAATATTTCAGCCTTTGTGGGCATGCGCATCGCGACTCCGCGAGTGTCGGTATGACGAACTCCGTCTTTGGGATATTGCATCCTCGCCCTTACGCTTTCGAGGCGAACGGAAAACACCGGATCTTTGATGATCTGTTTTTTCAGTTTCTCGATATCTTCTTCGGTTTTAATGTCGTTAAACAACACTAGGACACAGTAGCAAATATGCCACCTGCAAATAATTGACATTTGTAATGTAATATAATATATTACTTTTAGTCTCTTTTTCATCTCGGAGGATAAAATGGGCTATACTCCCATCCTTTCTCTCCCCACACCGTCGCTGTTTGGGCTATACTTCATCGAAATGATCTCTGTCTTGAAGCGTGCCAAATTCTCCGGCATCGAGTTGTTTCTCTTTCATTACGTTTTGAAACGCTTGGAAAAGTACCAAGCGATCGCACGTGACGCACAGATGCGGCTATCGCTTCACCAACCATGGAGCTATGGGGAGGGAGCACTGCCTCTCAATCGCCTCCTTGATCTGGTCGGCTATCTTCCTAGAGACGACTACACAATAGAGTCACTCGTACGCGAGGGCAAGGGTGAACTCTTTGTTGCGTATTGCGACAGGCATGCCGAGATAGCACAACTGGAGCAAGCGGGGTGTCCGGTCGATCTCGCGTTCCAAACTGCTTGCGCGTGGAACGGTGCTGCGGAAGAAAGAACACATAGAATGCGATACAGTGAATTCGTCGATCACATCTTGCCGACAAAAACACCCATCGTGTTCGACACCTTCCATGTGATTGAATGGCGGAAAAATAAACCGGGAGGAAAAGCCTTCGCCGCATACAGCGAAAATCAACTCGCCGATGAACTCCTCCGAGCTTGGTATGAGATCGGCGCCGAACGCGTCGTTGAGATCCATTGGAACGACTTCATTGTCAATTCAACGCGTGGCGGCGGCAGCGATGGCCGTGCGTGTCTTCCCGGCAATGGCGCACTTGCCAAAGGCCTTCGCGTTCTTGCACAAGAATTGAAGCGCGACGGGTGGAGAGGCCCCATCGTTCCCGAACTCTCTCCGTTCCTCATTTTCCCTTATACTGAACGCAAACTTTCGGCCGTTCGGGAAAGAATGGAAAACTTCTTTGCTTGATCTTTGGACGTTGTGCCGCACCCACCACACTGGGTGCGGCTTTTTCTTTTGCACACGAAACTGTACACTCTATAAAACATGAGGCGAAACCATGCACAAAAACTAGCTGAGGAAATGCGTAAAACTTATGACAATGTGGCGGGGGAGTTTTCGGCGTCGCGGACAAAATTCTGGGATGAACTTGCTTTTCTTGCCGAACATACTCAACGCGACGACCATGTCCTCGATATCGGTTGCGGAAACGGGCGTTTCTTTCCTTTGGTCCGGGAGAAACATGCGCAATATGTCGGGATTGATTATTCCGAAGGGCTTATCCGTGAAGCAAAACGTCTCCATCCTAACGGAAACTTTATCGTTGGCGACGCGACACAACTCCCCTTCCCCGACAATACTTTTGACATCGCGTACTCCTTCGCCGTGATTCATCACGTTCCCTCGAAGGAACCCCGCGCACAATTTGTCTGCGAAGCAGCGCGTGTCCTTCGCCACGGCAGTATTTTTGTACTCTCCGTATGGCGACTCTGGACTCCTAGCAATTTTGGGAAGCTCTTCTGGGAGGGAACGAAGAATCGCGCGGCCACTGCCATACCAAGTTTGTTGTCGTACGACAACAAACTTGGTATGGCAGTGAAAAATGCGCTTGATATGGGCGACCTCATGCTCACGTTCGGAAAAAAGAAAGCGCCGCGCTACTTACACGCTTTTACGAAAGGTGAGCTTGTGAAGTTGCTCACAAAAAATGGTTTCTCCATCCTCAGCGTGGACAGCATCGCGCACGGAAATAAAGAAAAAAATATTGTCGTGGTCGCGCGAAAATCCTAGCACTCTTTTCCATAGACCCCTTCCAGCAGATCGAGGTCTTTTCCGGTTTCTCGCAATAATTTATTATTCTTCGATTCAAACGCGCGCAGAAGCGCGATCGCTTCTTTGTCATGCGGGTGCGTTTTTTCGTACAACTGGCGGAAAGCTGCAAAATCCTTGATGAAGCAGTGCCCACCCGCGCCGCGTCCCTCATTGCCCCCCATATGTGAATATTGATGCACCGGCTGCATGTGCGAATCGCCGATGCGCGGATCCGCTTTCATGTTATCCGCAAGAACATCCCAGCGCGCTCCGTGTTCTTGCGCAAGATCATACATAAGATTCATAAAGACCACTTTCGCATACAGAAAATTATTGCCGCCGTATTTCGTGAGCTCGGCCTCGGGCGCTTTGCAAATGCTTTTATAAGGCGACTTCGGAAGTATCGACATTACCGCCTCGGCTTTTTCCAGCCAGACTGGGTCCTCGAAATAGTCGCTCGGGACTCCGACGATATTGCGGTCGGGATAGTCGATATCATGGCGCACCGAAGTCTCGCGCAAGAATTCCGGCGAGTGAAGCACGAAAATGTCGGGGAACCGCTTCGCGATGTCATCGGTCGTACCGGGAAGTATCGTCGATTTAATGACGGCGGTCTTCCCTTTCCCCACGTGGGAAAGCACTGTGCGCAAAATGCGGTCGTCAAAACCCTCCGGCGTTGAAGGGGTGGGCACTGCGATAAAAACGATGTCACACTCTCCGACCACCTGTTGATTTTTGCTGTAAGGTTCTTCGTTCGCATAGCGGGTCGTCGAAAAACCCCTTTCTTCGAAATGATCGGCTAAATTTTTGCCGATCCAGCCCTGGCCGATGAATCCGATATTCATATGAAAAAAAATTAATCTACTAAACCCATCAATACTTTCGCGAGTTTATCGGGATCGTGGCGGATAAGCGTACGTCGGAGCATATCTTTTTTTGCCGTTTTTGCCAAATCATCCGCAAGCAGATTCGTGCCGATAAGTTCAAAATCGCCCTTGAAACATTCCGGGCCGCAAGTAACCGGCTCACCCTCATCGGCATATTTGCGCAGAAGCGATTGCGCCGGTTTTTTCGTATTATAGACGACCGCATCAAATATCCCGCGCTTGCCGATAGCACCCTCAAGCACGCGAACGTAATCGGAAACCCTGAAATCATCGGTGTGCCCGTTCTTATTCATCAGGTTCGCGACATAGATCTTTTTTGCTTTTGAGGATGCGAGAGCGCTTCCTACTCCCGGCGCAAGGAAATTCGGAATAAGTGACGCATAGAGATTGCCGGGTCCGACAATAACAAGATCCGCTTCTTTGAGCGCACGAAGCGCTTTCGGATTCGCTTTTGCTTTGGGAGTAAGAAAGATCTTCTCTACTCCGAAGCGCGAGACAAGCTGGTAATCCGAGAGTGCGGATTCTCCGTAAAGCACCTTGCCGTTTTTCAGCCTCACAACAAGCCCGACCTTCGAAAGCGTGACCGGTATGACGCGTCCTCTGATGTTCAAGATCCTTCCAGCAACATCAAGCGCCTTGTCGAGAGAACCGGTGACTTTCTCAAGCGTTGAGATGAAAATATTGCCGAACGCATGCCCCTTAAGCTCTCCCCTGTCGAAGCGATAATTAAAAAGCTTCCGCATGACCTGATCAGCATCGGAAAGCGCGACAAGACACTGACGGAGATCACCTGGGGGAAGTACGCCGAATTCGTCGCGCAGGCGCCCCGTAGAGCCGCCATTGTCCGCCATGGTCACTATTGCGGTCAGCTCCGCATGGTAATGTTTGAGGCCGGAAAGAACGGTAAATGTCCCCGTTCCTCCGCCGATAACAACGATCTTTTTATGTATTGAACCGCTTTTGTCCATGAATGAGAGCTTGCTCCCAGCTCGCTTTATACAACAAGAGCGTCTCGGCTTTCGTTGCAAGTTTTTTGACCACTTCGTTTCCGTTTGCCGCAAGTGAAAGCGCAAGCTCATGATTGTCAAGCAGGCGGGAGATCGCGTAAGCGAGATTCTTTTCATCTCCCACCGGGACGACAAGACCCGTTTTTTCCGAGAGAACAACTTCTCCCGCGCAGCCCACATCGGTCATAACAACCGGCATGCCTGAAGCCGCCGCCTCAATGACCGCAAGTCCCCATCCCTCATAATTCGAGGGCTGAACATAGACATCGCTGGTCTTATAATACGTCGCGACATCGCGAGCCCATGGAAGGATCTTTACGCAATCTTCAAGGCCGAGCGACCGCGCGAGAAAAATGAGCTGCTCGCGTTCCGGTCCGCTGCCGATGATGAGGAGCAGCGCGTCATCATGCTCCTTGCGTACCAGCGCAAACGCACGAATGAGTCCGTGATAATTTTTTTCACGCTGAAGTCGTCCGAGCGAAAGCACGATCCGCGAAAAACCGGGATAGGAGCGGTGCAAGTCGAAAGCGGGTTTCGCTTTCACGAAATAATTAACGTCGACATAGATGGGGACTTTCGTGATCTGTTTTTCCGAGATCCCGAGCGACCGGACGCGCATCTCCACGCGCCGCGAAACGACACGAACGCCGTCGGCACGCTTGAGCAGAAAAAGCGCCAGCAGATAACGCAGCCTGTTCAGGAAATTTCCCTTCCTCCATGCGTCGCTCCATGGGTCGGTGTGCAGCTGCACGTGAAACGGGATACGGAATTTTTTCGCGAGCATGTATCCGACCGCGCCGAGCTCAAAAGGATTCTGCGTGGTGACCAGCCAGTCCTTATGCTTTTCTCCGTGTTTCAGTATCTCGGTGCCGATACGGAACGCATCGGCGATAAAGGTCAATTTGCCCGACGAAAGCGTCGGACGTACCGTTACGTGTTTCCCCAGATGGATCGTCGAGAACTTGGCATCTTTTCCGGTCAACACAACGACATGCAGTCCGGAAACAAGCGAACCCTGTTCCATGACGCGGGAACGTACCGAAGAGTCTTCGTCGAAGATCGCTCGGTCGGTTGAGAACATGAGAATATTCATCCCCGTAGTAGAGTTCCAGTTTGATTAATCTTTCGACCCATTGCCATAAAAATTCTCATGACCTTTTAACATCTCCCTACCCTACACTCTCTGTGTTTTAGGTCGAAAGATTTAATCTGTGATTATGTTCTCGTAATCTTCTATTAAGCCCAACCATATCTCAATATACCATCTGCTCGTTTTTATGTTTTGTAAAACACCGGTGTAGAACATAATCAAACTGAAGTCTCACTACGGGGTCATTGCTGTTCCGTTAAGAAATCTGCTGTTCTGGCAAGCATTGTTTCAAGCGAGAATCGTTTCGCGGACCCTTTTGCTGCAGAGGAAAACTGAATACGCTTTTCCTGGTGTTCAATCAGCATTTTAAGAGAGGAGGCGAGGAATCTTTCATCGCCAACATTTATGAGTATTCCCTCACCTCGAGCGATAATCTCTGGGTTGCCACCAGCATTGGTCGCAACAATGCATGCACCAAGCTGCAGAGCCTCAATTAACGTGTGTGAGAGCCCTTCATAAGAGGAATTTAAAACAAAAACGTCGGCCACTTTCATTACTGCTAGTGTGTCGGGGTGAGACAGCTCGCCGATGAATACGCAGTGATCTTCTATGCCCAACTTCTCAGCGTAATTCTTTAGTGCTTTTTCTTCTGGTCCGCTACCCACGATCACTAACGTGGCGCTCGAACCCTCTCGATGAGCACTCCATAGACCATCAAAGACTCTGATCAACCCTTCGATGCCCTTCCATGAAACTAATCTGCCAACAGTTACGATCAAAGGTCGGGGCAACTTTCTCACGGTGTCGGGTATCTGTCCGATTGTATCGGTTAAAACGGCGTTATAGATGACTTGAATTTTCTTAGGATCAATTCCCCACTGTGTCACGACCCCCTTTAAATATTGACTGGGAACAATAATGCCATTTGCCGCCTCTGCAACACTCTTTTGTATTTCCTGGAGCTTTACAACAAAAGGAGAGGTTTGCGTTGTTTTGACAAACTCATCAAGAGTGTGGGTAACACCGAACCGCTGTACCCCTTGTTCCCACGCATAATCCCCAACTATTTTTACGACAAACGGCTTTCCTGCCTTTCGCGCAGCCTTCATCGCTGGCAAACCGACTGACACAGGGTCAAGTGCGAGAATAATATCGACATTTCGTGCTACAGCGAGCACGCGACGATAATACACATAATGCCGGATGAGTTTTGGCAGATGCCGTACTTCGCTGAACTTGATCAATTCAACGTCAATGCCCTTTGCCGGAAGTCCTTCGTTAAGCAACTTCGCATAGGTCGCAGGACCGCCGATGTCCGGCGGGTAGAGCGGTGTGGCAATGAGTAACCTCATAGATATAAAAACAGTGTACTACACCGAAAAGTGACGGCAATCACCGCTTTAAGGAAGCGCGGCAAAGACTTTTTCGCGCATGTTTTTTGCGATAAGATCCCAGTCATAGTGTTCCCTGACCATCCGTTTCGCGTTCATCACGCAGCGCTCGCGCAGCCCCGCATCGTCGAGTAATTCTTTCACCGCGCGTGCCGCATCTTTGGGATCGTTCACGTTCACAAAAAGCCCCGTGGGTCCCTTGTCGGGATTCCGTCTCGGATCGAAAAGAAAATCGGTGATGCCGCCGACCTCCGTCGCGACAACGGGAATACCCGCCGCCATCGCTTCGACAAACGAGATACCCATGCCTTCCGAGCGCGAAGGACGGATGAAAACATCGGATATTTTGAGATATTTCGGCATTTCTTTCCGATCGATATGCCCCAAAAAGACCACCCGATCGGATACCCCTTCATCATGCGCAAGTTTTTTCAACGATGCCTCGTCGGGGCCGGTTCCCAACACGAGAAATTTCACATATGCGGGCAGATGCGTCAGGGCGCGGATCACTATGTCGACGGCATTTTTCTGTACAAGCCGCGACGTGGTGATGAGCAATTTGTCTTCATCTTTTTTACCCACTTCACCGCGCAGCTTCGTCAGCTCACCGGATGCGAATATCTGGGCAAAATATTCCGTGTCGACGGCATTGGGAATGACCTCAAGTCGTCCCTTGTAGCCCATATCGCGCGCCCAACCCGCAAGATAGGTGGAAATAGTCTGTACGATAACGGGGAAACGATAGATGGGCGCGTAAAGAAAAGAAACTACGCGGATACGCCGGCGCCGGGTCACATGATCAACGCTATCCCCCTCTTGAAGCGTCAGCACATAAGGGATCGTCGTAAAAAAAAGATAACGCAAAATGACCAGCGGAAAACCCATGTAGGACATCATCGCCCATGCCCCATCGTAGCGCTCGCTCCTGTTGAGCCAAAATGCTTTCCATGCGGCGAGCAGGGGGTAAAGTACTTTCACCAGATACATGGGGAAACGGACGAGCTCATCCATTGAAGGATCGTGTTTTGCCGGACCGATGCGGTAGACCATGACATTGCCGATGCGTTCTTCTTTCGGAAGCGTACGGTCAAAACGCAGCGTGATCATGTCGAAGCGGATATCATCACCAGGAATGCGGTCCGTGATCTCTTTGATCGCCACTTCCGCTCCGCCGACATATTTCGGGTAGTAAGCGATGGAGAAGATGAGTATTTTTTTTGCTTGATTTGCGGACATTCTCGTGTTAGTTAGAGATTTAGGTCGTCCTTTTATTCTAGGAGAAAAACCTTGAACAGGCCAGCAATAAAAGCGCTGTTTTTTGATTTTGTGGATGTCTGCGCCGTGTCGGATTTTTCCCGTTTTATCAAAAACTTCAGCAAGGCAGCCAAAGTTCCCGCTCTCGATGTCGAATTAGCGCTCCGCGTAGATCCGAGTGAACCCGGCGGCTGCTGGGGCTACACCCGCCCCTTTGCTGAATTCGAGTGCGGTACCCTGTCACCGGGAAAATTCTTTCACGTACTAACCGCATTTCTCGACTGCAGAGAACGTATCGACTTTGATACGTTCGCACGTTTGTGGGTCGACATTTTTACCGGTGAAAACATCCCGCTTGACCAGCTGCTCCATCGATTGCCGCAGGAGAAATATCTGCTCTCCAACACCAATAACCTCGTCTACGGACGGTATGTAGCGGACTGCCAGATCATTCGCAACCATTTTCCGTTAGACCGGCGCATCCTCTCACATGTTGTCCATGCGATCAAACCGGATCCTTCGATCTACTACGTGGCTCTTCGGCGGGCCAATGTCGCTCCGCAAGAAGCACTGTTCGTGGATGACCGTCAGGAAAATATCACCGCATGGCGCGCGCTTGGCGGACACGGCATCGTCTATCACGCGGTAAAAAATTCCATTGAGGAGCTTGAAGCGGAACTCCGCGCCTTCGGAGTGCTTGCGTAAACACCACCGCCCATCATCGGGTGGTTTTTTTATGAGACTACTTGGGCCTGTGGAGTTTTTTCTCCTGCTTATTCAGCAGATCAGCATAGGTATAGCGTACCTTGTTCACCATGCTCTTGGTGTCCCCTTCGTGCGCGGTCATGCGCGCCGCGTGCTGAAGCAGTCCTTTACCCTCGGCAAGCGCGATATTGGAAATATAAATACTATCACTGGCGCCAACGACCATGCGGTAGATCGGCGAAAGGAGCTTCGCCTTTATGCCCTTCCGCGTCATCTCCTTATCATCGAGCGTCATCAGGAGATTCGTTTCTCTGTTCATCAGTTTAAACAGGAGCGCCGCCATCCCCGAATACGAGCCCATAATGGACCAGACAAAACGATATTGATGCTTATCTTTTAATTGCTGTGCCTTGAGTAGCCCGAGAAATGGAAGTAAAAATTTGTCGAGCCAGCTCCCGACGCCGACGCGATAGACCGTATCAGTGCCCACTTCTTCGATCTCCGGAACGCCTTTGCGGAATTTCGTTGTGACAACGTGAAACTCCGTATCGGGCATCAATTTCGACAGTTCAAATAATGCTTCTTCGGCGGGGCCGAGGTCGGGATAATACGTCGTGGCGAACACCAGCACTTTCTTTTCCGGCCATTCCGTTTTAAGAAAATATTCAATGGTCTTTTTGAGTCCTTCCTCAAGCGTAACTTTCGGTGCCCACCCGAGCTCGCGTTTTGCCAAAGCGATGTCGGGAGAGCGGCGTTTGGGATCGTCCGTCGCTTCTTCCGCGTGAACGATCTTCGCTTTCGACTTGGTGAGTGCGATGATCATTTCCGCAAGAGCGCGCATGGTGACCTCGCCTGGATTCCCGAGATTGACCGGACCGACGAATCCCTCCTTGCGCATCATCGCATTGAGTCCCGCCACCAGATCATCGATATACTGAAAACTCCGTGTCTGCGATCCATCGCCATAAACAACAAGATCTTTGCCCGAGAGCGCGTTCCGGATGAAATTCGTGACCGCGCGTCCGTCGTTCGGGTCCATGTTCGGCCCGTAGGTATTAAAGATGCGCACGATCTTCACGTCGACGCCGAATTCGCGGTGATAATCCATACAGAGCGTTTCCGCGACGCGTTTGCCTTCATCGTAACACCCTCGCGGTCCGAGCGGATTCACGTTGCCGTGATACGTTTCCTTCTGCGGCGTTTCAAGCGGATCGCCGTATATTTCCGAAGTCGAGGTCTGAAGGATCCGTGCACCATTCTTCTTCGCAAGCTCCAAGAGGTTGATCATCCCGATAGTATTCGTTTTGACCGTATGTACCGGATTAAATTGATAGCTCGTATACGAGCCCGCGCACGCGCAATTGAAGATCCAATCAACGGGTTCTCTGAGTCTGATCGGCTCATTGATATCCTGCCGTATAAAACGAAAATTCGGATCGGCAAAAAAACGCTCGATATTCTTCGGCTTCCATGTGGTCTGCAGATTGTCGACAACAATGACATGATGTCCTTCCGCGAGATACTTCGCAACAAGGTGTGAGCCGATAAAGCCCGCACCACCGGCAATCAGTATTGTTTTATGCTCCTTGTACCCCATTTGTGTCACTATAGTACAACGCCGTGAGAAAACAAAAGGTGGTTGATTTTCAGGCTTTAATCGTCAGCGCTTTCAATAATGACATATTCATCCGCCGGAGAAACTTCTTTCTGCCCGCTCCGATAAATGATGAATCCCGCAAGGATGGAGAGTAGGAGTCCAAAAACGACGAGCAGCCACTCTATGGTTCGGACACCAAAAAGACTATTCGCTCCCGGACTCGCTTCGTTCCCCTGCCAAAGCACGGTCGTTGTACCGGCGGGAGAAGCATTTTCTTTTTCGGGTGCAAGAGCGCTTTTTTGTTCGGTTGTCGTAGTCTTTGGCGAAAGCACTGGCGCCTTTTCCTGCGTGCCCTTCACTGCCGTATTGATCGCCTCCGGAAGGATATTTTTTGCGCGAGGAGTCGGAACACCTGTCGTCCAGCCGCTCGCACTGTCTTCCAGCCGCTGAGGAGTTTGCTTGGTTGAATTATCACCCCCGACGTTCACCCAATTTTTTCCGCCAGCGACCGTATCAATGAGCGTGCCAGTCCCGTCTTTCAGTGTTAATACTTCACCGTTGTTCTCAAGTCCTCTCCCGAAAGAGATCACCAGATCGGCGGAGATACCGGGTATTGCATCGTCATTCGTCCGTTCGATGAGAAAATAACCATACGGGCCTATCTCTCCCGACAAAACGATGTTCGGTGAACCATCTTCGGCTTCGATGCGCCACCCCGAAAGCGAAACCGGCTCTCCGGTATCATTCGCGAGTTCGATCCATTCACGGGCGCTTGATGTCCGGCTACCCATCCATGCGATCTCATTGATACGCACGACCGCAGTCGCATCTTGCGCTATTCCGAAAAAAAAGACTGCGAAGAAAAGCGACCGGAAAGTGACCGCTCCTTTTTTCGTGATAAACATAAAAATATAGTACCTTCATTGCATATTATTGCAAATTGATCACAAAAAACGGGATACCCTTGAAACTTGGGTATCCCATTCAACTTAACCGGCGACCGTATCTTTGGGCGGCGAGAGCTGAAGCGGCTTCAGTTCACAGAGAGGCTTTTCTCCTCTTTCGATGACACCCTCGCTGATGATAACCTTTTTGACCGGGTTCCGTTCAGATGGAAGCTCGAACATCGTTCCGAGGAGCGCGTTTTCGAGGATCGAACGCAATCCTCTGGCACCGGTCTTCCGCCCCAATGCCCGTCGTGCGATCGCGATCAATGCGTCTTTCCGCACTTCAAGCTCTATGCCGTCCATTGCGAAGATCCTTTGGTATTGTTTGACCAGCGCATTCTTCGGTTCGGTCAGTATGGAGAGGAGCGCCACTTCATCGAGTTCCCCGAGTACAGCGGTGATAGGGAGACGACCGACAAGCTCCGGAATAAATCCAAACCTCATCAGATCTTGTGGCTCGATGCTGCGAAGAAGCGCGTCTTTGCTCTTTTCTTCTTTGCCGCGCACCGTAGCACTAAAGCCTATGCCGCTCTTATCGGAACGATGTGCAATGATCTTTTCCAGTCCGTTAAAGGCGCCGCCGCAGATAAAAAGAATGTTCGTCGTGTCGACGAAAACATATTCTTTGTTCGGATGCTTATGCTTTCCCTGCGAAGGAACGCTGACAACGGTTCCTTCGAGGAGCTTGAGAAGCGCCTGTTGTACGCCTTCCCCTGAGACGTCTCTGGTGATCGAAGGTCCTTCCGATTTGTGCGCGATCTTGTCGATCTCATCGATATAGACGATCCCGCGCTCGGTTTTTGCGATGTCGCCATCCGCCTTTTGCCAGAGCTTCTGGAGAACGCATTCCACATCTTCGCCGACATATCCGGCTTCCGTGAGTGTTGTGGCATCAGCGATGGCGAAAGGAACATCAAGTATGGCCGCCAATGTCTGCGCGAGGAGTGTTTTGCCGGAACCCGTTGGTCCCAAGATAAGGATATTCGACTTCGCCAGTTCGACATCTCCGCCCCAGCCTCTATTCGCGAGACGCTTGTAGTGGTTGTATACCGCGACCGATAAGATCTTCTTGGCCATGTCCTGGCCGATCACATACTGATCAAGAACGGTAGAGATCTCACGCGGCGATAAACCGTACCGTACGTGTCTGCTTTTCGCTCGATGCTGATTTTCACCGCGGATAATGTCGTTGCACAACTCAACACACTCGTCACAAATAAAGACATTTTCTCCGGAGATAAGCTTTCTCACCTCATGCTGACTCTTTCCGCAGAATGAGCAGTACAAAATTTTTTCGGAGCGATAGTCCACCGAAGTCTCCTTTTTCTCAAAAAAACGAAAAATATCTCTCTATAGTGAGACTAAAGAAACACACCATTCGTGTCAACCCCGTTAGAAGTAGAGCGCGAGCGGGCAAAGTTGCAAGTCACTCGATAATTTTCAAAAAGAACCAAGAAGTAACTTGTTAGTTTTTTCGCTTAAGTGCTCGCGACTTCTAACGGGGTCAAATAGTCAAAAAATGTGACGTAATTTTCCAAAAAGCGATCTGGTCCACCTAGTCGGCAAGAACGCCGCGAAGGACATTCTCGGGGATCTCTTTGAGCGCCGGAGCATGCGAAGCATCATCCAAAAGCGACTGGGGCACGCGCGGAGGAGGCGCGGAAGGCGGCATTTGATGAAAGGGTTTTTGCTGCTGTTGTCTGTTGTGTTCTTTTGGTGGCAACTGTTGAGAAGTTTTCTGCTGCGGAGTATTCGCCGCCTCGGACTTCCCTTTATTTTCATGGCGGGCAAACGCCGTGTCGATCAATGTTTTTAACGAAGACAAATTCTCGGTCGATGGGCCCTTGTTCTTTTTGGGTTGCGATTTCAGACTCGAAAGCCCCGCAGGTCGAGGTGGCATGACAGGATGGTGCGAGGCGGCGGGAGAAAGCTCAACCGAACTTACGGCCGGTCTCTTGTTCGGTTCGGACTGAAGCGAAACCGCTGGGGGCATCAAAACCGGTTCCTGTTGCGGAATGCGCGCGGGTGGTGCCTCCGGTTCGATCTGTATTCCCGCGTCTACCGCATGAACAGTTTCCACCGCCTTCACAAATTCATTGCGAAACGGCTGATGAAACAACCGATTCTCCTCTTCCGGTGGAAGTGACAACAACTGATCGGTTTCCGGAACATTCCTCATTGTTCCCAGAGGTGCGGCGGATATTTCCCGGGGAATTGCGGCTGACGGAGGAGTCTGCGGCGGATACTCATTTTTATTCGTCGCCTGTATGATCGACGCGCGAAGGCCGGCTCCTTGAGGTAGAGCTTCTCCGGCGGCGTAACGAGGGATACCCTCGGCCGCAGCGCTACGGGCGAGGCCCGCGTAAGCGGCGCTCGCTCCGGTGGGAAATGCACGTACAGGTCGCGTGCCCGGCGCATATTTTCTGGTTTCGGGAATAGGAGGCGCATTCGGATCACGAGGAGGCTCAGGTACGGGTTCATGCCATTTTCTGATCTCTTCTTCGATCTCGGTACGAGGTCGGCCGAATTGCGATCGCGACATCGCGATAACTTGATCAGTGTACGTGTGCGGAGGAAATTTCGGACGATTGAGTGTCGTCGCGGAAAAAGGCGGGGAACCGACGCCGTTGATCATCAGCCGAAGATAGATCTGCGCAAACCCAAGATTCACCATATCCTCGGCGGTAAACGATGGTGCAAATTCTTTCTCAAGCACCTCGGCATCATACGCACCGACACGAAACGAACACATCGTACCGACGTTTCCGAATACCGCGGCGCGCACTTCGTCGGACATCTGCTCGATATACTGATGTGCGACGGTCAGCGAAAGTTTATATTTGCGCGCTTCCGACAAAATATCGGCAAATGATTCATTGGCGAACGACTGGAATTCGTCAACATAGAGATAGAACGGGGGAAGACCCTTCACCACCTCTGCGCCGACATCAGCACGGGACATTGCCGCAAGGTATATTTTCGTGATGAGCATCGAGCCGATAAGGTTGGCGTTACTCTCCCCCATGCGGCCTTTCGAGAGGTTCACGATAAGGATCTTCCGTTCATCCATCACTTCGCGGATATCAAAAGTCGACTTGGACTGCCCCACCATGTTTCGGATGAGCGGGTTTGCCGCGAATTGTCCGACCTTGTTCTGGATCGCCGCGGTCGCTTCGGTCGCAAACTTGTCGGAATACTTCGCGTATTCATCGACCCAAAATGCTTTGACGGAAGGATCGGCAACATTGTTCACAATAAGCGAACGATAATTTTTATCGGCGAAAATACGGTTCACTCCAAGCAGTGTAGCACCCGGATATTCGAGCAATGCAAGAAGCGCATTACTGAGAATGTATTCCATCCGCGCGCTCCATGCATCCACCCAGACTTTTTTGAACGCCCCGATCAGTCCCGATGCGACGAGCGAGCGCTTGTCGCGGCCGATATCTTCCATGACATTGAGCGCGACGGGAAATTCCTGATCGAACGGAGCAAAATAGATCACATCCTTGATGCGGTGCTCGGGAACATACGCAAGGAGCGTCTCGGCGGTGCCGCCGTGCGGATCGATAAAACAAAGTCCCTCGCCGTTCGCGATATCCTGAATAGCGAGATTTTCGAGCAAAGTTGATTTGCCCATGCCGGTCTTCCCGATCACATACATGTGCCGCTCGCGGTCTTGATCGCGGATGCCGAATTTGATCCGTTTCGAGCGGTAATCGGTTTCGGCAAAGTAGGTGATTTTATCGGGTGTATTGGCGAAAGTTGCCATAGTTTCTCTATTATAGTACAATTTTCTTTTTCTGAACAGCAAAAATCCCGCAAAAGCATGGCTTCTACGGGACATTCACAGACTCTACAGAATCGAGGGGGCGACAGACCTTTTTTATACCATCGACAATGAAGGTCTTCACATAAGTCGCAGAAAATTTCGAGCGAGGTGAAGAGAAAAATTCGAAGTATATCGGGATCTATTGAGAATTTTTCTCAAAGCCGTAGCTGAAATTTTCAAGACTTGGTGTGAAAAGGTTCATTGGAGATGGTATTAGTTGCCGTGATGCATGTTCAAGATCGCCTCGATCTCGCGCATGCGGACAAATTTTGTGCGGGCCATCTGCTCATTCGCCGCGGCACCTTTGCGCGGAAGGCCGCTTTGCATGGCAGCCACTTCATCGGGATGATAGTTGCGGACGAGGTTGTTCGTTTCCGTTTTCAGCTTGAGCAGCTCATCGGATAACCTGTCCAATTCGTCATCAAGCGGCGTCTCGAGACGTCCCACTCTTTTGGGCTTA
>Ga0209541_10000724_pt1 | contig 65476 bp, 77 predicted proteins | sample RifCSPlowO2_01_FD_184027 | JGI IMG/M metagenome (GOLD analysis project Ga0209541, IMG submission 184027) | Groundwater microbial communities from Rifle, Colorado - Rifle CSP2_plank lowO2_0.1 (SPAdes) (version 2) | ecosystem: Environmental > Aquatic > Deep subsurface > Groundwater | place... | reverse complement strand
CTCGATTCTCGGCCGGGAGACCGCATGGGTTCCGGATGGTCTCGCGGGAATGGCAGAGATTCTCCGCAACGCGACCGTTCTTCTACTTTTTCCTATGGTGGCCGTCCCCCCCAAAGGCTTAAATAACACCTTGGACAAGAGTAAGGTATGCGACGCCGAAGCGTTCCGAGTAGAATGCGTACACCGGGTGGACGGCCGGACGCCAAACCAACCGGCGCCTCGAAGCCGTCTGACGCTGCCAGGGCACGGAGAGCACAGACAATAAGGGACCTCAAAAGAATTGGGAGGCACCGCGTCCCGCCTGAACTCGTGGCAGGGTTGAGAAAAGCCGTGGCCCGGGAAGACCGCATCCGGCAGGTGATGATAGCCGCGCAACGAGCCTGGCACCGCAAGCCCGGGAGCCCGGCACAGGCCGCTTTCTGGGCAAGACTAGACGAACGCAAGGCACGCGCTTTCTTTGAAGACTGCGCGGCCAAGGAAGTGGCCTTGCGCGCAGCCCAGCGGAAGCGTGTGTCCTCCAACCTCGAGCGAACGCTTGCCAACATGTGGTGGACCGAGTGGAAGGCGCTGCCGACCGGCAAGTGAGGCGGCAGACTATACGAGAAGCAGTAGAAAGCCGTGATTATTTTTTGGCCATGCTCTCGCGTAGTTGCTGCAAGAGCTTCTTGCCGGACTGCATCTGGTTGAAGGCCTGCTCCGTGTCCGCGTCCCTGAACTCGACTTCGAATTCGCCGGAAGGCAGTTTGACGAGTTGGACGCTGTCCCCGTATTTTTCCTGCAAGCCTTCGAGGAGTTCTTCTTCTTTGACGACCAGGTTGAGGCGGCTGGCCACCAGGTTCTTGGTCTTGCCCAGGTCCAGGACATGGGAACGCAGTTCCTCGACGAGGCTCCGGGCTTCCTCGCCGTGCGGGGAAACGTTGACCTCAACGTTGTCCAAGCCTTCCTTGGCGATGGCCTGGCCGAGCCCGGCCTGCTTGGCCTCCACTTGTTTGAGTAACCGCTCGAATTTCGCGAGCTCGGCTTCCACGCGCGTCAACAAAAAGCGGAGCCGTTCCTCTTGCTCTTTCAACTCGGATTCAGGCATAAAACCGAGTAATTTAGTGGCCTAAAAGATTTATATACGCGAACGCCGTAGTCCTTGCATGGGCATGGACCTGAGCGAAAAGAAGTCGGTGCTGGGCCGGACCCTGGAAGACATCGAAAGATACGGGGAAAGGGGCACGGCCTACATCGGCAAGGTCGTGATGTCGGCAGGGGAAAAGCCGGTGCTGGGCCGGAAAATCCTCTTGGACGTCGCAAAGCCCCACCTCATCCTGATTTGCGGCAAACGCGGCGGCGGGAAGTCCTTCAGCATGGCCGTCCTCCTCGAGGAGATGGCGCGCCAGCCCCCGGAAATCCGGAACCGGTTGAGTGTCATCGTGATTGACACGGTCGGCATTTTTTGGACGCTCAAAATCCCGGACCGGAGGAACCCAGCCGAGTTAGCGGACTGGGACTTGAAGGCCGACAAGACCAATGTCAAGGTATTGGTGCCGAAAGGCAGACTCGACTTCTACCAGAAAAACGGTTTGCCGGTGGACGGCGCCTTCACCATCAAGGTGTCCGAAATCGGCGCCGAGGAATGGCTGGCCTTGTTCAAGCTGACGTGGAAGGACGCGGAAGGCGTCTTGCTGGCCCGGGTGCTTGAACGCGTGCGGGAAACGCTGGGCACCCTGTACGGCTTGGACGAACTCATTGCCGAGACCAAGAAGGACGATGAAAGCGAGAAGCTGGCCCGGCAGGCCCTGGCCAACCGCTTCGAGGTGGCCAAGGTGTGGGGCTTGTTCGAAAAGGAGGGCACCAAGATGAAGGACCTGGCTGCGCCCGGGGAAATCACCATCATCGACGTCTCGGCGTACCGGCAGGCCATCGGCATGCAGGGAACCAGGGACATCATCGTGGGCTTGATTGGCAAGAAACTGTTCGAGGAGCGCATGCTGTTCCGCAAGGAGGAAGAGGTCAAGGTCATCAAGGGCTTGAAGCGGGAGTCGTCCATGCCGATTGTCTGGATGTTCATTGACGAGGCCCACATGTTCATGCCCAAGGACGAGGACAACATCGCATTGCAGGTGCTATTGGAATGGGTGCGGGTGGGAAGGCAGCCGGGCCTGAGCCTGGTGCTGGCCACGCAGAGGCCGAACAAACTGCACCCGGACGCGATTTCGCAGGCGGACCTGTTCATCAGCCACCGCCTGACCGCGCAGCCGGACATCGAGGCCGTGGCCGAGCTCCGCCCGAGTTACATGGCGCAGGACTTCGGCAAGTACTACCAGGAGATGCCGCGCAGTAAGGGCTTTGCCGTGGTCTTGGACGACAACACGGAGAAGATGTGGCTCATCAAGATGCGGCCCCGGTTCTCGTGGGACGGGGGAGTTACCGCGAGCGCGTTCACCGACTGATGACCACGGGGTTTTCGTTGCCGGCCGCGTGCAGGTAGTTCAAGGTGAACAAGTTCGCGTACAAGGGGTCGAGGGGGCCGGTGAGGGTGTACGAGCCGCTGCCGGCCGCGCGCACGGAGACGAAGTCCGAGGCCACGCTTTCGAGGCCGGAGAGGTCGTTGGGCGAGCGCAGCAGGGTGCTGTACTCCTGGTCACGCAAATAGACCACGAACAGGTAGCCCTGGGGCCCCAGGCCCTCGGTTAAGCTGGTTTCCAGGAATTTGGCGGCAGTCAGGGATTTGACGGTGCCACGGAAGAAGGCAATCCAGCCATGCCTTTCCACGACCACCTCATCCAGGTGGGGGGCGAGGAGGCCCGCGATTTCGGGGTCCCTGGCGTCTGCCGGCACGCCGTAGACGAAGAAAACCGCCTTTTCCCCTGGGTGGAGGACGCGACCGAAGCCGGTTCCAACCAGGGCGTCGAAGGTCTGGTAGCCGAAGAACAACAGGAGCAGCAGCCAGACGACCCGGTGGGGCACGGCGAAGCGGCGCAGGAAAAGCACCAGGCAGAGCAAGGAGAAGGCGAGCACGCTGAAGGCGTAGGTAGCTGCGATGGTGGCCCCGAACAGGTAGCTGCCCAGGAAGAGGATGCCGCCGGTGCCGAAGAGGGGGTAGAGGAATTCCTGCCAGGGCTTCAACGCGAGGCCGGAGCGGGCCTTGAGCCAGTAGAAGAGCAGCAGGCCGATGAGGAGTTGCGAGGCCGCGGTGAAAAAGTTTCCGTCCAGCATCACCACCAGGAGGCCGAAGGAAACAATCCCCCAAAGCATGGGGCGGACGTTGTGCTGCCCCGAATAGGCGGCCAGGCCTTCCTGGAGGGCGAAGTAGGCGGCGAAGAAGAGCATCACCAGGAGGGCCAGGGAAAAGAGGGCGGCAAAGGGAACGATGGCGTACATGGGTCTGCCGGTGTCGTATTTGAGGGGCGCACCCAGCCACTGCGTGACCTGGGACAACGCGATTTTCCCTTCATGGGTGTGGCCGAGGTAGCTGGCCTCCCATTCGATGCGGTCACCTGAACCGATCAGGGTGCCAACAATGGAAGAAGAATCTTGCAGGGTGAAGCCTGGCACGGTCGTGTAGAGGACGAGGAAGTGCAGGAAGAAGCCGGTCAACGAGGCAAGGCAGACCATGTAGAGGAACCAGTGGAAGGGGTGCGGGTTGCGCAGGAAAAAAGCGGGAAGCCTGCCATGGTCTTTCAGGTGGAGCACGCCAAAGTAGAGCAGGAGCCAGCCGAAGAAGGCCAGGCTCTTGCCGAAGGAGTTGCCCTCGAAATAGGTCTTGGTGAAGGCATGCACGAGGAGTTCAACGGGTTTGAACAGGAAAGCCAGGACCAGCACGAACAGGGAGGCAAGCAGGGCGGTTTTCGCGTTAAAGGCCATGGTATCCAGTGCCCGGCAAGCGAATAAAAACATATTTAAAGCCTTGAACCGTATTCCTTGCATGGGGGAAACCAAAGCCATTGGCTTGCTGCTGGTCGTGTGCCTAGCGGCCTTGCTGGTCCCGTTCGCGCGGTTCGACCAATTCGTTTCCAGCGACTTGTGGGAAAGGCAACGGGTTTCCGCCGAGATACTGGAAAACGGTTTCGTCCCCGAAAAAAACATGGCCTACTCGCCTTCGGCGCCGTTCCTCTACCCGCCCTCGTTTGACCTGCTGTTGTCGCTGGCGGTGGCGACGGGCGCAGACTACCTGTCAGCCGTGAAAGTGCTTTCGTTGGCCGTTGGAGTCTCGCTGGCGTTCTTTGCCTACCTGCTTTCCCGGCGGTTTTTCAGGCCCGAGATTGCCTTGTTGTCCGCGTTCTTCGTCTTCTTCATGCCGCGCGTGTTCCGGTTAAGCCTCCAGCCCATTCCGGAGACCCTGGGCCTGTTGTTGTTCGTGGTCACACTCTACTTTGCCTCCACCAACCGGTTGAAGCTGGCCGGCTTGTTTGCTTCGGCGTTGATGTTCTACCACACGCGGTCCTTCTTCAACTTACTGCTGGTCAGCGGCATCCTGTTCCACTCCCTGCACGGCGTGCAGGGACTCAAGAAGATGAAGTGGCTGCTGGCCTTGCCCCTGCTTTTTTCCCTGGCCTACTGGCTGGAGCGACTGCCTGCCGCGTTCAAGTCCACGCAGTTGCTGAACCCCTTTGTCTCCGAGTGGAGCCTCCTGCAAGTGCTGGGCCCCCAAGCCCTGCTGGCCGCCTTCTACCTGGTGTTCTGGTGGAAATACGCCCGCTACAAGCCCCTCATCCACTGGACCGGGGCCTTCGTCCTCTTGTACGTGGCGGCGCTGGGCACCGGCAACAAGACCCTGGCCTTCCGGGAACTGACTTACTTGTTTGTGCCGGTTGGCCTACTCTCCAGCGCCCTGGTATGGCGTTTACGGGCTTTAAAGGGCTTCATCGTGCCATTGGCCCTGCTTTTTTCGCTGGGCTACGCGTTTTACCTGAACTTTAACCCAGCCTATCCCCTCGAAAAAGAGGGCGTGCAAGCCCTTTCCATGGCTTCCCGACAAGGGTTTGGAGCCGTTTTAACCGATTTCGTGACCGGTTACGGGGTGCCAGGCATTGCCCACAAGAAAACCGTGATTGGCGCCTTCATGGAAAACCTACCGGACGCCAACCAGCGGCTCTTGGACGCCAAAGAATTCCTGTCCACTTCCAGCCCCGAAACCGCGGTGGCGCACATGAAAAAGTACCGGGCGGGAACGGCTTTCCTGGGCAGGCTGGCCGCCGAAAACCAGTGGGGCCTCGACACGGACTACACGAAATTCGATTCCCCTTCCTTCAACAAGGTGTACGACAACGCGTTCACGAAAGGCTACTCACTTACTTGAAGGCACGGGCTGCGCGGCCGGTGGCTGCTGGGGTTGTGCTCCGGAAACGGGTTGCGGTTTTTCCTGCACGGCTTCCTTGGAGGCGAAGACGGCCAGGCCATCGTTCAACAAAAACGAGTCCAGGGAACGCTGGTTGGCGTGCGTGATAATGGTTTGCATGACGGCCTCCTTTTCCGCCAAGAACAACAGCACGTTCTTTTCCTTGCCCAAAACGAGGGCCACGATGCCTGAACCCTCGTGATCCAGCTCAATGCCGTTGACGGAAAGCGCGGGCTCCGTGGTCAAGCCGATGGCAGCCGCGTTCTCCCCCACCAGGTTCTTGGAACCGAAATCCGTGACAATGATTTGGTTGGCCGCGGCCGATGCCGGGCCCTGGCCCTGGCCCGGCGCCACGACATTGGCTTCCAAGCCCTTTCCGTCCAGCAGCCCCTTGAGGGCCAGCGCCACCCGCAGGAACTTCGGGGAATACACGATGTCCACGCGTCCCCTGAACAGGTAGGGGAAGTCCCTGAGCGAGGGCCGCTTGTTGGCGGAGACCAGCCACTGCGCGAGGTTGCTGGCGAACTGCTTGTTGCCGGCCGACTCGTTGAATTGGTCGCTCAAAAAGGTCTGGTCGCAGAGGGCAAGCACGCCCCCGTTCAAGGCGACCGGCGAAAACGAGGCCCGGGACTCGATGGCGGTTGATTTCGTTCCCTTGGAGGAGAACACGATGCCTTTCTCGTTGGGCGCCACGCTGCACGCGATGTAAAAGGCGAGCTTCTTCACTCCCTTGAAGAGCGCGTTGCCCGCGAACTGGCTGAAGTACGGGTAGCGGAAGTTGCCGTCGTTTTCCCCGAAGTCATACAAGTAACCGGATTCGAAGAACAAGTCAAAGGCCGTGGCCAGGGAATTGGCTTGATGGCTTTTCTCGGGGTCCGCGATCAAAAGGATGCGGCCGCCCCGCGAAGCAAACCGCTGGACGACAACGATTTCCTGTTCCTGGAACGCCTTGACCGACTGGATGGACACGAAGGCGCTGGCTTCCGCGAGCTTGTCCTCCAAGAGGTTCCCGTCCGCCACATACTCGACGCGGTAGCCCTTGGAGGCCAGGGAAGAAAAAAAGCCCGAGAAATTCCGTTCATCAAAGGCGTTGTCATGCGCCCGGTCCACCAAGACCATTCCGTCTCCTTGCGCGAACTTTTCCCTGAACTCCTGCACCGGGGCTTCCGGAACGGAAATGTCGAGGTTGTGGAGGACGGTCTTCGGCGGCACGTAAACGCCCCTATAGTACAAGAGGGCGTGGGCCGCCAAAACCAGCAAAACCAGGGCAACGAACAGTTTCACGTGCTTTTTTCCGTTCATGTTCAGCCCTCGTGCTCCACGTACAAGAAGTAATTGGCCGGAACCGTGTTGGTCTTCGGGCTCAACTGGTTTTCGTCGACGAACAACACGACTTGCACGCCCTGCTTCTTCTTGCCCATCCACTCGCTTACATCCCTCACCCGGTAATGGACGATGCCGGCGAGTTCCGCCGCCTTTTCGAGGGCGCGAATCCCCGAGCCGATTTCGTCGACCAAGCCGTACTTCACGGCCTCCATGCCCTTGTAGACCTGGGCTTCGGCGATGACTTCCTTGGGCAGCTTAAGCCTTCCCTGCCGTTGTTCGACGACGGCGTTGAGGAAGCTCTCCTTTATCAACTCCACTTGCCGCGCGTAGTGCCGCTTGCCGGTCCGCTGGCCCTTGAAGGGCCCGGTGATGATCTTGTTTTCGCCGACTTCCTCGGGCTCGGGCAACGACGAAATCACGCCCACGCCCCCGATGTCACTGGAAGGCTTGGCGACCACGTAGTTGGCGGCCACCGAGGCATAGTAGGCGCCGCTGGCCGCAATCTGCTCGACTTCCACCACCACGGGCTTGGCCTTCCGCAACTCCAGGAGGCTCAGGTAGAGGTCCTCGGAGGCCGCCGCTTCGCCGCCCGGGCTGTTGACCCTGACCACCACGGCCTTGATTTCCGGGTTCTCCCGGGCAAACCGCACCTGCTCGGAAAAGTCTTCGGCGAACGCGGAATTGATTTCGGCCTTCAAGTCCAGGGTGCCAATCACGGGCTGGGGCACGAGGTAAGAGGCCAATACCAGGCCAAACGCCAGGGCCAAGGCCATGGTCAAAGGCAGTGAGTGCCTGCGCCAAAAGCGTTTAACGGGTTCCCAGCTGTTCTCCATACCTTACCGCTCCCGCACTAAAATAGCCTGGATTGAGTTTAAAAGGGTTTCACACGAGAAATCTGGAAGCCCAGGCCAACGAAGAGAGGCCTACCGCCCCATTGAACCCTGCGGGTGAAATGGGGCACGTCCGCAAGTGCCAGTTGACCAGGGCAGTGTCCTGCAAGGCAGGACACGTTTCCCCGAAGACACAGTCTTCGGGGCCTCGTCCCCAAGGGGACAAGGTCGCAGGCCTTTTGTAAAAAGGCCTTGGGCGCGTGGTCTATCGGTATGACGTCGCCTTCACACGGCGGAGGTAGTCGGTTCAATTCCGGCCGCGCCCATTTCTTCCCTTTTTTCCAAGTGCGTGGCCTGCGGTCGGCGAAGGCAAAAGGTTTTATGCACGCACCCCCCACCAAGTATATATGAAGAAGGGAACGCCTGGATGGAATCCCCTGCAGAAGGGAAGGCGAACACCCAAGAGGAAACTGCGCCTGCTCGCGGCGAAGCGGCACGCGCCTCCCGCTGACGTAGTCGCGCGGATGTCCCCAGAGAAACAGTTGGCGTTCGCGGCCAGGGAACTACACATTTTCCACCAGGTGCCAAGGTTCCTGAGGGAAGCGATCTGCCGGCAGGTATTCGAGTACATGACGGATGAAGTGGCGCGGCTCAGCCGGGCGCGGATGCGGTTGGGCACGCGGCTGAGGCAGACCCGCGGGTCAGCCAAGGCAGTGGCACGCGCAAAAACCAAACTGGATGAATTGGATGCGGAAATCGGCTGGCTTGAAAAAATCCGGGATGAACCGTCCGAGCAATGGATAGAGGCCGAGAACTGGATCCGGGCGAAGCGCAGGGAACTCCTCAGGCAGGGCATCCTGAAAAAGGGGTAAGGCTGCCTGGGCCAGGCGAACCGTTTTAAGACCTTGGATGCAAGTGGAGTGGGAAACATGCTCGAATCCCTGCCAAGCCTTTCATTCGCCTTCCTGGCCCTCGCGTTGGGCTTCAAGCACAGCTATGACGCTGACCACATCGTGGCCGTTGCCAACCTCCTCCGAAAGTCGAAGTCGTTGCGGGAAGCCCTGGGCATGAGCGTCAGTTGGAGCCTGGGCCACATGCTCACGGCTTCCGGCATCACCGCGTTCCTCTACGTGTTCCGGGAATCCGTGCTCCGCTTGCTGCTCGAAAAATTCGAGTTGCTGGTGGCCGTGATGCTGATTGGCCTGGGCCTCTACAGCCTCTACGACTTGACGCGGTTCCACCGGCACGAGCACGAAGGCGAAAGCGGAAAGCACGCGCACCTCCACGTGCACGCGAAGAACGAGCAAGGCAGGCACCTGCACCAGCACATGTTCGGCATCGGCATCGTGCACGGCCTCGCCAGCAACGACGAACTCCTCATCCTCTTGACGGCCTCGCTGGGCCTGAACTCCCTGGCCGGGATGCTGGCCGGAACCGCCTTGTTCAGCGTTGGAGTGGTTGCGGGCATGATGGTGTTTGCCGTGGTTTTCACGTACCCCTTGTTCCGCGCGCACTCCGACAAGCTCTACGCCGCGTTCACGGTGTTGGTAGCCCTGGCCAGCATAGCCTATGGCTGGTTGATGCTGCGCGGGCTGGCCTGAACCGGGCGGGCAAAACCTTAATAACCCGTTAAGCCAATAATCTGCTGAGGGGCGACCCGGAAAAGGCGGCGCTAATTTCAAGCTCCCCAAGATTGAAATGCCGCGCAATAAGAAGGGCACGCGCTCCTTAGCCACTTATTTGAGGCGCTCGGACATGAAGCTACCCCTTGCCACAGGCGTTTTGCTGCTTGTTTTGCTGCTGGGATGCACGAGCCCGCCAAAAACGGGGCCGGAGCGCGCGGTCTATGTCGCCAACGAAAAAGGCGCCAGTCTCTCGGTCGTTGATGCGGCAACCAACAAAGTCGTGGAAACGATTGCATTGGGCGGCCACCCGCACAACGTCAACGTGAGCGCCGACGGGAAATACTTCTTCGCCACCAACCACTCCGAAGACGAGGAAGAAGAAGCGGGGAAAAAGGAGGAAACAGAGCACGACGACCACCATGCCGGTGGCGAAAGCTTTGTCCGCATCCTGGACGCGCGAACGTTGCAACTCGTGAACTCGATTGCGCTGGAACAATTCGGCGCCCACGTCGTGCCAAGCCACGATGGCAGGAGCCTGTTCGCCTCTGACCAGGGCGCGGACTTCCTGGAAGTCCTTGACCTGGAGGAAGGCACCAGGCTGTCGCGCATCAAGACCGGGCATGGGCCGCACGGCTTCGTGGTGAGCCCGAACGACCAATTCGTTTACACGCCCAACGTGGCAAGCAACGACATAACGGTCATCGACGTTGCGGCGCAAGAAGCGATTGGGACCATTGTCCCGGAATACGGCGGACACGCCTGCGAAAAACCCGTGGCCATGGGCATTGACACAGGAGGCCGTTATGGTGTTGTTACTTGCGGCGGCAGCTTCGACGCCTACAAGATAGATTTCGCGGAAAAGAAAGCCGTAGGCCGCGTGGAGTTCAGGAAAGGGGAATACCCAGGCCCCATCCAAACACCCTTACACCCCGACGGAAAAACCCTCTACATCCCGGACATGCGGAACGGCGTGGTGCACAAGGTTGACTTCGAGTCCTTCAAGCTGTTGAAAGATATCCCTGTAGGAAAGGGCGCGCACGGCATCGCCTTCAGCGCCGACGGGAAAACGGCTTACATCACCCTGACCTGGGAGAACGCCCTGGCCGTCCTTGACCTGGCTACGGAGCAGGTCAGGGCCCGCATCCCGGTGGGCGAGGAACCCAACGGCGTGGCCGTGCGGGGCGGAAAGAACCAGGGATGGTAGCGTCAAATGGATTGGACCGGGGGCGTTGTGCCGAAGAAGAAGGCAGCCGCTCCAACCAAAGCAAACAGGACTCCCATTCCCAGGAACACCCAGAAAAACAGGCTGCCGCCTCCAAGGAACGCCTCGACTGGTTGGGCTTCATATGGATTCCCTGGGTTGACTTTTACCGCCAACGTTGAACCCGGTGAGTGTTCGTCCGCATAGCGTTGGGCGGCACCGTAATCGCCAGAACCGGGGGACGTGTAAGCGTTCGTGTATTCTTTTCCCTGATAAGTGAATTTGTATTTCAGGATGCTGCCCCACGCGATGCCGGTGTCCTTGACCCAGCCAAGCCAGCCCAAGCCCCAGAAAGCCTTAATAAGCAGTTAGCGCCTATAATGTGATTGAAAGTGGTTGGAAAAATAAGGAGCCACCTGGAAAAAGCGGTCCTCTTTCAAGCTCCCCAAGATTGAATCAAACCGCATAATAAGCAAGGCAACGGCTCCTTACAATCCATTCGCCAGCTAGTTCTTCGAATACGGTTTCAAGGCAGCCAGCAGGCGACAAAAAAGGGGTTAACCTCCCTGCAGGGGTTAAAGGTTTTGGCCGGCAGCCGGGGCCACGCCCAGGAATAATACCGCTGCGCCAATCAAGGCAAACCCGATGCCCATGCCGAGGAAAATCATCATAGCCAACCCCATTCCGCCCAGCAAGGCATCCGCGGGATGGGAGTCATAGGGGTCGGCCGGGTTGACTTTCACTTGAATCGGGGTTCCCGAAAGGTGCTCGTCCGTGTACCGCTGCGCGGCCCCATAGTCGCTGGAACTCGGTGAATTGAAAGCATTCGTGTAGTCTTTGCCCTCGAACGTGAAAGAATACTTGAGCGTGTTGCCCCAGGTGACGCTCGAGCCACTGCGCCCCGTGGAACGGTCCTCGAACACGCTGGACTCCACGACCCTGGCATCTATGGAAACCCAGGGCGTGGTCTGCTCCTTGTACAAGAAGTAACCGCCTAGGCCGGCAAAAACGAGGCCCACCACCAAGAAAAGGGCTCCAACCAGTTTCGGGTTATTGGTTTGATACGAATACAATTGCATGCAAGGCAATAGAAGACCATGGACCTATTTAAAGGTTCCTCCAATGGCAGCTGAGAGTGCACGGGGCAGACCTTTTTACAACCATCAAAAGCTTCGCTTTTGGTGGCGTCGTCCACGAAGTGGACAACGAAGCCCTGGGAAAACGTCCCCTGCGCGGCAGGGGGCTGGCTTGGCCTATCGGCCTCGCTATTTATGGCCCACCATCAAAACCTTCGGTTTTGGTGGCCTCGTCCACGAAGTGGACAAGGTCTTTAGATGGGCCGACGTATAGCGCGCAGCCGCCGCTATCGTGCGGCTAATGCACGGGGCAGGATTCGAACCTGCGCACGCACTGAGCGACCGGGTTCTAAGCCCGGCGGATTTGGCCGCTTTCCTACCCGTGCAGCAAGAGGATGGCTCAGGCTTATTTAAGGCGAGCCTGAATTTAAAGTAGTAGTTCGGATAAATAGAGCGACTGGGCCTCATGAACGTTGCACAGGGCTTCCGCTTTGGTCTCGCCCTGTGAAATGCATCCCGGCAGTTCTGGGATGTAAACCGTGTACCCGCCCTCTTCTTGGGCTTCAAGAACCACATGCAATTTCATGACAACCAAGGAATATAGGTGCTTAGCTTATTTAAAAACATTTGGCCTGTTCAGCCCAGCTTATGCCGTTTAAGCCATCTCGCCAGCTTCTTGGCGGCCACGGCCCGGTGGCTGAACTTGTTTTTCTCGGCCAAGGGCATCTCGACGATGGTCTTCGAATAGCCTTCGGGGATGAAGAGCTTCTCGTAGGCCAGGCGCTTGGAGTGCGGCTTCTTCAGCTTCGAGCCCATGCTACCCTCCAGCGTGCCCACGAACAGCTTGCGCTGGTTCTTGCGCTTGCCCCACTGGAGGACGATAACAACCTTGAACAACGCGCGCCGGTCCTCTCCCTGCAAGAGCTTGAGCAAGCCCTTGAACCCGATTCCCAAGTAGACGCGTTTGGCGAAGATGCCGGGAAAATCATGATAGGCCTTGAAGTAAATGCCGGTGTCCTCGACGATGACCGGCTTTTTCACGAGGGCATAGGCTTGCTCGGCCTTGTAGAGCGCCACCCTTTCCTGGGAGCCCACGTCCGGCTCCGCCAGCTCGGTGTCCACCTGCTCGACTTCAATGCCGTGGGAAGCCAGGACGTGCGCGACCTCTTCGACCTTGTGCTCGTTGGAAGTTACGAAAAAGAGTTTCATGTTGGTTCCCCGCCCTTCAGCCGAACATGTAGACTTCGGTGTCCCCGCCCTTCTTGTGCCAGACGCCCTTCTTGGACTGCTTGGGCTTGGGAAGGTCCTTCTTGTTGACCAGGGTACGGTAAGGGAACGGGATTTCCACGCCTTCGGCGTCAAACCGCTTTTTCACGGACTCCAGCAGGTCCATGGCCATGAAATCGGCTATCTTCTGGTCCTTGGCCCAGTAAAAGAGGCGCAGGACGACGGCCGAATCGTCCAACTTGGCCACCTTGACGACCACGGACTGTTCCCCGTCGAAGACGCCCTGCTTCACCTTATAGGCAAAATAGTCCGGGTGCTTCCGCACCTCCGACTGGAGGATGGCCCGTGCCAGGTCGATGTCGGAATCGTAGCTGATGCCGAAGTCCAGCTGTTTGATGGCCTTCTCGTCCTTGATCGTGTGGTTGAAAATCAGCTCCTCGGTGATGATGGAATTGGGGATGATGACGCGCGCGTTCTCATTGGTGCGGATGACCGTATCCCGCAAGGTGATGTCCTCCACCTTCCCATAGATGTCCTTAACCTTGATGCGGTCCCCCACGCGGAAGGGCTGGTACATCGCGATGGTGACGCCGCCGATGATGTTGGAGGCAGCCTTTTGCGCCGCGAAACCGATGATGATCGCCAGGACACCGGCACCGGCGAAGAGGCTCAGGGTCAGCTGGCTCAGCTCAGGAACCAGGGAAATCGCAGAGATTATGCCGAACAACCAGATGAGCGCCACGACGATGCGCGCCGTGATGGTGTATTGCGTCTTGTTGAAATGGATTCGTTTGCTGGTCTTGTCAAAGACCCCCCGCAGGATGTTGCTCACCACGAGTGCCACCACGTACGTGATGAGGAGCACGAGGAAAGGCCCCAATACGTGCTCGTATTGGCCAAGGAAGTCAAGGGCCGTAGTCAAGTCAAGCAGTGCCATGCAAACCATTCTAATAACGGCAATGAGCTATAATAGGCTTTGGGTTCGGAAAGGCAAACTCCTGGGCTGCCGCAAATCAGTAATCCTGTTCCCGGATTCCCTCGACTTCCCTGGGCTCCGGCCCGGCTTCAAGGTGGACCGCTTCCCGGGGCGGCCGCTCCATGGGCTTCGATTCTTCCAAGACCTTCTTGCCCGGCGGCCCTTTCCCCGCGCTTCCATTGCCTGAACCCGGTGCGCAGAAAAACCGGAACCCAATGGTGAACACCAGGATGGTGATGAGTATCACGGAAAAGGCGATGCCCGTGTACTGCTCGCTCCCCGGAATGCCGTAGGTCGAGGGCATCACGGCCAGCACGGCCGCCGCGAACCCGCGCGGCATGGCGATGGTCATGAGTTTTTTTTCCTGGGAAGAGAATTTCCCGCCAGCGGCCGACAGCCACACGGCGAGGGGCCGCACCAGCAGGACGGCGGCGGAAACCGCGAGCCCGATTAGGAACGTGCCGGTCTCCAGGGACATCAGCAGCCCGATGAAGACGAAGAAAAAGGTCTTGATGAAGAAGCTCAGCTGTTCGTGGAAGCCGCGCGCGTCCTGCTTGAAGGCGATGACTTCGGGGAACCGCAGGGCCCTGGAGATGGCCGCGCCGTTGCCCAGCACCACGCCGAACAACAGCACCGTGATGGCCGCGCTTCCGTTCACCGCATTGGATATCACGTACAAGAACATCATGACGGCAAAGGTCAGCGTATACGAGTAGGCCGTGCCCTGCAGGAACCGCAGCAGCCACAGCCACAGCAGGCCGGCGACGATTCCCAGGAAGCCGCCGACCGAGAACTGGGCGGCGATGTTTTTCACCACCGTGTCAAGGCCCGAGCCCGGCTCCAAAATGAATTGGATGACGGCGATGACCAGCACCACGCACAGGGTGTCGTTGACCGCGGACTCGATGCTGAGCAGGTTCGCCACTTCTTCCCGGAGTTTCGCGGTCTTCCCCAAGGGCATGATGATGATGGAAGAGGTTCCCCCCACAATGGAGCCCAGCAGCACGCTGTTGGGCAGCGACCAGCCGGGGAGGAAACCAAGAAACGCGAGTCCCTCGCTCACTGCCACGACGGCCGCCACCGAAAAGAGCACGCCCAGCACGGCCAAGGCGAATCCACGGGGGGCACCGGAGAGCAGTTCGCCCAGCTTCAAGCCCAGGCCGCCCTCGAACATGATGACCACCAGGGCCAGGGCCGAAAAGAAGGGCGCAAGGCCCCACACGAAGTCCCGTGAAACCAGGTGGAAGACCGGGCCGAGGAGCACGCCGATGAGCACCAGCCAGAGGACGTCCGGCACCTTCGTGCGCACGAAGATGACTTCGCCCAGGGTGCCCATGACCAGGATGCCGGCCACGATGAGCAAGAACAACGAAATGGGGTCCATGGGAGAATAGAAGCGTAAGTGCATTAAAAGGCTTTCGCCGCTTTGCCTGGCCTCAAATCGGGCACACGTTTTTGTCGAATTTGTCCGAGAAAATCATGTTTTCGCCGTAGGTGATGGGCACGTCCACGATGCAGACGTTCTTCGTGGACAAGGCTTTTTCCAGGGTCGGGTAGAGGTCGGCCGCGCTTTCCACCCGGTAGCCCTTGGCGCCGAAGCTCTCCGCGTAGGCCACGAAGTCAGGGTTGGTGAAACTGACCCCGGACTCCCGGCCGAACTTTTTTTTCTGCTTCCAGCCGATGACCCCGTACTTGGCGTCGTTGAAGACGACGATGGTGAAGTGGACGCCCAACCGCTTGGCGGTCTCTATTTCCTGGGAGTTCATGAGGAAGCCCCCGTCCCCCGTGACCGCCAGGACCTGCCGCTTGGGTTCCGCGAGCTTGGCCGCCACGGCCCCGGGAACCGCGATTCCCATGGAGGCGAAGCCGTTGGAGATGATGACCGTGTTGGGTTCGCGCGCGGGATAGTTGCGCGCAATCCACAGCTTGTGCGCGCCGACGTCACTGATCAGGATGTCGCAATCGCCCATGGCCTTGCGGATGTCGTACAACACTTTTTGGGGCTTCAAGGGGAAGGAGACATCCAGCTTGTTGGCCGCGTATTCTTCCTTGATGAGGGTCCGCAGCGTGTTGGGATAGTCAAAGCCCTTCCGGAAGCCCGTCCGGGTGGAGAGGATTTTGAGCGTGGTCCGGAGGTCGCCCACGAGTTCCACGGCGGGAACATAGTTGGCGTCGACTTCCGCTGGCACCGAGTCCACGTGGATGATTTTCTTGTTGTTGGCCGGGTTCCAGAGGCTTGACCCGTATTCCACGAAGTCATAGCCTACCGCGATGACCAAATCAGCCTGGTCAAAGCCGCAGGACACGTAGTCCTTTTGCTGCAAGCCAATCGTGGCCAGGCAGAGCTCGTGCTTGGCCGGAATCACGCCCTTGGCCATGAACGTGTTGGCCACGAACACGTTGTTCTTGACCGCGAACTCAACGAGTTCCCTGGAAGCGCGGCCGCGGATGACGCCGTTGCCGGCCAGGATGAGGGGCTTTTCGGCTTGCTGGATGAGTTCAACGGCCTTGTCGAGTTCCAGTATGTCCGGGTGGAAGCGCGGGCTGGAGGTCACGCGCAGGGGCCTGGCGTCCGACTGGAGGCCGGCAATATCTTCCGGCAACTCGATGTGGGTTGCCCCAAACTTCTCGGTTTGCGCGACGCGGAAGGCCTTTCGCACGATTTCCGCGACCGAGTCAGGGGAAGCGATGCGGGCATTCCATTTGGTGATGGGTCGCAACGCGCTCACGATATCAATGTACTGGTGGGATTCCTTGTGGGTCTTGGCCAGGCCGGCCTGGCCAGTGATGGCCACGAGGGGCGCGCGGTCCATGTTCGCGTCCGCAACCCCCGTGATGAGGTTCGTTGCCCCAGGACCAAGCGTTGCCAGGCACACGCCCGCGCGCTGGGTCAACCGCCCATAGACATCCGCCATGAAGGCCGCACCTTGTTCGTGGCGCACGGGCACGAATTTTATCCTGGCCCCGTTCATGGAATCCAGGATATCAATGGTTTCCTCGCCAGGCAAGCCGAAGACGTACTCGGCTTCCTCGTTTTCGAGGCATTCCACGAACAAGTCGCTTACCTTGATGGTTCCACCTTCAGGCAGTCGTTGCAGAGGCCCTGGAAAGTGAGGTGGTGGCCTGAGATGTGGAGCCCGGTTTTCTCGGAAAAGCTTCGCTCGATTTCGCGGCTATAGCTTGGCACGTCGGAAACCCTTTGGCAGGACGTGCAATGGAAGTGATAGTGCTCGGAGAGGTTGGAGTCGAACCGCGTGATGCCGCGGTCGCAGTGGATTTCCCGGAGCAGGCCCTCCAGGCGGAGGATGTGGAGGTTCCGGTAGACGGTTGCCAGGGAAATCGAGGGCAGCCTGGGTTTCACGGCTTCAAAGACTTCCAAGGCGCTGGGATGCGAGTCCAGGCCCTTCACGCCTTCAAAGACCTGCATGCGTTGAACGGTGATGCGGCGGTTTGCCTTCCGCAACTGGTCCACCAATACAGCCTGCAATCAAACCCCCCTTACCGATAAAAGTTCTCAATAGCATGCATTGGCAAGCGTCAGGTATAAAAACCCTATTAAGGCCATTAAATAGCGTTTTGTTGAACCTACTTCATGGTGCCAGGAATGCCGGACAAAGCACAAGAATTTGACGTCATCGTGGTGGGAGGCGGACCTGGCGGGAGCACATGCGCGTCCTTCTGCAGCAAGGCCGGGTTGAAGACCCTTTTATTGGAGGCCAGCAAGTTCCCCCGCGACAAGGTGTGCGGGGACGCGATTTCCGGGAAATCCATCGGCATCCTCCGCGAACTCGGCATCGAAGCCGAGATGCAGAACATCCTGCACGGCCGGGTCAATGGAGTCCTGTTGAGCAGCCCCAAGGGCACCCTGCTGGAAGTGCCGATTCCGCAAACGTTCAAGGACCGCGAGTCCTACGGCTACTGCTCGCGGCGCATGGTGTATGATAATTTCCTGTTCCAGCACGCGAAAAAACTCGCGGTGACCATGGAGGAATTCCGGGTAACGGACCTGGTCAGGGAAGGCAGCCAGGTAGTCGGAGTCAAGGGCCTGGACTTGAAGACCCGGCAGGAAAAGGAGTTCCGCGCCAAAATGGTCGTGGGCGCGGACGGCGCCAACTCAGTGGTTGCCATGAAAACCGGCTTGCACGAAGTCGACCCCAATCATTCCTGCATCGCTTTGAGGGCCTACTACGAGGGCATCACCGGGATGAAGAACCTGATTGAAATCCATTTCCTCGAAGAAGTCCTGCCGGGTTATTTCTGGATTTTTCCCCTCGAAAACGGCCTCGCCAACGTTGGTGTTGGCATGATTACCCATGACCTGCGGAAGTCCAACAAGAAGCTCGAGGAAGCCTTGAACAACGCCATCCAGAGCAAGCTGTTCCGGGAACGGTTCAAGGACGCGAAACTCATCGCCCCCATCCGGGGCTGGACCCTGCCATTCGGCTCGAAGCACCGGAAATGCTATGGCAACGGCTTCGTGCTCCTAGGCGATGCCGCCTCGCTCATCGACCCCTTTTCCGGGGAAGGCATCGGCAACGCCATGACTTCGGGGAGGACGGCTGCCCGCATCATCAAACAGGCCTTCGAGGCAGGGGATTTCTCGGAAGCGTTCCTCAAAAAATACGATGCAACGCTCTGGCAGGAAATCGGGCCCGAACTGCAGACGAGCCTCATGCTGCAGAAAGTGGGGAGGAACACGATGCTGCTGAACATGATTATCAGCAAGGCCGCGAAAAACAAGCACCTGCGCGACCTGATTTCCGGCATGCTCGTCAACGAGGTGCCCAAGAAGACCCTCGCCGACCCCTTGTTCCTGCTGAAAGTGCTGGTCAGCTGAGCCGCCTACGTTCAGCGGAATTGCTCGAAAAGCAGGCGCACTTCTTCGCTGGCCTTTTCAGGGCTCCACGGAGGGTCGAACACCACTTCGATGTCGATTTCCGGGTCCTTGAAGCCCAGGTCCTCGAGGGCCAGCCGGGAGTTGCCCACAATCATGGGCGCGGCCGGGCAGCCGGGGCTGGTCAAGGTCATCCGCACGTACACCTTCCCGCCTTCCCTCAATTGAATGTCGTAAACCAGGCCCAGGCTCACGATGTCGATTCCCAACTCCGGGTCGATGACCTGTTTGAGGCCTTCGCGGACTTGTTCAACGGAAACCATGGCGCCCCCCTTAACAACATTCACCCATAAGAATTTAAAAGAGGTTCAACCGGCTGAAAACGGGTTATAGGCCTGGCAGGCGGACTTATCTGGGCACACCGGGTTTTCACCGGGGCAGTCAAAGCAAGGCAAAGTCTTTTGCGCCATGAAACAACAGGTGAATTGGTTCATGACCTGGTTGTTGTATGTGTATTTCTGGGTGCCGAACTTTATGTAAGTGCATAGAGTAGTACACACGGGTGGTTCTTGTTGTGGGACAAAACCGCCGCAAAAGCTTTGAGGGTCTTGGCCCATGGTCTGGCCGCTGCCAATAAACCTACCAATGGAACCAAGGCTCTGGCCAAACCGTTGATTGCAGTCAAAGGGCGTGGAATCACAGACATCCCCTAACCTGTCCGCATCCTCGTCCCCTTGGTTAGAGTTAGGCGTGTGCGGGCAGTTGTCCTGGTCATCGCAGATGCCATCATTGTCCGAGTCAGGGCAACTGGGGGTCTGCGGGCCTTCGTCGACAGGCGGGCCTTCATCGACCGGGGGCTGGGTTACAAGTCCTGTGCCAGGTGTTTCGGTAACCAACTGCTGGCAAATGCAGCTGTTGGGGTTACACGTGTATCCAGCAGGGCAAGTCGTTGTATCACAGTACATCGTCTGCTGGTTATACAAAATACTGCCCCCGCCCCAGCCACAGGGAAGCCTCCTCTTTGGCTCACAGGCACAGGAATTGGGGTTGCAGGCTAATCCTTCGGGGCAGTCATCCTTACAGACCTCCTTGCCTTGGTTAAAGTACGAGGTATATGTTTCGCCCATCCTGGCTATTATGCCCGAGCATTTCCGCACAGGCTTTTCAACGATGGTTTTGGGGGTGCAGGTACAACTGCTGGCATTGCACTGATAACCCGGCGGGCAGTCGTCCTTACAGGTCATTCCCGAGGGACTGAAGGGATTGCGGTCAGTCGCATCCACGTAGGTTGTGTTGGCCGCGCAACTCTTTTCTTCCTTGACCGGCTCACAGACACAGGCCGAATTGCAGCGCTGGTCTCCTGGACAGTCATCCACGCACTCCTTGCCTGGCGGCAGTCTTGCAATCGTGCCACCGGGTCTATAACCAGTTGTGCGCGTTCTCTCCCTGCAGGATTCCCCTGGTTTTTTCACGCAGACACAACTCCTTTGGTCGCATTCGGTTCCGTCAGGACAGTTGTCTTCGCAAGCCATTTTCTTGGCGTCAAAGTCGGAGGCAAAGGTTTCCCCTGGTTTAACGGTTTTTTCAGCGCACTTCCTTGTGGGAGGCTCTTCCTTTTTCTTGCACGTGCAATCATTCAAATTGCAGGTTTCTTTTGGATCCTTGCATGGCGTTCCCACTTCGCATTGCTCCCAGGGGTCGAGGATTTTGTCCCCACAATAGGGGATATCCCATGGCCACTCCTCACATGTGCAGTTATTCATGTTGCACATCTGCCAAGGATTGGGACAGGGGTCAAACCACTCGCATTGCTCGGGCGGAGACTGCAGCACACCGTCCCCACAGAATTCCTCGGGCGGGATTTTTTTGAATCTCCAGAGCTGGAGCGGCGTTACGGCGGGGTTCCTGTCAAAGCCTTCCAGCACTTTTCCGTTCACCGGCTCGGCTTTCCTCCACTTGCCGTCATAGCGCGAGAAGTAAATCTCGCCGGGAGCGTCTGCATCACTCCACCAAACATCCAAGCCAATGGTGCGCCCAAGAATAAAGGTCAAAGAATTCCTGAAATCCTTGCCCTTCGTGTCAGCGGCGAGGGCCTTTGCCAGGCCCCCAAAGACATCCACTGCATACCATAAAGCCCCTTTCTTCAGGTAAACGCTGTACGCCTTGCTTTCCCGGTCGTACGCCAAATCAGGCATCATTTCCTTGTCAACAAGTAGGCTGGGCCCTGATTCCTCTGCCCACATGGCGGCATAGACTTGGCCATCGATTGCAGGCCAAACCGCTGCCCCCGGCCCTTTGGAGGCTGCATCAACGCCCGTCCTTTGATCGGTTGGAATCTTGTTATCTATCACTGCCTCAGCCAGTTGCCCTGGCACCTCTTTTGCCGGCCGCCATTTTCCTTCCTTGAAATAACTGCCATAGGCTTTTCCGCCGGAACCGTTATCTGCTGTGAACACTAAACCAAACGCTCCCCAGGGACTCCAGGCAAGCTCTGGGAGGCTAACCTTTTTTAGGCCTGCTCCCCTCCAAAGGGGTTCGGCTTTCCCGCCAAGCACAGCGTACATGAGTTCACTGGAACCATCCTCATTCAAGTGTACCCAAACAATTAGCACAGAATCGGGGCCCACTGCAACGGTTGGATCCAAGTCGTTGCCTGGCAACGCTGCCAAAGAGGTGGGCGCAGCCCATTTCCTGGACTTCCATTCAGAAAAATAAATGTCAAAGTCCCCGGACGGGTTTTTGTGAGACCAAACCGTTACCGCATAATTATCCTTGGATGAAACATCTGGGTCATGGTCTTCGCCGGACAGAAGGGCAACCGGTGCACTCCTCCCCCCGCCTGGCACAAACCAGGCAACCCTTTGGTCGTCGTACAAGGAATACCAGATGTCCCAGTCTTTTCCCTTGTGCTGCCAGACCACGAGGGCATCAACGGCTTCCTTGGAGGCAGTCACAAGCCCGGTACTGCAGCCAGCCAAAAGAATCAGCAAAACTAGGAAAGCAACCACTAAAACAGGCTGGCCCCTCACCCTCGCATCCCCTTAAAATAAATCTCCCCCAGAAATGCATTAAAAGCCCTCGCATTGGGAGCAGCTATTTAAAGGCCGTTGTTTGCTGCAAGGCATCGATTTTGGCCGCCAACACGAAGTCGTTTTCGCTCAAGCCCCCGATGGCGTGGGAGGACAAGCGCAGCGTCAAGCGGTTCCACTTGACTTCCATGTCCGGGTGGTGGCCCTCGCTTTCCGCGAGTTCAGCCACTTTGTTCACGAACGCCATGTTTTCCTTGAAGTCCTTGAACTTGAATGCCCGCGAAATGGATTTCGCGTCCGGGCCCAGGTCCCAGGTGCCAAGCTCGGCGTGGTAAAACCGTGCCTGGGCTTCCGTGAACGGCTTTACGCCGCCCTCACAGGGTTTGCAGCGTTTGGAGGCAAGGTCCATGCCTACAATAAGGCTTAAATAATAGAAAAACCTATTGATTGCCTACTTTGAGGGGTATGGGTTAGCTCAATGGCTTGGACAGACCTGTTCGCGGAAATCAAGGCACACCCCAAGCGGTTCCTGGCCGCCTTCCTGGTCGGCATGGTTCCAGTCCTGAACCTGTTGTCCTGGGGCTACGCCCACCGCGTCCTCCAGGAAACCAGCCGCCAACGAAAACCCACCCTGCCCGCCTTCGAACCCTCGGTGGAACTGTGGCTAACGGGCCTGAAAGTGGGCCTGCTGCTTTTCCTCTACAACCTCGTGCCGGGCCTCCTCCAATTCGTGCTCGCCGTACTCGCCGCCTGGATTAACTCCCCGCTTGCCGCTTTGCTCGTCCTGCTGGTGTCCATCGTCCTGAGCTTTGCCGCCATGATGGTTTTCTTCATTGCCTGGAAACGGTTTGCCGCCACCGACTCGTTCAAGCAGGGCCTGCGCTGGCAGTCCTTCCTGTCCGAGGCCCTTGAAAGGGGTTTCCTCTGGTTGTCCGTCAAGCTCACGGTGTTCGCGGTCCTGGTGCTGGTCGTGGCAAGAATGCTGGGCCTCTTCGGCTTGCTTCCCCTGGCCGGCCTGTTCCTCTTCCTGCTCGTGGCCGCCATGGCCCTGGGCTTGCGCCAAAAAATGTCGTTCGAAAAAATCTCGATTCCCACGCCCCCCAAACGGGGCGGCCCCGGCCAGAAGGGCCTCGGCCAACCCGGCCTCGGCCGGAAAGGCCTGCTGGTGCTGGGCCTCGTGCTCCTGTTAGTCGGCGAATTCGCCTTCGTGGGCAGCCACATGGAACCCATTCAATCCCAGACCCAGAAGAAAATCGGCGTAGAATTGTGGAGCGTGAAGCTGATAGCGCCCTCGTTCTGGCAGTGGCTCTGGCTGTCCGAAGAAGAACTCAGCCTTACCACGCGGGTCAATGAAACCCAGCACGACCACGGCTGGCAGTCCAACGCCTTTCAGCTCGACAAAAGCGCGAACGCGAGCTGGGACCCACTTGGCACCAGCGGCTACTTCAGTTTTTCAAAACCAAAACCCCCGATTTACTCCCACCTCCAATGCCACTACCTGGATGACCCGACCGATGGCTGCTTTGAAGTCAAGAATTCCAGCATCGGCATCACCTGGAAGTTCATGCAAAAACTGTTCGAACTCTTGGCCGGGCAAATCCTGAAAACCCTAACTGGCCAAATCACGCCCGGCGGCATCGCCATCGACTTCCTGGTTGGGCTGGTCACCGACCAAATCAGCGGCTTCCTGGGCCTGGACGCTGGCATCCTGGATGGCTTGACGGGCGCAGGCAAGTCCAGTGCCGGCTCGGTGCAAGCCGCAGGCACTTCGGAAGCCATCAACGCGGGCATGGAGGCCCTTGGCAAGGCCACGGAAGAAGGCGCGGGCATGCTGGGCCAGTCGCGGCTCGGAAAAGCCGTCACCTCCGCCCTCGAAAAACAGTTCGGAAAGGGCACGGGCGGAAAAATCGGCTTGAACATCACCCTCGGTGCCTTGACCGACATCCTCGTCAAAATCATTTCCGAACTCATCTTTGGCTTGATTCCCAAGACCACCACGGTGCTGGCCAGCGGCTGTGCGAACCTCGCAACCGAAAGCAAGGTCGGGCTCTCAGGGGACTACACGGGCTATGTGCTTACACTGGCTCGCGAAGAGACCACGGACATCCAATGTGAGGAAAAAATCGTTCCGCCCACGACCGGCACCATCTACATCCCCCCGGATGGCACGGGCAAGACCGGGGGAGACCCCTGGCGGGAGCCTCCACCCATTCCCCCGCCGGAGCCGCCGCCTGTCACGCCCCTGCCGCCCACGACACCGGGAACCCCTGGCGGGGCCAAGAAATGCACCAGTGAAAAGGACTGCTATGACCTCGACCAATACTATTGTTCGGGGCTGGTCGCGCACGCCGACATGGGCCAGTGCATCAAAGGCGAGTGCCGCGTCCTCAAGCAGTCCAGGGACTGCGACGACAAAAAGGACTCCACCGAAGACCTGTGCGAGGCCTCGAAGACCGACGTGAAATGCATCAACCGGCCCAGGTGCGGCAACGGCAAGCAGGACTCCGGGGAAAACTGCTCGAATTGCTCGAAGGACGTGAAGTGCGCGGCCGGGCAATACTGCGAGGCCGGCGTCTGCAAGGAGCCGCCCTGCAAGGACCACGGCGGGGACACGGACGGGGACGGCACCTGCGACGACGTGGACAACTGCAAGGACATTCCCAACGACCAGCGCGACCTGGACGGGGACGGCACGGGCGATGTATGCGACGAGGCCCCCATCGACTGCGGGGGATGGGCAGCGGAAAACGGCCACGAAAGCTTTTCCAGCGGCTGGACTTCCCCCGGCACCGAGGAAGCCGCCAAAGACTTCTGCATCCGCAAGATGTGGGAAGGCGTGGACAAGCCGGTTTGCTATACGACGTGCCTCAAGGTGTTCATCAACGCCTACATGACGCCCAACAACGTATTCACCTGCTGTGCCCGCTACGTGACCAGGATTGCCTGCGACGACTGCCCGGGCCAGCACCCCAACTGCCATCCCTGCGGCGAAGACTATGACAGCTGGATTGGCGGCGGGCCCGTTGTAGAAGGCGGGTCCTAGTTGCTCGTGCCCAACTGATATCCATGGGACTCAATGAAATCATGGGGGAAATCCAGCGGCACCCCAAACGGTTCCTCGCGGCCTTGGCTGCCAGCCTCTTTCCGCTGACGGGCTTGTTTTCGGCCGGTTATTTGACGGCCGTGCTCCGGGAAACCAGCAAAAACGGGAAACCGTTGTTGCCACCCATTCATGCGCCCACACGGCTTTTCATGGACGGTGTAAAGGTCGGGACCCTGTTTTTCCTCTACAACCTCCCCACCAGCGTAGTGGGCGCCTTCCTGGGGCTGGCGGCCGCAACCGTCGGCGGTGCTTTGCCGTGGCTTGCGGCAGCGGTTTACCTTGCCCTTGGCTTCGCTTCCCTGGCCCTCTTTTTTGTTGCCTGGAAGGAATTCGCGTTGACGGGCTCCCTGCGGAACGCGCTTCGCTGGCGAGAAAAAATTCCGGCGGCATTCGAAAAGACGTTCCTGGTCAGCTACCTTAAACTCTGCGGGTTCGGAATCCTGGTGTTGGCCATTGCCCGGCTGATGGGCTTCTACGGCATCCCCTATTCGGCCGGCATGTTCCTGTTCCTCCTCACCGCAGCTTGCTCCCTTGGAACCAAAAACCAAGGGCCCTCGCCGAATGCGCCACCGGCCCAAACAGCCGGAAAAGCGCGGAATCCCGGAAAACTGGTGCCCCTGCTTCTGGTGTTGCTGCTGTTTTCATCGGCGGCTGCGCAGGCCCCCCTTATCGCGCCCAGCGAGTTCAAGTACGTCAAGAACGTGACCGTGTACATCAGAAACGCGGATATCACCGCCAGGAATTCGTGGTACTATTATTGGCTGGAGGACAAGGAACTCGCCATTGAGTCAGAGGCGACGGAAGGTAAGGACAAGAGCATGAACGCTTCCGTCGGCCTAGAGAATGCAATCCATTCCAATTGGGATTACTGGAGCCTGACAGGCCAATTCACGTTCCGCGAGCAGCCTGGAAAAATATACGCCTATTCCAAATGCAGTGAATTCAAGCCAGCCCTGCGCGGCTGCTTCAAGCTGGTCGAAACCAGCGCGGGAAGGGGCACGAAGTTCGCGCAAAAATTGTATGAGTTCACGGCCTCCAACGCCGCCAAACTCCTCACCGGCCAGTACACGCCAGCAGGCTTTGCGCTGGACATGGTAGTCGACCAATTGGTTGGCCTCCTCATCGGGCAGATAGACCGGCTCACGGGCATCAGCGCCATCGAAGAGCCAGGGGTCTTCGACCAGGCCGGCATCGCCACCGAAGGAGGGGTAGTGAGCGGCGGCGCAGGCAAGGCAGCCGACATCTTCCGCGCAGGCACGCGGTTCGAGGTGGGGGACACGAAAATCTCTGATTGGGTGAAGGGAAAGCTCCACACCGAACTCGGAAAGTTCGCCGGCGACGTCTCGATGAGCGTGGTCACCGACCTCGTCGTGAGCCTCACCTCAAAAGCCATATTCGAGTGGTGGATTGAAAAACAGTCCACGGTGCTGGCAAGCGGTTGTAGCCCCATCAACCTGGAGCCCGAGCAACCGCTTGGAAACTATGAAATAACGCTCACGGACCCTTCGGGGGAGTCAAAGTATTCCGCTACGCTCGTCGTCGGCCCCATTGAAAAGGACACGGCCCAGGAATGCTTGCAGCCAAGGGACCTCATCAAGGCAGACAACGCTGGCAACGCTCCCGCGGACGCGCCAACACCCGACGCCAAAGGCGGGAAACCGCCTGCGCCTGGCAAACCCCCGGAGCCAGGGGACGACAAAAAGGGCCATCCCTATACCGTGGACGAACCTGAATGCAGGTCGGATGCCGAGTGCGGGCACCTTTCCGGCGCGCGCTGCAACGGCCCCATGGTGGTCAACGAGAAAGGCATCTGCATTGGAGGAAGGTGCGTGAAGGGCGAGGGAAAATCAGTGGTCTGCGATGACCGGGACAGTAGCACCGATGACTCCTGTGAGGAAGGCGGGGCCGGGGGAGCGCACTGTGTTTTCACGCCCAAGTGCGGGAACGGCAAAAAAGACTCGCGAGAGAACTGCAGCAACTGTCCAGCTGATGTCCCATGCCCTCCTGGCACGCAATGCCAGAACAAGGTCTGCGAGAAAATCGACCCCTGCAAGGACAAGGGCGGCGATTCCGACAATGATGGAATATGCAATGACCAGGACAACTGCGACAACGCGCCGAACCCGGACCAAGTGGATGCGGACGGAGACGGGAAAGGCGATGCCTGTGACACGAGCCCAATCGACTGCGGGAAATGGGCGGACGGCGTTGGCGGCTCTGGATACAGCAGCGGCTTTGTCTCACCCGGCACCGAGCAGGCCGCCAAAGACTTCTGCGGGGAAAGCATGTGGAACGGCGTCGAGAAACCGGTGTGTTACACCACTTGCCTCAAGGTGGAAGTGAAAATGTACCACACGGCCAACGGCATGTACGTTTGCTGCTCCCGTACCAGCAGCTACCTGCAGTGCACGGACTGCCCAGGTGAATCCCCAGCCTGCCCCAGTTGCGGGCCCGGATACTCGCAGAGCGCACCCGCCAATTAATACGGCCAGGACCTTCCCAGCATCCGCGCATAGTTCCTGGGCTTGCGCTTCTTCCAGTCCCCCTTGTGGTAGAGGTAGCTGGCGATGAGTGGAACAACGGTTGTGGCTTCGGCGTACACCATTTGTTCGTAGACCGTGTCCACCTTGCCCCAGGAACTGGCTTCCTTGAGGGTGGAACTCGAGCAGGCGCCGTCGCGGACGTCGGCCACCGTTATTTGCACCGCGTACTTGTGGGGGGGCACGTCGTGGCCGAGGACTTCCGCGCAAACCACGGTGTCTTGCGCGAAGTTCTTGGGAACGCCGCCCCCAACCATGAAGAGCCCGGAAACCGGCGAAGCCATCTTCAGCCGGGTCAGCTCGTGGAAGTCCTTGACCGAGTCAATGGACAGGTAGGGCTTGCGCTTCTCCATGCGCCGCACCTGGTGCATGACCAGGCCAAAGCCCGCGCTCGAGTCCGTGAACGCCGGGCAGAAGATGGGCACCTTCTTCTTGTACGCGATTTCGACCAGGGAGCTGTGTTTTTTGGCGTGCTTGGAGGCCCATTTCCCCATCTCCCAAATGAATTCCCTTGAACTGTAGGGCCGCGGCTCCAGGTAGTCGGCTATCTTGCCCACGGTCTTGTCGCAGTGCTGGAGTTCCTCTTCGTCGATGAAAGTATCGTAAATGCGGTCGATGTAGTTCCGGCGCAGCATCTTGTCGTCGACGTTGACTCTTCCCTTGTAGTGGCTGTAGCCAAGGGCTTCCAGGAAATCCATGTCCACGATGCTGGCCCCGGTTGCCACAACCGCGTCCACCATGTTGTGCTTGACGAGGTCATGATAAACTTGCATGCAGCCGCCCGCGCTGGTGCTGCCCGCCAAGACCAGGGTGATGGCGCAGTCCCGGTCCTTGACCATCATGTCGTAGAGGTCGGCGGCACGCGCGGTGTCCCGCGAGGAAAACGACATGCCCCTGTAAGAGTTTATGATGGGTCGGGCGTCAAAGGACTTGATGTTGATGTGCCTTATTTTTTCCCTGAGCAACTGGCGTTTTTGCTTTTTGTTCATGGCACGGAGAAGGAACTAAAACCATAAAAAGGTATCCTGTGCCTCATTCGCCCAAGAATTTCTTGCGCGCTTCGTACGAGAAAATGACGGGCACGAAGTAGGTTACGTCCGCCAACAGGGTGCCGGCCGCAATGGCCAGGGCGTAGTCCGCGATGACCAGGGGGAGCGCCGCCAAATAGAAGGGGCGGATGAGGAAGCTGTCCAGGTACTCGCCGGGGCCGAACTCCAGCACCAGGTTCCGCAAGGCCAAGGCGTACGCCTTCCACCCAAACCGCTGGTGCCGGCGCTGGCGCGCGAGTTCCTACCAGGCCAGGGTACCATAAAAGAAGAAGTTGGTGGCCCAGGTCGTAATGAACGCGGAAACCAGGATGCTGCCGGACAACCCCAAGGCGGCCTGCGCGGAAAGGAGGGCGGCCACGAAACTGATGACTTCGGCTGGGCCATAGCGTTTCAGCCACTCAACGAGTTTTTCGCGGAACATGCATCCACCTGGCTCGGAAACGTTTTTATTGACAATTACCGACCATTGGTTGATGCAAGCCTTTCCCGCGCAGGCCCTCTTGAAGTGGTTCTCAGCCGAGCAGCGCCCTCTGCCTTGGCGCGAGGCCTATAACCCGTACGAGGTCTGGGTCTCGGAAATCATGCTCCAGCAGACGCGCGTCGAACAGATGCTGCCCTACTACGAGCGGTTCCTCCAAAAATTCCCTTCCGTCGAGGCCCTTGCGCAGGCGGACGAACAGGCCGTGCTGAAGGCCTGGGAGGGCCTGGGGTATTATTCGCGGGCGCGGAACTTCCACGCGGCGGCGAAGCGGGTCGTGGAGAGGTTCGGGGGAAAACTGCCGATGCGGCTGGATGACCTGCTGGAACTGCCGGGCCTCGGCCCCTACACCGCTGCGGCAGTGGCGAGCATCGCCTTCAACAAGAACCATGCGGTGGTGGACGGCAACGTGGTGCGCGTGCTGTCGCGGTTTTTCGCGCGAGCGGGAGAGGCAAAGGACTTCCAGGAGACCGCACAACAAATCCTTCCAAAGGGAAGGGCTCGCGCCTTCAACCAGGCCCTGATGGAGCTGGGCGCGCTGGTGTGCGTGCCGCAGCAGCCCCTGTGCGGGCAGTGCCCCTTGAACGGGGAGTGTGTGGCGCGGAAACAGGGAATGCAAGAAGAGTTCCCCGAGCGCGCCACCAAAAAGCGGCGGCCCACCAAGGTGTTCGCGGCCGCTTGCGTGCGCGAGCCCCTGCTGGGGGCCGGCAGCAGGGACGGGTTGTGGCTGGTGAAGGGCGAGAACAAGTTGTTGGGCGGTTTGTGGGGTTTTCCCCTGGTTCCATTCAAGCCCTTGGCCGACGCCAAGGAGACGCTGGAAAAGCGGTTCGACCGCGAGTTCGGCGTGCAGTTGACGCTCCACAAGGAGCTCGGCCGGGCCGAGCATGACTACACGCACTTCCACCAAGTTATCGTCTTGTTCGAGGCCAGCGCGGAGGGCAGGAAACTCGTGCTGGCCTCGGAAAAGGAGCTGGCCAGGCTCCCGCTGTCGAAGGTCAACCAGAAGCTGTTGAAGCTCAGCGGGGCGGCAATTTCAAGGCGTTCCTGAACCGCGAATACCGGTCATGGCATTCCGTCAACTTCTTTTGGTGGAATTTGTCGTCCGCATAGCGGTCGTCCTCCGACCACGACGTGAGAATGGTGCGGTGTTTTCGGACGAGTTCAGCGTTTTTCCGTTTTTTCTCCAGTGCTTTCGTCTTTTCTCGCCAACTTCCTTCAGGCAAGTGTTCAAGTCATGGAGTTCCTGTTCCTCTGCGTTGGTAGTCGAAAGCCGCAAAAGGGAAAACAGCGCAGACTGGAGTGTCCGACCAAGAGAACCCGAAACCATATTTTAAATGATGCGGGGAAGGAAATTAATATGAAGCGGTTGTGGGTGGCAATTGCACTGGCCTTGTCCACTGGCCTCTTGCAACTGGAATCAATACGCGCCGTTTTTTCCGGGGTGTTCTCGGCTGAAACCAGCGGGCTCTTATTTGATGTGGCGACCGTAGTGGTGTTCGCACTCTTCCTGCTCAGCGCCCAACGCTTTGCCTCCAAGCACGCCAAAGGCTGGCGGCAAACGGCCAACGGCGTCCACTGACTTGGCGGGCGCAACCAGAAGCTGCTTGCCCTCACCTGTACTTGAATTTCCGGTCGTACTCCTTGTAGTCCATCCACTCAAGACAGATGAGGAACAAGTTGACCTGATCGCCCAAAAGCGTGTAGATGAGGCGCCAATAGGAATCGAGGCTAAGTTTCCATGGGTTGGTGACGTCGTACTTGCGCACGTACTCCAATGGCCAGAGTTTGCGTGGAATCTTCTTTCCGGCTTCGCGGTTTTCGGCCAGCTTCGTGGTCGCCTTCTCAATCAATCCAAGCAGATAGCGCGCTTCACCATCCCCACGCAAAGTCTTCGCCTTCAGTTTGGCGAAATCCTTTTCGAATTCGGGGGAATAACGCAGTTCATGCATGGACTGGCACGCTCTCGGCAAGGAGTTTCCTTGATTTCGGCGAGCCAGCAAAAATCCAGACCAACTTATCGTCTTGGGTGAGCATTACTTTTCTTGAATCAATTAGGTAGTTGATGACCAGCTTATAGGTTTGGTACATCATCTTCTTGGGCAACCGCTGCCAGAGCCTCGTACGGGAGGGGTAATCCCGCGCATTCTTTATGGTGTCCTCAATCATGAGCACCGTGTCCAGACGCGGATAATGAAGCACTTCGGTTCGGGCCTGCATATCATATAAGTTTATATGACGATAATTTAAGCTTATTTGAGGATTTTGTCCAGGCATCGACGATCGAAGCAGCAAAAACTATTTAAATATTTCGTCATTCAACGTAATTCATGCAAAACCGAGGGCCTAATATAGCAAATACATGCATAGATAATGCATTGGCAATGCATATGCGTACCACCTTGGAGTTCAAGGGAGCGACCAACCTTATCCTCGAGAAAGCCATAGAATTGGGTTTGGCGCGCTCCAAGACCGAAGCCATCCGACTCGGCGTGTTCGCCTTGAACAAGGAATACCGGCTGGTCAAGGACCTGGAGATGGAGTTAGTGGCCAGGAAACTGCAAAAAGAAGAAGCCGAAATGAAAAGGAAAGGCATAAAGTCCCTTTCCGAAGAAAAAGCCCTCGCCCCTTACAGGCGGGAGCATGGACCTTAAACCCTGGAAAGTCACGTTCAAGTCCGGTTGGGACAAGCACTTCCCAAAATTCGACAAAGGCACGCAACAACGCATCCTCAAGAAACTAATGGCTGGCCGAACAATGAATCATTTCGGCGCAACCGTCACGTGGCCGGTGACGTTGACCGGGTTCGGGTCGCCCAAGTGGAGCAGCACTCCATTGGCCCAGTCGTTCTTGTTATAGATGTCCGTGCAGCCCGGCGTGGTGTCCGTGAAGGTAAAACCGTAATGGTATTGGGGATAGTAGAAGAAGCTCAGGGCCCCGCTCGCCGTCACGCAAACCGAGATGGTCGACTTTGGCGGGATGCCCAGTATGCGGTAACCATAGGTCCCTCCCGTGGGAGTCAAGTCAAAGGCGATGTTGGCGCCACTGTAATTGAGGTTGCTGATTCTGCCGGCGCCGCTTAAGCTGCTTTCATGACTGGAATACTCGGGTTTCTGCTGGGTGGGCGTGAACGAGCAGCTCTGCGTCCCCGTTTCGGTGGTTGGAGGTTTAGAGGCCGTGGTGCCGCAGGCGTTGGCATCGGTGCAGGTCCTGGTCCTTGTCCGGCTCTGCGTCCCGCTTTCCGGGCACGTGTCCCACGCGCTCCAGGAAGACCATTCCCCGCAACCCCAGTTCTCCACGCAGGCCTGGCAGTTCTGGGACTCCGTCACGGGCGGCCTCGAACTGGTGGTGTCACAACCCGCGGCATCCATGCAATTCCGGCTCCGATTCTGGCTTCCGCTGGTGCAAGAACCCCACGCGCCCCACTCCCCGCAAGACCAGTTCTCCTGGCAGGCGAGGGCATTGACCATGATTTGAGCGGCCGCCTTGCTAATCCGGGTTGTCTGAACGTTCACGCCGACAACCAAGGGGATACGGCCGCTTTCATTGGGTTGGGCGACCAGCCCGATGTTGCGAACCCAATCGTCGAGGTTGACCGTGCATTGGTTGGGGGAACCGCACTGCGCGAGATTGCCGATTAGCTTGGGCTTGATAGTTGGAATAACGGGTTCAACCAAGGACAATTCAATGGGGATGTCCAGGGGCCTGTTCGGATAAGCGATGGAGAGCCCGAAGCCCGTGGCGTCCGCGGCCACTTCGCTGACGGGTTTGCCGTCCAGGGTCAAGGTCACGGTGGGAGGGTTGTACTTGCAGTTCCGCTCCATGGTCTCGCTTTCCTTGGGCTTGTCGGCGCCCACGCAATCAGCCGGGCAGGTCCGGGTCCTGGTGCCGGTTTGCTTTCCTTTGGGGTTGCAATCAGTCCACTGCCAGTCGGCCCAGGCACTGCAGCGGCTTTCGCAGGGCGAAGCCGGCGCGCTCCTAGCACTGATCGTGTGGTCCACACGGTACAGGCCCCTGTCCTCGACAAAGAGCCCCAGGTTGCCGGCAGGCAATCCCGTGGTGTCCAAGGGAATGATGAACGTGTCGTTTCCCTGGCGGCAGCCGGTAAGTCCTTTTATCTCCGTGTCTATGTGGGTCAACGTGCTGGATCCGGTCGTCAGGCTCGAGTCCAGGTAAATGGAGGTTCCTCCGTAGGGAGTGAGGTCCACGGGCACCGGTTCATTGGTGCCGCTGCCCGCACAGCTTGCTTCCCCTGAAACACCGGAGCTAATAATGCCTATCCTGAAAACCTCGCCCGCGAGCCTGGCCGCAAGGTTGGTGCCGGCAATGGCGTCAGCAGAAATAGAGCCAGCACCCAGGACAAACCCCATTTCCTCTCCGTCCAGGCCGCTGGGAAGCGAATCGAGCCCGAGGGTTATACTCTGAAACGCGGCCTTCTTTCCCCTCGTGACCACCACTTCGTTTTTCTTTCCCGGCGTTAAGTCAATGAAAGAAGACTTCTTTCCGTCCACCCGGATTTCGACGTCCAGTGGGGGGTCGCCGTCTTTTTTGGAGCCCGCCATGTAAACCTCCAAGTGGTCTGCCTTGCCGCCCACGAATTCAACGCCGAGGTTGAGGCCGGCATCAGCAGAAAAGAGGGCGCAGTTCCCTGAATCGTCTGGCGCGCACACCCGGAGTTGCTCGAACGCCATCCCGTCATCGCCTAGCTTGCCTTCCATCACGTGGTTACCTCCGCTTGCGGGGGCCGTGGCTTTGACGGTGTAGGGAGTGCCTGCCGGCCCAGCCAAGAGAATGCTGACTATGGAAGGCTTTCCTGGAACTGGTTGTCTTTGGATGCCCATGGAATCAAAACCAATGGCTTGGCGCTCGGGCTGGTAGGTGTAGGCCAACAGGAGGGAGTCCTTCAGGTTCTTGAGGGCTGCCCTGATTTCAGTTGGGTCCGTGGAGACCAGGGTTGTACTGGACTGGACGCGTTTGGGGGGCGTTCCCTGGTCGGGCGTTTTTGTCGTCGAAGGCGAAGCCGCGGGTTCACCAGGCGTTGGAGGCGCGGAACCCGTGTCAGGAGCAGGTGCAGGGATTTTCTGGTCGTTGCAGCCGGCCAGCAAGAGAAAGCCAACCAGCAGCAGACAGAGCAGGGCTTTTCCGGCAACCATTTCATTTTACAAGGATTTAACTCCTATATAAGCGTTTTTATGGCCCACTGGAATTGCGCCCCAACGCAATCAGCGCCTTCTCCGCCCGATGGCACGCCCCGGGTTTTTTCGCCTGGGTGCAGGCCGCTGGAAAACTGGCATTTTCCGACGCGCTTTCAGTTGCAACGCGTGGGGGAGTTCAGGCGCCTTTTCTTTAATGTTTTTGTCGATGTCCCATTGGGTGGTGCACCCGATTGCCTTGCCAGGGTACCCCATTTCCCGCATGAATCGCGCGAACCTGGCATGCGTTCTTGCCAGCACCTTTTCAACCCCGTGTTTCCTCAACACCATTTCAACGGAGGGCACCAGCACGCCGATGGCCCGCAACCCAGCCGCTGCTTCAATGCCCTCTGCCGGCATTATCCGCGAATACGACGCCGTTGTGCCCCCTCCAACGATGGTGCCTTCCAAGGCAGCCACTTCCTGTCGCCCGACAAATGCCGCTGCCAGCACGGGAACCGTGCCACCAACCGACCTCCCAATGCGAACCCGGATGCGGTGGCCCAACCAAGCTATTCCAGCGCCCCCGCGGACCACACGCAAAACCGGCTTGGATTCGTCCATAGCATTCCTTGCAGGCCTTAGGGTAATTAAATACGAACGCCTTACACCGTTTAAGGTTCGAATGCACACCAAAAGCGTGGCCTTCTCACTGGACCGGCAAGGCGTGACAGGCAAGGGCCTGCTTGCATGCATCCAAGCCTATTTCAGCGAGCACGGACTTGAACCGCTGCGGTTCGCCATCGTGAAGGCAACCCGCGAAAAAGTGTCCGTCGAAGCCATTGTCTTGGAGCGGGGCAAATGAGCCGCGAATTCGTCGTCGCGCACGTGGTGCCCACCGGCCTCCGCGCCAGCGTGGGCGGCTATGTGGGGGACGCAACGCCCCCGACCAATAAGATGGCCGAGGTGTGCGACAAGGTCATCGTGCACCCGAACGTGGTCAACGGGGTCATGCTGAACTGCGCCAAGGAAAACGTGCTCTACGTCGAGGGCTATCACCTGGACCGCTTCTTCCTCGGCGAAACCGCGTTACGCGAAGTCAAGCAAAACCGAATCGGCGTGGTGCTTGACCACGTCGACGAAAGGCACTATAACTTCGGCGTCAACCAGGTGAACGCCGTCAAGGCCAACAAGGGCATCAAAGTTACCGGCATCGTGCGCACGCGCGAGAAAATCAAGGACAGCGTTTTCAGGAGCAAGACAGGGGCCTACATCGGGAAAATCGGGAACCCCGAGGTAATCTTCGAGGCCTGCCATGCCCTGCTGGCCGAGGGCGCGGACGCGCTCTGCCTTTCCGCGAAAATCAACGTCTCGCACAAAATCATGGCCGAATATTTTCGTGGCAGGATACCGAACCCCTATGGGGGATTGGAGGCCATACTCTCGCACGCGGTGTCGAAAAAGTTTGGGGTGGCCTGCGCGCACGCGCCCCTGCAACTCTACTCCCAGCGATTGCATGACTTTGGCATCGTGGACTGGAGGGGCGCGGCCGAAGTAGTTAGTACGGCCTACCTTGGATGCGTCTTGCAGGGCCTGGACAGGGCACCAAGGCCGGTGCCGGTGAAGCGGGCCAAGCCAAGCGATTGGCGGATTGGAGACCTGGCCGCCCTGGTGTGCCCACACAATGCCTTGGGCGGCATCCCCATGCTGGCCTGTGAGGAACGCGGCATCCCTGTCCTCGCCGTCAAGGAAAACAGCACGATTTTGCGGGTGACAAAGGAACGGCTTGGCTTGAAGAACGTGGTCAAGGTCAAGTCGTATGATGAGACCGTAAAACTGTTGAAGAAGATGCGGCGGCGCTGAGCCGGAACGCAAAAATCGTGCCACTCCAGCCTGTTGCTTTTTAACAGTATTTCATTTTGCTTATTGGTGATGAAGTTTTTGAAATGGGCTGCTAAACAGTTTTCTGATTTTTTGGATGGCGTGGTTTTCGAAGTATTGTCGTTTTTTTACCGTGAACGGGCCAGTGTCGTCATTCCGGCCTTCAACGAACAGAAAACGGTTAGAAACGTCGCACAGGCGGCGCTGAAGTCGCGTTTTGTGGGCGAAGTCATCGTCGTGGATGACGGCAGCACGGACAAAACCGTCGAAGTGGCCGGGAAACTGGGCCGAACCAGGGTGGTTTTGCACAAGCGAAACCTGGGAAAGGGCCTGGCCATAAAAACAGGCATCAAACACGCGGCAAACGATGTCGTGCTCTTTTTGGATGCCGACCTGCAAAACATGACCCCGCATAAAATTGACAACCTCTTGTGGCCCTTGATTAGCGGGGAAGCCGATTTCGTGAAGGCCGGTTTTTCCCTTAAACGCGGGCGCGTCACCGAAATCGCCGTAAAACCGATGATGAAAATACTGTTCCCCGAACACGATTTCAGTCAGCCCATTTCAGGGCAATTCGGGGCAAGGAAAAACTTCCTGACAAAAATAAAGGTCATCGACCGGTGGGGCATTGACATCGGCATTTTCCTGGACGCAATAAAAAACAGGTTGCGCGTGGTGGAAGTGGACATCGGCGAAATAGTGCATAAGGCGCGCAGCACCGAAGAAAAAGCCGAAATGTCCAGACAGGTCATGGAAGTGATGCTGTCCAAGGCGGGGTTGTTTGCCGAACGCTTCCCGAACGTGGTTTTCTCCGAGCATGCCCTGTTCTCCGGCGACTCGGTCAAGGACCCCATTGCATCTGCCGTGATTCAGCGCCTTAAAAAACGCCGGTTCAACCTGTTCCTGCTTTGCTATGGTTCCGCGGAAAACGCCAGGGAAAAAGCCAGGCAATTGCAGATAGGAAAATACTTGGTTGCCGGAAAGAACGGGCCGCTGGAACTCCTGAGGGACTTTAAAAAAGCGCTGAAAAAGAATCACGTGAAGCCCGCAGAAACGGCCTTCATTGGTTCGAAAACGTTTGAAGCCACCTTATTCGGCACGGTGGGCATGGGAATCGCCTTCTCCAAGCAAAAAGAGGTCTGCCTGAAGGCAGACCGGACCATTAAGTCGCTCCCCGAAATACTGTTGCTGGAAGAATGGACTGCGCCGGCCTAAGCCCCCCCCAGGCAAGGAAGGCCAATGGTATTTTATTTGTTTTAACTCTACTAAGTTCATGAACCCGCTGGACCTTGCCTCGTTTGCTTTTGGCTTGGCCGTCCTGTTAAAGGGCTCAGACTTATTCGTGGAATCGGCTTCCCGCTTGGCGCGGTTCCTCCGCATGCCCCCCCTGGTTATTGGGTTAACCATTGTCGCCATCGGAACCTCGTTGCCCGAACTGGCCACCTCCGTGGTTGCCTCCCTCCAGAACAGCCCGTCCATCGCGGTCGGCAACGTCATCGGCTCGAACATCGCGAACATTTTACTCATCCTTGGTGTCAGTGGCCTGCTCTTCAACGGCGTGAACGCCCAAAAAAAGGTTTTCCAAAAGGACTGCTTCATCATGTTCGCGGTAACGGTTTTGTTTTATATTTCGATGATGGATGGCATACTCTCGCCGAGGCAGGGGCTGTTCTTCCTCCTCCTCTTTTTTCTTTACACGCTCATCAGGCTGAAAATGAGGTTCGAGTTCAGGAAGCTGTTCGACTTCCGGACTTACCTGCACGCGGCCTACCATTTTAATCACCGGGGGCACCACTTTCAAACAAAACTGGTGCTGGACCGAAAGCTGGCGTCCAGCTGCTTCCGACAATTTTCCCTGCTTGTCATTGGCTTGGCGGGCGTAACGTATGGCGCCCAACTGCTGGTGGATGCAGCCAAAGGCATTGCCCTGGCGCTTGGAGTAAGCGCGGAAATAATCGCGGTTACCGTCATTGCAGTTGGAACGTCCCTGCCGGAAGCCAGCGTATCCATCACGGCAATAAGGAAGAAACTGCCTGAAATCGCATTGGGAAACATCATCGGCTCGAACATCGCGAACATTTTGCTTATCCTTGGAACCTCGGCACTGATTGCGCCCCTCGCCGTTGAGTTTGCCAGGATCCAGACCCAACTGGTGTTCATGCTTGTTGCCGCCGCGCTCCTCACCCTGACCGTGAGCGCAGGCGAAAAAATTTCAAGAAACGACGCCATTGTTTTCCTGCTGGTCTTCGCCTTGTTCCTGGCCAGCCTGGGCTCCGCCTGAAGGGGAAAAATTGCCCCACAGAAAGTAATAAATAGGGGAAAACCCCTTTTTCTGTGGAAATCCGGTGAAAGGTTTTGCTGTGCAGGAATTAACCGCGTTGGTCTTAATTTCCTTGGTTTTTTTAGCGGGCTGTCCACAGGCAGGAACGCCCCAGCAAACCCCGCAGACGCCGACAGAGCCTTCCAGTGACTCCCAGCCAACGACGGGAACCGAACCCGCTACGCCGACCCCACCCGCCGCTTTGCGGGAAAACGATGGCAGCAGCGGAGGGGACGCGCCCGACCGGTTCCAGGACGGCCTGGTGGAATTGGCGGCCGGCGAATACACGGAGAACGCGATTGCGAAACCCGGAGACCTCGACTTCTACAAGTTCACGGTGGGAGCAGGGGACTGGTTCAAGGCAACGGTTACCCCGACTTCAGAGTTGGACGCCCAAATCCTGATTTACGGCGAAGGCGGAAAAGAATCCACGTGGGACTACACATATTATTGGGTTGGAAACACGGAAGGCGATTCCACCTTCAAAATCAATTCCGCCGCGGCGGGAAAAGAAGAGGGCTTCTGGAGCCAGATGAGCTCGGAAGAAAAAACCTACACGTATTATTTTAGCGTGGGCCCGGCCGAAGGAGGGGGCACGGGGAACTACACCATCCAGCTCGAAGTGCGGCCGCAGGACGACGCGGGCACGGGAAAAGACGCCGGGGAAACCCCGGCCAAGGCCCTGGCCATTGGCCCAGGAACCGAGCACCGGGCACTGCTCAACTGGAACGACAAAGTCGACTGCTTCAAGCTTTCAACCGGGGGCAACGCGACCGTGACGATAAGCCCGGAAACGGACTTGGACGTTTCCCTCACCCTCCACGACCACGGGGGAAAGGACGCGACCTGGGACCTCACCTACTACAAGAAAACCAACAAGGACAAGGCAGGCTTCTCCATCGACGACGCCTCCGCGGGCATCCCCGAAAGCGTGACCTGGGAGACGACCGGAAGCATGCAATTCGTTTGCGTGAAAAAGAAGGGCGGCCAAGGGAATTACACGGTCGAATATTCCTGATTGACTCAAATCCCCGGAGGGTTGCGGCTAAAGCGACCCCCAAGCGGCCGGTTTAAAGCACTTCGCCAGGAAAATTTGTAGGACAAGGTACTAATGACATTCAAGGAATTGAACCTGTTGGAACCGCTGCAACGGGCGTTGGACAAGGAAGGCTACACCGAGCCCACGCCCATCCAAGCCAAGGCCATCCCGCCCTTACTGCAGGGCCGCGACCTGATAGGCATCGCCCAGACCGGCACCGGCAAGACCGCGGCCTTCGTGCTGCCCATCCTCCAACGGATGTCACTCGACCGCAAGCAAACCCAGCCCGGGGCCCCACGCGTGCTAGTACTCGCCCCCACCCGGGAACTGGCCAGCCAAATAAACGAAAGCTTTTCCGCGTACGGGAGGTTCATGCCCTTCCGGCACACCGCCATCTTCGGGGGCGTTGGACAATTTCCCCAGACCCGGGCCCTAGCGCACGGCGTCGACATCCTCGTTGCAACACCCGGAAGGCTCATGGACCTCATGCAGCAAGGCTACGTAAAATTGCGCGCCGTGGATTTCTTCGTCCTGGACGAGGCCGACCGCATGCTGGACATGGGCTTCATCCACGACGTCCGCAAAATCGTGGCCACGCTGCCACACAAGCGCCAATCCCTTTTCTTCTCCGCCACCATGCCACCTGCGGTCAGCGAACTGGCCGAACGGCTGCTCACGAACCCGGTGCAGGTGGAAGCGGCGCCCCAGGCAACCACCGTTGAACTCGTTGAACAGCGCGTGTTCTTCGTGGAACAACGGAACAAGGACGCGCTGCTCGTCGACCTGCTGAAACAGCAGCACCTGACGTGTGTGCTGGTGTTCGTCAAGATGAAGCACCGCGCCAACAAGGTCGCGGACTGGCTTGAAAAAAACGGAATCCACGCGGAAGCCATCCATGGCAACAAGTCCCAAACCCAGCGCACCCGGGCCCTGCAGAATTTCAAGTCAGGCCGCTCCAAGGTTCTGGTGGCAACCGACATCGCCGCGCGCGGCATCGACGTCGAAGGCATCTCCCACGTCATAAACTATGACCTGCCCAACGAACCGGAAAGCTACGTGCACCGCATCGGCCGCACGGCCCGAGCGGGAGCGGAGGGAACCGCCTATTCCTTTTGCGCGGGGGACGAACGCGACTTCCTCCGCGACATCGAGCGCCTCACGCGCACCAAAATACAGGTGCTGGAACACAAATACCATTCGGACCAGGCGGCGAACGCCACGGGCGCGGCGGCAAGACCACCCCCAAAGACCTGGGGCGGACGCCAACAGCACCATAGGCCCCACCAGGGCGGGCAACCGCACCATAGGCAGCACTCCGGCCCATCGCATGGGCCTCACCCAGGGCACCAAGGCCACCAAACCCATCAGGGCCAAATCGGCCACCAAGGGGGGCGGCGGCCCCATAGGCCCTGGAGATCAGGCGGGCGGAACCCGCACGGAAGAAGGCATTATTAAGCCTGGCTGCCATCTAACCCAAGGGATTGCATATGGCCCTGTCCATCAAGCACCTCACCATCTCCATCGGCAAACACGAGCTCTTGCTGGACGAGAGCGTGGGCATCGTGGACGGTTCCAAGGTGGGGCTGATTGGGCGGAACGGGGTGGGGAAGACCACGTTCCTCCAGGCGATTTTGGGCCAAGTGGATTACCTGGGCTCCATTGAGTTCAACGGCAAAGCCGCTTACTTTTCCCAGCACATCGACCTCGACCCGGACAAGACGGTGCAGCAGACCCTTGGGGAGAGCGCCCCCATCCACCACCAGGGGGATTTCGAGGAGGAGCTGAAGGCCATCGAGCTGCAATTGGCCGACCCGGCCAACCACCAGCCGGGCAACGCCGCCCGATTGAGCAAGCTCACCGACCGGTACGTGGAACTGCAGGCCAAGCTGGGCGAACCGGAAAAACCGCGCTCCACCAGCAAAATCAAGTCGGTGCTGCGCACGCTGGAAGTGCAGGAATCGTGGCTCGAGAAGTCCATTGGCTCGCTTTCCACCGGCCAGCGCGCCATCATCGCCCTCGCGCAAATCCTTTCCTCGGGCGCAGATTTCCTGTTGTTGGACGAACCCACCAACCACTTGGACTTCAAGCGCCTCGAAATCCTGGAAAACTATTTGCGCGCCTTCAAGGGCACGGTGCTCATGGTCACGCATGACCGGTATTTCCTGGACCGCGTGTGCGACACGATTTTGAAGATAGAGAAAGGAAAGTGGACCAAGTACCGGGGCAATTACTCGGACTACGTGAAGACCCGGGAAGCCGCCTTCGAAGCCCAGAAGACGGCTTACCGCCTTGAGAACAAGTACCTCGCCATGCAAAGGGACAAGATTGCGCGCATCGGCAAGAGCCCCGCCAAGGTCAAGCAAGGCCAGTACCGGGAAAGGCTGCTGGAAAAGCGCGAAGTCGTCGAAAAACCCGACCTGGACCAGTCACAGTTCAAGACCCGCTTCGAGGCTTCGCCCATCCACGGCCCCGTGGTCCTGGAATTGAAGGACTTGACGGTGGGTTATGACAAGCCGTTGATTTCCCACATCAACCTCAACGTGGGAGCAGACCAACGCATTATTTTAATCGGGGAGAACGGAATGGGCAAGTCCACCCTGTTCAAGACCATCGAAGGACGGGTTCCGGCGCTCTCCGGAGAAGTCATCCTAGACCAGGAGGGAAAGCTCGGCTACGCCGACCAGGAACTCAAGGACCTGAGCACCCACGCCACCCTCTACGACGAGATATACGCCTTGCTCAAGGACTTGGGCAAGACAAGGCAAAACCTGTCCATGATGGGGTTCGTCGAAGACGCGGAAGTGTTCAAGCCGATTTCCCAGCTGTCCATGGGGGAGAAGTCGCGGCTGAACCTGTTGAAAGTCCTCATCGAGAAACCGAATCTGCTGCTGCTCGACGAGCCAACAAATCATTTGGACATCGACGCCCGCGAAATCATCGAAAACGCGTTCCTCAACTACGACGGCGCCATCTTCGCGGTTTCCCACGACCGCTACTTCATCCACAAAATCGCCCAACGCGTGCTCGTGGTGCGCGACGGGACAATCAATGAATTGGAGATGAAGAAACCTGGCTAAGGTTGGCATTGCAATCCCGTTACCTATAATAAGAAGTTCAAGCCTTAACTGCGTGGCGATGAAGCCCGCCAGGCGAGTTGCCAAACCGCCGCAAGGCTGACAGCTTCTACTTGGATGGGATGGCGAAAAACCATTCCGTGAAGGAGATGAAAACATGACTATTTCTGCCCCAAGTGCTATTCGGAGAGCATGATTACCGTGAAGCTCGCCCCGTCCGGGCAAGACCAGGCGCGCACGCAGAATCCCAAGCACGTCTTCTACGTCGACGAAAACGGCTTTCCCCGAACCAAAAAGGCGTGAGCCGAAAGCGCGGCAGCCACACCAAAAAGCAGGCACATGAACCCCCTAGCTTCGCCCAGCGCACACTCCATCGTGGAGTTCTCTACTCCACAGGTACCGCACTTGGTCACGTACACGCTGGCCCCGCTCACGGTCACGAGCTGCAAGGCCTTGACAAGGCACCGAAGCCAGTGCCCGTGAAAAAGGCGAAGAGAAGCGATTTACTGGCGAAAGATGTCGCTGCCTTGGTGTGCCCTTACAATGCCTTGGGAGGAATTCCCATGCTGGCCTGCGAAAAGCTGGGCATCCCCGTCCTTGCCGTGAAAGAAAACAGCACCATCCTCCGCGTGACGAAAGAACGGCTGGGGCTAAAGAATATTGTCAAGGTGAAAACCTATGACGACGCGGTCAAGCTGCTGAAGAAGATGGGAAGGCGCTAAAGCCTTTGAAAAAGCAAAAAAGCTTTCACCATTTCGCGCAGCAGGTGTCGCCGCCGCCCCCGCCGATGGGCTTGTAGCCAAGCTTCGCGCACGGCCAGTCGGGGTTAGAAACATAGGGGTTCGGGCTTTCCTTGCACGTGTAGTTGCAACCCCAGCTGCTGCCTCCGCCGCCCCAGGTCAGGTTGCTACCCGCAGCGTCAAACACGAAGCCGGGCGCGCAGGTGGTGTTGGCTTGGCTGATGGGGCAGCCGGCCGGGGCCGCACTGGCACCGATTTGCTGGGAAACATAGCAACGATAACTCGGCGTGCTGCCATCCACGTACGGGTAGAGGTTGTTCATGGTGGTTCCCGGCGCGCAGCCGCTGGCGGGCGGGTAACCCGCGTCGCCGCGGCAACCGTAGGCGTCCGTGATGGGGTCGCTGCCCATGGAGCCGCCGCCGCACAGGGCCATCGCATTGGCGGCTATTTTGGTGAAGTGTTCCACACAGAACTGCACGACTGGCTCCGGTTCGGGCGTGGGTTCTGGTTCGGGTGCAGGCTCGGCGACAGGAGGGGGAGAAGCGCCTTCGTCCACGTCGCAAATCTTGTTAGCGTTCTTGTCCAGGCAGCAGCTGGCGCCGAACTTTATGTAGGGCGCGTCGCAGGTGATGACGGCGCTCGAAATCCGCTTGACGTCCGTGTCGCTCACGCCGCTGATGATCTTAAGGGCTTTGTCCACATCCAAGCAACCGGAAAAGACCACAACCAGCACCAATAGCCCGACTGCCACCCACTGCTTCATGAAATCACGTTAGGATATTTCTCATATCTAGGCACTTTCTCCAATATAAAGGTTTCTATGCACACATCAGACGGCGATGATGACGTCGTTGCGGAAAGGCCGTTCTCCCATAGTTTGGATTTTACAAGTTGTCACTACATTGATTTCAAACTTGCAGCGATAAAAGTTATAACTACATTTATAATCCTATTGTAGGTATAACTTTCTATGGCTGGGCTGATAAAAAGAACGGTTAAAGGCAAGGAGTATTATTATTTGGAAAAGCCCGTCAGGTTTGGCAGGAAAGTAATAAAACTGTCTTTATATTTGGGCAAAGAAAAGCCTTCAAAAAAAGGGTTGAAAATCAAGGAAAAAGAGCTTGAGGAAAAAGCCCTTGAAAGGTTTTATAAAAAAAGGCTTGACAAATACAAATCTTCTATCTTGACCGGAAAAGAGCTCGCAGAAGTTGAACGCATTAAAGACAACTTTTTTGAAAGATTTAACAAATTAAGCAAAAACAGGAAAGAATCGTTTTACAAAAAGCAGGCAATTGATTTTGTTTACACAACGCTCCGGACCGAAGGGGTTGACGTTGGATTTTCTGATGTTGAAACCGCTTTTCAAATCATAAGAGACAAAAGAGCTGAACCGATTCTAAATAGCAAGGTGATAATTTCAAGTTCCATGATTACCGGCTTCAATTTTTTGCCAAAAATAAAGTTCGGTGAAAGAGATGCCTTGAGGCTGCATGGCATAGTGATGTCTTATTTTGAGGACAAAACGCCGGGGCAGTTGAGGGACGACCAAAGAATCATTGCAAAGTATAATCCTTTGACCCTCAAAAGCGAAGAAATAAATTACCGGCCTCCGCCACCTGAAAAAGTCAAGGAATTATTTAAAGGTTTTTTTGAATGGCTTGAACAAAACCAAAACATTCACCCCCTGGAGCTTGCTGCATTGGTTCACTTGAAGATTTACCTGATTCACCCTTTTAAGGACGGGAACAAGCGCATGTGCAGGCTATTATTCAATAAAGTGTTGCAAGACAATGATTATCCATTGCTCAATATTTCAAAGGAAACCTCAAAATATTTTGAAGCACTGATAAAATCGGTTGAAACAGGGCGGGAAAAGTTTTTTGTAAAATTCTGCCACAAAACTTTCATTGAGCAAGTCAAAAACAGGCGGCTGATGTAAGGCGAAACCTACGAGGACGTCATCCTCCGCCTTATCCAGGGCCAGAAAGGCCGTTAATCGAGGGCCATCCAATAAAATAGTATCGCCGTAAGTAATAGAAGGCGATGATGATGTTAACACCTAACGGCGTCATCCCTTGTATTACTCATTTCTATGTATTACTCACCCATTTTTAAACATTTGTGAGTAATACCATGATATGGCCTATCTGACGAAACTGCGGAAAGGCGGCAAGGTATACTACTACCTGGCGGAAAACATCCGGTTAGCCGCCGGACGGAGGAAACAGGTCAGGAAATACGTGGGCACGGAAAAGCCATCCGAAACCCGACTCCAGACACTCATGGCCCAATTCGAGGAAGAAGTCGAAACAGAACAAACAAAATCCCAAGGCCGGCACTACCTGACGCCGGATGAAATCACGGAAGCCGACCGGATAAACAAGGAATTCTGGGGCCGATACCATAAGCAAACCCCCTCGGTGCGAGAACAGTTCGACCAGAACTTCGTGATGGCCTTCGTTTACAACACCAACTCCATCGAAGGCTCGACCTTGAGCCCCAAAGAAGTCGAACTGCTCCTGAGCGAGAACATCTCCCCGAACAAGCCTCTGGACGACGTGCTGGAAGCGAAGGCCGCGCAAAGAACGCTTCAATTCGTGAAGGAACATCCAGGTGACCTGGACGAGGACCTCGCGCTGAAAATCCACAAAATGTACTTCAAGGACACCAAGCCGAAAATCGCCGGCCAATACAAGACGCACCAAAACAGGGTGAGCGGTTCCCGGTTCGAGCTCACGCCACCGCAATACGTCCTTCCCGACATGAAGAACTATTTTCAAGAGTACCAGAAGCTGAAAAAAGAGTTGTGCCCGCTGGAATTGGCGGCCTGGGCTCATTGGAAACTCGTGCGCATCCACCCGTTTCAGGACGGCAACGGCCGGACCGCCCGCATCGTCATGAACTTCGTCCTCAATAAGCACGGCTACGCCATGATAGACATCAAAACCAAGGAAAAACAGCAATACTTCAACGCCCTAGAGAAATGCCATTACAACAATAATGCACGGGCATTGGCCGTCCGCCTCGTGAGGCGGTTCAAGAAACAATACCTGCATGCGTTGGAAAACGAGTAACGGAGCGTGGCAACATGAACCCCAAAAAGACGAAACTCAAGTGCACGCACTGCAAGCAGGTCATCGAAGGGGATTTGCGCGGCACCTTCAGCCCCTGCAAATGCGGCAAAATCGCGGTCGACCAGACCGAACACTACACGCGGATTATCGGGAACGACGGGGACTACAAGATACTGAAATGAAGCGATAAGTCTCACCCCACCCAAACGAACTTAAACGGTAATACCGCTAGTCTATATGGCGATGCTGGCGTGACAATGAAGGGAATCCGGCTTGTTTGCATCGAATGCGGGAAGTCCCATGCAAGCACGAGAACCCGATGGGTGTGCGATTGTGGGGGCTTATTGGAGGTTTCGTTGAGCCCGCAAAAGAACCGGCAGCGCTTGTCCAGGCAATTATTTGACGAGCGCCTTGCCGAAGCACAAGGCCGCTCAAGCGGGGTTTGGCGGTTTAAGGAACTCTTACCGCCCCTGCCAACTGAATGCGTTGTTAGCCGAGCAGAGGGAAACACGCGCCAGTACCGCCACAGAAGATTATCACACTACTGTGGAATCGAAAAAGTGTGGGCCAAGCACGAGGGCGAAAACCCGACCGGTTCCTTCAAGGACCGGGGCATGACGGTTGGAACGAGCATGGCAATATTCTTCAACGCGAAAACGGTGGTCTGCGCTTCGACGGGAAACACGGCGGCATCGATGGCGGCTTACGCCGCCCTAGGCGGCCTCAAAGCGGTCGTATTCATTCCAAAGGGCGAAATCGCTTTGGGGAAACTGAGTCAGTCGCTTGCCTATGGCGCAAAAACCATTCAAATCAATGGAAATTTTGACGATGCCATGCGCATCGTGAAGGAGCTGGCACCAAAACTGGGTTTCTATCCATTAAACTCATTGAACCCGTTCCGCTTGGAGGGACAAAAAACCATCGTGTTCGAGTTGTTGCAGCAACGGGGCTGGCAGGCACCCGACTGGATTGTGGTGCCCGGCGGAAACCTTGGGAATACGGCGGCCTTCGGCAAAGCCTTGGCGGAATTAAAGGAATCCAAACTCATCCACCGGGTTCCCCGGGTGGCGGTCATTCAGGCGGCGGGCAGCAACCCCTTTTATCAAAGCTATTTGACGGATTTCAAGGAAAAAATAACGGTGCTTGCGCCGGAAACCCTTGCAACCGCCATCCGGATTGGAAGCCCCATCAATTACGCCAAGGCCGTGAAAACCATTCAGTTCACGAAAGGCGTGGTTGAACAGGTCGGGGAAACGGAAATCATGGACGCCAAAGCAGTCGTGGACGGTTGCGGCATCGGATGCGAGCCCGCTTCCGCGTGCACCGTTGCCGGCATCCGGAAATTGGTCAAAAAGGGCGTAATCAAAAAAGACGAAAGCGTGGTGGGCATTCTCACGGGAAACCTCTTGAAAGACCCGCAAGCCACGCTGGATTATCACTCAAAGGGAATACCCGCGCCAAGCAAGTACGCGAATAAACCATTGATCATTGCGCCCACAATCAGCAAAATCAGGCAGGCATTGAAATGAACAAAGTAACTTGTTTCGGGCCGGCAACCGTGGCCAACGTCGGCCCCGGGTTCGACTGCCTTGGATTTGCGTTGGAAGAACTGGGCGACAGGGTCACCGCCAAAAAGTCAAGCGAACCCGGAATCAGAATCACCAAAATCAGGGGCGACGGCGGAAAGCTTCCCTACGACGTTGACAAAAACTGTGCAGGCATTGCGGCAAAGGAGACCCTGCGATTGCTGAGGCAAGCAAAGGACTGGGGGGCAGAATTGACGCTGGAAAAGGGGCTGCCGATTGGCTCGGGGCTCGGCAGCAGCGCAGCCAGCGCCGTGGCGGCGGCGTATGCCATAAACCGGTTGGCGGAAAAAAGGCTGGATAAAAGAGCCTTGTTGCCGGCTTGCCTGAAATCCGAGGCCACCGTAAGCGGTTTCCACGCAGACAACGTTGCGCCCAGCATGCTGGGCGGTTTCGTGCTCATAAAGAACATGAAGCCCTTGCAGGTCATCCCGCTGGGTTCACTGCATGCTTACGCGGTTGTCACCCATCCCGACCTAAGCATTTCGACCAAGACGGCAAGGGCCATCCTGCCCAGGCAAGTGGCACTCGAAAAAATGGTCTGGAACACCGCCCATCTCGCAGGCATTGTGACCGGGGTTTGCACGAAGAACATTCGATTGGTCGGGGAATCCATTTGCGACGCGGTCATCGAACCAGCCAGAAAACACCTGATTCCGGGATTCGACCAGGTAAAAAACGCGGCCCTGGAAGCGGGTGCCCTTGGATGCTCCATCAGCGGTTCAGGCCCCACCGTCTTCGCGCTCACGGAAGCCAAGCAAAAGGGCCGACAAATCGGAAAAGCCATGGTTGAAGCCTTCGCCAAAAAGAAGGTGCGAGCCGAATTCAAAGTGGTCGGCATCTCCTCCAAAGGAGCCACAACCGCTAAAGACCGGCCATAACCATACAAACTTAAACGGTACCACCTACCACATCAGACGGCGATGATGACGTTAACACCTTCTGACCCGCGTGGGGACGATGAGTTAACCCAACCCTGAGCCACTTTTCATTCGATTTACGGAGGCCTCAATGCTCGACAAAGAAGAAGTGCGGCGGGTAAGCAAAGGCATTGAAATGGAAATGCGAGAAATCCACACAGGCAAGACAAAAACCCTGACTCTGGCCAAGTTAAAGAAAAGGTACATGAAGTGAGCGTGAAAGCATGGATACCGAAACCAGGCGGGCCCTCGACGGAATCAAGGAGCGCAACCGGCGCGTGGAAGGAGACAAGGCCTGGGAGACCAGCAAGACCCGGCTCCTGGTGCTTTCCACGGCCACGTTCCTCGTCGTCCTCTACTTCCTCCTCCTCACCAAGGCACCCGACCCCTACCTGAACGCCCTCCTCTCCGCCGGCGCGTTCCCCCTCCAGCAGGCGACCATGCCCTGGCTCAAGCAGGAGTGGCTGAAGCGGTTCCACAAAAAGTAGGCCTACCACCGCGTGGGCGCTCAGGGCCCATGCATCCGGAACAGGTCCCAGAAGTCGTAGAGGACGCTGGCCACGTACAGCAGGGCAAGCGCCAGGTCCACGACGAAGAAGGGGCCCATCAGGAAGGCCAGCAGGAAATGCGTGAAAATCAGGGAAACGCCAATGACGTACATCAGGATTCCCGACAACAAGTGGGCAATCAAGCGGTGCCGGACCGAGGCGCCGACCTTCTCGTACGTGAACGCGAAGTTTCCAAAGCAGGCGATGACGGCAATGATGGAAACGGCGACCAGCACGTCCCCGGCCAGCGGCAAGTCGGTGGCCAACCGGGTGCGCCCCAGAAATTCCGCGACCGGGAATAGGAGGCGGCCAACAAGACCAGGAGTAAGACGTTTTTCAAGAGATTTTCCTTGACGATGCAACGCATGCGATTAATGGCGTTCAACCTGTATAAATACGTTCCGGCCTCCGCTTGCGCCCCGGCCTTCATCGCTCGAGCGCTTTGAACAAGTCGTCCACGGGCAGCAGGTCGAGGCGCTTGTTTGCCTTGCGCGCGGCCTCATATTGTGTGCCGACCTCTGCGAGGGCCTTCATCAGGTCGAGCACGTCCTGGCCCGCCGCATCCGCCTCTTCATCGGATAGTGTGCCGGCGGCAATCGATTCCTCAAGCGCCCGTTTCTCCTTGTCCAAGGCCCGCAGGCACAAAATCAGGGAATTGGTTGACAGTTCCATCTCCACGCCTCCCGGTTCATTTCTTCCGCTCGTAGCTGGCCACGACTTCCGCGACCGCCAGCGACTGGGCCTTCGCGCGCTCGTGGAAGTCATCCAAGTCCACGCCGCCGAGCTTCTCGACCTTCAACGCGTAGACGCGGAAGTAATAGTTGTGCCTTCGGTCGGGCGGGCAGGGGCCGCCCCACGCGCCGCGCCCGAAGTCGTTCGCGACTTCCACCGCGCCGACGGGCAGTTTTTCCCTTCCCTTGACTTGCGTGACGCGCGCCGGAAGGTCCTTGACCAGCCAGTGCGCCCAAATTCCGTCGGCGCGCGCCTGCTTGGGGACGTCGTAGTCGATGACGGACAAGGCAAATGACTTCGTGCCTTCCGGGGCCTCCGACCACGAAAAGTCGGGGCGCTCGTCGGCTCCATCGCAGGTGAACCGCGCGGGAATTTCTTCGCCGACCCCAAAGCCATCCACTTTCAGCTTCAATGCATTCCCTTCATTCCCTGGCGGCTGGCCTGCTCCCGCCTGGGAACATCCGGCCAAGGCCAGCAAGGCAAGCAAGGCCCAGCCCAGCCAACACATGCCTAAAACAGGCCACAAAAGGCTTTTAAGCAGGTTTATTAACCTCCTTGCACTTGTCATCTGGCATGGCCTCCCGCATCCTGGGCTACAACGAGGAAGAAGTCATCGAGTTGAGCCTCCACCAGTTCTTGAACGAACGGCCACGGGGCTACAACTACTGGCTTGACTTGTGGGATGGGGCCGGCGACGAACTCGAGGCCCTGGACAAGGCCCTGCACCTCCACCACCTCGCCATAGAGGACGCGACGCACGGCGGGCACCGGCCAAAAGTCGAAGACTATGGCAGCCACTTGTTCATCATCGTGAACGCCCTCGTCATCGAAAGCGAGAAAGTCAAGAAAAGCCAGGCCAGCTTTTTCCTCGGCAAAGACTACGTCATCAGCGTCCACAAAGCCGAAGTCAACCTCGAACCGGTCGCCGAACGCATCCGCCAAAAAAAGCCGAAAATCCTGCACTCGGACGCCTCGTTCCTGTTTTACTCGCTGCTTGACCAGGTAGTGGACGACTATGTGCCCGCGCTGGAAAAGCTCAACGAGCGCGTGGTGGAACTGGAAGAGCTGGCGGTCAACGATTACTCGAAGGAAACGCTGAAAAAGCTGTTCAAGTTCAAGCGCGAACTCTATGAACTGGAGCGAGGCATGTGGCCCATGGAGGAAACCCTGGTCAACGTCGTCAAGGCCGAGTACGACGAAATAAGCTCCAAGACCCTGCCCTATTTCCGGGACGTGCAGGACCACGTCATCCGCGACCTTGAACTCATCGAGATGTACCGGGAAGTCAACAACCGGGCCATGGAAGGCTACCTGCTGGCGAACGCGAACGCAACGAATGACGTCATGAAGGTCTTGACCGTAGCGGTCAGCATCACCATGGTGCCCAACCTCCTGGCCAGCATAGGGGGCATGAACTTCCCGGGCCTACCGGAAATCAACTTCTGGTACATCATGGTGACCATGGCCCTGCTCACGACCCTCACCTATTACTGGTTCAAAAGAGTGGGCTGGATATAGGCCTTGGTTCGGTTTTTTGGCGGACAAAGCTTATTAATCGGAAAGGCATCAAGGTATTGGCGCGACCATGATTGACAACCCCCTGGCCTTGAAGCCCTTCAAGGGCTTGACCGACTATTTCGCGTTCTTCGTCGGCCGCGGCTCTTACTGGCATAGGGAGCGGAAAATCCTGGAAGCCAAGCAGGCCATGGCCCAGCACACGGAATTCATGGACTCGTTCCCCGAAGAACAACGCCGGAAGCTCCTGGAAAGGTACACGCAGTTGAAGGGCATGAACGCGAAAACCCAGTTCATCGCCAGACTCGAAGGCCATGTGGCCGCGTTGAAGGCGGAAAAGGCGCGCAGCATGGTGGGCAAGCTGCCCCAGGACGCCTTGAAGCGCATCGAGCGCATGCCCGCGGTCCAGCAGGAAGTCATGAAAGAATACTACTTGAAGAAGGTGTACGGCAAGGACTTCGAGAAGCGCCTGGAAGAGGATTCCGCGGACGACCTGACGGATGCCCTGCTCGACGGTTGATGGCATGCAGGCGGTCCTGAACTTCGGCAAACACGAAAAGGAACCAATCAAGAAGTTCCTCTCGCTCTTCCCCTCCCTGGAAACCAAGAACGAGTTCGAGGAACTCCGCTGCCGGATGGGCGCGAGCACCCTCACGCTTTACCACACCGGCAAGCTCACCATCCAGGGCAGGGACCACGCCGAAGTCAAGAAGGTGCTGTTGGAAGGCCTGGGCCTGGCGGACTCCATGGTCATCGGGGTGGACGAGACCGGCAGGGGCGAGGACTCCGGGCCCTTCGTCATCGCGTCCGTGCTCGGCCCAACCAACCGGTTGCGCGAGCTGCGGGACAGCAAGAAGACCTCCGATGTCGCGGCCAAATACGATTTGGTCACGGAGCACTCGCTGGCCAACCTTGTTTTCTCCTTGAACTCCGAGTACGTGGACCGCCTCCGGCGCAAGGGGCACACGCTCAACGACATCGAGGCAAAGGCCGTGGACGCCATGCTGGGCTTCTTCGAGGCCCTCGACGAAAAACACCGGATAGTCGTTGACGGCAGCCCCCTGAAAGTGAAAAGCAAGGGCGTGGAATTCATGGTCAAGGGAGATGACCTGGAGCCGGTAGTCGGGGCGGCCTCCATCGCGGCCAAGCACGTGCGAAACCTTTCCGCGGACAAGAAAAAGCGCGAGACCTGGCAGAAGAAGGAAAAGGACTAGTTCGCTTCCGGGCGCGGCCGCAGTTCGAGCACCGAGAGGCCGGTCTGGAGTTTCTTGACTTCGCTGGCCGACAGTTTCCGCTGCTTGACGTGGAAACCGACCATGCCCGAATTGCCGAAGGGATCTGACAGGGTAACCGTGAAGGCGAGCTTGCCCTGCCTGGCGCGCTGGATTTGCTTGAGCTTCTTTTCCGCCGCCTTCCTGGCCGGGCTGCCGGCATCGAAGGCAATGGCCTTCAAGGCGGCTTCCACGCGGTCCAACAGGCCCTCGACGTTGGAGATGAAGCCCTCGGCCGCGTTGCCGGGCTCGACGGACACGCCGAGCTTCGAGATTTTCAGGATGCCGGAACTGCTTCGAATGATTTTCGTTTCCAGGTCCCTGGGCTTCTTCACTTCGGCCGTGAAACAGGTCGGGTCGTGGAATTCCGCGGGAAGCACGTCCGACAACCTGAAGCCGCAGTGCGGGCAGTCCACGGTCGTGAAGAGGGTTCGGCCGAAGTGGGGCACGTCATGCGAGACTTCAACGAACCAGGCTTTCTTGGAACAGTTCGGGCAGGGTATCTCCGTGCTTCTTGGGCGGCCAGGCATTCAGGAGCTCTCCGGCTTGGAGCGGTTGTAAATGATTTTGTGGAGGTCCTTTTCCAGGTCCTTGAGGTTCTTGTCCACTGCCTCGATTTTCTTCCGGTACTTGCCGGTGTCGGATGCCGCGGCCGACTTGCTCATCTCGTCCAGGATTTCCTTCAACGCGAGCAGTTCGACTTCCGTGTTGGCGCGGAAGTTCTCGAGCTTGGTGAGTTTCCGGTTGACCGCGTCCTCGGCGCGGGCCTCGCGCAGGACCAGGCCGCGCTCGACGTCCGACAACCGCTGATGGGCCATGGAGACCTTTTCCGCCAACGCGCGCTGCAGGGAAGCCATGTCCCGCAGCTTTTCCTCGAGCTTGTGGCCGTTGGTGCCAATCGTCTTGTAATGCGGTTGAATCACGGGGGGATCAACTGCCAGTGGGTCGGCGGCGAGCCCACGGGAAACACGGCTGGCCCCGGCTAGGCCGGCAAACGCCTTTCCCCGGCCGCCGGCCGGCTTGTACACGGCCAATGCGGCGTGCCCCAGCAACAGGGCTCCCACGAGTTCCAACAGGAACAAGGTAACGAATTCCACTAACTCACCCTCAAGCCCACCCGTCTACCCCAAAAAAGCAAAAGAATTGGTGTAAGTAAATCCATTAACGCGGTTCAGGTTTAAAAGCCTACCGCCCGCTGGCAGGGTCAGCGGAACCCCCACAGGCTTTTCGCATTCTTCCAAGTCTGCCGCTCGACTTCCTTGAGGGAGAGGCCATGGAGTTCGGCCACTTTCGCGGCCACCCTGGGAATCCAAGCGGGCTCCGAGGCCTCGGGGGCCGCGGCGTCGGGCAGGGAGTAGGGCACCGGGGCATCGGTTTCGAGGAGGAGGTTCTCTAGCGGGATGCCCTTCACAACCCCTTGCGTGAGCTCGTTGGTGAGCAGGGTGGGCCCACAGGAGACGAAGTAGCCCTGCTGCGCGGCCGCGAGCTTGCAGAGCTTGCTGGAGCCCGTGAACCAGTGTAGGAGCACGCGTTGCGCGCCCTCGGCGATGAGCTGTTCCAGCACCGGCCGCTCGGCGCGCCGCGAGTGCACGTTCAAGGGCTTGTCGTGCTTTTTGGCGAGCGCGAGGAACCGGGAAAAAAACGCGTTTTGCCGGGCGCGTTGCGCGGTTGAAACCGCGTACTTGTAGTCCAAGCCGACTTCGCCGACGGCAACGGCTTCCGGGAGGTGGGCTTCCAGGAAGGCCAGGCTCCGACCGGCTTCTCCATCGTCCAAGGCCACGAGGTCCGCGGGATGCAAGCCCAGGGCAGGGAGAACCGGTCCAGGGGCCTTGAACCGCGCCAGGTGGGCTTCCATGGAGGCCAGGGAAGTCGCGCAGGACACCATCCGGGCCACGCCGGCCTCCTGGGCCCGCAAAGCCAGGGCTTCAAGGCCTTGCACCTGGTCCAAGTGGCAGTGGGAGTCCACGAACATGGTTTTGCCTTCGGAAAACTGAATGTTATTAAAGGTTTCAGTTGATTTAATGAGTATATTGTTTGATTCGACACGAATGGATGGAATGGTTTTTGGATGGCAGCGAAGAAGAAACCCGTGAAAGCCCAGGCAGGCGCCAAGGCGGAGGCGAAGAGCCCGGGGACCGGCAAGGGAAAGACCGAAAATGGGCTGCCCTTGCACCTGGTCGCGCTCCTGATTGTGGGTGCGCTGGCCTTCGGTTACATGGTGCGGCTGGTCACCCAGCCCCAGCAAGGCCTCGAAGTCGTGCCCGGCTTTGGCTCGACGCAGCCCAAGCCCAGCGAGTCCCAGGGCCCCATCCGGTCAGTGGACGTCATCCTGCTTTATTCCAGCAAGTGCGCCATCTGCTCGGACTCGCACACCATGCTGGAGTTCCTGGACGAGAAAGGCATCAAGTATGACCTGGAAAAAGTGGACGCGGAAAGCGAGCGCGGCAAGCAAGTGACAGCGGAGTACAACGTCAAAGAAGTGCCCATCATCCTCGTCAAGTCGGAGGACATCCGGCAGCACAAGGAAGTCAGGGACAACTTCGAGCGGTTCTTCGACCAGAAGGGGGACCGCTACCTCGTCGTTGAACCAGACCTGGACAAGGCCACGCACCCCAAGTACTTCCTCCAGCCCAACGACGAGAGCTGCCTTGTCGAGCAAAAGCCGCGCGTCTTCGTCTTCGACGACCCCTACTGCCCCACCTGCGTCATGAACCGCATCAACCTCAACGAAGCGAGGAAGAAATTCGGCGACCAGGTTGAATTCATTTACTCGTACATCCCCACGGACTCCCGGAAACTGGTTGACCAGTACGGGGCGGAGGAAGCCGAGCGCGCCGCGCGTTACCTGGCCTGCTCGCAGTTGCAGGGCAAAATCAACGAACTGGACCAGCAGCTCGTCAACAAATTGTGCGACATCACGAATGACGGGGTTGCAACGGTTCCCGAAATGTATGCCTGCCAGTCCTCGTCCAAGCTGGGGCAGCCGCTTTCAAAGGAAGAACTCGACAAGCTGGCCCAAAAAGCCGGCCTGGACATGAACCTCTTGGAGGAATGCGCGCCGACCGCGAAAAGCGAGTTCGACAAGTCGTTCAGCCGGAGCCTGGCCTACAACGTCCGGTCCACGCCGTTGGCGGTCGTGGACTGCAAGTACGTGGTGCACGTGGCCGACCTCGAGCAAGGCGTGTGCGAGGTCCTGCCCGACCACCCGGCCTGCAAGGACCTCCGGCAAGGCGAGGGATGAGGGAAAATGGCGTTAGAGGCCTGGTCCAAGGCAATCGTTTTTTTTCCACTGGCCTTGCTTGCCTTCTACTACGCGGTCTCCAACAACGCCGTGCAGCAAATGGGCTTGCAGGTGCTGGCTCCCGTGCTGGGCATCCTGTTCCTGGCCCTGGCCTTTGACCTCTTCACCGCATCCTGGCAGGAGAAGACCGCGAATGCCCCGGCCGCGCCCCGGGAAGCGGCCCATAGGGGGGCCGGTCATGGCGGAGGCCATGGAGCCCCGGCAGCCGGTCATGACACCCACGGCTCCCATGGAGCCGGCCATGACGGCGGCGGGCACGGAGGACACTGATGCGCAAGGCCTTCTTCAAGGACGTGGAGCTTGCGGTGTTAGAAGGCGTGTATGAGCCGCGTGAGGACTCCTATTTGCTGGCGGAAGCCGTGGACGTGAAGCCCGGCAACAGGGTGCTGGACATGGGCACCGGTTCCGGGATACAAGCCGTGAACGCCGCGTTGGCGGGGGCGCGCGAGGTCTGGGCCGTGGACGTGAACCCGAAGGCGTTGGAGAACGCGCGGCTGAACTTCGAGCGCTTGAAGCTCAAGGCCAAGCTGGTGGTGCGGGAATCCGAGTTGTTCGAGGAAATCCCGGAAGGGGAGCGGTTCGACGTCATCGTCTTCAACCCGCCCTACCTCCCCAGCGAGGGCATCGAGGACCTGGCCGTGGACGGCGGGGTTGAGGGCAGGCAGTTCCTTGACGAGTTCCTGGAACAGTTCAAGTTTTTTCTGGCGCCTGGCGGCAGTGCGTACTTCCTGCAAAACGATTTGAATGGCGCCGAAAAAACCGGGGAAATGCTGGGACGGCTCGGCATCCGGCATGAAATGGCCGCACACAAGAAGGTCTCGTTCGAGGAATTGTTCGTGTTCAGGTGCTGGGCGTGAGCAATCAGAAGTTTTTGGCGATTTTTTCGACGAGGGCTTTCAGGAAGGCGGGCTCGACGAACCCTATTTCCTTCAAGCACAATTCTTTCTCGACGGCGGCCATGCTGTCCGTGCGCACGAAACTCCTTGTTTCCAGTTTCCCATGGAAGTTTTCCGGCGTCAACTCAAGGCAATACTCGGGAAGCGTCGGCTTCGAGGTAATGGGGCAGGCGAGAAAGGAGGAGTGCGCTTTGTTGAACGTTTCGTTGGAAACGATGACGGCGGGCCGAATCTTGTAATCAACGAGGTTCGTGTAGGGGTAACGGACCAAAACAACGTCGCCTTGCTTCACGCCATCACTTCAAGTATTTTTCCCACAGGCCTTCGGGCTCGTCTTCCCAAACTTTGTTGAGGGTCGGAATGGAAACCTTCCACCAATCCTTCAAGTCGTCTTCAAGCGCTTCAAGCACGGCATCCTGCTTTCTGAGGACCAGTTTATTCGCTACCTCGAACAGCACCAGGGTCTCGCCCTCCCTAAGGTCCAAGTCCTTGCGGAACTCCTGGGGGATGACGAGTTGGCCCCGGGCACCCAATTGCACGGTTTTCATCTTATTCATACTAATCAGATTATGCAGACTTCTATAAAAACCTATGGTTTTGCCTTTGCCGGGGGTTTACGTGCTGGGCGTGACGTGGCCGGCCAGCCCAAAGAAGTAGGTGGCGACGCCGGCGAAGAAACCGGTGACCAGCCACACGACGAGGGCCTGTTCGACCTTGATTTGGTAGACGTAGGCGATGGCGAACAGGGAGGCAAGCAGGGAGGCCGCGAAGGACAGCCAGCCGTACGCGATTTTCTCGAAGAACAGGAAGTCCACGACGGCCAGGGAGAGCGTGGAAAGGGCCGCCACGGTCAGGGCCTTGGCATACGAGTTGCCCCGGATTCCGGTCCATTGGGCCGCGTAATAGACGAAAAACGCGTTCACCAGGAAGTTGACGGCCAACAAGGCGAGGTAGTCGTTGAGCCTGAGCGCCAACAGCATACCCTTGTTGGAGGCGAAGGGCTTTAGTTTATATCCCTTTTTTCTCCCAATCCTGCCTATGCCGGTCAATGCAGGCCCCGAGTACTTCAAAGCCCAGCAGAAGTACGACGAAGCCACCACCCTGATGGACAAGCTCGTGGCCCTCCAGGAGATGAAGACCGCTGCCCCCAAGCACAAGGGCACGGAGAACCTCCTCCGGGAACTCACGCGGAAAATCGCGCAAGTCAAGGCGCAGATAGAACAGCAGAAGGAGCAGGCCAAGAAGACCTCGGGAAAGGCCAGCATCAACGTCAAGAAGGAGGGCCTGGCCCAGGTCTGTCTCGTCGGAACTCCCAACACCGGGAAGAGCACGCTGCTCAAGAACCTGACCAAGGCGGAAGTCGAAGTGGCCCCTTATCCGTTCACCACGAAGGAACCGACCGTGGGCATGATGCCCTACAAGGGTTCCTGGGTGCAGCTGGTGGAAATTCCCGCACTCGTCGAAGGCTCGGCGGAGGGGAAGGCGAACGGCATCCAGCTGCTGTCCATTGTCCGGAACGCGGACGCCGTCATCATCTGCGCTACCGTCCCGGAAGAGGAGGCCCTCGTGCGGCGGGAACTGGAAAAGGCCCACATCCTCCTCAACGAGTCCAAGCCCGACGTCGAAGTCAAGCACTCCCAGTTCGCGGGAATCACCATCGCAGGCAAGCAGTTCCTGAAAATCCCTTTCGAACAGGTCCAGGGCTTCCTGCGGTCGGCCGGCTACGCCAACTCCGAGGTCATCCTCAACGAGCCCCTGACGAGCCTTGCACAGCTTGCAAAGGCCATCGACGACCGGCTGATGTACAAGAAGGCCTTCGTGTTCAACACCTACCAGGACACGGACTACGAAAAGCTGCGGGAAAAGGTCTTCGAAGCCATCGACATGATCCTCATCTACACCAAGAAGCCGGGCGCGGAGGCCGACCTTAGCACGCCCATGGGCATGAAGCATGGCAGCACGGTGCAGGATGTCGCGAACCAGCTGCACAAGGAACTCGCGCAAAACCTCCGCTTCGTGCGGGTGTGGGGCTCCGCGAAGTTCCCCGGCATGCGGGTGGCGAATGACTACGAGCTGCAAAACGGTGACATCCTTGAAATCCACGCCTAGACAGTGGCAGCAGGAGTACGCCCGCAAGGGCATCCCCTCCTCATACAAGACGCGGCCCAGCTCCCTCGTGCCCCTGGGCTTGAAAGCCCTTAAAACCAGGGATTACAGGGGTTTGCGGTCCCTCGACCTGGGCTGTGGGCGCGGCCGCAACTCCTTTTACCTGGCCTCCAAGGGGTTTGAAGCCCACGCAGTGGACTTCGTACCCGAACTTATCCAAGAAATCAAGGCCCACGCCAAAAAACGAAAGCGCAAGGGCAAAATCGTTGCCCGCGTGGGAGATGTGACCCGAAAGTGGCCCTACCCCGACGGGTTTTTCGACTACGCCGTGGACATCTACTGTTACAAGCACCAGGCCAAGGCCAGCGCACGCCGGAAATACCGCACCGAGCTCTGCCGCGTCCTCAAGCCCGGAGCCGTGTACGCGCTCTCACTGGCCTCGAAAGAGGATGGTTTTTATGGAAGGCTCCCGCGAAAGCACGGCAACCAAGTCATGGACCCGTTCACGGGCGTGGGCTCCGCGCTGTTCTCGCGCGCCGACGTCCTCAGGGAATTCGACAAGACGTTCAAGCTCGAGAAATTCGCGAAGCGCCGAAAGAGGGGGCGCATGCACGGAAAAACGTACGCGCGCGAGACCCTGGTTTTCGTCTTCCGGAAAAAATAGGCTTACCTTTTCCGCTTTTCCTGGAACGGTTTCTGGTGGGGCAGGATTTTCTTCCGCTTGATTGGGGCGTGGCTCGCGTGCTCGCCTGCCCCTGCATGGGCGTCGTGGGCTTCCGCGTGGACGCCGTGCCCGGCGGGGTGCGCGCCCGGAGCCTGTCCGCCATGTGCTACGATTTTGTGCCGTTTTTCCCTGCCCTGGAAGATGAGGCTGAGGACGGCGAAGACGAAGAGGACGGCGAGGAACATCAAGAGGTATTTGTCGCGTTGCTCGACCACGATTTCAAAGGATTTTTCGAGGGAATGCATGCCCCGTTCATCCGCGTAGTCGACGCGCACGACCAGGGTCTTCACGCCCAAGGCATCCTCCCCGGCCCTGACCTTGAACTCCCGGTTAAGCACGGATTGGGCTGGGTTCAGGTCCTGCAAGGCATACGAGCGGTTGGACGCGGAAAACCCTTCCGGCAGGCCGAGTTCGGCTTGCACGCCGGACAGCACCTGCTTCCCGTTGTTGACCAGGTCCAGGAAGACGCTGGTCTCCTCGCCCGGGCCCACCACGGACTTGCCCAGCCGCGCGTTCACCATCAATGGGTTGGGCTGCACTTCCACGAAAGTGGAAACCGAGTGCGTGTACCTTTCCACGCCGTAATTCACGCGCAACAAGGCCTTGTCGGCGGGGGAAACGGCTTTCACCCGGACTTCAAAGGACTTCCGTTCACCGGATTCAAGTCGGGGCACGAAAAAGTTTTTGTCCCGCAACTCCTTGCCGTCCAAGGTCAACACGAGTTCGGGGCCGGTTGACACCATGAACGAGAGGCCTTCCACGGGCCGCTGCTCGTTGTTTTCGACGTTGACCACGAAGTCACTGACTTCCAAGGGATAGAGGGTCACGAAATCCGCGCCGGACTTTGGTTCGATGACCACGGCCGGCACCGCGGCAACGGCTGGGCCTACGGCAGCGACCAGCAAGGCCAACAAGGCCAGCAGGCCCAGGGCCTTATTCATTCTTCCACCCCAGTTCAAGCCTTTCCCCGGACTGGTTTTGCTCGGGCCTGAAAAAGCCCCCGATCTTTTCACGGTTTTTCAACAGGAAGACGAGGACCAGCAGGCCAGCCAAGGCCATGATGGCTTGCTGCAGCAACTGGTCGCTGAGCAGGGGCGGCTGCTGGACCACGAGCACGCCCTTCTTCTGGATGCCCTTGATGAGCTTGACTGCCTCCCCGGCATAGATTTGGGCCTTCACGTAGTCGCCTTTCTTGTACGCGTTTTCGGCGTTCCGCCAGTTTTCCTCGAGTTTGAGGACCCCGGCCTGGTCCGCCCAAACCGCCTTGTTCTCGGGCGTTAACACGTAGTTTACCGCCGAACGCAGGTCCTTGTAGTTGCCGAGCTTGGCCGCCTCGGGGCTCGCACCGTACAGCAGGAGATAGGCCTTGCTCATCTCCTGGCGCACCCCGAACTCGTTGAGAAAGTTGTCCAGCCGCGAGTTCACGCGCACGAAGATTTTGTCCACGACGTCCTTCAACCCCGTGCCCGCAATCGCCATGTTGCCTATCTCGTTGAAGTTCTGGGGGGGCTCGGCGAGCTTGATCATGTAGGACTTCGCGTCGGCCTCCGCATCGGAAACCGAAATTTGCCGCTTCAACTCGCTGACGCGGGAACGGTATTCCAGGGCCTTGTCCTCAAGCTGGAACAGGTAGCCGAACACGGCGTCAAACTTTTTCTTGAACTCATCGGTTTTCGCGGTGTCCGGCTGGGTGGTGAAATCCGATTCAAAGGAAGCAGCCTCGTCGATTTGCGCGGACACGTTTTCCGCCAGGTCGCTCATCACGGCCAGCGAGGCCTTGAGCGAGGAAATCTCGTCCGAGACCTTGGGGTCATTGGCGGTCGAGGCAATGGTGTTCAACTCGAAGGCCTCATCGGACAGCATCCGCGCCAGGCTCTCGAAGATGCGGGCATAGCTGCCCGTGACAATCCATTTCACTTGCGGGTTCTTGGAGGCGCGCTCCTTTTCGAGGAGGAACTCCCGCAGCACGTCCGCGGTCTTGAAGAGCTGACGGTTCACGAACTTGTCCGCGACCAGCTTTTTTTCGACGGTGCCGACCGCGAAATAGGTGGTGGGCTCCTCGTCCACGACCACGGGGATGACCCAGTAGTGTTCCTTGGCGTGGAGAATCCGGTAATTGGGTTGCTTGGCTTCCTCGTTGTCGTGCAGGAACCGGTTTTCCTCGGTGACGAACTTGACGGCTTCCCCCGAGGAAACAACCCCATAAACCAGCGAGAAAAGGCTTATAGCGGCCAATAAAAGCAATAAATTCTTTTGCATCCATTAGAATAATGATTACCCGAATATATAGTTAACGCCTATTTAAGGGAAGGGAAACGCCTTGAAAGGGGGAACGCCTTGAAAGCCAGAGTCATCCTCGTGGAGCCCGAGAACGCGGGCAACCTCGGCGCCGTGGCACGGGCCATGAAGAACTTCCGCTGCAAGGACTTGACGCTCGTCAACCCCAAAGCGGACGCGCTCGGCGACGAAGCCAAGGCGCGGGCCATGCACGGTTTTCCCGTCCTCCAAAAAGCGAGGGTCGTGGACTCCCTGCAGGAAGCCCTCCGAGGAGTCGACGTCGCGGTTGCAACGAGCGCGAAGACCCAGGACCGCATGCAGATTTTGCGCAGCCCGTTGCCCGTGCGCGCGTTCATGGCCAGGCACAGGACAACCGACAGCGTGTACGGCTTCGTGTTCGGGTGCGAGCGCATCGGCTTGACCAACGAGCAACTCAAGCAATGCGATTTGACCCTGACCATTCCCGCTGACCGCGCCTATCCCACGCTCAACCTCTCCCACGCCGTGGCCATCGTCTTGTACGAGGCCGCGCTGGCGCGCGGCACCCGGGTGCACAAGGGTTTCCTGCGCAAGCGCGTCAAGGAAGAACTCATCCAAAAGTGGCTGGACCTCATTCATTGCGGGGAAAAAATCCGGAACAAGGACTACGCTTTGGCCGTGTTCAAGGCCCTGCTCGCCAGAACCCCCCTGGAACGCAAGGAAGCCCGGCTCCTCCTCGGCGTCTTCGACTCGGTGCTCAAGCGCGTGGGCCAGTTTCCAGGGCCGAAGGCCGCGCTATCGGAACGCCCCGGCAAGCCTCCCTGAGCGCAAACCTAATAAAGTCCGCCAGCGTGTATTGTTTCATGGCGTGGCTCAAGCGCAAGGCCAGGGAACCGGTTGAACAGAACCCTGACCGCCTCCTGCACCAGAAAGAAGTGGTCGTGCCCTTCCAGCACCTGAGCCCGGCCCTCAGGGAATTCATCACGGACATTCCGGCACAACGACGCGTGCGTGGAATCGCCGAACTGGGGGCCACGAGCATCATTGGGGTAACCGGTGGCCTGGTTGGAGGGGGCGTACCACCAGAGGCTGGGTTCCCTCTTCTCTTCATGGCCAGTACAGCCGGAATGTTTGCAGCCAACACCCGCACGAAGGTAGCGGAAGCAATCCAGGAAGCGTATGCGCACGCCAGCCACATCATGGGCCATGCCGGCATCCTGGACACGAAGTTCGAGGGCCACTATCCAAGGGACTGGATGCATCCAGGCGTCGTGGCAAACTATCACCCCATTTTCTTCGTGGACGGAAAAGGCAACCTCCATTTCCTGCGCCAGAACAAGCGCGGCGAAGCCTTCCGCCATCGCTGGCAGCAGACGAAACCCGGCAAGCTTGGGTTCACGGCCTGGCGCTGGCGGGGCTACCTTCGCCCGCCCAAGTTTCCCGCCAAGGAGGTCTCGCTGGCGCGGCGCCTTGCGCAAAGCCTGCAACGGCAATTCCTGCGGTCCCAGCTTGCGCCCGCGCCCACGCAACTGGGTAGAAGGCGCCCAACCAACATGCGTTTCCGGCGCGCCCGGGCGCCTTGACCCTTGACGGCTGATCCGTTAAACCGTTGGGCCGCAACCCTTAAATTCTTGGACTGCGTTAGTGGTGGGGGAAGGACATGGCATTGCGGGACCTTGAACAGAAAGTCAAGCACTTGCGGACGGCGTTCCAGATAGAGGACACGATTGCATTGAAGGAGAGCAGCGAGGCCTGCCTCCAGCGCGCGGCCATGGTGAACGACCGGGGCTACGCCAACCTGGCCCTCATCGGCTATTCCTTGAACAAGCTGGTCTCCAAGCGGCACATCGTCATCGACCACCAGTGGACGGCCATCAAGGCCAAAATCCTGCGCGAACTGGATTTGGCGGCCTACAGCCTGGCGCGCGGCAAGCCCAAGGAGTTCGGCAAGAGCCTGGACACCATCATCGAAGTGGTCTCGGAAGTCGACCACGAGTTCGGGCGGTACGCCATCAGCATGGAGGAAAAGGCGCGCCTCAAGATGGCTTCCGCCGCCTATGGCCTGGGCTTGAGCCTCAGCCAGGCCGTGGACCTGACGGGGGCGGAAAAAGAGGACGTGCAGAACTACATTGGCTGGACGCGCATGCACGACGAGGAAGGCATCACCTTCGGCATCGCGGCGAGGCTGAAACCGTTGCGGGAAATGTTCGAGTGAGAGCATGGCGCAGAAACTGGTCTTCGATTCCTCGACGATTATCTCGATTTCCGAGAAGTGCCTGACCCGCCTGCTGAAGGGGCTCGGCCAGGAGGGAGCGGTTTCCTTCGTCATCCCCCAGTCGGTGTACGCGGAAACCGTGGAACGGCCGCTGCACATCAAGCGGTTCGAGTTGGGCGCGCTGCGCATCCAGCAGGCCGTCGACGAGGGCTGGATTGAAATCATTCCAGGCAACGCGGCCGTCAAGCAGTTGACCGGGAAAATCCTGGACAGCGCGAACACCCTGTTCTTCGCGAAGGGAAAGCCTTTGACCATCATCCAGAAAGGCGAGGCCGAGACCCTGGCCCTGTGCAAGAACCTCCGCGCCCACATGGTCGCCATCGACGAGCGAACCACCCGCATGCTCATCGAGGACCCCTGGAGGCTGCAGAACTACGTGGCCTACAAGCACCAGCAGGACATCAAGCTCAACGAGGGGAGGCTCAAGGAATTCATTAAATTGCTTTCGGACATCAGAGTGGTAAGGTCCGTGGAACTCATCGCGCTGGCCTACGAGCGCGGCTACTTCGAGGAGGTGCTGCCGCGCAACCGCCAGGCCCTGGAAGCCGCCTTGTTCGCCCTCAAGTTCGGGGGCTGCGCGGTCTCCAGCCAGGAAATCGAGGAGTTCCTGCGGGCCAAGCGGTAAGGGGGAAGCCTATGACGATTCAACCGGCAGCGGACACGGACCTGGAACTCATCAGCAGCCTCATCCGCAAGGAGTTTCCCTACACCGAAGCCACCCTGGACAAGCTCCGGCAGCGGCTGGCCGGAAAAAAACTGTTCCTGTTCAAGCAGGTCGAGGGCGGGCAACTCATCGGCTTCATCGAAGTCGAAGCCCTGAACATGGCCCGCGCGCGCATCAACGGCTTGGTGGTCCGCGAGGGATTCCGTGGCAAGGGAAACGCGCATGCACTCCTCCAGTTTGCCATGGACTTCATCAAGCAGCAGGGGTTCAAGGAAATAACGCTGCTGGTCCGGCAAAGCAACGAAGCCGCCAAGAAATTGTATGGGGAACACGGGTTCGCGTTCCTGCGGCCGCATGCCGTCAAGCTCGTGGACGAGCCGGTCGAGGAATGGTATCTGAGCCTGTTCACGGAACCGCCGTGCGGGGTGTGCTGACAGCGGGAAGTCAAGGCAAGCCCATGGCCTTCCGCGACCGCGTATTTTTATCGTAGCATTCGGTCAGCTTTTTCTGGTAAAATCTGTCGTCCACATAGCGGTCGTCCTCCGACCACGACGTCAGGTAGGTTTTGCCGGGTTTGAACTGTGCCCGCTTGGCTAATGCCTTGTCACGTTTCTCACCGACTTCTTTCAGGCAAGCATTCAATGCCTCATTTTCTCTTTTCAGCGGCTCCATGAAGAAATCGATTATCTTTTTAACCGTGCCAAGTTGCAACAAGCCTTTCACTTTTTTGGCATCCATATTTATTCTGTTTGCGGCAACAAGTCAATATGAAATTCCATGAAAAGGTTCTGGCAGCCCTGTTTGGCCT
>Ga0209541_10000723_pt1 | contig 65513 bp, 59 predicted proteins | sample RifCSPlowO2_01_FD_184027 | JGI IMG/M metagenome (GOLD analysis project Ga0209541, IMG submission 184027) | Groundwater microbial communities from Rifle, Colorado - Rifle CSP2_plank lowO2_0.1 (SPAdes) (version 2) | ecosystem: Environmental > Aquatic > Deep subsurface > Groundwater | place... | reverse complement strand
CCTTCAGGAAATGACTCTTCTCAATCAGCTTTTATGTTTCAGGGTGACTTTCTGATAAAAAGAGCCTCCGCTTACGATCTTTCATTTACCACCCGTTTTCAAGGCGAATGGCCAAGAGCTGTTGATGCTTTCAAAAGGAATATCTTAGTAGGTAGTGGCTATTCATCAGTAGGTCTTGCGGTTGACAATAATTATTTAAGATTATTGGGAGAAACAGGAATTTTAGGCTTAATTTCTTTTTTATCAATATTTATAGGAGCGGCAATCTATATAATAAAAGTTTTCCCCAAAATCGAATCTCCTTTTGCACGAAGTTTTGTCGTAGGGTTTTCTGCCGGTGTCGTAGGATTAATGCTGAATGCGTTGTTAATTGATGTATTTGATGCATCTAAAATTGCTTATGTTCTTTGGATATTAATGGGAGTTTTAATGGCAACTCTTCATATCTATGCTGATAAAAATATTAATTTGTTCCAAGAATTCAAAAAAATAGTAACCTCTTCTCTTGCAGTAACTTTACTTCTTGCGGCTCTTGCAATAACTTTTTACTATCCGATGGTAAACAACTTTTTTGTAGGTGATGATTTTACATGGTTAAGATGGGTTGCGGATTGCCCGAAACTTACTGGCGAAACATGCCAATCTCTTAGTAAAACTGTCTTTGGTTACTTTACTTCCGCAGACGGTTTCTTCTGGCGGCCGGGTACGAAAATTTTCTTTTTATCAATGTACTCTTTCTTTTGGCTTAACCAAACTGTTTACCATGCAGTTTCAATAGCTCTTCATTTAATTGTTGCTGTTCTTTTCTTTTGGCTGGCCGGAAAAATATTCAAAGATTCCCTCCTTGCTTTTCTTGCTTCACTTCTGTTTCTTATTTCAACCGGTTACTCGGAGGAAATTTTTTGGATTTCTTCCGTTGGTCATTTATTCAATGCAGTTTTTATCATTTTAGCCTTACTTCTGTTTATTAAGTGGGAAGAAACCAAAAGAAAAATTTTCTTAATAAGCTCTATTGTATCCATTGCTTTATCACTTTTATTTTATGAACTTGGAGTAGTGGCTCCTCTTCTGATAATTATGTACAGATTTGTAATTGAGGGCGCCTCCTTAAATTTGAAGAAAAATATAAAACTTTATTTAATTTTATTTCTTCCGGTATTTCTATACTTGATTTTACGATTTATATCAGGTAGTCATTGGCAGGGGGGAGATTATAGCTACAATCTCCTCAAGCTTCCTTTCAATTTGATTGGAAATGTATGGGGATATTTGATGCTGACAATTTTTGGATTACCGTCACTGCCCTTTTATGAGCTTGTAAGAAATCTTCTGAGGGTAAATATTGCTTTGTCGGCTTTAGGTATTGTGGTTGGATTATTGTTATCTCTATTATCGTTTAGGATCTTCAATATAAAATCTTTATTAAGAAAGATAGAAGATCGAGACAAGAGAATTATTTATTTCGGATTGTTATTCTTCTTAATTTCCTTATTGCCGTTCTTAGGATTTGGGAACATAGCTTCCCGTTATAGTTACCTAGCATCCCTTGGTCTTATTTTTCTTTTTGTCTTTTTCTTAAAGAAACTCTATTTGTATTTGCTTTATTCAGGTAAAGAAATTGCAATTCTTGCGATTGGATTGATTGTTACTACTTTTTCCCTTTTTCATATCGTTCAAATACAGCAAATATACAGTGATTGGAATGGAGCAGGCAAAAAGAGTCAAAACTTTTTCATATCACTAGACAGTCTTTATTCGCAGCAATGGGCAGGCAAATCATCAAAGTATTACTTTCTTAATGTTCCTCTTAAAAATGGAGGAGCATGGATATTCCCTTGGGGTCTTCGCGATGCCGTATGGTTTGCTTTCCAAAATAAAAACTTAGAAGTAGAAATTACATCGAATTTAAACTATGCCTTAGAACAAGCAGCAAAATCACCGTCAAACAGAGTTTTAATTTTCCAGGAAGACGGAACATTAAAAGAAATAATTCCTCCTCCTGCGACTTACTGATCTGGTTTGATAATAGTTCTCAAATAAATTAGAATAATGGTAATGCATAGGCTGAAAATTGCCGGTCTGATCGGTATCTTTTTTGTAGGTTTTTTAGTTCGTTTATATCGATTTGATGGTCCTGTTGCAGATTGGCATTCATGGCGCCAATCGGATACTTCGGCAGTTTCAAAAATTTTCGTCCGTGATGGAATAAATATTCTATATCCAAAATATTATGACATCTCAAATGTTCAATCAGGCATTGATAATCCCGAAGGTTTTCGTTTCGTAGAATTTCCGATATATAACACCGTTCAGGCAGGATTATTCAACATATTTTCGGAGAATAGGTGTCAAGCTAATCCACCCGGAGGGTGTACAGGTTTGAGTCTTGAAGAATGGGGGAGATTAATTTCTATTTTTGCAACGCTAGCTTCTGCTTTTTTTATTTTTCTTCTAACAAAAAAATATTCCAATGAAATCTCTGCTTTTTTTGCAGCTTGCTTTATGCTTTTCTTGCCATTCTCAATTTATTTCGGTCGCACAATTTTGCCTGATCCGTCAATGGTGGCATCAATTCTGGCAGGAATTTATTTTTTTGATAAGTGGATCGAAGAAAAATCAAAAATCAAAAATCAAAAATACTTTATTCTTTCTATTGTTTTTACTGCCTTAGCATTTCTTTTGAAACCCTATGCGCTTTTTTTTGCGATCCCCATGGTTTATCTGGCACATAAGAAGTTCGGTGCGAAATTTATTGTAAATTGGCAGCTTTGGCTCTTTGCGATTATATCCTTGGTACCTTTAATCTTATGGAGAAATTGGATTTTTCAATATCCCCAAGGTGTCCCCGCGTCGAATTGGCTTTTCAATGGAAACGGGATCAGATTCAGGCCTGCATTTTTCAGATGGATCTTCTATGAAAGAATAACGCGTTTAATTCTTGGCTATTTGGGTGTTATTTTTTTGGCGGCAGGCGTTTATGGATTAAAAGGTATGAAGAATTGGGGATTTTTTGTATCTTTTATTGCTTCATCACTTCTTTATTTAATAGTAATAGCGACAGGAAATGTTCAGCATGACTACTATCAGATTCTGATAATTCCTACAATATCAATAATTTGCGGAATTGGAGCCGGTTTATTATTCGAAAAGTTCGGAAAAAATAATCTTGCCAAAACTTTTACGGTTTTTTTAATTTTTCTGTCATTTTTTATTGCTTGGTTTGGAATAAGCAAAAAGGGACTTGGCGGAGGGGTGAGAGATTTTTTCAATATAAATGATAGGGGAATGGTTGCGGCAGGGAAAAAAGCAGATGAAATTTTGCCAAAAGACGCAGTTGTCATTGCGCCATACGACGGCAGCACTTCATTTTTGTATCATATTGGAAGACCCGGTTGGCCGGTTTTTGAGAAGCCGATAGAGGACTTGATAAAAATGGGTGCGAATTATTTGGTGATTGCAAATCCGACACAAAGTGATTTTAAAGGTTTTGGAACAATGTATCCGGTTGTTGCATCAAGCGAAGCATATTTGATACTAAAACTGAAATGAAATTACTAATTAACCTAATTATTCTAATTGACCTAATCAAATCCCAATTTCCCAATTAAACAATGTCTGATTGGATATTGGTGCTTTAAAAATTGATTAGAAATTAGAGCACTTAGAAATTAGAAATTAATATGAAGAGATTACTATTTGTCACATATGATTTTCCTTACCCCACAAACAGCGGGGGGAAAACTAGGGCATATAATATGCTTAAGCACTCCGGGTCCAATTTCCATAAATTCATTTTTTCCTTTGTAAGATCGGGTCATGATAAAAAAAACATAAACGAACTTGAAAAGATTGGGGTTCGGGTGGCAGGACTTGTTGAGCGAAGAAGAGTTTCTGACCCAAGAAATTTCTTAGGTTTGTTTTCCGGAAGCTCCATTTTTAAAACCCTCTATTACTCTCCTTCGATTGCCAAGGATTTATTGCGGATTATCACAGATAAAAAAATCGACATTGTCCATTTTGAATCCTTTTATACGGCTTTTTTTATTAGTGACGAGATTAAGAAATTAGGAGTAAAGCAGATATATGGAAGTGAAAATATAGAGAATAAAATTTACCAGGACTATGTCAATAATAACACTTCTGTTTTACTTCGTCCTTTGTATCAAACGCAGGCAGATAAAATTAAAGACGAAGAAATCTCTATGTATAAAAAGGCTGATTTATGTTTGGCCGTTTCGTCTTCTGAAGCAAAATTTATTAGAGAATATGCTGTTGAGTGTGAAATTATCAGAAACGGAGTAGATATAGATGATTTTAAATTTAAATTGCCAAAAGCAAAAGCAGGGAAAAACATTTTGTTTATAGGGAATTTTTCTTATTTTCCCAATGTTGATGCTATAAATTATTTTTATAATGAGGTTTTTGAGGACTTAAGCGGAGATTTTAAGCTTACCGTAATAGGAAAAAAGGTTGAGAGTTTAGGATTTTTGAAAGACAGACGAGTTGAAGCAAAAGAATTTGTACCAAGAATTCAGGATGAATATGAGAATGCGGATATTTTTATTTCGCCAATAAGACTTGGAGGAGGAACAAATTTTAAAATTATTGAAGCAATGGCAATAGGTGTTCCGGTTATCTCTTTGCCGCATAGGCTTGAGGGGCTTGATATTAAAGACGGAAAACACTTGGTTATTGCATCAACTCCACGGGATTTTCGCGAGAAAATAGAGCTGGTCCTTTTGGATTTGAATTTGAGAGAAAGAATCGCAAAAGAAGCGCGTAAACTGGTAGAACATGAATATTCATGGAAGGTTATTGGGAATAATTTGAATACGGTTTGGGAAAACCTATGATTATTAATGAGTTAACATTATTATGGTGGATGTTTCGATAATTATTGTTTCGTTTAATACGAAGGAATTAACAGTTGAGTGCGTAAGGTCTGTTTTTCGAACTGTTAAAAAAAGCTCGTTTGAAATTATTGTTGTAGATAATGCATCAGAAGATAATTCTGTTGGGGAACTTAAAAGACTTAAGACCAAGAATTTAAAACTTAAGATTATTGAAAATTCTGGAAATTTTGGATTTTCTAAGGCGAATAATATAGGAATTAAAGAGTCGCAAGGAAGATATGTGTTGTTTTTAAATTCGGATACTTTAGTTTATGAGAATACAATTGACGGAATGATTAATTTTATGGATGAGAATTCAAGAGCCGGAGCCTCCACTTGTTTTGTGAGGCTTCCGGACGGAAAGCTGGATGATGCTTCGCATCGCGGTTTTCCTACTCCATGGAGGGCTTTTTCACATTTTTCGGGGTTGGCTCGGATTTTACGATTAAAACCATTTACAGGATACAATCTTTCTCATTTATCGCTTAACAAAACTCATAAAATAGATGCTCTTGCCGGAGCTTTTATGCTTGTTAGGAGAGTTGCCGGAGATGATGTGGGCTGGTGGGATGAGGATTATTTTTGGTATGGGGAGGATCTTGATTTCTGCTATAGACTGAAGAAAAACGGATGGGAAATTTATTTTGTCCCAGAATTTGAAATCCTTCATTATAAAGGGGCGTCCGGTGGGCTTAAAAAACAATCAAAGCATCTAACCGTGGCAACATCAGAAATAAAAAAGATAGCACATGAAGCAAGATTTAACGCAATGAAAATTTTCTATTCGAAACACTATAAAAAAAGATATCCTTCAATTGTTCATGATCTTGTACTATCGGGAATTAAATTAAAAAAGTTAGTTTCCCGGATTAAACTATGAGAATCGGGATAGACGCAAGATTATGGAATGAAACAGGAGTGGGACGTTATGTCAGAAATTTAGTTTCGAATTTGGTTCTGATCAATTCCAGGAATGAGTACGTTCTATTTATCCATCCCTCTATTCGAAAAGGCATGAATCTATCAAATGTCAAATGTCAAATGTCAATTGTTGATGCAGATTTTCCCTGGCATTCGATTTCCGAGCAAGTCAATTTTCCTAAAGTTTTAAATATGGAAAATCTTGACTTGGTTCACTTCCCTTATTTTTCCGTCCCTATATTTTACAAAAGGCCTTACATTATTACTTTGCACGATTTAATTGTTAAAAATTACGCGACCGGCCGAGCCTCAACGCTTCCTTATCCTTTGTATTTAGCCAAAAGACTCGGATACAAAGCGGTTTTATCAAATGCCGTTCGTAAGTCAAAGAAAATAATAGTTCCTTCAAATGCCGTTCGGGACGAAGTCTTAAAAGCCTTTCCGAGCATAAATTCGGATAAGGTTGAAGTTATTTACGAAGGAGGATTCGGTAGCAATATAAAAAATAAAAAATTTAACCTGCCTGCCGGCAAGGCAGGTATAAAAAATATCGAAAGGGAGTATTTTGTGAGGGTTGGGAATTATTATCCCCACAAGAATATAGAGAATCTTCTTTTTGCTTTCAAAATGTTGATTAATGATTTTGAGACAAGACATGTGAAACTTGTACTCGTTGGCAAAAAAGATTTTTTCTTCAAAAAAATAGAAAAACTTGTGCTTAGTCTGGACTTGAAAGAAAATATAATTTTTCTTGAAGATGTTGACGATCAGGAGCTGATTTCTTTGTATCAAAATTCTAAAGGGGTAGTTGTTCCATCTTTTATGGAAGGATTTTCTTTGACTTCTGTTGAGGCTTTGTCTGTCGGTTCCATAGTTATTGCTTCCGATATCCCGGTCCATAGGGAAGTTTGCGAAGCTTGCGCAATTTACTTTAACCCAAATGATCCCGACGAAATCAGGAAAAGAATGGAAGAAGTATTTAAATTAACAAAGGAATCCAGATCGGAATTAATTAAGGAGGGACTCGAACAATCGAAGAAATTTTCCTGGAAGAAAATGGCCAAAGAAACCCTAGGAATATATAAGTCCCAATTAAATCAATAAGTGGGGTAATTCACGCCTAGGGTCCGACCCTACGCTCAAGCTATATGAATATGGTATCATATCTCAATGAAAGTGGCGCTTGTGTATGATCGGGTGAATAAGTGGGGAGGGGCAGAACGCGTAATTATTGCTCTCCGAAAAATTTTCCCTGAAAGCGACCTCTTTACTTCTGTATATGAGAAAAACCGGGCGTCTTGGGCAAATAAAATTAATGTAATTCCATCATTCCTTCAAAAAATCCCGCTTGCATCGCGCTACCATGAAGCTTTCGCGTTATTTATGCCTATCGCGTTTGAGTCTTTTAATTTTGACAAATATGATCTTGTAATTTCGGTAACCTCGGAATCCGGAAAAGGGATAATAACAAAACCCAAAACGCGCCATATTTCGGTAATCCTAACTCCTACAAGATATCTATGGAGTGGATATAAAAATTATTTTCCAAACGAACTGTTTAGGATTTTGGCATGGCCGGCAGTCTCTTATCTTCGCTTTTGGGACAAAATTGCTGCTAAGCGACCTGATCAACTAATTGCAATATCAAGAACCGTTCAAAATAGAGTTAAAAAATATTACGATCTTGAATCAAAAATTGTTTATCCGCCATTGATGATGCGATTTGCTCGGAACTTTCCGCAACTTGCAAGTGGAAAAGTTCCTCGCTCTGATTATTTTCTGATAGTTTCACGTCTTGTTCCTTATAAAAGAGTAGACATTGCAATAAAAGCGGCAAATAAACTTAAGATTCCGTTGAAAATTATAGGAGAAGGAAGCGAGTATCCAAGGCTTCGGAAGATGGCTGGGAAAACAGTTGAGTTTTTGGGGTATGTTTCAGATCCGGATTTAAAATATTATTATATGAATTGTAAAGCTTTGCTTTTCCCGGGAGTTGAGGATTTCGGTTTGACCATAGTTGAGGCAAACGCCGCAGGCAAACCGGTAATTGCATACAGGGGCGGAGGAGCAGAGGAGATTATAATTGAAGGAAAAACCGGAGAATTTTTCGATTCCCAAACAGCGGCAAGTCTGACAGAAGTATTGAAAAAGTTCAAACCGAATAGATATAATACAAGGGCCTGTAAATTAAACGCAAATAGATTTTCGTTTGAGAGGTTTAGGGAAAATTTTTTAAAGCTTGTAGAATGAATAAATTCAATTTCAAATTTCAAAAATGAAAGCAGTAATTTTCGCAGGGGGTGTAGGGACAAGGCTATGGCCGTTGTCGCGCAAACATACTCCCAAGCAGTTTGAAAAGGTAATAGGCGAGGAGTCTACTCTTCAGCTTGCCTATAATCGTATTTCTCCGATTTTCTCACCAAAGGACATATTTATATCATCAGGGGAGAGGTATCGTGAAATTCTTTACTCTCAGTTACCCAAGCTTCCCCGGGGAAATTTTATTCTCGAGCCTGAGATGAGAGATGTCGGGGCCGCGGTCGGCTTAGTTTCTGCCATTCTTGGGCAAATAGCGCCAAATGAGCCCTTTATAATTCTTTGGAGTGATCATCTGGTTAAAAACGTAGCTTTATTTAGAAAAATATTGCTAACTGTCAATCAAATTCTTAAGAAAGAAAAAGAAAAAATAGTTTTTATAGGCCAAAAATCACGAATTGCGACTCAGAATCTCGGTTGGATAGAATTTGGAAATAAAGTGAAGAATGTGGACGGACTTCCGGTTTATGAATTTGTTAGCCTTCATTACAGACCGACTATTGAGGATGCTGAAAAGTTCCATGTAAGCGAGAAGCATGCATGGAATCCGGGATACTTTGGAACCACACCTAAATTTTTAATGTCTCTTTACAAGAAGTATGCTCCAAGCATGCATAAAGCTCTTCTTGAAATTGCTTCTTCTTACGGGACACCCCGTTTTGCAAAAACGGTTAAAAAAATTTTCCCGACATTTGAAAAAATTTCATTTGATAATTTAATACTTGAGCGAATCGGAGCCTCAGAGGGTTATGTTATAGGAGCAGATTTTGGTTGGAGTGACATTGGCGCATGGGAGCAACTGAAAGAAGCATTGTCTTCAACCGAGGATGATAATGTTACGAAAGGAAAGGTAATGCTTAACGGATCAAAAGACAGCCTAGTATTTAATTACACCGAGCAGATGGTGGTTGGTATAGATTTGGGAGACTTTCTGGTAATAAATACGGAAGATGTAGTTCTGGTTTGCCCCAAAAATTCGGTACCTAAAATAAAAAAGCTGGTAGAATCACTGGCCGGAACAGAACACGAAAAGCTTACCTAATATGTTCTATGATTTTGTAAAAAGGATTTTTGACATTATTCTCTCGCTGATTCTTTTAATCCTGTTCTTTCCGATAATAATCTTAACCATAATTGTAATTAAATTGGATTCAAGTGGGCCTGTTTTCGCAGATACCCCCTCCAGACTGGGGAGGAATGGAAAATTATTCCGCATGTTTAAATTCCGCTCCATGATAAAAAATGCTCACGAGCAGCTTCTAAATGATCCCGACTTCAAAAAACTTTATGAAGAATATAAAAAGGGAAGTTACAAGTTACGGCAGGATCCTCGGATAACAGGGGTTGGGAAATTTATAAGAAAGTATTCCCTGGATGAAGTGCCTCAATTTATTAATGTTTTACGTGGAGAAATGAGTATTGTAGGTCCCCGAGCCTATTATCCGGATGAACTTCGCGAACAACAGAAACAATACCCTCATACCCAGGATGCGGTAAAGATAGTACTTTCGGTCAAGCCGGGAATTACAGGCGTATGGCAGACTTCGGGAAGATCTGAAATAAATTTTGATAAAAGAATACAGCTTGACGCAAGTTACGCAAGTAAAAGATCTGTTATTTTTGATCTTTGGATAATTCTTCAAACCCCTCTTGCTATGATTTCCGGCAAGGGAGCGATGTGATGTGAGCCCATTTGCATTTTTTTGGGCTTTTTGGTTAAATAGATTTTATGCCTTAAAAGGCTATAGAATGGGTAGGGAACATTCAATATGAACGAAGGATTTAAAAAAATTGACTTGGATTCCGGACCCGATTCACTCTCCCAATCCGTTTCCAAGAATAGTCAGCCGGAAGGCAAATCATCAGAGCCTATGAGAAGAAGATTTCCAAAATTAGGAAAGAGAAAGCTCGGAATAATTGGGCTCATAATACTGGTTTTGGGGCTAGTTACCCTCTATTCGGCTTTTGGAGCTTTTAAAGTTTTGGCAGACTCCAAGAAGTTTTATTCTCAGGTAAAGTTAGCTTCAGATGCTGCCAAAAAACAAAATGTAATTTTGGCGCGGGAAGAGCTGGTCAAGTCTCGTGAAGCGGCAGAAAAACTTAAAAGAGAACTTAAGACAATAGGTTTTCTAAAATTTGTTCCAGGGGCAGGCGCTTATTATTCAGACGGCGAACATTTGATTAATGCAGGAATTCATGGAATCAATGCGGCAATAATCGTTACCGACTCTCTTATCCCCTACGCGGATGTCCTGGGTTTAAAAGGCGAAAAAAGTTTTGTTGGAGGTTCTGCCGAAGAAAGAATCAGAACAGCTATTAAAACAATGGGTAAAGTGGTTCCCAAAATTGATGATATTGAAATAGAGATAAAGCGCGCAAAAGAAGAGGTTGATAAAGTTAATCCTTCCCGATATCCTAACTTTTGGGCTTTTAAAAAACTCAGAAATCAAATATCGCTTGCCCGCGCGATAGTTGATGAAGGAGCGCTTGCGGTTGAGCAGGGAAAGCCATTGATTAAATTATTGCCCGAGCTTCTTGGAGACAAAAAAACAAATAAATATCTTGTTCTATTCCAGAATGACAATGAGTTGCGGCCTACGGGAGGCTTTTTAACTTACTATTCAATATTCCGGGTTGAGGAGGGAGTAATTCATATTGATTCTTCCAATGATATATATCGGCTTGACGATTCGATCAGATCCCATCCTCAGGCGCCGGCTATGATTCTGAAGTATCTTCCGAAAGTTTCAACCTTCAATATTCGCGACAGTAACTTGTCTCCTGATTTTGTGGAATCCATGAAGACATTCAGGGATTTTTATGAGAAATCTTCGCTTAAAACAGAAATTGACGGAATAATTGCAATTGATACCGACTTTTTAGTCCATATTATTGATATTCTTGGTGAAGTGCAGGCGGCAGGTCAAACTTTCACAGCCAAAACCGATCCACGCTGTAATTGTCCTCAGGTTGTTTATCAGCTTGAGCTGAATACGACAAAACCTGTAGGATTTGTCAGGGAAAATAGAAAAGCAATCGTTGGTGAGCTTTTGTATGCCACGATGCAGAAAGCTCTTCAATCTTCGCCAAAACTTTATTGGGGACCTCTTTTTCAGAAAGCAATTGAAGATGCTGCCGAAAAACATATTCTTTTTGATTTAAATAATAAAGATGCACAACGCGGAATTGAGGCTTTAAATTGGGGAGGTAGAATCAAATCTTTTGAAGGGGACTATCTGCACATAAATGATGCAAACTTTGCGGGAGCGAAATCAAATATGTACATAAAGCAATCGATTCGGGTTGATTATGATGTCTCCTCAAATGGTGAAATTTCAAAGACGGTTGCAATTGAGTATAGAAATCCCGAGAAGCATTCAGATTGCAATTTGGAGAGGGGAGGACTTTGTCTGAATGCTACGCTTCGAAATGTCCAAAGGGTTTATGTGTCTCAAGGAAGCGTTTTAACAGCATCCAAAGGTTCTGAAGTTAAGGTTGAAACCAAAAAGGAACTTGGAAAAACCTATTTTGAATCATTCTTTACGGTTAAGCCTTTGGGGAAATCGGCAATAACTTATACTTACAAACTTCCGTTTAAAGTTTCAAAGGGAGTATTGCCTCTGCTTATCCAAAAACAAGCGGGTGTTGAAGTTGTGCCTGTTGAGGTTTATCTAAACGGCAAAAAGACCGAGAGTTTTGATTTGCGGACAGACAAAGTTATAAACTTAAAGTTGGCAGGCAATTAATGCGCTATCTAAAAGACCAGGGATTCGTAATAAGAAGAATTAATTTTGGTGATTCTCACCGCTTCATCACACTATTTACCAAAAACAACGGAAAAGTTGAGGTAGTAGCAAAAGGGGTCCGCAAAATTACTTCAAAAAGAGCTTCGTCCGTAGAATTATTAAATCTGATCGAATTTCAATCGGTTCATACATCCAAGAATTTCATTTTAACAGAGGTAAAGCTTTTGGATTCGTTTGAAAACTTAAAGCAGGATTTAAAAAATATGGAAAAGGTTTTTTTCACCTGCGAGTTGCTTGATGCAATAATGCCGTTTGGGCAAAAACATCCCGATGTTTTTGCTTTAATTAAAAATACTATTCCGAGGCTTCCTGAAACTCCCGAGTCAATGATATTTTTTCAGATAAGACTTTTAACAATGCTTGGATTTTGGGATAAGAAAAACAGATTTCGAAACGAGGAACATATTCACCAATATATAGAACAAATTCTTGAGCGCAGACTCAAAACCCGCAACATTTTTAAGTCTTTAACTCGTTGACTTCTTAACCCTTTTACATTACATGTGGTTTTTGTTGTCGGCCTTTGCGTTTCCGCGTGTCTTGTGGATTGTGCCCCAACAAAAAAACCCCTTGCGGGGTTTTCCTGCCGAAAACCTATTGCTAGATTCTCTACCCTTAACACTTGCGTATTAAAGGTAAAAATCATTATACATTGCATTGTATAGCCTTGTCAATAGGTAAAACTATGTCATGCTCTACCAAAATTAGAACAGCATATCCTGAAGTTGCCAATTTAAGCAAAACTTACAGCAAGGAGGCGTACAGGTTTGACCATTCTTGTAATACTTGAAAAAAAATCGAAAATTGTTTACTATTTATTTACCTACTTAAAATAAAATTATACATGGAAGATTACAAAGAAAGAAAATATTTATCCTCAATAGAAGCTGCTATGTATCTAAACACTACAGTAAGTACAATTCATCATTTGGCAAAATCCGGCGAAATTAATTCAGTTATTTCAGGAAGCGGCCAAAAAAGATTTAATTTGAAAGATTTAAAGAAATACTTAACCAGTCTTCCTAAAAAAGCAAAGCCAATACAAAAAAAATCTAGTATCTATACGGAATTAGAAGTAGGGAATACGGTACAAAAAATTTACAGAAAAAGCTCAATAAAGATGAGCGACTTGGAAGATGAATCAGTTCATCTAATGCTTACTTCACCTCCCTATTTTAATGCAAAGATGTATTCCAAGAGACCAATTAAAGAGGATCTGGGAAATATCCATGATCTTGATGAATGGTTCGAAACAATTACCGAAGTTTGGAGAGAGGTCTTTAGGGTTCTCCAGCCGGGAAGAAAAGCATTTATTAACATTATGAACCTGCCCGTTAGAGGGAATGGAACCTTCAGGACATTAAATCTTGTGGGTAGGACAGTTGATGTAATGGAGCAGATAGGATTTATTTTTAAAAGAGACATAATTTGGCAAAAAACAAATGGGGTAAGAGCACATTTTGGTACCTATCCATATCCCGGAGGGATTCTAATAAATAACATGCATGAATTTATTTTAGAATTTAATAAGCCCGAAAGAAAGAATTTCAACAAATATGCCCACCTATCTCGTGCTCAAAAGGAAAGCTCAAGGATGGATAAAAATTTCTGGTTATCCATAAAAAATTCTGATGTTTGGGTGATGAAGCCGGAAAATAGCGGTGGTAACAGAAGTCATGTGGCGCCATTTCCGTTTGAGTTACCTTTTCGAATTATAAAAGCCTTTTCTTTTATCGGGGAAACTATTCTTGATCCATTTCTAGGAAGCGGTACGGCACTTAAAGCAGCAGCGGACCTAGGGAGAAATGGTGTCGGATACGAATTAAGTAAGGAAATTGCAGATGATGCTATAACGAATTTAAAAAAGCAACAAATCAAGCTTTTTGCCTAAAACCATCTTTTAAATCTTCCATTTTGATTTGATAATCTTTGTTTCTCATAATAAGTTTTCCAACCTCTATGTTCCAAGTATGTTTTCCGCCCAGTCTTGGATTGATATAATCGGCTCCATGTTCTTTTATAAAAGAGGCCGAAAGTAATGTAAATTTCATTTGAGGCAAAAAGGCAAACAAAATAACCCCTCCGCTTTTCTCAGCTTTATTAACTTTATTTTTTTTAACATCATATCCCGGGAGGATAGATGTTCCAAATTGAAATTCTACAGGAATTTTCGGATTTCCATCTTGAAAATCTACAAAATAATCAGGATTTCCGGTAACTTTCCCTCGGGGTGCCTGTCCCTGAACAATTAATCTATTCTTGTCAGATCCATTGACCGTTACTTTAACTTCCGGGTACTTTCTTTTAAGATTCTTTTCAAGCCAAACGGCAAAAGCATCTTCAACTGCCCAGTATGCTTTCATTTGCTCAGCGAATTGCTCTGCGGTTCGTCTATCTCTAATCCAGCTATCAATGTCGATTGCCGATTCTCCCGACTTTAAATATTTTTTCAAAGCTTTTTTAGTTTCCTCTTGAATTCCCCATGGTTCAACAAGCTTTAATAATTCATCAGGCTTTTTTGGCATGGCGAAAACGTACAACAACCAAAGCAAAAAGTCAATAAAATTGCTTAATTTCAGCCCTCGTTCGTTTTTTTTATTTTCTCTTAAATCTTAGGTTTTATTTTATGAGTTGGGGTCTTGGGGTAGGGGAGGGTCTTCTTTTGGTTCGCCGCCTGAGACTGGAATGTTATCATTTTTCATATACTCTCCCGGTTTTAACCATTCAACATATTCGCACCCCGTTGCCTCTCTTTTTGCACTGTCCCAGCCGCCGGTTGAACATTTCTTCATCCTCTTACTCGATGCGGTTGTATATAGGACGAGTTTGTTGCCGCAAGAAGGGCAGTCCTCATCAAGTTCTTCACTTGATCCGCCCATCCATTCTATAAAATCGCAACCTTGCGCTTTCTTTGTTTCTTTATTCCATGTATTAGTAGAGCATTTTTTCATTTTTTTACCAAATCTTGTTACGGCAAGTACGAGAGGAGATCCGCACTTGGGACATTTTTCCTCCAAGGTTTGATTTTCAACGGCCAGCCATTTAACATAATCGCACCCCTCGGATTTTTTTGTTTCTTGATTCCAGGATCCCGTTGAGCACCTTTGAAGGCGGCGGCCTGTGGGGGTTTCGGATATTGGTGCTAAAGGTGATCCGCATTTGGGACATTTCTCATCCATAAGTATTAATAATAGCAGGGATTGAAATTTTTTGCATAACTAATTTTTCTACTTATATTAATTAGAAGATTTGTATACAATTAGTACATGGCTGAAAAGAGGACGCATAAAAAGCGTGAGAAAAGAAAACCAAAGAAGAGTAAATAATTAAATAGTATTCCGAAGAATTACTTCTGTTAATTTTTTAATACTCTCATCATCATAAATTGACACGGGAATAATGGTCCTGTTAAATTCCGAGAGAATTTTTACCTTTTCTTTTAACTCGTCTTCCGTGGTCAGGTCTTTTTTTGTCAACAATATTACTTCCCTTTTCTCATTAAGCTTTACATTGAATTCTTCAAACTCTTTGTGTACAAGCTGGTAAGTTTTTAGGGGATTGGGATCCTCGCAGGTGATGCAATTTAGCAGTACTTTTGTTTTTTCAATATGTTTTAAAAATGTTATCCCAAGACCGCGGCCGGAGGATGCACCTTCAATGATGCCCGGGATATCCGCGAGTACCACTTTACCCCCTCCAGTACGGCGGGCGGGCATCGTTCCAAGGCTTGGTTCAAGGGTTGTGAAAGGATAGTTTCCGATTTTAGGTGTTGCGTTGGTGAGCCTTGCAAGAAGCGAACTTTTTCCGGCATTTGGGAATCCTATGAATCCGGCATCTGCAATAAGGCTTAAGATTAAGTGTAGATTTTTTCTTTCCCCGCGGCCGCCTTCATTTGTGTAGGTGTAATGTGCGGGGCCGGGTCTAAAACCATGACTGCCTCGTCCCCCCCGGCCTCCGGAAGCGATTAAAACCGGATCTACCTGATCCGTCATTTCTATTTCCTCACCCGTAGCCTCATCTATGATTTTTGTTCCGGGCGGAAGAAGTATAGTTTTATCCTCCCCGTTTTTTCCATGCTGGTTTTTGCCCAGGCCTTTTCCACCGTCGTCAGCAACTACACTTTTTACATATCGGAATTGGTTTAAGTCAGAGATGTTTGAGGAAGGGACGGTATACACGTCACCTCCATTACCCCCGTCACCCCCATCAGGGTAAGATTTGGTGCCCGTTGGCATGCGCAGGGTGGCCATTGAGCCATTTCCACCGTCTCCTCCCGCAACTTTTATTCTTACATCATCAATTAACACCATAGTATTTTAACAGATTTCAAAACTTGAGAGGCACTTCGAAAGCTACAGGACTGAGCTGTGTTTGGAGATGATTTTTTTTGTTTGGCTTGACAGGAAAAGCTTTTCTACTTCCTTCAATGTAAAAAAATCCAGAAGCTGGCCTTCCGCCCTTTCTATGTGATTTACATGATCATCCGTAAGTTCTGCGTGATAGCAAAATTCAGACATAAACTTAATGTTACTAATTACTATACCCATTTCCTTTTTTACCCTTCTTGTTAAAATCATTTTGACAGATTCTTCTTGTCCTTTCGCTCCGCTAATGAGCGACCAGGGATGCTTTTTCTCATCTGTGGGGTCAGTGCTTTTATTCATAAGAAGTATTTTCCCTTTGTAAGTCAGAACTATCATGTTTCTGTTGTTCATAGCTAACATTATAGTCCTATTTGCGCAAAAAGGTGGAGGAATATTTTTATTGTTTCAAACATTATTATGTTTATATTCATAATGATTTTTCCCGTTTTCAAAATGAAATTCCCCAGGCGGTGGTGCCAATTAACATCTAATTGTGTCGGTTAGCTTATATTCTCTCTGTTCGAAAATCTCATAGCAAGCAATTCATACCTTTATTGTCTGTAATTTTTTGTTATAATAGCGGGTAATATTATGGCATCAAGAGTAGAATCAGGAGAGCGTTCCGTAATACCCAATGTCCTGGCCGATCGGTATGCAAGCACGCCAATTGTTATTTTATTCTCCGAGGAGCATAAATTCAGGCTCGAGCGAGATTTATGGATTGCCGTTATGGAAGGGCAGGCGGCTCTTGGGCTTGATATTCCCAAGATCCCCAAGAAAGCAATAGCCGCTTACAAGGCACAAAGGGACAATCTGGATCTTGATTCTATAAGACGGCGGGAATTGGAATTAAGACATGATGAGAAAGCAAGGCTTGAAGAATTTAATGCTCTGGCCGGATATGAATTAGCGCATCTTGGGATGACATCAAGAGATCAATCGGACAATATAGAGCAGATGCAAATTAGGAACGGACTTGTTATCATAAGAGACAGAACGGTTGCTACCTTATCGAGATTTGCCCGTTCGGCTCTTAAAAACAGTGAGCTGGTTTATGCGGGTCGCACCCATCTTGCTCCCGCACAGCCCTCTTTAATAGGAAAACTTTTTTCAGATGCGGGAGAAGAGCTTCTCTTGGGATTTGACAGACTTGAGGAACTGATAGAAAAATATCCTTTGCGCGGACTTAAAGGGGCAATGGGAACCCAAACAGACCAGCTTCAGTTGTTTAATGGTGACATTGACAAAGTTGAAGCTCTTGAAAAAAGGATCGCGCGGTTTCTGGGTTTTAAAAATGTTCTTGGAAGCGTTGGGCAAATTTATCCCAGATCTCTTGACTTTGAAGTTGTAAGTACCTTGTATCAGCTCATCTCAGGCCCCAGAAGCCTGGCTTTTACCCTAAGACTTATGGCTGAGAAAGAACAATTTACCGAAGGATTTAAGAAGGGACAAGTAGGGTCTTCTGCCATGCCTCACAAAATGAATACAAGAACTTTAGAAAGGGTGGAGGGACTATCTCGCGTGCTTAAGGGATATCTCGCAATGGCTGAAAGCGTAACTGGTGAGCAATTTTATGGAGGAGATGTTAGCGATTCTTCCACGAGACGAGTTTTTATCCCCGATTCTTTCTTTGCCACTGACGGTCTTTTTCAAAGCTTGCTTACCGTCCTTGACGAAGGCGATTTTTATCCGGCGGTTATTAATGCCGAGCTTAAGAAATATCTTCCTTTCTTAACTACTACGCGTTTGCTCATGGCTGCCGTTAAGAATGGGGTGGGAAGAGAGACTGCCCATGAAGCAATAAGGGACCATTCTGTGGCGGTAGCTTTAAAAATGAGAGAAGAAGGGCAAGGCGACAATGACCTTTTGGATAGACTTTCAAAAGACCCAAGGATTAATATGACAAGAGAACAGCTTGATAAAGCGATAGCAAATCCCGCTGAATTTGTTGGAAATGCTCCTGCCCAAATAGCAGAGTTTGCAAAACGAGTTGAGGGAATTGTGGAAAAATATCCGGAAGCCGCTTCTTACATTCCTGAACCAATCCTCTAGCAATTCATTGCCGTTGTTTGTTCAGGTTGCCTTTGATATACTTAAATTGAAATTATGGCGGAAAATTTGTTCGAAAAAGTAGTTTCTCTTGCAAAAAGGCGGGGTTTTATTTACCCCTCTTCGGAGATTTACGGTGGACTTGCAAATACATGGGATTTTGGGCCAATGGGGACTCTTCTTAAAAATAATATCCGGGATTCATGGTGGAGTAAATTCGTATTATCCCGTGACGACATGGTGGGACTTGACGCTTCGATTTTTTTATCTCCAAAGGTTTGGGAGGCATCCGGTCATGTTTCTTCGTTTACAGATGCGTTAATTGACTGCAAAAACTGCCATTACAGAACGCGGGCAGACCACTTAATAGAAGAAAATGTTTCCGATATAAAGGCTGAAGGGTTGCCGGTTGAAGAACTTACAAAACTTGTCTGGGAGAAAAAAATTGCCTGTCCTCAATGCGGGAAGCATGACTGGACAGAGGTTCGAAAATTCAATTTATTGTTCGAGTCTTCAATAGGAATAATAGAAGAAGGCAAATCGAAGATTTATTTGCGCGGAGAAATTGCTCAAGGTATTTTTATCAATTTTAAAAATGTTTTGGATACAACACGAGTCCGCATCCCTTTTGGAATAGCACAGCAGGGAAAAGTCTTTCGCAATGAAATAACCCTGGGCCAATTTGTTCACCGGACGCTTGAATTCGATCTTATGGAATTTGAATACTTTATCAATCCAAAAGATTGGGAAGAAAAGTTCGAATATTGGAAATTTCAAATGTGGGAATGGGCAACTCGCGACTTAAAACTTAAGACTGAGAATCTAAGATGGCGCGAACATGAAGAACATGAGCGATCTCATTACTCCAAGAAAACAATGGATGTTGAGTATAAATATCCTTTCGGCTGGAAGGAAATGTTTGGTATTGCATACAGGACGGATTTTGATCTTCGCAATCATTCAGAGAAAAGCGGGAAGGATCTTTCGTATACCGATCCTGAAACCGGCGAGAAATACATGCCTCATGTAATTGAGCCTACTTTTGGACTTTCCCGTTTATTAGGAGTAATATTGTTCGATTCTTATGCAGAAGATGGAGATCGGATAATCTTAAAACTTGATCCAAAATTAGCGCCATATAAAGCCGCAGTTTTTCCGCTGCTCGCGAATAAACCGGGATTGGTTTCGAAAGCTCGCGAAATATACGATTCGTTTCGGCAAGATTTGCTTGTTGCCTGGGACGATCGCGGAAATATCGGAAAAAGATATTTTGCTCAGGATGAAATCGGCACTCCATTTTGCATAACCGTTGATTTTCAAAGCTTGGAAGACGATACGGTGACAGTACGCGAGCGCGACACTGCAAAACAAGAAAGATTAGCAGTTGACAACATCAGAAATTATCTTCAAAATAAAATCGATGGCAGGTAAGGAGAACCTCGCATTTATTGAAACAGAAAAACCTCGGGAAAACTGTGCGGTCGTAGGTGTATTTTCAAGAGAATCTGATATTGCAAATATTGCATTTAATGGTTTAGTGGAGTTAAATCATAGAGGTCAGGAAGGATCCGGAATTACTCTTGCGAATGGATGGCGTTTTGAAACAATCAAAGACTCAGGACTTACTACTATAGTATTTGGATTAAAACATCCCCTTCCACTTCTTGAGAATGCTTCTATAGCAATTGGACACAACCGATATTCTACTTCAGGTTCTTCTCATGATTTGCAACCTTTTGTTGAAGATGGAATCGCAATTGCTCATAATGGAAATTTGACAAATGTAAGGTATTTAAGAGAACAATTCAATTTACCAGAAGAGATTGATGGAGCAAAAAGTGATAGTAGAGTAGCACTTGCGGTTATCAATAGAATGAAAGGCAGTAAGCAAAATAGAATTATTTCAGGATTAAAACAATTTGAAGGATCATACAGCTTTGTTTTTGCAACCGACGATGCATTAATTGCCACTCGTGATCCGCTTGGTTTTAGACCTCTTTCTCTTGGAAGATTGAAAAATGGAAGTGGCTATGTTGTGGCATCTGAGACAGCTGCATTCGATGCTATGGAATCAACCTATGAACGGGATATATTTCCTGGTGAGACAGTAGTAATAAATGATCGCGGGATAACAACCATTGCTCTTGACCAACGATCGGAAATTGCTCAATGCATTTTTGAGCTTATCTATTTTTCTAGAATAGACAGTAAGGTGTTTGGCATTCCGGTGGTAGATTTTAGAGCTAGACAAGGTGAAATTTTGGCAAGACACATTCCTGATGTAGATATTGTTATGTCTGTTCCAAGATCTGGAATTGGCGCAACAGAAGGAGTTGCCCTTTCTGAGGAAGTAATAGAACGGGGCATTGTCCACAAAGAAGGCTTGTATACGAATCCTTATAGGAGTGCTGTAAAAGGGGCAAGAACATTTATTTTACCAAATGGTCGAAACAAAGCAGCCGCAAAAAAGTATAGCGCTAACAGGTATGTACTTGAGGGTAAAAGGGTGTGTATTGTTGATGATTCTATTGTGAGGGGGTCAATGAGCCGAGTTGTTGAAAAGTTAAGAGAGGCAGGAGCATCTGAGGTGCATGCTCTTATTGCTTCGCCACCCCTTAAGCATCCGTGTCGATTTGGAATTGATATGGCTACATACGAAGAGCTTCTAGCAAATAGGATTCCTGATCTGGAAGAGCGTAGAAAGTGCCTAGGTCTTGATAGCTTATATTACATGACTTTCTCAGAAACAATGGAGGCAGTTGTAGGGAATAAGGTAGACATAGAGGATGAGACTGTCTTTGAAAAAAATGATTTTTGCGGCGCTTGTTTTACAGGACGATATCCTATTTCAACGGAAGGCGCGATTCCCAAAGAGGAAGTTGAACCTCTTGAACTAGAGAAAGCTCCTGCTTGACTCCCTTGATAATATTTGTATATAAATAAATTATGGAATTTATTAAGAAAAATGTAGCTTTGGTTGTAATTATACTCGTAATTGTGGCGGGTCTTGGTGGATTCTTGCTGTTTAATGCAAGAGCCAATAAAACTCCTGCCCCACTTGCTCAGGAAAAAGAAGTTAAGCAGATGTCGCCTTCCGACATAGGACTTATACTTTCGGTAAAACCTGATAAAAAGGCAGTTATTATGAAAGTCACAAAGCTTCAAGGGATAGAAAGTATCGAATATGAGGTATCATACGATGCGGAAGTTACAGAAGAAGGGGAGACCTTCAATATTCCAAGAGGGGTAGTGGGTAGCAAAATAGAAACAAAGGGAGAAAGCGAAATTGAACGCGAAGTGCTCCTTGGAACATGCTCGGCCAGTGTATGTAAGTACGACAAAGTCACAACTCCGGTTAAATTTATAATTAAAGTTAATCTTTCAAACGGAGAAATTGGAGCAGTAGAAGATTCAATATTCCTCGAAGAGTGATGTAAGAAAATAGTAAAAATCTCTACTTTTAGTGTTCACGTAATATTTTCACACTATTTTGGTTTAATTCCTTCTTGACATTTCGTGAAAAGTATTTCAAAATGGTACAAAGTGGGAAAAAGTGGGACTAAGTTAGTTTCACAAACTTAAAGAAAGAAAGGCGGGACCCTCGAAGAGCGCCCGAGAGGGGTAAATATGTTAGTAGGACAATATGAAGGCAAAATTGATCAAAAAGGAAGGTCGGCAATACCAAAAAAGTTCAGGGAAATCCTCGGCGACAAAATCATTATCACAATGGGATATGAAAACTCTCTCATTGTCGTCTCGCAAAAAGCTTGGCGATCGCTTCTTGAAGGTACTGAAGGAAGGCCTTTTATTGAATATGCAACTCGCGAAACGCAAAGGTTCCTGCTCGGAGGGGCAAGTCTCGTTGAGCTTGATGGCAAGGGAAGGTTTATATTGCCTTCGTATCTGCGAGAATTTGGAAAAATTGAGGGAGAGATCATATTCTTAGGTTTATCAAGGTATGTTGAAGTTTGGGACAAAAAGCGATGGGAAGATTACAGAATAAAGCTTGAGGGCAATATTGAAAAGATATCCGAGAGGTTGGCAAAAGAGGAAAAGGGTGCCAAGAAGTGATATTTCATAAACCGGTTCTTTTAAAAGAGGCTATAGAGTCGCTTAAAATTCGGGCCAACGGAAAGTATATGGATGCGACAATCGGCGGAGGAGGACACGCTCGGGCAATAATCGAAGAGGGAGGAATTGTATTAGGGATTGATCAAGATCCGGAGGCGATTGAATATGTTAGAGAAAAATCAAAATTCAAAATTCAAAATTCAAAATTGGTTTTGGTTAGGGGGAATTTTTTGGATATTAAGGAAATTGCACATTTAAATAATTTTGAAAAACCGGACGGGATATTGTTTGACCTTGGAATATCAAGTTACCAGCTTGATGAATCGGGTAGGGGTTTTAGCTTCTTAAGAAATGAGCCTTTGGATATGAGGATGTCCAAGGATTCTGAATTGACAGCTTGGGAAATTGTTAGTCGTTGGAATAAAGATGAGCTTTATCAAATTTTTTCAAAATTGGGTGAGGAACCAAATTCTCGCGCCATTTCTGACAGTATTGTCAGGGCGCGTAGATTGAGACCGATTAATACAACAGGGGAGTTGGCGGATGTTGTTGCGGAATCGGTTCGAGGAAAAAAAACCGGAAGGCTTGCCCGTAGACACCCGGCAACAAGGATTTTTCAGGCATTGAGAATTACGGTCAATCGCGAACTTGAAAATTTGGAGAAAGGACTTAAAGGGGGGTTTGAAATTCTGGCCGGCGGCGGAAGGCTTTCGGTCATTTCCTTCCACTCCCTTGAAGATAGAATTGTCAAAAGTTTTTTTAGAAAACTGGTTTTTAGCGGTTCTGCCGAATTGACAAATAAAAAACCGATCGTGCCTAAGATTCAAGAAATAAGAGAAAACAGGCGGGCAAGGAGCGCAAAATTAAGAACAATTGAAAAAATATGAATAAAATTTATAAATTACTAATAATTTTTTTAGTTTTAGTTACTTTCTTGCTTGAAATCGCGAGCATTTCGGCAGCTAACGGCAACGCGGCGGATAGTCTGGATGTCACAAGGATTCGTGAACAAGTTGAATCTTTAAAGGAGCAAAATCTTGAACTTTCAGAAAGTGTTCTGGGATTTGCTTCCTATAATACTATATCTTCTCGTGCGGCCGAGCTGGGATATCTTAGTAATCGCGAATTTGTTTCCTTGTATGATCCCCTAGAGGTTGCAATCGGAAGATGAAAAAATGGGAGCTTGCAAGATTTGTTTTGGTTCTTGCATTTATTCTTTTTTTATATCTCTCACTTATCACAAGACTTTTTTACTGGCAGATAATAAGAGCGGAAGAGCTTAAGGAATTAGGGGAAAGACAGAGTTCGGAAGTATTCAGAGTTCCGGCAGTGAGAGGTGAAATATTTTCCTCGGACAATTTTCCCCTTGCAACAAACACTGTTTCTCACATTTTATACTCAAATCCGAAAGTAGTTAAGGATAAGGAGAAGTCAAGTGAAATCCTTTCTACTTTGCTCAATCAAGATGAGGCATCAATTTCCGCACTTCTTGAAAAAGATTTATTTTGGGTAAAAATTGCAGGAAATCTTTCGGGGCAAACAAAAAAGGAAATTGAAAATCTTAAACTCCCCGGTTTTGGATTCCAGCAGGAATTTTCAAGATTTTATCCTGAAGCATCCATGGCCGCCCATTTAATTGGTTTTGTTGGGAAAGATGAATCGGGGCAAAACCATGGTTATTTTGGCATTGAAGGAAAGTACAATGAGCAGCTTGAAGGAAGGCCAGGCAAAATTTTCTCAATCAGGGATGCTTTTGGGAACAAAATAGTAAATGACTTAAGAGAGGATAAGAAGATCGACGGGAGAAGCGTGAAGTTGGCTTTAGACCGATCGATTCAATTTTTTACAGAAAAAAGACTGAGGGATGGACTTGAGAAATATAACGCCGAAGGCGGAAGCGCAATAGTAATGGATACTGCCTCGGGGGCTATTTTGGCTATGTCATCAATCCCTTCTTTTGACCCCAAAAAGTATTATCGATTTGATTCGGATACTTATATTAACCCGGTTCTCTCAGACCTTTACGAACCAGGCTCGACCTTCAAAGTGTTGATTATGGCGGGAGCCATAGATAGTAATTTGGTCAAAAGAGATACGAAATGCGATGTTTGCCAAGGTCCCATTCAGATGGGAGAGTACAAAATACGAACATGGAATGATAAATATTTCACAAACCCGACCATGAATGATGTTATAGTTCACTCCGATAACACGGGCATGGTATTTGTCGGAAGAAAATTAGGATTGAAGAGGATGATAGATTATTTGAAAAAGTTCGGCTTGGGGCAGCCCTCCGGAATTGATCTTCAAGGGGAAACAACGGGCTATATTAGAAGTGAGAAGTCATGGCGCCCGATTGATCTGGCGACCGCATCTTTTGGGCAGGGAATTTCTGCCACTCCAATTCAGCTTATTTCAGCGGTTAATTCAGTCGCAAATGGTGGGAAACTCATGCAACCCTATGTTGTTTCGGAAATAATTACGGAAGACGGCAAGAAAATTGTCATTAAACCGGAAGTTAGAAATAGAACAATATCTCAAGCGGCTGCCAAGATGATCACCTCAATGATGGTTGATGCTGTTGAGAATGGTGAGGCAAAATGGACTAAAGTCAAAAATTATAAAATTGCAGGAAAAACAGGAACTGCTCAGATTCCAGTTGCAGGTCATTATGATCCAAATCAAACAATAGCCTCATTTGTCGGTTTTTTCCCGGCAGATAATCCGCGCGTGACAATGCTTATTTTGATAAACCGTCCAAAGACCTCAATTTACGGTTCGGAAACCGCCGCCCCAATTTTCTTTAATATTGCGCGGGATATTATAAAATATTACAACTTACCGCCTAATTGATTTGAAACCAAGATTTTTTTCATCTATAATTAAAGCCCCAAACTATGATTAAAAAGATTTATTTTATTGGGATAAAAGGGGTTGGCATGATGGGCTTGTCAATTATCGCAAAGCAGGCAGGGATTGCTGTGGCTGGCTCAGATATTAGCGAGGAATTTATAACGGATAAGGTTCTAGCAGATCACAATATTAATGTTTATATCGGGTTTAAAAAAGAAAATATTGATGATTTCTTCAAAGGATTACCCCCGCAAGAAGCCATGGTTATTGCTACGGGAGCACATTCGGGATTTGATAATGAAGAAGCAGTTTACGCAACATCTCTAGGCTATAAAGTCATTTCTCATGGTGAGGCGGTTGGTCTTTTTATGAATGGGCAGATTTTCGATAGACATTTTGAGGGAATTTCAGTTTCAGGATCGCATGGCAAAACTACTATTGGAGGCATGATTGCGTCATGCCTTGTGAGGCTAGGGTCGGACCCTAGCTTCACAGTAGGGACAAGTGAGATCTTCCCGATTGGTGCGGCAGGACACTTTGGGCAAGGAAAATATTTTGTGGCCGAGGCTGATGAGTATCTCTCAGAGATGAATTTTGATCGAAATCCTAAGTTTATCTATCAACATCCAAAATATCTTATTATCAATAACATTGACTTTGATCATCCGGACTTTTTTGAAAACATTGAATCAGTTATTAATGCATACAAAAGGTTTGTTGCAAATACCGGCGAAGACAGTTTGCTTATTATTAATGGAGATGATGAGAGTATTAAGAAGGTGATAGGCGAAAGAGAAAGGGCGAGAAGCCTCACTTATGGGACTGGGGATAGAAATGAGTTCGTAATAAAGAATTTTAAAGAGGAGGGATTTGGTTCGAAATTCGAAGTTTTGCGAAACGGTACTCTGCTTGGAAATTTTGAACTAGCAATTCCCGGTTACCACAATGCAAAGAATTCACTTGCTGTTATCGCCCTTCTTATTGAAATTGGTATTTCCATTCAGGATATTCAAAGAGTGTTGCCCGACTTTATTGGGGTCAAAAGAAGACTTGAGCGAATCGGTGAAATCAATAGTCTTTTAATTTTTGATGATTATGCACATCACCCGGAAGAAATTCGAAAAACACTTGAAGCATTAAGACTTGCCTTTCCCGACAAAAAAGTCATTGTTATTTTTCAGGCTCATACCTATGCCAGAACACAAGCTCTTCTTTCAGAGTTTGCTTCATCTTTTGTCGGGGTTTTTGAGCTTATCATATTGCCTACCTTTGCATCGGCTAGAGATACAAAGGAGCATGGTGTTCTAGAGGACAATGAGTTTGTTGAAAAAATCAGAACAATTCAGGCAAATGTGAAACTGATTGAAACTAAAGCGGGTGTGGTAGAATACATCAGGAAAAACATATCCGGTTCGGATAAAATAGTAGTTACGATGGGCGCGGGAGATGTATATAAAATCGGCTATCAGCTAGCGGAAAATGGTTAAAATGGCTAGAATATGAATAAATATGTAATAAAAGGAGGGAATATTTTATCAGGGGATGTTTCAGTCTCAGGATCAAAAAATGCTGTTTTAAAAGCGATTATTGCCGCCTGTTTGACAGCTGATACGGTTGAAATTAAAAATATTCCTTTAATCTCCGATCTTTTTATAATGCTTGAGTTGGTAAAGGAGATTGGTGGAAAAGTTAAGCTTTCAGGGCATACTTTAAAAATTGAAGTTCAGGATATAAAGTCCGTTAAGATTCCTCTTGAAATTGGGGCAAAGATAAGAACATCTTCGATATTTTTGGCACCACTTCTTTCGCGAAAAAAAGAAGCATTAATTCCGAATCCGGGAGGGTGCAGAATCGGAGCAAGACCAATAGACAGGCATATTGAGGGCTTAATCAGAATGGGAGCAACTGCAAAATATGACAGTCTTGATGGCTATTTTCATTTAAAGACTCGTGGACTTCATGGTTCCAATTATAAATTTGAAAAGAATACGCATACGGGAACCGACACCTTAATCATGGCGGCAGTCTTGGCAGATGGCCGGACGATTCTTGAGAACGCGGCGGAAGAGCCTGAGGTTGATGATCTCATAGCGTTGCTTAATTCTATGGGAGCAAAAATTAAAAGATCCAAGCCTCGAACTATTGTAATAGAAGGTGTTGAAAGACTGCATGGTACCACATACGAGATTATGCCTGATAGGAATGAGGCTGTGACTTTTGCAATTCTATCGGCGTTAACAGGCGGAAAGATTTTTATAAAAAATGTAGAAATGCAAAACATTAACGGATTCTTATCTATTTTTAAGAAGGTAGGAGGAGACTGGGAGAAAAAAAATTCCGGTGTTAGATTCTATATTAATAAAAAAATTAAACCCACAAATATTGCGACTGCTCCTCATCCCGGATTCATGACGGATTGGCAAGGCCCTTGGGCAATATTTATGACCCAAGCGGGCGGTGATTCGACAATTCATGAAACTATCTATGAAAATAGATTTGGCTATGTTAATGAGCTGACAAAAATGGGAGCCAACATGCGGATGTATTCTCCAATTGTTAAAAATCCTGAAACTTTTTATAATTTTAATTATTATAATGGAGAAAAAGATCACATGCAGGGGTTGAAAATTCATGGAAAAACTCCCCTGCACAATGCGGTAATGAAGGTCTCAGATCTTCGGGCAGGAGCAACGCTTGTCATTGCTTCCTTGATTGCTCGCGGAGAAAGTATTATTTACGGAGTTGATTACTTAGAGAGAGGTTACGAATCATTTGACAGGAGATTGAAAACCTTAGGGGCAGACATTGCAAAAACTGAAGAAGAGGAATTCTTGGAATAAAAATGAAAAAGATTTCCTCTGATAAAACCATATTTTCCGTAATTCTTGCAGCGGGAGAAGGGAGGAGAATGAAAGCCAAAAAACGCAATAAAGTGACTTTTCGTGTCGCGGGGATCCCGATAATCAAAAGAACAATCGGGAATCTTAAGGAAGCAGGTATTGAAAATATTATTGTGGTTGTAGGGCATGCAAAGGAATCGGTTATTTCGATCTTGGATACAAATGTTCAAATGGCAGAACAACCGGAACGACTCGGGACAGCAAATGCCTTGAAACACGCCCTACCTAAAATTCCGAAATTGTGTCGTAATATTATTGTGGCTTATGGCGACGATTCGTTTTCAATTACCCCACAAATTTTTCTGGATTTATATAAGTTTCATATACATACAAATTCGATCGTTACCCTTCTGACAGCAAAGGTTAAAAATCCCTTTGGTCTTGGAAGGATTCTTAGAAATAAAACAGGAAAGATTATAAAAATTGTTGAGGAAAAAGATGCGACTGAGGAGGAAAAGAAAATTTCGGAAATAAACGCGGCTTGTTATGTTTTCGATGCCGTTTTTTTGAGAGAATGTATTGATGAGGTTCCAAAAAATCCAAAAACGGGTGAATACTATCTTACATCACTTATTGATATAGCAATAAAACACAAGAAAAAGGTTTCGACTCTTGCTCTTGAAAATTTTAAATGGCAGGGAGTAAATTCTCGTTCCGAACTTCAAAAAGCGCAAAGATTATTCCAGTTATAAATATGCAAGCAGTTATTTTAGCAGCAGGCAAATCAGGCAGGCTTTACCCTTTTAATACTTTTCACAAATCGCTAATTAATGTTTTGGGGAAACCAATAATTTCTCACACAATTGCATCGGTTAAAAAGGCGGGAATTACAGATATAATTTTGGTGAGTGAACCAAATAATAATTTTGTCGAGATTTTAGGGAATGGTAAAAAATTAGGAGTAAAAATTACTTATGCGTTTCAGAAGAAACCGGAAGGAATGGGAAATGCTCTCCTGTCCGCTGCCCACCTTATTAAGTCCGATTTTTTCTTGCTCCATCCCTACAGAGCCGAGTTTGCCGAATTAAAAGAAGAAATTGATAAATTGCGCGGCACAAATAAGAATGCAATTCTTCTTGCGCAAAAAGAGAAAAATCTTTCTCTCTATGGAGCTTTAATTCTTGAAGGAGAGACAGTTGTGGGAGTAGTTGAAAAACCCAAAAAAGGTGAGGTTTCATCAGACCTAAGGATTGTTGGTATGTGCTTTCTTAATCAGGATTTTATAAAAACTTTAAGATCCGTTAGGCCTCACCATTATAATTTTGAAAGCGCTCTTGATGTTTTTGCAAAAAACGGCAGGGTTAAAGCGGCAGTCACACAAAAAGAAACAATAACTTTAAAATACCCCTGGGATTTACTTGGAATTAAAAATTATTTCTTTAAAAAACTTAAAAGACATATTTCAAAAAAAGCAGAAATCTCAAAACAGGCAAAAATAATAGGTGAAGTATTCATTGAAGATGGGGTAGTCATTTCGGAAAATGCAATAGTAAAAGGCCCTGTCTATATCGGCAAAAATTCTTTTATCGGGACAAACGCTCTGGTAAGACACGGGGTAGATATAGAAAAAAATGCAATAATCGGAGGCTTTTCAGAAGTTAAAAATTCACTAATTCAAGAGGCTTCATCTGCTCATTCGGGACTTATTGAAGATTCAATTATCGGAAAAAATTGTAAAATCGGAGCACTTTTTGCAACGGCCAATGTGAGGCTTGATCGCGCAAATATCAAAGTTCAGGTAAAGCAAGAAAAAATAGATACGGGATTAAAACATCTTGGTGCCATGATCGGAGATAATTGCATTTTCGCAAGTCGAGTCTCCATAATGCCGGGAGTTATCGTCGGAAACAATGTAAGCATTGGTCCCTCGACAACCGTTATGAAAAATATTCCGAGCGATTCTATTTTCTACACAAAATTCTCAGAGATTGTACAAAAAAATAAATCCTCAAAGACAAATAAAGATTTATTTTAGATGGCTAACTTATTGTTCGAGATAACATCTTTTCTTTTTTCTGTTTTTTTAATTTCAAATGCTTTTTTCTGGCTAAAATTATGGGAAGATAAGGAGTACAACTGGAAGCGTTTATTTATTCATCTTACCGAAACAAAGCAGGGGAGAAAAATTGTTATTGGGACAGAAAGTTTAATTAAATGGGGCATTATATTACTTTATGGAACTACTATTTACTCAAGCCGCTTTGATATCTATTATCACTTTATAGTTTTTTCCCTTTACACATATTTGTTCATAAAGCTTATTATAAAAATTTATAATAAAGATTTTCATCTTCCTACTTTTTCTCTTCAGGCGGCCTCTATATTGGGATTGTCTCTTTTTTTTGAATTTACAGTTTATGCTTTTGCTCCACTTGACCGTTTCTTATGGCTAATTCTTTTAGATAAGTTGCTCGCTTTTATAATTGGAATTTTTATTTTAATATTCCTTGTTTTTTTTGACTTTAGCAAAGATATCGTGGTAAATAAAGCCGCTGAAAAACTTCGGAGTTTCAAAAACCTTTTAACCATTGCCGTGGTAGGAAGTTATGCTAAGGGGACAACTAAGGAATTTACAACAAGAGTCTTATCAAACAAATTTAATGTTTTAGAAACTAAAACTTCATTTAATACAGACCTTGGAATTGCAAAAACTATACTTTCAGGACTTTCTCCCAGGAAACAGATTTTTATTGCGGAAATGGAGGATGGTAATTTTGGGGACATAGGAGAAATGAGCAGATTGCTTATTCCCAAGATAGCTGTGGTGACAGGAATTAACGATCAGAAAATTTCAATATTTGGCAGTCTTGAAAAAATATTGGATTCAAAATTTCAGGTAGTAAATTTTCTACCAAAAGATGGAATAGCCCTTTTTAATGCTAACAATGAAAATTCATTAAATCTTTATAGAAAAGCAAAGATAAAGAAATTTCTTTATGGAACCGAATCTCCGCAAAATAAAAATTTAGATATTAAAGCTTTCAACATAAAAGAAAGCAGATTTTCAATCTCTTTTAGCGTTCTTGTTTTTGGAAAGAAATATAAAATAACAGGCGTTAAACTTTTAGGGAAACAGAATGTCGAAAATTTGCTACCGGCAATTTTTATCGGACTTTATCTGGGTATCGATTTTTCAACAATAAGAAAAGTTTTTCAAGAATTCAATCCTCTCCCAAAAAGCATGGAACCAAGAGTAACGGTAAAAGGGGTGACATTAATCAATGATACTTATAATGCAAATATTAATTCTGTGCTTCGGGTATTGGATTATATAAAAATATATAAGGGGAAAAAGATTCTTGTGTTGGAACCTCTCATAGAACTTGGAAAAAATGCCGAAAACGACCACATTAAATTAGGACAGGAGATAGGAAAAGTTTGCGATTTTTTATTTTTAACAAATGATAACTATTATAAATCAATACGCAGTAGGATAAAAAATGGTGTGAAGGCCTGCAGTATTCAATTTTTCCCTCCTCTGAAAATTGCAGAATTCATTGAAAAAAGTTGCAACAAAAACGATGTCGTTATTTTTGAAGGACACGAAAGTCTCGCGTCTTTTTTGGCGCTAAGATCAGAGTCCCCTTATTAACCCTGCCTGCGGCAGTCAGGCTTTCAAATAAATTATTCTAATGCTATAATAAACCTCTATGGAGCAAATCTTTGGCTTCTCAATTTTATCCCTTTTTATAACAGGAATTCTCCTGGTCCCATTTATAGATTTTTTGTACAAAATAAAACTCCAAAGAAAAGAGCAGAAAACAAGAGATTTGTTTAACAAAAGGACTAAGTTTTTTGATAAATTCAGCGGTTGGAAAGTCGGGACTCCTTTTGGCGGAGGTCTTTTGATAATTATTGTCGTGACAATGCTGACCTTATGGGCATATGGAATATTTCATATTGAGGTTAAGTTCTGGGAATTATTCGCCCTGCTTTTTACTTTTATTGGATTCGGAATTTTAGGCTTTTATGATGATCTTAAAAAAATATTTAATAAAGACTCGGGATTTTTCGGTTTAAAACCCGTGCATAAGCTTACAATTCAATGGATCCTAGCATTAATTGTTGGTGCTGTAATGTATTTTAATCTTGGATACTCTTTTGTCTATGTCCATTGGTTCGGACAAATTACATTGGGTGTATTCTACATTTTATTTGCCGCATTTGTTATCGTTTCCTTTACGAACGCCGTTAATATTTCCGATGGCTTGGATGGTCTGTCAGCGGGACTCTTGATTATTTGCCTTTCGGCCTTCCTTGCTATTTCAGGATCAATCCTTGACCGTTTCCTATCTTTGTTTATTGCCATTCTTCTTGGGAGCACCCTTGCTTTTCTTTATTTTAATATTTATAAGGCAAGGCTTTGGCTTGGTGATGTTGGGGCGCTTTCTTTAGGCGCTATTTTGGCAGTAATAGGATTGCTTACCGGTAAACCTTTGCCCGTTGCTTTAATTGGTGGAGTTTTTGTAATTGAGATAGGATCATCATTGCTTCAAATATTATCACGAAAATTTTTGGGAAAAAGAATAATATCCGTTGCTCCGCTCCATTTATTTTTCCTGCAAAGAGGATGGGAGGAACCTAAGATCGTGATGAGAGCCTGGCTTCTGGGTGTTGTATTTGCGCTTCTTGGTCTTTATATTGCCTTTTTGTGATAGGTTCGATACACTAAATTGGATCCTTTACTAGATGAATAAGGCCGGTATTTTTTTATTTCTGAATGCATTGTTTCTGTCTTTTTTGGGAATTTTTATTTTATACGAGAGTTCAACTTATTCTGCGCTTTTGGCAATTGGGGATAAATATTACTTTGTTAAAAATCAATTAATTTGGTTGATTTTGGGGGTTGTTGCTTGTCTTTTAATATCAAAAATAGAGTTTAAAAAGTACTATAATATAGCACTTCCCCTGCTCCTGTCGTCCCTTTTCCTGCTTGTTCTTGTTTTTGTCCCTGGCCTTGGGGTTAAGCTGAAAGGCGCATACAGATGGATAAATTTAGGATTTACAGTTTTGCAACCTTCTGAAATTTTAAAGATAACCCTTACTATTTACTTGGCCGCATGGTTATCAATTAAAGAAAAAGGGAGAGCTCTTGCCTTTTTAATGCTGGTCTCACTAAGCGTGCTTTTAGTAATAATTGAACCCGACATGGGAACAGCAGTTGTAATAGGCGCAACAGCAACAATAGTTTATTTTTTATCGGGTGCGGCATATCGTGATCTGGTCTTCATTTTGTTACTGATGTTAGTTGGGGTTCTCGTCTTAATAAAACTTGAGCCCTATAGAATGGCAAGATTGTCCTCATATCAAAACCTGGACCATAAAGATCTGACAACCGCATCATATCATGTTAAGCAAATATTAATCGCTTTGGGGTCAGGGGGTTTTAGCGGTGTGGGATTCGGTAATTCCATACAAAAATACGCCTATCTTCCCGAAAGCACTACGGATTCCATTTTTGCTTTATTTTCAGAAGAAGCAGGCTTTATAGGTTCAACTATCGTAATTTTGATGTTTGGCGCATTGTCTACTCTTGGATTTCTTGTTGCCTTGAGAGCTCCGGATCTGTTCGGGAAGCTTCTGGCGGCAGGAATAGTAAGTTTTATAAGTATTCAGGCATTTATTAATATTGCTTCGCAAGTCGTGCTAATTCCCCTAACGGGAATTCCTCTGCCTTTTATTTCTTACGGGGGGTCTTCTCTTATAATTAATTTTGTTTCGATTGGAATTTTAATGAATATTGCAAAAAGAAGAAAATGAAGATACTACTTACGGGAGGACACTTCTCCCCTGCATATACAATAATCAAAGAATTAACGAAAAGAGGCAATTCGGTTGCGATTGCAGGCAGAAAATATACTTTCGAAGGGGAAAATATTGAAGCGTTTGAATATGAGGTTTCAAGAAAAGAGGATATACCCTTTTTTGAAATAAAAACAGGGAGGCTTCAGAGGAAATTTACAAAATACACAATTTTCTCCATATTTAAAATCATTTCCGGCTTTTATGATTCATTTAAAATTCTTTTAAAGTTTAAGCCCGATATAGTCCTTACGTTCGGAGGATACATAGGTTTTCCTATTGCTTATGCATCCTTTATGCTTGGAATCCCCGTAGTGTTGCATGAGCAAACTCAGAAAGCAGGATTATCCGGCAAAGCCATAAGTTGGATTGCTTCCAGAATTTGTATATCTTATGAAAGTTCGCAAAAATATTTCAATCAAAGGAAAACGACTTTTACCGGAAACCCTATCAGAGATGAGATTTTCAAGACAAATAAAAAAATTCCTGTTGAGAAGGGGTATAAAATTGTTTACATAACAGGCGGAAGTTCCGGTTCTCACTTTTTAAATCAGTTGATTCCAAAAATATTACTCAAGTTGCTTAAAGATTTCACGGTTATACTTCAATCCGGCGACAATGTTTCTTTTAATGACTATGAGGAACTGGAAAAAGTAAAGAGAGATTTGCCTTTGGAGCTCAAGAGAAGATATATCCTTAAAAAATTTGTATATCCTGAGGAAATTGGAAATATTTTTGAGATTTCGGATATTGTTGTATCTCGAGCAGGCATAAATACGGTAGGAGAACTTCTCGCCCTTGGAAAAGTAAGCCTCCTAATTCCCCTTCCTCATGGACAAAAAGGAGAGCAACTTGAAAATGCAAACCTTATAAAAGATGCGGGTATTGGAGATTTTATAGAAGAAAAAGATGCGGATCCTGAAACTGTTTATTTAAAAATTAAAGAAATGATTGAAAAAAGAAGCGAATACGAAAAAAACAAAAGCCGCCTCCAGTCATTAATTCCAAAAGATGCGGCAGTAAAAATTTTAAATGTTATTAAGGAGGTTTATTTTGAAAAGATTGAGCAAAAGAAGGCTTAAAAACACATTACTGCAAATTTTCTCCATTTTACTTATTTTTCTTTTTTTAATTTTGCTATTTTTTATTTTCAAATCCGCAATCCCATTATTCAAAGCAGTTAACAATACTCAAAGTAGAGATATAATCAAGCCATTGGGAATTTCTGCATCAAAGCAAGATCTTGAAAAAAAGCTAAAAGAAAAGAATATTATCATTGAATCATTGGATGAATCCTCCAGATCCGCATTAATCATTGCAAAAATAGCGGACGGTCCGAAAGTTTATTTTTCAAAGAACCTTGATCCTTCCTGGCAGGTTAATTCTTTACACTTAATCATTTCAAAACTGACGATTGATAATAAAAAGCCTATTTTAGTGGATCTTCGTTACGCTCGGCCTATTGTAAAATTTTAAAGGTTAATATACTATAAATGATGTATGCGAGATTCACAGATCGTCGTAGGAGTTGATATTGGATCTTCAAAAATAGCAACCGTAATAGGACAACTTGGGGATGAATCAATTAATATACTTGGTGTTTCAGAGGTCCTATCACGGGGAATAAGAAAAGGACAGATAGTTGATATCGAAGAGGCGGCCTCTTCAATCAATGCCTCGCTTGAAGCGGCCGAGCGTATGGCCGGTTATTCGGTTGATCAGGTTTTTGTTTCATTAAGTGGAGCTTATATCCTAAGTCAGAACTCAAAGGGAGTTGTTGCAATATCCCAGCCGAATGGTGAGATAGAGGAATCGGATGTGCAAAGAGTTCTTGAGGCGGCAGGAGCCGTTTCAACTCCCTCAACTACTACAATTCTTCATGTATTGCCAAAAACTTTTACAGTTGACGGGGAAGGAGGAATAAAAGACCCTGTTGGAATGACCGGCGTAAGGCTTGAGGTTGATACCCATATTATTACAGCCAATTCGGTTTCTGTAAAAAATGTTCAAAGGGTTCTCGAGCAAGAGGCAGGGGTTGGTGTCTGGTCTTTAGTTTTTTCGGGACTTGCCTCTTCATTAAGTGTATTGACAGATACGGAAAAAGAACTTGGAGTAATCCTTATTGATATCGGCGCAGGTATTACAAATGTATGCATATATGTTGACGGCGCACTTTCTCACTCAAGCGTAATACCTATTGGTGCCCGTCACATTACCAATGATTTGGCGATAGGCTTAAGAATCTCTCTGGATAGCGCCGAAAAGATAAAATTTTTTCTTTCAAAAAAATTCTCAAAGAAAAAGCATGAAGATAAAGAGGAAGAAAATCCCGATGAGCTTGATCTTTCGGGTCTTAATCTTTTGGAGGAATTGAGAAAAGTTTCCCAAAAAACTTTAGTTGAAGGAATTATGAAGCCAAGATTAAATGAATTATTTACCATGGTAGGAATCGAGCTTAAAAAGAGCGGATTTGCAACGCAAACTCCGGCAGGAGTAGTAATTACCGGGGGCGGGGCAAAGACTGCGGGGGCAGAGGAATCTGCCAAGAGAATGCTTTCAATGCCGGTTAGAATCGGAATGCCGAAAGGTATGTCCGGCTTAATTGATGATGTAGAAACTCCTGCTTTTGCAACAGCAACAGGTCTTCTCTTCTATGCCAAGAGTTTCAAACATAAGGAATCGGAAGGTTTCCTTGATGGCTTACTCAAGCCACTCAACCTTAATTTTTCAAAGGGGATATTCTCTTCATTTAGAAAACTTTTTAAAATATTCCTGCCAAAATAGCCTCGCGGCTTCAGAGTTGCAATAGTTTTTCTTTTGTGCTAGGATTTGCCATACAAGTCTAACTATGTTAATTAAGCCTCAAACAACTTCGTTTGCTAAGATTCGCGTAATAGGTATTGGTGGAGCCGGTCAAAATGCAATCGATACTATGATTTCCGAAGGTCAGATTAAGGGTGTTGAATTTATGGCAATCAATACGGACGCGCAGGCATTACTTATCAACCAGGCAAATGTAAAAGTTCAAATTGGTGAAAATCTGACGCGCGGACTTGGGTCTGGAGGAAACCCTGAGATAGGCAGAAAAGCCGCCGAGGAATCCCGGGAAAAAATTAAGGAAATGCTAGAGGGAACAGATATGATTTTCTTAACAGCCGGAATGGGTGGAGGTACAGGGACGGGCGCTACTTCAATAATTGCGGAGGTTGCAAAAGAAGTAGGGGCATTAACTGTTTCTGTTGTAACAAAACCATTCTTATTTGAGGGAACGCGAAGGATGGTTGTTGCCGAGGACGGAATTGAGGATTTAAAAGAAAAGGTTGACACATTGATTGTTATACCAAACCAACGGATTCTTGAAGTAATTGACAAGAAGCTTTCTCTTCTTGAGGCATTCAGGATTGCAGATTCGGTCTTAAACCACGGAGTGCAAGGAATTTCGGATTTGATTACTATTCCGGGATTGATTAATGTTGACTTTGCGGATGTGAAAACTATTATGACCAATGCCGGTTCAGCCCTTATGGGAATTGGAGTTGGGGTAGGAGAAAACCGGGCGCAGCTTGCAGCAAGGCAAGCTACATCTTCGCCGCTTCTTGAGGTTTCCATGGAGGGGGCGCGCGGAGTCTTGTTTAATATAATTGGAGGAACGGATCTTTCGATGTCGGAAGTCAATGAAGCATCCAAAATCATTTCGTCGGCAGCAGATCCTGACGCAAACATAATTTTCGGAGCAACCATTGACCATAACCTGCATGATCAGATAAGAATTACAGTTATTGCGACCGGATTTGACGAATCAAGGAAGAAACTTCAGGAAATGGTTGAGAAACAGGAAGAAACGGTGAATGATAAAAAAACAATTATTAGCGCCCATCCCCAAAACGATGATGAGGAGGAGTCAATTTTTGACATCCCCGCATTTCTAAGACAGAAGAATTAAGTCTTAGAACTTCAATTTTCTACTAGAGCACCGGAAGGTGCTTTTTTCATGTCTACAAAATCATAGCTTAAAACTGTAAGAAACCAAACAGGGAAACGGCTTGTGGTTTTAGAGTGGGGATTAGAGCAATTCTAGTCCCCATTTTCTATCTTATAGTAGATCATTTACGCATGAGACAATATTATGTTCGATGATTTAGCTTCAAATCTATGTCGCAATTTTTGAACTTGTGCGACATAAATCAATTTATTACAGGGGTCTTACTTAAGTGTTTTATATTAACTCTTGACTGAACATTTGTATTCTGTGCTATGCTATTAATAGGTTGTAATTGTTTACTTTAATGTATATAATTCCGAAGCTGTCCGATTATGGATAGAAATAGTCAATTTTTAAAGATTTACGCAAATTTACCCCTTAATCAACGCAATGAAATTATAGTAGTTTTGGGTGAAGAAGAGCTAACTTGGAATGCAGCAAAAATAGAAATTGCTAACAACACAGAAAAAGGAAAAGAAATTTTAGAAAAGCTAGTTAGGTTAGGAATACTAAAATGAATACCAACAATATAGATTTTAACAACATAGATAAGGACATTTTGAGAGAAATGCAAAAGTTAGTATTGGCTAGACTGAAAGCATCTTCGGATGATTTGACTATATCTATTGGTTCTACAGAGTATACAAAAGAAGAAATGCTTAAAAGCGTTGAGGAAATAAATGACTTAGGTAAGGAGATAATAGAGGTACAAATAGAATATTTAAGAGATATGGCAACGGGAGCAATCTACCAAGAAGCGTAGGAATGAATAACTGCATTCTCATTACAAGACCTAATCATGACTTGGCAACAAACTACTTATGTTTATGGACAGAGGACGTGGTTAAATTATCAAGCACAAAAGGAAAAACACTTGATTTAAGAGGAAGAAAAGCCACAGCAGCAAATTTTAAAAGCTACATCGAAAAACATCAGCCTGCGTTTGTGTTTATCAATGGTCATGGGAGTGAACTTGAGATTACTGGGTATGATGATGAAACTTTAGTAAAAGTTGGATTGAACGAATATCTACTCGCAAATAAGATAATATATGCCAGAAGCTGCGATGCAGCAAGAGTGCTTGGCGAGTTGGTTTCTAAGAAGCACTCCGCAACTTTTATAGGCTATCGAAAAAGTTATATATTGGGGAGAAATCCTTTAAAATTAAACCATCCTTTGACAGATGAGGTTGCGAAATTGTTTTTAGAACCGTCTAATTTGATTGCTATATCTGTTATTAAAGGAAACACTGCATGTGAAGCATATAAGAGATCTCAGGAAGCAATGATGAAGAATTTTTTCTTTATGCTTTCATCTAATGCTACATTTAATCAAAGAGACGCTGCCGCTTATTTATGGGCGAATAGAAGAAATCAGGTAGTATTTGGAGATGAAAACGCTAAACTGTAAGACCTCTTTTAAACCCTTGACTTCATAATCACTTCCTGTTAAATTCTTCTTGGAGACATAAGAATACCTTTTATCTAGCGGTGCTTGATAGAGGATATTGAAGCTACAAGCGGGTCTTGTCTATAAAATCCCCGCATTCTTAAGGCAGAAAAACTAAAAGCCGATCTGCTGTTTGATTGTTATCCAGATTTTACCCCAGAGGCCTGATTTATTGTATTTTTTCCAAGATTCTTTTTGTTTGGCATCGGCAGTTCCTAGTAAAGGAGGGTTTCTCCAGACCGATTTTACTATCCATTCGTTTTTATTATTTTGGATCGCAACAACTGTAATTTTATAGTTATCGAATTCACGCTCGAATTCCAATCCTCCATATTTCCCCTTTTGTGTTCGAAGTGGGTGCTTAAATGTCTCCCAAGCCTCAGAAATTTTTATGCCGCGGTTTCGAAGTTGATCTTGAGCATGCAATGTAAAAATTAAGTCGAAATATTGCATCTTACTTTTTAAAGAAAATTAAATTACCCAACAGTAAAGCCGTAATAAGGGGGTCGGGAAAAGATATTGCATTCGATAAAAATCGAAGAGAAACAATAAAAGAAGCAACGGCGACAAAAATTCCATAGAAAATCTGCAATTTTTTATCAGCTGGGGAAGTCATTGGCTCAGGGAGCATCACTGACGAAAAAAATATTATTGTTGGATCCAGTGTCGACTTTAAGGCAAAACCAAAATCAGTTCCTCGTAAAAATAAAAATATAAAATAGGTTAAAAGAAATGACAAAATACCAAAATATCTTCTCATTCTGAAAGCACTTACATAAAGAGGAGAAAGAAGAATAATAAAAGGAAGGAGTGTTTGCAAATTAATATTGTTTAGGTTTTGGAAGGAAGCCCCCCACCATGATACATTCGTATTAAAAATTAATCCTCCGATAAGAAGTCCCGAAGCGGCGGGATTGAGAATATGCCTGTTTGATATGCGAATATAATTTTTTAAAGCCATAGCAATGAAACAAACAAAAGCTATTTGGTACCAAACAAGATTTGGATTGACAATGAGAGCTATTATCATGCCAGTTACCATCGCAGCATGGGGGATAAAAAGTTTTTTTATTCTTATATAAGAGATTAGGAGATCAAAAGATAGGCAAGATATGGTTGAAACAAGCAATGCATATATATATTGTTCAAATGGAAGCTGTCGAAACGCAGACAAGAATATTAAAATAAGAGCAAGGGTCATTTGAACTTTCGGCAATTTTAATCTCTCAATCATAATCTAATTATACACTGTTTTGGAGTATTCTAGGTTGAAAAGTTACGATACAAGCCTAGACACACCAAACAATTGCTATCGCGTAAAGTTGGTATGTAAGGAGAGTTCTCTTGATGGTATCGGCCGGGACAATTTCTTGAAGGCGGAGGCTATTTGAACTATAATAGATTTATTCCGTACCATTTTCGTGCGGGGTTTAATAAAATATGCCTAATGATAAAGACTTGCAAGTAAAATTTAAAAATGGTGCGGGATTTAAACCCGTTTCTCCAAAGGTTGATTTTCCAAAACTGGAACAAGAGATTCTCGAATACTGGAAAAAAAATAAAATTTTTGAAAAATCCATAGAATCCCGTCCTACCGAAAAAAAGTGGACATTTCTTGATGGGCCACCCTTTGTAACCGGTATGCCTCATTACGGGCATCTCTTGGGGAGTATCCACAAAGATCTTTTTTGTCGTTACTGGACAATGAAGGGGTACAGAGTTCGACGCGTTTGGGGATGGGACGGCCATGGTTTACCAATAGAAAATAAAGTTGAGCTGAAACTGGAAATAAAGAGCAAGAAAGAGATTGAGAAAAAAGTTGGTGTCAAGAAATTTATTGAAGAATGTAAAAAATATGTTAATGAGATATCGGGTGAATGGGAGTGGTATGTGGACCATATTGGCCGTTGGGTAGATTTTAAAAATGCTTATAAAACCTGGAATATCGACTATATGGAGTCTGTAATGTGGGTTTTTAAGCAAATGTATGATAAGGGTTATGTGTATAAAGGCCTGAGAGTTACTTTGTATTGCCCTCACTGCGCGACTCCAATCTCAAATTTTGAAGTAGCAATGGATCCTGAGAACTACAAAGAAATTGCGGATTCGGCTACGACATACAAATACCAGATTGAGGGAGAAGGAAAAACATTTATTTTGGCATGGTCAACAACCCCCTGGAATAAAATTGCGACTCCCGCATTGGCAGTAAATCCAAAACTTGCCTACGTTAAAATAAAAGTGCGTGACGAATATTATATACTCGCAAAATCCACTCTTGAATCAATGGTCAAAGAGCCTTATGGGATCATAGAAGAATTAAAGGGAAAAGAGCTAGTGGGTAAAAAGTTTGTCCCGCATTATGATTATTACCCGATAGAACCCGGAGAGAAAGCGTTTGAAATTATAGGTGGTGACTTTGTGACTGCCGATGAAGGCACAGGGGTTGTTACGATTGCCGCGTATGGGGAAGAAGACTTGAAAGTAATGCGGGAGCAAAAGATACATATAGAAATGCATATTGATGAAGAGGGGGTTATAAAACCGGATGTTCCTAAATTTGGAGGAATGTATTATCTTAAAGCAAATAAATCGGTAAACGAAGACCTTTTCTCCCGAGGCTTAATCTATAAAAACGAGGAACTGTCCCATAGCGTTCCCCTTTGCTGGAGATGCCACGCGAGACTTTATTATGCTCCAATTGATGCATGGTACGTTAATGTTCAAGACTTAAAACCTCTAATGAAGCAAACAAATGAGGAGATTAATTGGTTTCCGAAACATTTTAAGTACGGGAGGTTTCTTAAAAGCCTTGAGAATGCACCCGACTGGAATATTTCAAGGAACAGGTATTGGGGATCCCCCGTTCCAGTCTGGGAATGTGAATGCGGAGAAAGGTTTGTCCCAGGATCCATTTCGGAACTTGAGGAGGCAAGTGGACAAAAAATCCCCGAACTCCACAAACCGGAAATAGACGAAGTCATCGTTAAATGTAAAAAATGCGGTAAGGATGCAAAGAGAACACCTGAGGTTTTAGACAGCTGGATAGAGGCGGGGTCGGCTTCTTTTGCCGAACGCCATTTCCCATTCAATAAAGGAGAAAAATTATCTGATTTTTTTCCACCTGATTTTATAGCGGAATATACCGGCCAGATAAGAGCTTGGTTTTATGTACTCCATGTTATTGGCGCAGCAATTTACAAATCTCCCGCATTTAAAAATGTGACTGTGGAAGGAGTGATTTTGGGTACCGATGGGAGAAAAATGAGCAAAAATTATGGGAACTATCCCGATCCAAAACTAATGCTCGAAACTTATGGGGGAGATGCTCTAAGGCTCTACCTTATGGGCAGTTCCGTGATGAACGGAGAAGATATTTTGATTTCAGAGGAACAATACAGAAATCAAGTAAAAGGGATGATGTTGATTTTATGGAATGTTTATAATTTTTTTGTAAGCTACGCAAGTATTGATAAATTTCAAATTTCAAATTTCCCCGGCCTCGCCAAGCGAAGCGGGGCGGGCAAATTTCAAATTTCAAATAATGTTTTGGATAAATGGATAATCTCTCTTCTAAATAATCTAATAAAAAATGTTACCTCAGATTTGGAAAATTACGATACTGTTTCTGCTATCAATAAACTCCAAATATTTATAGACAGGTTATCAACATGGTACATAAGAAGATCAAGAGACAGAGTTGGATCAACAGCGAATGGAGATGACAAATTGACTTTTTACAGTACTTCTTATGAAGTTTTAGCTGCATTGTCTAAGCTTCTTGCTCCGATCACGCCATTTCTTTCTGAGGAGATTTACAGAAATTTGACGAATGGAGAATCTGTTCATCTTGAGAATTGGCCTACCGCAAATGAGGAATTAATTAACGAGAAACTTGAAGTAGAGATGCTAAGCGCTATAAATCTTTCTTCGCAAGTCTTATCCTTTCGAAAAAGATCAGGAATTAGGGTTCGTATTCCCATAAGAAAGCTTGAATATAAGGGGCCAGAAGAAGTAGAGAGGGAAGTTCTAAGAATAGTTCTTGATGAGGTTAATGTTTATGAATTAAGTTTTAGCGGAAATGCTCAAGATTATAAAGTGAAAGGAGACACAACGGAGAAAAATCTTGATATTGAAGCGGGGGAGGCAAGGGAAATAATAAGGCAAATTCAGGCCGAAAGAAAGACTTTGGGCACAAAGTTAAATGAAAAAGTTGATGTTCAATTGCCTTTCTGGCCGGGAAAATTCGAAGAAGACATAAAGAGAAAAGCTTTGGTTGATAATTTGATTAGATCTGACAAGTTCCAAGTAATCAGGAAAAATGCATAAATTTTCCCTTAATCGTCTGGACTTTCCAATTCTACTTCCGGCTTTCCTTATGGTTACAATAGGTCTTGCGTCGTTTTATTCAATAGATTTTCTATTGTTCAAACAGCAGTTAATATTTTTGTTCTTATCATTTATTGCTTATCTTATTTTTTTGAACATCGATTATAAACTTTTTAGATTATTCTCTAAGCAACTATACTTTCTTATGATATTTCTGCTTCTAACACTTTTCTTATTAGGAATAGAAGCAAGAGGCGCAGTCAGGTGGATAGATCTTTTTGGCATCAGGGTCCAATTTTCAGAAATCATAAAACCTTTTTTTATTATTTTTCTTGCTCAGTATCTGACAACGAATGAATCAAGAAGCCTGTCTAAATTTTTAAAAGCATTAGCTTTAATGGCTCCATTTTTTTTTCTTATCTTAAGACAGCCCGATTTAGGCAATGCAATGATCTATTTCTTTACAACCATACTGATGCTCCTTGTGTTTGGTTTCCCTTTTTTTTATTTTATCGGCTTGGCGTTTGTATTAATCCTTCCGTTTCCTGTCTTCTTTACTTTTCTTCATGATTACCAAAAAGAAAGGATATTAACATTCATAGACCCAACTCGTGATCCCTTCGGTTCTTCTTATAATGTTATTCAGTCACTGATTTCAATTGGTAGTGGTGGCTGGTTTGGTAAAGGATTCGGAGAAGCCACTCAGTCTATTTTAAAATTCTTGCCGGAAAGACATACGGATTTCATATTTGCATCAATATCCGAAAGCATTGGTTTTGTTGGGGCAATATTCCTCATGGGCCTTTTTATTTTCCTTTTAACCAGGATATACAAAATAAGTCGGAATGCGCATGAGGTATTTCCTAATTTAGTTTTGATGGGTTTTTATTTTCTATTTATGACACATATTTTTTTAAATATTGGGATGAATATCGGGATTGTTCCAATAGTGGGCGTGACATTACCTTTTGTCTCATATGGAGGAAGCTCACTCTTGACCTCCTTTATAATGCTTGGGATAATTTCATCAATTAAATTTGATTATAAAAAAAGCAAGCCTCTGGAAATTGTATAAATTTTTTGATAGAATATAATGCTTTGAATTATGGAATATGCGATTATTGAAACAGGAGGAAAACAGTACAGGGTTAGTCCCGGAATGTTGATTTCGGTTGATAATCTTTCAGACCAGGAGAAGGGAGACATCTCTTTTGATCGGGTTCTTCTTTATGTCAAGGATTCGGAAGTCAATCTTGGAAAACCTTATCTTAAAGGTTTTGTTGTGAAAGCAAAATTAATTAAGAATTTCAAAGGAGTTAAAATCCGCGTTGCAAGATTTAAAGCTAAATCAAGGTATAGAAAAGTCAGGGGACACAGACAGTCTCTCTCGGAAGTTCAAATTGAGAAAATTGAAAAAACTCCGAAAGAAAGACAAATCTAAAAAATAGTCTTGACTTTCCTTAAGAGTTTTAGTAGAGTGTGAAAACAAAGACATGGCACATACAAAATCACAGGGAGCGGTAAAAGGAAATCGCGATTCAATCTCAAAAAGACTTGGAGTAAAAATTTATGGTGGTCAGAAGATTTCGGCCGGAAACATAATCGTCAGGCAAAGAGGTACAAAAGTACATCCGGGTGAAGGGGCTTTAATGGGAAAAGATTTCACTATCTTTGCGAAAGCCGCTGGATTAGTTAATTTTAAAATTATTCATGGGAAAAAATTCGTTGAAGTTGTTGAGAAGATTAGCGTAAGAACCCCTGCCTAAATCAAAATGGATAACGCAATAGACAGAATAATGGAACTTGAGACAATAATGCTCCAACCTAATCCATTGCAGCCACGAGGATTAATTTCTCCCGATTCATTAACGGATCTTGTCAACTCAATTAGAGAGCAGGGAATTCTTGAGCCTATTGTCGTGGCCAAAACTCCCGCCGGATACCAAATTATTGCAGGGGAGCGAAGATGGAGAGCCGCAAGGATTCTTGGCCTTGTGAAAGTTCCGGTAATCGTTAAAGAAGCTACCCCTCAAGGAATGCTTGAAATGTCCATAGTTGAAAACGTTCAGAGAGAAGACCTTAATCCTGTAGAAAGGGCGCAGGCTTATAAAAGGCTTATTGACGAATTCGGAATTTCGGTGACCGAGGTTGCCAAAAGAGTGGGGAAGAGCCTGCCCTATATTTCAAATACAATAAGACTCCTGACTCTTCCCGACGCAATTAAAGACGCATTGGCCGCAGGCGTAATTACGGAGGGTCATGTAAGGCCTCTTATTTCAATTGGAGACCCAAAACTCATGCTGGGCGCGTTTAAGAGGATTCTGGTTGAGGGGATCTCTGTTCGTGGAGCAGAAGAAGTCGCAAGACAGTTAAAATCAGAAGTTCAGCAAAAAGAACCGCACAAAAAACGAGATAAGCTTTATATTCCCGAACTTGAAGAGATGTCTAAAAAGATTATGGAAACAAGGGGTTATTCAAGAGTTCAGGTTGACCAATCAAGGATAAAAGCGAGAATAATCATTGAGGTAAAAGGGGACGAGACGGAAACAAAACCCTTGCTTGAAGACATTTTCTTCAGACTCACTAACGGTTAATTAAATTATAATCTGCGTGTTGAACAAGTCTGAATTTCGTTAAGGGCCAATACACCAAAAATGATTTCCCAATAATTTTATCCTTTGTGACATATCCCCATTCCCTTGAATCGGAACTGGCGTTTCTATTGTCTCCGAGAACAAAGTAGTTTCCTTCCGGGACTATTTCAATTTTACTTTCCGGCATAAATGAACCGCCATAAGTTCTGACACCGGACGTGAGATACCTTGACTCATCAAGCTTAACTTCATTGACAAAAACAAAACCTGCCTTAATCATAACTTCATCTCCGGGTATACCAATTACTCTTTTGATAAAATCCTTCTCTTTATTTGCGGGAGATTCAAAAACTACGACATCCCCTCTGTCTATTGTTTTCAGTCTTAAGCTTATTAGATTTGTCAATATGTATTCGCCGTTATCATAATTTGGATACATTGATTGTCCGTTTACCTGAAATGGCCGAAATAGAAAAGCATATATAACTACAAAAATTGCCCCTGCAATAACCAAGGTTTCAACCATGTCAATTAATATTGAATAAATCTTTCTCAAGATCGGCATACCTACTATTCTCTCGTAACCAAGGTGACTTTGTCAATGATCGGAAATAGGAATTTCAACTCAAGTTTGATAGAATCTGTTTGTGCATATTTTCCGGAGCTGTAGCTCAGAGGTAGAGCATTCGCTTCACATGCGAAGGGTCACAGGTTCAAATCCTGTCAGCTCCACAAAAAGGTGAAGATCTCTGGTTCAAAGCACATCAAATAATAATTTGAAGACATATCAAATTCGTGAGAATCGGGTGGGTAATTTATTATGAAGATTTTATTTTTATCTGCGTCTTACTATCCAAATATCGGGGGTGTAGAGAAGCATGTTTTGAAAGTTTCGGAGGAACTTATAAACCGGGGAAATGAAGTTTCAATTCTAACCGAATTGTCCCCGAATCTAAAGCCTAACAAAAAAAATAATTATCAGTCAATAGAACAAAGTGATACATACGGTATCAATTTAGAAAAGCCCGTCAAATCAAGATATTTTGAACATTTCGAATATAAAAAAACAAAGATTTACTATTTTAAATTTGGCAGGAAAGGATGGTTTAAAAAATTTAGGATCTGGTGGATTCTTTTAAAAAATAAAAATATTATTCAACATTCCGACATTGTCCATTGCCACGATGTTTTTTTCTGGTACCTTCCTTTTCGTTTTTTATATCCTCACAAAAAAATATTTACTACCTTTCATGGATATGAGAGTTATCCGATTAAATCAAAAGCAATTATTATAAGAAAAATTTCCGAGATATTTTCCAATGGAACAATTTGCGTTGGAGAGTTTATGAAAAAGTGGTACTTTGCAAATCCCGACTACATAATTTATGGGGGAGTCAATATTCCTAAAACTATTAAACCAATTAAAACAGCGTCGGCTCTTTTTTTTGGAAGACTGGATGAGCAAACAAGCATATTAGACTATTGTAAAGCGGTTGTTCAAATAAGGAAGCTTCACCCAAAATTTGATTTTGCCGTAGCAGGTGAAGGCAAATTTTACTCGAAGGCTAAAGAAACCGGGAGAATGCTCGGTTTTGTTAAGAATCCGGAAAATCTTTTGACAAAATACAGATTTGCGTTCGTGTCAAGGTATTTATCTATCTTGGAAGCGTTGGCCGCCAAAAGAATGGTGCTTGCCCTTTATGATAATCCGGTTAAGCGCGATTATCTTGAAATGGCGCCATTTAAAAAATATATAAATATTGTGAACGATTATCGTGATTTAGCCTCGAAAGTACAATTATATTACTCGAACAAAAAAAATGCGCAATCTAAGCTAGACAAAGGGCATTCTTGGGCAAGCAAGCAAACCTGGGGGAAGGTAACAGACACTTATTTAAAACTTTGGGAAATTTAAATTATTATTTTAAAAAATAACATGAGAAGTGTAGATCCTAAAATTTATACCCGTTGTCCCGCTCAAACCTTTTATTGGTTGGAAGGATTTGGCCTTTTCATTTTCTTTTTGCTTATGATTATTTCTGTTTTTTGAAGAATAAAAAAGAAGAAAAAACCAAGGAGCGTTAAGAGAGTGGTTAATTTGGAGAAAAACCTTATGGAAGTGTCTTGAAACTGAAGTCTTAACAAATGTTTTCCCTCAGGAACCTTTACGGTTATAATCCCGGGGTATTTTGGGTTTTCATAGTTTATTGACACTTTCTTTCCATCGAGCTTCGCTGTCCAACCGGGAAAATATGCCGTATTCTCTTTGATTTCCAGATTAGATTCGGCGATGATTTCGTAGTCATGTTTTATTGAGTTTCTTTTCAAGAGGGACACCCTTCCTGATCCGCTCATGATTTCAGCCTGTGATTTGGGTACCTCATTGATCCATGATGGAAGCCAACGGGGCATGGCAGGGCTTAATCCCTCACCCATGCTTGTGCTTTCAGGAAGCTGAAGAGCTAAAGTTCTATCTGTTATCTGGGGGATAGCTCTTCTATTTCCCCAATTAAGTATTGTCGAGAAGATTGCAACAGCGCAAATGATAAAAAGTATATATCGATTTTTAATGTATTTCGCAGTAATTCCCGCAACAACTGCCATAGTAAATATTACTGCCGACATGAACCTGTAAGAGAATTGAAAGCTGTTTATTAAAGGAAGGCTTTGCCAGATAGGTTTTGAGAGAGGTGTTACCATAAAAACCAAAGCTAAAGATATCGATAGAAAAAAAATAAAGTAAAAACGATCCCTCTTCCTAATCTTTTTTAGAAATATCAACAAGAGAGCTATCCCTATGATGATTAGATGTGCATAGCCTACTGGAAACGAGAGCTCTCCGCGTGGCCCCTGAAAGAGAAATCCAAGCCTCCATGGCGCATAGATAAGGTACGAAAGATTAGTAAATTCCACCAGTCCTTGTTTAATGTCATGTGTATATTGTTTCTCCAAAATTACCGGAAGCCAGTAAAATAATGAAAGAGATAATCCTAACAATAAAGAGATTATGAAGCGCCTCAAGATATTTAAATTCTTATATGTTAAGAATGATACATAAAGCAAAAGTACAGCTACGGTAATTAGAGATACGGCTTGGTGAGACAGGATTAGTATGGCAATACTTGCCGCTTCAAGGATAATCCACTTGAAATTTACATATTTAATTATTTTATTGGCAAATAAAAAAACCAGAGGGATAAAAACGAATGCCAAAGTTTCTCCGATATCAACTCGAAAATGAAGATCAACAAGATGGTATGGGGCAAAAAGATAAAAAACTGAACTCACCAATGCCAGATCTTTTTTCTTGAACATTTCTCTTGCAAATAGATACATTGAAATTCCTGATGCGATGTATGATGTGCCTAGAACAATTTTGACGCTGTCAACAAAAGAAAATTGCAGGAAATGAAGCAGAGAGGCGGCATAATATGGAAGAGGATAAGTAAAAATAAAAAGCGGATATCCGAAAGTCGCATTAAGATTTTCTGCCCAGCCAGGTAGGAAAACGCCATCACTTATTGCCGAGTATAAAGCCATGGTTTTTATAGCGTTTATAGATAAATCTCCGCTTCCATATACGCCTTTTCTTAAAAGACTGATTAGCGGAAGTAGAGAAATAAGGATTAATAAGATGAAAATATTTATTGGTTTTTTTGGGAATATATATCGATAAAAAAGATACCCTAGGGTCAATACCCCGGAAGCTATAACATTGACTACTACCATCCTATACGGATCAATCATATCGATATGATATACTTCAAAATAAAGCAAGACAAGTATGAAAATATCATTTGTTACGACCGTATTTAATGAAGAAAAAACTATTAACAAACTTCTTGATTCGATAAAAAAACAAACTGTTTACCCGGATGAAGTTATTATTGTTGATGGAGGATCGACCGACAATACATTGTCGGTAATTTCCAATTTCCAATTTCCAATTTCCAATAAAAATGTAAAAATTATAAACAAAGAAGGGAATAGGTCGGTGGGGAGGAATGAGGCAATTAGAAATTCGAAAGGAGAAGTAATTGCGGTTTCGGATGCGGGTTGTGTGCTTGACAGGAGTTGGATTAAAAATATTAAAAAACCATTTGAAAACAAAGGCGTAGATATAGTGGGGGGATTTTACAAACCAATTACAACTTCAATTTTTGAAAAATGTCTCGCGACCTATACCTGCACTATGCCTGACCGTGTTAATCCTAAGACCTTTTTGCCATCATCGCGTTCTGTTGCTTTTAGAAAAGAGGTATGGCAGAAGGTACGTGGTTATCCTGAAGAGCTTGACACATGTGAAGATTTAGTGTTTGACAAAAAACTAAAAAATGCCGGGTTAAAATTCGCGTTCGCTAAGAGCGCAATTGTTTATTGGCCCCAAAGAAAAAATATTTTTCAAGCATTTGGGCAATTTTTCAATTACGCAACAGGTGATGGTCGAGCTTTTTATATTCGTCCGCAAACACCAGTTCTCTTTATAAGATACTTATTCGGATTTATATTGATTGCTGTTTATATTTTGACAAAATCAAATGTTCTATTATCTATAATCTATTATCTATTATCTGTTTACATAGCTTGGTCAATCTATAAAAATTATAAATATGTCAAGCATCTTGCGGCTTTTATCTACTTGCCATTACTACAGTTAACCTCGGACATTGCGGTCATTTTTGGAACTTTTCTTGGATTGATTCAAAGACTCTATTCTTTAAATGAGAGATCAGAAAAATGAGTTTTTTTATAAGACTCTGAATAAAATTCCCTTTTTACCTCTTTGGTTGTTTCAAGCGCACTGTAGTAAATATCGGTGTATGGTTTTTTGTATGTCCCTTTTTTAAAATGTTCAAAGATTTCCCTGGCTCCATCATCAAGACTTACTTTGCATCTGAAGTTAAACAGTTCCTGGAATTTGTTAAACGAAACCCTGTAATTTCTTAAATCCATATCATCTTTTCTCAAAAAAATTTGAACTTTCTTTTCCTCGCCTACTATTCTTTGGGCAATTTTCGCAATCTCTCCAATCGTTGCATGCAAAGAGTTATCTCCTATATTGTAAATTTGTCTGCTTATTTTTTCTTTTGGTGCTTCCAGTATTTTGATTATGGCTCCGGCAAGATCCGAGATCGAGATAAAAGGTCTCCATTGATTTTCTCCTGTTACCGTGATAAATCCATTATTGTAAGCTTGAGCAAGGAATAGATTAAAAACCAGATCAAACCTGGGCTTTCTTGAATGACCAAAAACTGTGGCAAATCTTAATATAGTCGGATGAAAGTCATCGAATGTATCCTGCAAAATTTCTCTCTCCGAATCTATTTTAGTTTTTGCATAGGCAGATAAAGGATTAAGCCTGCTTTTCTCATTTACAATTTTTTCCGATGTTCCATATACGGAACAGCTTGAGGCAAAAAGAAACTTGGGAATTCTAAAAGCCTTTACAGCTTCCTTAAGCATTCGAGTAGAAACAATGTTCATGTGTCTTGTAAGTCTGTCGTCAATCATAGATGCCGGATCTCCAACAATTCCTGCCAGATGCACGACCGCCTGGACATTTCGCAGGGCGAGAGTTAGAGCGTATATATCCGTTACATCTCCCTCAACGATCTCAAGTCTCCTATCATCTTTCAGGTCATCAAAAACTTGTTTTCCGTAAATAAATTTGTCAAACACTCTAACTCGAGTGTTGCTTTTTATCATTTTTTCGACCAAGACCGATCCTATATACCCTCCGCCCCCCACAACAAGCACAGGAGAATTTGAAGTAACGACTTGATTGAATGGAGTAATTTTCGTTGAAGATGAGAAATTTAAGAATATTCTCGGAAGTCCGGTCAGGATTCCTGCAAAAATTGAAGCATTAAGTAGGGGAATTGGTGATCCTCCTAAAAGAAAAGTAAAAACAAATGAGAAAATGGACGATGAGAGAAGAGAAAGGAATTTCAAGAAAGAAGATGCGAGTTTTAGGGTGCTGTAAATCCCCAAAATGAAATTAGTTGCAATAAAAAAAAACGAGAATAAAAGGATGTGAACAATTTGTATATTGTTGAACGAAAAAATAGCGTATGAAAAAGAAGAGGACGCAAAAGCTATTGCGAGGTCATATGCAACCCTTGCGTTTACCGGATGGTAAATAATTTCGCGAAAAAATGCAACAATTCTTTCCCTCATACAAACAATGCTTTTATAGCATATTTGCCGTAATTATAAAAGGTTGTAATGTTGTATTTAAAGTGTGTTTTTGTATTTTTTCGGGAAGTCAGCATTACCGGAATTTCTACAATTTTTGCCCTTCTTTTTTTAAGGTGATAAAGCTCCTCAAGTATTATTGCAAATGAGTTTTCCCGAAATTTTATTCCCTTGATCTTGGAGAGTTTTAACATTCTGAATCCGTTCGTGTGGTCTTTTATTCCGAGCCTAAAACATAAAGACGCAATAAGGTTGCCAACTCTTGATAAAACTCTCCGTTTTAATGAGACCCCTTTCATTCCTCCTCCATTGATGTATCTGGAACCTTTTATGCAGTCGGGGTCATCATTCATTTTTTCCATAAAAAGAAGAATATCCTTCGGATTATTTGTAAGGTCCGAATCCATAAATAAAACATAATCAAATTTTAATTTATTTGCCTTACTAATCCCTTGCTGAAGCGCTTTGCCATATCCTTTATTTTTCGGGTATGACACTATTGTCAATTTCCCGGGATAGATTCGCCTTTTGTTATTAAGAATTTGGAGTGTGTCGTCCCGACTTCCGTCATTGACAACGATTAGTTTTACTTTTGCTTTTATTTTTCTTATTATCTCAATGACGCGATCAATAGCTTTTCCTGCTATCTTTTCCTCGTTGAACATCGGGATGACTATTGCTATTCTTTTAGATTTTGATGCCATCTTCCATAAAGGATCGTTTGATGGGCAGGTGACTGTTTTCCGGTAAATGCCCCCTCAAATTGCCTGTTCGAAGCCTTTTTATTATGTCATTTGCGATTTTTTCAGAAGCGCCAGTTTTTCCAAATTTGTGATTCCACTTTTTGCCTTTTATTTTCTCAAGCTTAAGATATATTAAAGAAGGCGGATATCTCTCAGGATTTTGAGGGTCAAATTTTACAGCGCCACCTACATCGTAAACCTCAGGTCTTTCGACAGATTTTCTCATGTTTACGCATGGTATGTTTAGGACGGATGCTTCTTCTGTTAAAACTCCCGAATCCGTAATTACGCCGCTTGAATTTGTCAATAATATTAATATTTCTTCATATCCCACAGGGTTAGTCACTATAAGATTTTCGGGAATCCTGATCTTATGTTTTTTAATAACTTTTTGCGTTCGGAAACTGGCAGGAAAATATACAGAAAGATTTGCTTTTGAAATTAAATTCATAATATTCTTGAATGATTTGAGAATTTCAACATTTTCTCTTCTGTGGGTGGTCATTAAATAATAGTTCCCTTTCTCTATCTTTCTTTTCGAAAAAAAAATTTGATCCCCCATTTTCTCAAGTTTATTCTTTTGTTTAAAATAAAATTTATCAAGTATATCCATAATGGGATTTCCCGTAACAACAATATTTTGAGGATTTAAACCCTCCGCTATTCCTTTTTGCTTATGTTCGTCAGCATATGTATAAATTACATCAGACAAATGATCAATCATTGTCCTGTATTTTTCTTCCGGCATTCGCCAGTCATAAGAGTGCCAACAGCCCTCAATATGGACTATTGGAATATTAAGTTGAGCAGCAGCAAGACATCCCGCTGTGGTATTGGTATCTCCCAGAAAAGCAATAGCGTCAGGTTTAATTTTCTCAAGGAGAGGATAAAGCCGTAGAATAGTTTTTGAGGAAATTTCAGCATCTGTTTTGCCTCTGCAACCAAGTTCTATATCGGGTTTTCTGATATTAAATTCCTCAAAGAAAATGTCTTTTAAACTTTTCGCATAATGCTGTCCCGACCAAACCAAGTAAGTTTTTATATCGCGAGCCCTATCAAGGTATTTTACAATAATTGCCGATCTAATAATATCGGGTCTAATTCCAAGAACGAATACCAGTTTTTTAATTTTTTTTGAATTTTCTGACATAGTTTTTGTCAAATTCGATAAGATCCTTTAAAGCTTTTTTAAGGTCATTGGTATAATTGTTTAGTTCTATTTCGTCAATGTATTCTGATGCAAGAACCCTTGTTATTTTTGTTCCCATTCCTTTTTTTATTTTCTTTAATCTTAAAAGGCGGGAAAAAGTTTTTAGTAGATCAAACTTTGTTATCGGGCCCAATGGGCAGAAGTGTATTATATTTGTTTTTGATATCAAGTTATCATATTTTTCTTCATAAATTAATCTTTCCAGAAAATTTGCCAACTGAAGAACGGTTGCTCCTGACCATCTCTGATTAGTAAAACCAACGAGCTCACTATTTTCTTGAGTTGCATGTTCTAAAACTCCCGAATTATCTCTTGGATCAAATCCGACAATTGATGTCCTAATATTCAAACCGTTTTTAACTTCTCCCTTAAGCTTGCTTTTTCCGTAATTATCATTTGTAAATTTTTTTGAATTTTCCTTTACTTCGCCTGCCAAATTTTCAAAAATTCCATCCGATGAGATCTGGATTAGTTTGAAGCCATAATTTTTCGACATTTGATCAAGTTTGGTCGGGAAGAGGGAATTTATTTTTTTAAAATCACTTTGATTACCTTTGCTTTTTAAAATCCCGATGCAGTTAATTACATAATCGAATCTACCTTTTTTAAATACCGTGTTGAAGCTTAATTTTTTTCCGGCATCAACGAAAACAAATCCTTTTTCTTTGATTCGAGAGCTCCCGTAAACATTTGAATGATTTATTTTGAGATGTTTTAAAACTATTCTTCCAAGCATACCGGTGGCTCCCAAAATTAATACCTTTTTTTGTTTTTTTCTCATGGGATGATTTTTACTTTGGGAAGAGGAATGATAAATTTCCCGCCTCTTCTTATAAATTTTTTATTTCTTTCCAAAACTTCTTTTAAAAATGGCCAGGCAAACAGGAGAGCGTAGTCAGGTTTTTGTTGAGAATCCAATTTTGAGGAGGAGAATATCCTATGATGTGTTCCGGGAAGCAATGTCCCATGCTTGGCCTTAGCATCATCAACGATATAGGATAGATAATTATTGAGTGAACAATAATTGGCGATGATTGTTCCTCTTCCTGATGCGCCATACCCTATAATTCTATAATTTTTTTGTTTTAGTTCTTTAAGCAAGGAAAGCAATTGTTTTTTTCGTGTTTCTATTTTTATAAAAAAAGACTCGAAAGTCTTTGCTTTATTAAGACCGTTTTTAATTTCCTGTTGAGCAAGTTCTTTTACAGATTCCGATATTTTTCTTTGTCCTCTATCGTTTTGTATAAAAAACATTATAGATCCTGCCCGCACATTAAAAGTTTTAACATCATAAATTTCCATACCATGAAGTTTAAAGAAGCTTCGCAGCGAAAGTAGTGAATAATAGTATTGGTGTTCATGATAGATCATGTCGTACTGAAGTTCTTTTATAAGGTTGCCAAGATAGTGAACCTCCATTACTAATATTCCCTCTTTTTTTAAGAGTTGTTTTACACCTCTTATCACATCATGCATGTCTTCTATATGGGCCATGGAGTGGAAGCCAAAAATCGCATCGGCTTTTCCGTATCTCTTAACAATTTTTTTAGCTAGTTTTTCCGTAAAGTAATCATTTATTATAGGGATGCCCTTTTTTATAGATTCGTTAACCACATTGGCTGCCGGATCAACACCAAGCGCTTTAAAATTGTTAGAGAGTAATGATTTAATAAATGCTCCGTCATTGCATCCAATTTCAACAACAAAGGTTTGGTTCGGTTTTTTAAATATTTTAGTTAAACTATTTGAGATATTTTCAAAATGATCAACCAAAGTTTTTATAGATGAAGAGAAATAAAAATAATTTTTAAACAACATGTCTGGATTGATAGATATATTGACTTGAAGTAAAAAACAATCTTTACAAAAATTAAGTTCTAGAGGATAAAAATTTTCAGTTGCTGTTTGATTTTTTTTAATCTTTATGAAGCCACCCGCAAGCGGCATTAAACCAAGATTTATAACAGGGACAACATTAGGGCTTTTACAAAATCGGCAGCTCTCGAAGTATTTGTATGGTCCTACTTGCTTATAGTTCATTTAATTTTCCAGACATTTTTCCCCCAATAATCATAAGGAAACCTAAAGTCATCATTAAGCGACTCTTTAAGCATTAGAGTCGAGAAGAAAATAACATCCGTATTACTACTCAATGATTCTATTCCATTCGCACTACATTTTGGGATACACACAATTTTAGGAGAATTTGAATGCAAGACTATCTTTCTAACACGTGCCTTTTTAGATGGATTTTTAGAATTTTCCAATTTAACAATACACAAAAGTAGCGATCCACGAACCACATAGATATATTTTTCTTCAACCATGTGACCATGAAATGCTCGAATTAAATTTTTACGGGGAAGATAAATATGATAGAACCTTTTAATTCTTTTAAAATCAAATGAGTTGAAATGATTTAATTGTCCATTTATGGAGCCGGAAGATTTTCCTTTTATGATTTTAATGAAACTATTTTTTTCCATTTTATTTTTTCCTTGCCAAAATTATCATCTCCCCAATATATGCCGGAATGGTCATCTTTTTTATAGTTTCGGGTAAAAAAGGATAAATCTTGGAAAGAATTTTATGGAATTCAGGACCGAAAGTTTTTAAATTGTTAAATATATATTCAACAGGTAGCTTTTTCCAATGATTTTTTTTGAAGGCGACCTCGAACCCTAATGTCTTAAGCGTTTCACTTAAGCCATCCTTTGAGAATATATGTATATGTTCCACGGGCGAGAATGGTGGCCAATACTTGGACATTATTTTTGCGATAAGGCTTCCCGAGTTTGGTGTTTGAATCATTAGGATACCTTCTTTTTTCAATAAAGCCCTGGCTTTTTTTAAAAGTTTCATAGGATCGGTAACATGTTCGATTAATCCAAGCATTGTAATAGCATCGTAGTTCTCTTTGTTAAATTTATAACTTAAAATATCTCCCTCAACTACTTTGTTTTTGAGTTTTTTTCTGGCAATCTCAACCGCTTCCTTTTGTATCTCAATCCCAAAAAAATTTACACCTTTTGATTTAAAAAGCTCGAGAAAATCTCCGGTGAAACATCCTGCATCCAGAATTGTGAAGTTTTTTAAGTCCTTTTTTCCTTTTCCGGCCTCTCTTATCAGTATGTCTGCGAGCTCTTTGTAAACACTAATATACTTTTTCCTATTTGTTTTAAGTAAATTATAGTTTCCCGACCGAAACTGATTCTCGTAATGTGCGATGATTTGTTTTTTAGTAGGGATAGGATAGGTTGAAACAAGTCCACAGTTTACACACTTATAATAAGTGGAGGATATATACCTGAAGGCTTTTTTTTGACGACCACCACAATTTATGCAATTTTTATACATAAGGTAGCTAGTTATATTATAAAAATCTTTCCATTTCAAGTATTAAGTGATGGTATTGAAAAATTTTAAGGTACCTCTTTTGTCTTTGAAGAGATTGCCTTCATAGGTGGTTATATTTTTCCCGTAGGCCATGTTAGAATAGTATAAATATATCGATACATGTTATCTTATGAGTATCAAACAATCAGCGGCATTAAAGACAAATAAGAGAATAATAATTTTTAAACTGGTAATTTTATTGCTTGTGGAAATTGTACTATTTGGGATTCTTTTTAAAGAAGTCAGAACCCTTTTTCCTCCAAGTTTTATTCTTTCGAACGAAAAAACTACAGTAGGGTATGTTCATTATTTTGGCTATCCCTTTTTCTATGATACCTTTCTTTTTTTTGCAATTATGGTATCTCCAATCGTGACTTTTATGATTGTAAAAATATCCTCCAGGAAATGAAAAAAGTCTTTTTTTTAAGTACATTAGGGCTGATAATTTTATTATCGATAAAATTATTTTTCTCACTTCCAACTATTTTTAATGGATTAGATTTTGACGCTCAGAATTTAATAGTCTGGAAATTTGCGGCTTTTAAAGGTCTTGTTTTATATCGAGATGTCTTTTACCCCTATGGGATATTGGGTTATTTTTTGTATGTAGTTCCTTTATTTAACTGGGCCCAAACTGGGATTTTTATGTTCCTGCTTATTTTTCTGTTTTTTGCACTCAACAGAGTACTATATAAAACTTTTTATTCATACCTGATCTATCTAACGCTATTGTTTTTCGTGATTTTTATAACCGGCGCAATGTCTTTTATAAGATATGGAGTCATTGCGGTTATTGCAATATATATAGGGATATGGTTTTCTCACAATCTGATTTTATCAAGAAAAATCCTACTTTTTTTGGGATTCTTGAGCGGGCTATTATTCTTTTTAGTTACTGATCAGGGGGTTTACTTATTTGTAATTGCTTCAATATTCATTGTTCTAAGTTTCTTAAAACTTAATGTCTTTAAAGCAAATTTTAAATCATTTCTTTTTTCTGCTTTTAAAAAATATTCTTATTATTTCTACGGTTTGATACTAGGTTGTCTTCCTTTCTTGATCGTTTTATCATATTTTAATATACTGGACGATTTCACCTTATCGTTCCTAAGAACAGTAGATATTTCTCTTTTTGCAAAAACTCCTTTTTTTCATTCTCTTAAATCATTCAATGGTTCTTTCAACTTTATTCTATTGTATCTTGCTGTTTGTTATCTGTCATATTCCCTTCTCTTTAACAAGAAAAAAATAAATGAAAGAATTTATGTATTGCTTTCTCTTGCAATTACTTTATTTCTTCTCGAGCAAAAAAGCATTATGAGGTCTATAGATAACCAAATTAATTTTATAGGATTTATCTTAGGAATAATTATGACATATGATATTTTAAGCAGAAAAATTATTAGACTTGAAAATTTTACTAAGATAATTGCTGCTATCTTTATTATCATTTTCTTTTCAGTTGCTGTGACCTTTCCTCTCGGGGGATACACTTATGGAAGTTCTTTGAGCTTTAGCCATCTTTTCAAAAATCCTAAGTACGCAAAAGTAATAGAAAAAGTTTCGAAAAACAAAAATTACAATGGGAAAATCTTTAGTTTCCCGAGCGATCCCGTTTTCTATATTTTAACAGGGCAAAATCCTCCCTATTATTTCACTTCTTATGATGCTTCGCCTAGATATGCACAAAAGACGATAGTAGATTATATAAGGGGAAATAACATAAATTATGTTGTCTATAATAAAGACATAGCTTCGATTCAAGACGGTGTCCCTGATTATGTGAGAGTACCTTATGAATTGTCATATATTTTTAATAACTTCTTCGTTTTTGATAGTAGTGATAATTTTATCCTGATGAAAAGGGGGAGTGTGGATAGTTTTGGAGATAACCGCATTAGCGCCTTTGCTTCTTTGAGAGATCATTTATTGAATATAAACCTTGAAAAGATTCCATTATCAGAAGGAATACATAAACGCAAGCAACTACCAAAACATTCAGAGTTTTCTTTTAAAGATTCGAGTAGCAACCTTGATATTTCCTCCGATAGTACATTTATAATAGTTTACAATTATCACGATAAAGGATATTCTAGAATTACTCTCAAGACCGGTGAGGGAACCTCAACATCTATAACATTTAAGAGTTGCCCTGAAAAGATTCCATGTGTAATTAATCTTTCTAACGTGCCGCTTTTCTATAGATCACGAATAATAAAAGAAATCGATTTTGACACTAGTTCGATTGAGGAGATCCGAGTTGTCAAGATGGATAATAAGAATTACTTTTGGTAAGTTTGCTATATGGGTTATTTAAGAAATACTATTAAAGGCGTTTCATGGATTGCTACTCTTAGAATAGCAACGAGAATTATTACGTTGCTGCGGACTGTACTTTTGGCAAGGTTACTTGTCCCCTCACAGTTTGGGGTTTTTGGTATTGCTTCTCTGATTCTTGCTTTTTTTGAGGTATTAACAGAAACAGGAGTAAATGTTTTTCTTATTCAGCAAAAAAAAGATATTAAGGAATATATTGATTCTGCATGGATTGTTTCAATAATTAGAGGAGCGGTATTATCATTAAGCATTGTTTTACTAGCTCCTTTTATTGCCTCTTTTTTTAGTTCGCAGGAGTCACATGGAGTCATTCTTTTCATCGCAATAATTCCTTTTATAAGAGGGTTTATCAACCCAGCAATTATTACTCTTCAAAAAGATCTGCAATTTCATAAAGAATTTTGGCTTAGACTTTCAATATTCCTACTTGATTCATTTATAGTTGTGATTTTTGCTTTTTCTACTCATTCGGCAGCAAGCTTTGTATGGGGTCTTTTGGCCGGAGCACTCTTTGAAGTTATTTTATCTTTTCTTTTTATACAACCACGCCCAAAATTGAATTTTGAGCAAGATAAGGTAAAAAGAATAATGGGCCGAGGGAAATGGGTAACGCTTTCCGGCATATTTACTTATATTGCGCAAGAAGGAGATAACGTAGCAGTTGGAAAAATCCTTGGTACTGCGCCTCTTGGCATATATCAAGTGGCCTATAAATTTTCTACACTTCCAATAAGCGAAATTACAGATGTTGTTAGTAAGGTAGTATTTCCGGTCTATACAAAAATTTCCCATGAACCAGTACGTCTTTTTCGCGCATTCATAAGAACGTCACTCGCTATCTCTATAGGTGCAAGTTTGTTAGGAGCTATTATATTTCTATTTTCTGAAACTATAATATCAGTTTTACTCGGATCTAATTGGACGAGCGCAGTACCTGTTATAAAAATATTGTCAATCTATGGCGTTTTGCGGGCAATTTTTGGATCTGTATCTTCTTTGTTTTTGGCAGTTGGTAAGCAAGAGTATATTGCAAGCATGACTTTTGTAAGAGTATTGGGACTGGCGATAACAATAGTTCCATTAACCCTGCGGTATGGTTTAATTGGCGCAGGATATGCGGCACTTTTTTCTGTTCTGATTGAGCTTCCAATGATCATGTTGTACACGATCAAGATTTTTAGATAAACCGTATGATAGAATACGAATATTCATCAGTATGGACTTTGCAAAAATATACGATAATATAAAGCCAAAACAATTATATCTTGATAACTACGTTAGAGAATATTGGTTTGCTCCACAAGACGTTTTGCTTCGTAGTATTGAAGCAAATATAATTAGTGCTATAACATTTAAACATCCGATCCTGGATATCGGAATAGGGGATGGGGGAATAAGTAGGTTTCTATTTTCGAAGAAACTACGAATTGATGTAGGAATTGATATTGATGAACAAGGCCTTCAGAAAGCAAGGGAAACCCGTATATATAAAAAAGTTCTACAAGCAGATGCGCAAAAAATGCCTTTTAAAGATGCGTGTTTTAATACCGTTGTAAGCAATAGTACCTTCGAGCATATCGAAGATGATTTAAAAGCTGTCAGGGAAGTATCTAGAGTTCTTAGGAAGAATGGGTTATTTTTTATGACAGTACCAAACCCCTTTTTAGAAAAAACAGTTTTATCTATCGAGGGGAATAGTAAGAAAGCTAAATTGGCTCTGAATAAATTCAACACAAGATTGCAACATTTTCATTATAGATCCTTGATGGAATGGGAAAAGATTTTCAAGAAAAAGAATATGCGTGTTATCTATTATAAATATTATTATCCAGAAGAGATAACAAAAGTCTGGTATGGATTGATGAAGTTTTCAATACGAAAAATTAGAAATAGGGAAGTATGGTCATACATAGCTCACTCAAAATTTAATAGGATTATTCCAAAGCAATTGGTAGTTAATGTATTGAAAAATATGATTTTAAAAAAACCTTATTTTCTGGGTTTACCCCCAAAAGCTGATAAAGGCTCTATGCTTTTTCTTATTGCTCAAAAATCCGCGTAGTTATCTGTATGAATATCGCTTTTTTCCATGAGCTACATAGAGGAGGAGCCCGGAGATCCGCAAATGAATTCGCAAAATATTTGAAAAGGAATCATGAGGTAGATTTATATATAGTCGATGGTAAGAGAAATGATAATGAAAAAAAATTCTATAGCCGGATATTTTTTTATAAATTTATTCCTGAAAAATGGACGGGAAAAAATTGGACGGTAAGACTCTATAAAGATACGGTTGAGCTATACAATTTATACAAACTTCACCAGAAAATAGCAAAAGAAATAGACAAAAAAAAATACGAGCTCGTATTTCTGGAACCCTCAAGATTTACCCAGGCGCCTTTCATTCTTAGATTCCTCAAAACTAAAAAAATTTACTACTGTCAGGAGCCTTTAAGATTGGTCTATGATTCAAAGATCGCTATTGAAAAAAATCTCAATTTTCTGAAAGCGCTTTATGAAAGGTTGATTCGGAAAGCTCGAAAAACGATTGATAAAGCAAATATAAAATGTGCAGACTTGGTTATTGCCAACTCAAAATATACGAGAAGGAATATTGAGACAGCATACGGAATCAAAAACACTGTAAGTTATATGGGGGTGGATTCCGGGATTTTTATGCCTTCGAAAGTAAAACAAGACACGGATATTCTTTTTGTTGGGGCTTATCAACCGGTTGACGGGTACGATTTATTAAAAAAATCACTCCCGTTAATGAAAATAAAACCTAAAGTAAAGGTACTTGCAAGCGAAAAAGAATGGATTACGGATGATAAAGATATGAGAAACTTATATTGCAGTTCAAAAATTATTGTAGCCCTTGCTTATAACGAGCCGTTCGGACTAATACCTCTTGAAGCGATGAGTTGTGGAGTCCCCATTGTGGCAGTTAATGAAGGCGGTTATAAAGAAACAGTTGTTGACGGAGAAACGGGATGTTTGGTTCCGAGAAACCCAAAAATTTTAGCTCGAAAGTTAGATTGGATGCTTAGCAATGGTGATATATTGGAAGAAATGGGTAAGAATGCCAGACAGCACATCGTTGATAAATGGAGATGGGAAGATCAAACAAGAATACTAGAAAAAATAATGTTTAGAACAAGTTCAAAAAATGAATAAAACAATTAAAATAAAGGTTTCCGTAATTATCGTTCATTATAGAGCAAAGAAATTATTATTCGATTGTCTAGCATCTATAGGAAAAGGAAGCAAACATGAATTTGAGATTATTGTTGTGGACAATGATGAGAGAAAATCGATAGCCGCCAATATAAAAGCAAAATTCCCTAAGATAAAGTACATCCGAAATGAAAACAGGGGGTTTGGTCAAGGAAATAATATTGGGGCGAAAGAGGCAAGCGGAGACTACCTTTTTTTTCTAAATCCGGATACAAAAGTCTATCCCGGAATTTTGGATTTTTTAGTCGACTTCCTAGAAAAACACAAAAAGACGGGAATAGTTGCACCATTATTACTTAATAAAAATGAAAAACCCTACCCTCTTCAGGGTACGCAGATCCTGACACCAATCAGGGCACTCTTTGCATATTCTTTTCTTGATAAAATTTTTCCGAACAATCCCGTTTCCCGAGGATTTTGGTTGAAGCGCTGGGATAAATCAAAGTTAAAAGAAGTTGATGTCGTTCCCGGGACCGCGTTCATGATTAGAGCTGATCTTTTCCATAAGACGAAATTCGATGAGCGTTTTTTCTTATATTTTGAGGAATATGATCTATGCAAGCGAGTTCGCGATTTAGGATTTAAGATTTACATTCTGCCAAAAGCAAAATTAATCCATTATTGGGGTGAGAGCACCGGAGTAAGTAATTTAAATATCAAAAAAGTTTTTGAACAGAGCAGATTTTTTTATTTTAAAAAACACTTCGGAATATTTAAGGCTTTATTTGTTTCATTTTTTTTAGGAATTAATAAAATAAATGTTGTTTTATTTCTCATTCTGTTTTTCGGCTTTTTTTTAAGATTCTATAAGCTTTCAGAGCTAATGATGTTTATCGGAGATTTTGGCTGGTTCTATATTCAGGCCCGAGACATCTTGCTTTTGGGAACTATTCCTCTAGTGGGAATTGAGTCAAGTCATCCCTGGCTTCATCAGGGACCATTTTGGACTTATATTGTGGCTTTTATGTTTTTTATTTCAAATTTTAATCCCATAAGTCCCGCCTATTTCTCTATCATGTTGGATGTCGGAACGATTTATCTTATGTATAAAATAGGTTCTTTAATTTTTTCAAAGAAGATTGGTTTGATAAGCGCCTATCTATATGCTTTTTCACCTTTAGTTGTTACTTATTCCAGATTGCCTTATCATACAAGTCCAATTCCTTTTTTTACCCTGGTGTATTTATATGCTCTTTTTAAATGGATAAGAGGAGAAAAAATCTTTTTCTCTATTGCTGTTTTGATTCTTGGTGTTCTGTATAATTTTGAATTGGCTACCGTTTCCCTTGTTTTTGTTCTGCTCGGAATTCTTCTTTTTGGAGTAATAAAAAAGAAAAGGTTTGCTTCGATTTTTAATAAAAAAATTTTGTTAAGTTCAACTCTTGCCTTGATTATCTCGATGTTCCCCATTCTTTTGTATGATTTGAAACATGGATTCCCTCAAACTTTAAAATTCGGTGCGTGGATGGGATACAAGCTACTTAGATTCCTGGGTTTCCCGCCCCTTAGGCCTGAGATTTCAGAAGCAAGCTATTTTAACTTAATAAATTTTACAACGACTAAAATTGGAGAGCTAATTTTTGCTCCGAATGCTTTATTCTCTTTGTTGCTGTTAATTTCAGGCTGTTTATTTCTAATTATTAAAATCAAAATATCAAATGATAAAACCAACTATTTTCTTTTGGGTTTCTTGCTGCTGGTGATATCCTCAAGTTATTTCTTGGCAAAAACCCCTTCTTCAGCATATCTTCCTGTTTTTTTTCCTATCATTTTTCTTATGTTGGGTATTTTATTTAGTCAGGCACTTACTAAAAGAACAGTTTTTTCCGTAAGTTTATTATTAATCATCGTTGGTGTAGTCAATGTTTATCACATATTTGTTTCGGATTTTAACAATGCAAAGCAATCCGGTATTAAAGAGAGACTATTCGAGGCAAAGAAAATTGTTGAAGATGCCCAAGATGCTCAATTTCAACTGGTTGGAGCCCGCGATCTCTCAACGGAGGATAAAAGAATCGATAATTATAAATATTTAGTTTGGTGGGAGGGAGGAAAGTTGTCTTCAAC
>Ga0209541_10000722_pt1 | contig 65518 bp, 80 predicted proteins | sample RifCSPlowO2_01_FD_184027 | JGI IMG/M metagenome (GOLD analysis project Ga0209541, IMG submission 184027) | Groundwater microbial communities from Rifle, Colorado - Rifle CSP2_plank lowO2_0.1 (SPAdes) (version 2) | ecosystem: Environmental > Aquatic > Deep subsurface > Groundwater | place... | reverse complement strand
ACTTCTTGAACTCATCTGAATTCTTAAGCTTTTCAAGGTAAAATTGAAGGTTCATTTTTTTCTCCTTTTTCTTTTTCAATGCTTTTAATTCTCTATCTAATGCCTTGTAAACAATCAAAGTCAAATTCTCTGCACCTTTTTCTCTCTCTCATGGGCGACTTCAAATCTTACAACCTGTAGCTCTTCTTATTCTATGATATTCTACAGAGTATTTATATAATCCATCTTTAATTAACCCAGCATTATGAACATATGCAAAGCCGTGTAAAATTTTCCCAAGCTTCAATTCAATAGACATCATTTTCCAGCCTCTAAAGAATATTATTTTATAGTAATAGATAACTTATTTTCATCTTCAGGGTATATGATAACTCTAGTCTCTTTTTTTAATTTCATAAACTTTGCTAATTCTTTAGGAATCCTTATTATGAGCGAATTTCCAGAATAACTTATTTTAGTTTCCCTTGATAATCCAAAAATTCCCACTTTCTTTTCTGTATTTTCTATTTTTTTGGATGTTGGCTCATCAAACCACTGCTCCCCACAAGAATTACACACTAATGCTGGAAATTTTCCAATATCTTTTCCATAGATTTTATAATCAATAATCTTGTTTTTCAGCTTTCCTTCACACAAAGCACATTTATTTTCCATTTTTTTCCTTCCTTATCATAACTGTTATTACAAAAAATTTATCTTTTATTTTTCTAAATACTATTTTTATGTGTCTATAAACTGAAATTATTTTGTTTCCTTGTATAAATTTTGCTCCTTTTCGTATTGTTTCTTTGATTTCATTAATGCTTATTCCCCTTTCTCTCGCTTGTTCCAAGGCATGACTACTCATTAATAAATCCATGTAATCTCCTTCACTTACTAGTAAGTGAAAGTATTTAAATGTTTTGCTTTTTCCAGGATTTTTTTTTCATTTTTAAACAAACACAGGCCTTTTAGACAATAAAACAGGAAAGGGTAAATCTCTCCATGGCATTTCTCCTTGCTCTTTTCTCAAATTTGATATTAAAATTTCTTTGGAAACTTTATCAAGAGTTTTTTTACCTCTTGTCCTTAACACAAACAAATTCTCCTTGATTTCTTTTTCGCCAACAAATACTGTAAAGGGGACCCACTCTTTTTCAGAATCAACTATTTTTTTGCTGCTTGATTCAATTCTATCATCAACATCTGCCCTTATCCCACGATTGTTGAAATCTTCAGCTAATTTAATCGCATGTTCATTATATTTATCGGAGATTGGCAAAAATCTAATTTGTGTTGGAGAAAGCCAATAAGGTAATTGGGGAATTTCTCCTTTATTTTCTTTTCTAACAATATTGTCCAATAGAGCAAAGATATACCTGCCAATTGTCCCAAGAATAGCAGTGTGAAGTATGATTGGATATTTGTTGGTGTTGTCTTTGTCTTTGTATCTTATATCAAATCTTTTTGCATTTCCAACATCTGTTTGCACTGTTGCTATTTCTCTTGGTCTTTTTAATTCATCAATCACCATGTATTCTATATTGAATGTCCAATAATAATTAATTCCCTCTGGATAAAAATGAAGAAGCGCATTTTTCTTCTTGTCTTTTAACAAAGATAGAACCCATTTTTTGTTATCTTCATAATTCTTTTTTGAGGAAAAATTAAAAAGTATCTCATAATCATCGTTAATTCTGTATATTTCTTCATATATTTTATTGTGAATTTTTATGAACCACTCTTTTGATTCATCAAAATCTCTGCAAAAAATGTGCAAATCTGGCATATCCATTCTTCTTGTCCTAAATGCTAATAATAATTCTCCTGCTTGTTCAAATCTATAAGAGTCAGCTATCTCTAAAGCACCAAACGGAATATTTTTATAGCTTATATTCCAATTTTTAATCATTGCAAACTGCTGATGACATGCAGCATACCTTAACACAAACTTATTGTCATCAAATTCTATTGAGTAAAGTCTATCTCCAAACAAATCTGCATGCTCTTTAACTGCTTTCTCCTTAAGATTAAACATGTTTGTTCCTTTAACAGAATATACAGGTATTTCAAAGGATTTTGCTATTTTTTCAGAATAGTCTGAAATTAAATTAAACATCAGACTTCCAGAAGGCCCATATCTCATATGTCCCTTATCAGACATCGGCTCCCACTCTATCTGGAATTGTTTAGCATATTTGATGAACTTTGGTTCTTTTCCTCCAGAAAGTCCTTTTTTCATTGCCTCTTTTTCAACAAGCATCTTAAAATTTTCCTCGCTGTCTTTAAATTTATATTTATTTACTTCAAACTCTTTTCCTTCTGGTGTTAATATTAAATAACTATCTTTTCCCTTAGATTTTATCTTTGAATCATATTTCCTTTCTTTAATTTTTTCTCCTTTATTTATTGTTATTTCTCTGCTTAATTCAGACAATGGATGCCCTTTAACCTTAAATTCTAACTCTTTGTAATAACCAAAAGGAGCTCTTGTAACTTTAAACCCCAGCATTTTTTCCAGGGATTTTTCTGCTTTTTCTAAAACTTCCAGTGCGAGTTCAGGAGATGCTAAGTCACTTGAAAGATGAGCATAAGGATAAAGAACTATATTTTTTGTTTTAACCTGTTCTGCAACATCTTTAATGTTTTCTATAAGCTTCTTTACTATTTCTTCAACATCTGCGTCTCCTTTTTCAACAGCAGTTAACACTACAAGAGCATTATTCACTATACTTTCTTTTTTCTCTTTCTCAGACAAGTCAGCTATATTTTTCAGGGCTTTTTTTAGCGGCTTGAACTTTATGTAATCTGTGTGAAGTGTGAGTATTTTCATGGATAAAATAAATAATGCATATTTATAAAAGTTAGTGAATTGTTAAATTCATATAGAACTTAAGAATCTTTTAAAATATAATTAGCTACTCATTACCCTGTAGATTTTTTTAATAATTAATATCAAAAAACTTTAGAAAAATGTACATATTTAATTTATAACTTAATTTATCTCTATTTAAATTATGAGCTTAAGTTCAATCCATACAAAGTTTGAATTTCAGTCGAATTCAAGATTCTATTAAACACCATTGCTTCGTCTATTGTTCCACGTAAATATGTTGATGAAGCTGAACCTATTATATATGTGGGGTTTCCTGAAAAACTCAATGAACTAATTGAACTGTTTCTTAGTGCACCATTTTTATACAAGTTAATTGAACCATTAACATCCCATGTTATTGCAAGATGATTCCAATTTTCAGCATCTGCTTCATTTATGCATTTTAAACTTACTTGATTTGTTAAACCCCCACTCTTTGTGTAGTATGTCCACATAGCGCTTGAACTTCCATCATAAAAAAATTGAAGATTGGTTGAAGAGCTAACATAAGCTCTAAATATTGGATGGTCTTTACCATTATCACCGCAAGTAGTAGCCCCTGAACCAGCAATATTCATTTTAACCCAAGCACTGAAAGTTCCATTAGTTATATTACTTCCAAACACTTTCAAATCAGGCAGAATGATACCATCATTTACTCCATCAAAATCATAAGCACCTAAGAATTTTCCAGTTGAATTGTATGTTGGGCAATTTGTGCATGTTCCATTATTTATTCCCATTGCATCATTAATATCTCCATTAAATCTCCACCAGCTTAATAATCCAAGCCAAGTTTTTAAAAAAGTCACATCTGATTCATCATCATCTATTATTGATGTGCATCCAGGATCATTAGGGTAATCAATTAATCCATCAGCATCATTATCTATAGTATCATTGCATTGTAGAGAACCACCACATCCTTCATCAATTCCATTAACACAATTATCATCTATGCCATTACATATTTCTGTTGCTCCTGGATTTACAGCAGCATTATTGTTATCACAGTCATTTGTTCCAATCAATTCAGTAGTAACATTATAATTTGCAGGCCTATTACATTGTGTAATTGTGGTAGTATTAGAATATTTATCTTTATCTTGATCATTATACCATACTTGATTAGGATGTTCATTAACATCAGCATCATTGCAATCTGTATTATCAGCCAACCATCCCGGTATAAGACATGTCATATTTGTATTTGTTGCATTTCCATAACTATCTCCATCTGCATCTGCATAGTAAGTTGCAGGCGTGCATGGCCCTCCGCTACTAGAAGATGAACTGCTACTAATTTTGTAATTGTGTTCAATTCCAGAAACCTCTTTTCCTGTGCCTGTTTTTGTAACAGCATACATTGAAATCTCCTTTACATTGCTGATTCCTTCAAAAGTCATATTAATGCTAAAGATATTTGATTCAAGTTCATTCAAGCTTACGTTTTTAATAACAATAACAGAGTCAGTGTCATTTTTAAGCATAAATTTTATGCTTGTCATCTCCCCTTTTCCAGGATTTCTTTTAATTTTAATGTCAATCATTTCTCCATCAACTTTTACACTCTCAATACTTAAACTAATTGTAAATTTTCCTATGTCAACTTCTTCAGCCCCGCCAGAAATTATATTTCTTATAACAATCCAGACAATTACTATTGCAACCAACACAAGTAAGATTAATATTAATGATGTTACAATAGTTGATAGTCCTCTTTTAATTCCTCTTTTCATTTTCTTGATTAATCATAATAAGGATTTATGTATTTATATATTTTATTAAGCCCATAACCAAACTTAAGATTTTATAAATTTATACTAACTGTAAAGCGAATGTAAATGAGTGTAAATTCTCTCTTATTATATTTTTATGTTAGAATTTAAGGTTTGATTTATATAAATTTGATTTCTTCAAACAAAATTGAACATAACGAAAGGTTTAAATATGTTTTTCTTTTAGAAAAAAAGGCTAAAAAAATTTCACAGAAAATGAAATACAAAAAAATTAAAAAAAACATAAATAAGTATGCAATTGCTCCTGTTTTAGCTGGGCTTATTGCTTATGGAGCATATTCTTTTGCAGAAATTCCTAGATTAAACACAAAAAGAATATCTCTTGAAGAAATAACAGCCGAGCCACAACTGATTCCTGAAAAAAGATTAGAGAAAAGCGAATCTTATACTCACCCTAAAACAATAAATTATCAAAAAATAATAAGGGAATGTGTTGGAATTGGTTCAGAAATTATAAATGATTATCTTGTAAATACAATAATTGAAAAAGAATCAGGCTGGAATGCCAGAGCAGTTAGCAAATCCAATGCTATTGGTCTTATGGGTTTAAAAGAGATAGCTTGGAATCAAATAGAACCAAAAAAAAATTTCTACCCAAATGTTTTTAATCCCGTAGAAAACATAAAAAAGGGAGTGAATTACCTTGAATATCTTGAAGATTTTTTGGAAGAAAAGCACCCTGAATGGGAATCATTAACCAAAGAAAGAAAATTATCATTGATTCTTGCAGCATACAATGCAGGTCCGACAAAACTAAGGAAAAACAATTGGGAAATTGAGAAAATGCCAAAAGAAACAATAAATTATGTAAAAGACATAACTGAAGCTGTTGAAAACTTAATTGTTTATACAAACTAAATATTTTTTTGTTATTCTATAAACTAAAATGACTTCTGCTTAATTGCACACATAATTAAATAATAACATCTTTAATCTTAGTCTACACTCTGAATAATTAATCAGCAAAGCACAAATAACAAAGGTTTTAAGATAATTATACCCTCTAACTTTTCTGTATCATAATTACTATGGTTTAATAGAAATTGTATTTAACAAAACGTGTAATATACATTATTACAATTCTAAAAAACCATTTCCAACTGTAAAAAAAGATTTAATTAAAAAAATAAAAAATTAAATACTGTCTACTATTTCACCACTAGATGTCAAATCAAGACTGCTTCCTGTTTTAGTGTATGTAATAGTTATGTCTCCTTGAAATTTTCCTGTAGTCAATCCACCAGTACATGGTATCGTATACACTTGCAATTCTTGGTCAGTTAATGTATCTGGGATTGCTGGAGTAATACTACCTTCAGTGCAACCAGTTACATCAATAGCTGTTACAGATACTTGCTCACCTGCTCCATTTCTTATTTCAAGAGATATACCAGTAGTGTCAGCTGTTCCTGCATTACAACCAAGAGGTGCACTTAAAATACACCTGTTTGGAACATATTTGCCTGGCGAAAAAACACCGAATGCAGCCAAAACAGCAATAACAATTACAGCAGCTAAAATAGCCCATCCGTAAGTCATCAAAAACTCCATTGCTGCCTGCCCTCTTTTTTCTTTATACATTATTTCAACCTCCTTTTTATTAATATAATAGTTTAATTTGGAAATATAAGTATTTAAATATTTCTTTTTATAATTAGCTGTAGTTTCACTCGCAGATTTAATGTTAATCCAAAAGAATAAAAATAAACTGTTAAAAATAACAAGCATTAACACATAACAAGCCCTTCAAAGTCAACAGTTAATAGCATAATTCTGAAAATTGAGTTAAAAAGAATTAATTATCTGTTAATATATGAGCAATTAGTTTCATTGCAGTATCAGCAGTTAATAGTCACCCTAGTTTTTTGTTATTAATAATTTACATCAATCTGTGATTAAAGGAGCGCAAGTTCATTATGCAGAATTTTTTTTAAATCAGCTTATTTGATATTTTGCCTTGTGCGCGTCATCAATCTTAAACCATGCAGGCATTCCAGAAACTGCTGAATAAGAAGGGTTGTTTGAGGAGAAATAAATATGGTCTATAAGAGACTTATCAGACACAGAAATTCCTTGTGCTGAAATCTCAGGAATATAAACAAAACTTTCAATCCCATTTTCATCAGAAGAAAAACTGCCTTCAAGCCTTTTCAAAAAACTAGGAGCATCTGCATTTGCAGAATAATAACCATTGCTAACATGCTCAATTAAATTTGTAAAGTCCCCTCCATTTACATAATTGCCTTCATAAGGAGTTGTTTTTATTTTCCTGGATATTTTTGCATATGTATTAACAACATAAACAGGGTCTTCAAATTCAGTTACAGGAATAAAAGCAGAAATAATCTGCTGTTTTTCCCATTTTGCAATGTTTTCTTTGTCCTGCATAATAAAATCAGAAACAAGAGTGAATTTGACATTCCAAGGGTCATCCTGAGAGATATTTATAAAGCTATTTTTTAATTTAACCTCAACATTTATTTTTTTTGCTTTTTGATTTAGTGAGTTGTTCAAGTCATTGTAGGTTGCTCCGATTAAGATATCATCAGAAACACCATTAATTGTTCCGTTGAAAAAAGCTTCATTGAAAAAATTATTAACATTAATGTAATTTCCTGAAGTAGTTATTTTGTTTTCTGCTAAAAAAATAATCCTATACCCTGATATGTACATCTGCCTCTCGAGATTTTTTTCAACAGAATTTAAAAAGCTGTCCATTGTTGATACTCTTGTTTTTACTGCCTCTCTCTGATGAATAACTGAAAATATCTCAAATGACAAAAACATCAAAGATATTAGCAAAATCGCAAGTATAGTGAACAACTGCGCTTTTTTATTTTTTATAATTGTGTATTTTTTCATCTCATCATTAATTCTTGAATTGGTTTAATTAATTTGATTGCTGGAAATTTGTTATTGATAAAAATTGTGTTATTTAGTGCTAACATCTTAATTGTTTCTGTTTTTTTAATTAATTTTTTGGACATTTTTTTCATTTTATCTCCAAACTCTTACCTGAACCTCTGTCTCCCATGTGAATGGAATTCCTGTAATCTCAACTGAGCTTATTGAAACATCATTCTCTGAAAATTTTGTCTCAATTTTATTGTTTGAGTTTAAATCAAGATTTGAAAGCAGATTAAATATTGCACTGTCAATAGCATCGTTGTTATTGTAAGCAATATTGCTTGATGTATAATAGCAGCTTTCTCCTCCAGAATAATTAGAAGGAACATTCATAACAGAAGTTGTTCCATCTTCAAACTCAATAGTCCATGCACATCCATTTGCACTAGAAACAATTGGTGAATAAGATGAAATGTCTTTGATAAGAGAAAAAATAATTTTATTATAAGGAGAGCCTCCAGATGAGTTAGACGGGCTTAATCCAGTAGAAACCCTTATTGAATTCTCACCATAATTTATTTTATTAATTGGTATATTAATAACATATGGGTCTCCTAAATCAACATAATTTTTTCCATATTCAGATAAATTAAAAACACTCTCCCATGTTCCTGAAGAATTATCATAAACTTCAGCTTTGTCAGTCCATTTTGAGCCAGAATAAGAAACAACTTTAACTTCATAAGGAATAGTGTCTGCAGGAACACTAAAATTACCCATAGAAATATAATTCCCAAAATCTTCTGTCTCAGCAGTTATAATCAAGCCATAAGGTATTGTTTTATCATAATCAACAGAAATATATGAGTCAGGATAAAGTTTTGTTGTTACATTTCCTGCTACAACTGTCTGTTCAAGATATGATGCCTCTATTATATCATTAGCAACCTGCCTGTATATATCAATTAATTGATCTATATCTCCGTAATAATAGTTTCCTCCTCCACATGAGGCAATAGACTGAAGAGTGGTTTCATCTGATTCTATTCCAAATCCAACAGCATACACAGTTAGGTTATAGTTATTATAGGCTTCACACGCAGCTTGTATAGCATCTTGTTTTGCATCCCCTGTTCCTTGCTCATCACATTCCCAATTTGCTTCACCATCACTCATAACAACCATTGATCTGAACTTTCCTGAATTGGAATAAGTAATTAATTCATTAATCGCCCTGTTTATTCCGCAACAAATACATGTTCCTCCTCCGGCATTCCATGAATCAACCTTTGACTTGAGTGAATTTATATTATCAGAAAGTGAGTGATATGAAGATTCCTGAACTGAACTTTTATACCCGATTAAACCAACTTGATTAGTAGAAGAATTCAAAACTATATCAATGAAAACTTTATTTGCATCTTTAGCCATTTGCATTTTATCTTGCCAGATTCCTCCACAGCTTCTACATTTAGCACTGTCGCCACATGTTCCTCCAAAACGTGTAATACAACACCAAATATTTGGATTATAACAAGAAGCCCTCATACTTCCTGACAAATCAGTTACAGAAAAAGAATCTGCATCTCTATTAATGATAGACAAATAACTTACATTCTTAAGCCCTAATCTCAAAGGTATTGTTTTTTGGTTCATATCAGAATAATCCAAAATACTTAACAAGTCAGAATTTGTCAAGGCAATGCTTGTTTCAGAACCGCTGCTATTGCCCTCATAAATTGTTTTATTCCCAAGAGTTAAAAATATATTATATATGCTTTTATAATGCAAAAAAATCTCCATGTTGGTTAAATTTCCAGGAATATAAAAACTATCATACAGGTTTATTAAGCCATCAATTCCAGGAAAATTTTTTTGAATATCAGAAGATAGGCTCTCTGATGTATTATAAACTATCTTAACATATCCTCCTGCAATATACAGATTGTTTTGTGATTTAAAGGATATATAATTGTCTCCTGAGGAAAACTTGTCCATATGATTTGTAAGATTAATTTTGTAAGGTGTATTCAAAGAAGGAGTGTAAGTTTGGGCAAAAACATCATTTATATATAAGTCAAAATTCCCTGAAAAAACAGATTCAATATCAATGCTGGTTATATCTCCGCTTATTTTAAGAGTTATATTCCCGTCTCCAATATAACCTCCAAAATAAAAATAATCGACTTTTTTCTCAGAAAACAAAAAAGCCCTTGATGAATAACCCTTTATAGAATCTCCTTGCTGTATACCGCTTATAATCTGCCTTGAAGTCCAAATATTTTCTGAATCACTTGGATTAAGAGTGCCGAAAATTGCTATAGGAATATTATTAAAATACAGCCCGATATTCTCTTTAACATTCAAACCATCTAAGATATTCTGTGCAAGATTTTCTGCATCTGGATCAGAATTTGCATAAAACTCTCCTATCTGCTCTAAAACAGATTGATTAAGATTAGTTATTTTTCCATCTATGATTAATTGCCTAACATAACTATTGTTTACTTCCCCGATTTTAAGAGAAGACAAGACAGAAATCAAATCCTCTTGCAATTTCACATCATGAGAAACTTGAACTGATGTTGGTTTTATAAAAAGAACAACCCCTAAAATGATTATCAAAGCAATAAATGCATCTAAACTCAAAAGATAAGCTTTTTTATTTTTCATCTCCAAACAAAAATATCGAATTTAACTGGTTTATTCTTATAAATAGTAAGCCTTGTTACTTGTATCAGGTTCTCAATTTCTGATGTGTTGCTTTTTCCCATATAGCCTACAGGATTTCCATTTGCTTCTAAATCATCCATAACAAAATAAAAATCATATTTCAACCCAAGCTGGTTTTTTTTTGTTTGATAATCAGAATTGTAAAAATCATCAAGTTTTGTCTGATTTACTCTCCCATAAGATAGGATTCCAAAATCATTTTCACTTAGGATTAATCCAGAAGCCAGATTTCCATCATACAACATCTCATCTAAACTGTTTTTTGTCTGAGATGAATAATTAATTGCATAAACATATAAAATAATAATTCCAATAAGAAAAATGACACTTGCAATGACTAAATCCAAACCCCATGCTTGTGCTTTTTTGTTTTTACACAAATTTTTAATTAAGTAATATTTCTCCATTTTGTTTTTCAATTATATTTACTCCTTTCTGAATATTCCCAGTAATGTTCGCGATTTTGTAAGAAACACTTATCTTTCCCATTTTTACATAAACAAAATTTTCTGTAATGTTTATTTCATAATCCTTTCCTAAAACATTTTCTGGAACACTAAACTCTCTGTAATATCCCTCAGAAGATTCTGCAGCAAGGTTTATTTCATCCTGAACATCTAATGCAATATTTTGAGATATGACCTTCTCTTTTTCAAGATTTTTTTCTGAAACATTTGATTGAATTGCTGCAAAAAAAACCAAAAAGAAAAACAAGACGCTTCCTAATATAATAATAAATTCAACAGCACCCTGAGCTTTGTTATTGTACATCATTCACCTCTTAAATAGATATAAATAACAAATAAGAGGAATATTTAAAATTAAGTGTCAAGAACCATGTACTAAATTATCAACCTTCTACAATTGTCCCTTTAAACTCTTTATTGTTTAAAATCCTGTTAAGCTGCTTCAAATCTTTTCCTAATATGTAAGTTTTAATTCTGTTTCTTAAAATTATATCTGATGCTGACTGATCAAGGATAAAATGCTGTCCTGGTTTGAATTTTTTTTTGTTTGCCATATCATTAAAATCTTTCCAGGAGATTTTTGGAATAAATCTTGCGTTTTTATATTTAAAAGGATTCTTGTCATGCAACCCAGAAACATTTGTTAAATTAATGAATATTGTTTTGAAATGTCTTGCAATTTCTGCTGCTGTTGAATCAGATGTCTGATGAGGTTTATACTCAAGAGCACCGCAAAATATTACGTCTCTTTTTCTAAGGTAATATTCCAATTGTTTCATTTTATGTGGGATTCCTTGTTCTGGGTCATGATTAAAAAAATAATTCATGAATCTTGCATTAATTCTTGTTGCTGAAATTCCTGAAAGGCTTTGCAATTTTTCATTTGCTTCAGATTCTCTTAAAGCTGATATATATTTTCTTGCTATGCTTCCTCCACCACATACAATTATGAATTTGTGTTTTTTTGTGTTTTTTAAAATTGTTTTTTTAAATTCTTTAAGAAAATTTACATCAATCTCATCAGGAATTATCAGACTACCGCCTAAGCTTAAGACTATCACCTTTTTCATATTTTCATAAAGAAAAAGCATTTTATAAATTTGTTTGTTAAGTCAAATCACCAATACATGCCTGCTCAATTAATAAAACATGTCAAAGCATTAAGTTCGTAATTAAACAGAAATTATCTGTTCATAATCTCACAAATTTTGTTAATGGGTAATTTGATATTTAAGTTTTGAAATTTATCTTAATCAAAATATTGTATATTAATTATTTCACAGTAAATAGCTTATTGTCTTTTACTTTAAAAATCTCCAGCCTGACTCCTGAGTCCAGCCATCCATGTGCATAGTTTACTGCAGCAAAGGCATTTACAAAGTAATGATTCTTTTCAAAATATTTTGCATCTGAAAGATAATTTGAAGCCATATTTATTATCTCCTTAGCATAATGTTCTTTTCCTTTAATGATTGATTTTTTTGCTATTTTCAATGCCCTGCTTGTCAATTCATAATATTTCTTTATTTTTTGTCTTGTTATTTTGTTTTGCATCTTTTTGAAAGGGTATTTGTATTTTTAAATTTTGTTTGTTAAATTCAATATCAAAATTAATATCTTATGAGATGGAATATTTATAGTGAAAGACATAAATCTTTCCCTAACAAGTCAACGACAAGATGGGAATTATTAAAGTCGTTGGTTATATTATTAATTTTACATAACTAGAAATTAATTCTTTTTCTTTGTATATTTTTTAACCACAATAATTAAAATAACAACACATACAATGAAAATTGCAACCATTATTACATTTATTGTTGAATTTTCATCATTGAATATTGTAAGTCCAGTGACAGGTGAATTTAACTCAAGTCCTTCTCCAACAGAAGCAGAATAAGTTTCTGAATTTAATTTAATCAGCAAGGTAAGAGTTCCCTTTAAAGAAGAATTTATAGACATAATTCTACTGAATTCTTTTTTTGAGTTTGCTTGAATTTGCTTAGACTCTTTTATAGAAGCAATTTGATTGCTGTTTGAATCAAACAACAAAAATTCTAATTCAATATTTTGTTCTAAACCAGAGAGCTCTTGAATAGAATAAACAACCTCGATACTATCTTTTGAAGATCTTTTTAAGTCAATTATTTTAAATTCTACTTTATTTTCAATATAAGCAAAATTTTTATTATCTTCACCTGAACCACTAGATGAACTAGAAGAACTTCCTCCACCCGAAGAAGAACTCCTATAAACACTGCCTCCTCCGCTTCCACTTGAGGAACTGCTTGAAGAAGAGCTCGAAGATGAACTTGAGCTAGTTGATGAGGAGCTTGAACTGCTTGAAGCCCCCCCATTTATAATAATTTGTTTTTGCCCTTGTATTTGTTCTTGGTTAATCATTCCCTGAATTATATAAACTCCACTAAAAGAATAAGTTGTTATAGTATCTGGAGAAGGAGCTTTTATCATATATGTGTAATTAATTGATACAGCATTGGACAAAACCGCCCATTTTATATGTCCTGCTTGAGAAGAATTGCCTCCACCTGAATCAATGACTGAAAAACCATCAGGAATTATCTCGTCTATTAAATAATAATTACCAGGAATTATTACAACACTAATAGTTACTTTAATATTTCCTCCGCCATTAACTATTGACTGATTAAATGTTCTTGAAATATTTGATGTGTCTGCTAATGCAAAACTAGTAATCATAAAAATGCTTGTTATGATTAAAACAAACAAATTAACCCCAGTTTTTTCCATATTTTATAACTGACTTTTTGGTTTATAATTTTTTATGTAGTCTTATGCTTATATTATTCTTAACTAAACTTAAAATGTCAAAAACCCTACACTATTTCCTCAAACCTAATTTTCTGAGAACTTTTTCGAGAATTTTTTCTTTGTCTTTGTCTGAATCATAATTTACATTGAGGATTTTTGAGGCAATCTCTTTGTATGCTCTTGAGGCTTTGCTTTTTGGGTGAGTGTGAACAACTGCGTTTTTTATGTTTATAGATTCCTGCAAAGAAATATCTTCTGGAACCATACCTAAAATCTCATATTCCAACATCTCTTTAACCTCTTCTGGCTGCATTTCAATTTTATTTCTTTTGACTCTTGTTACAATAATTCCCAAAACTTTTTTTTTCATTTGTTCTGCTATTTTTATTGTCTTCAATGCATCTGTAACTGCAGGAAGCTCGGGATTTGTGACTACTATAATCTCATCTGCGATGTCTACAACAGACATTGCCTCTCTTCCAAGTCCTGCTGCACTATCAACAATAACCCATTCTGAAAGTTTTTTGAAATCTTTTTTGAAATCCTTTATTTTATCAGGATTTATTTTTTTTAGTTCTTTTATTGAGAGAGAAGAAGGCATAATTTTTATCCCAGAGTCATGCTCATATACAGCCTCAAAAGGCTCTGCTTTTTCCATAAGCACATGATTTAAATTTATAGGAACTTCAGGAGAGCCTAAATGAATTCCTACATTCGGTGTTGATAAATTTCCATCAATTATCAGAACATCCTCTCCAAAATAATTCATAGCTGCTCCTAAATTTATTGCAGTACTTGTTTTTCCTACACCCCCTTTTCCCGAAGTTATAACAATTATCTTCATTTTAAGATTGTTAATTAATTACCAAGAAGTTTTGCTCTTCTTATGACAAGAGAAAATGTTTTGTGGTACTTATAAATCTTTCTAACAATTCAGCATATTCTTTCAACTTTTCTAAGTTTATGTTTATCTCATCTCCTCTGTAAAAAACCTTTAATGTTACGTTTTTCCTAAATTCCCCAATTCTCTCTTTTCTTAGATCTCTAATCTTCCTGAACATCTCATATAAATCAATTACCTTCAGGAATTCACTGTCTTTTTTGAAAAGTTTTCTTATTTGTTCTATTTTTCCAATAGGATTAGGAGAAATAATTTGTATTTTCTTTTTCTTTTTTGCGTGTTTAAGTATCTCATTGATACTGGTTTCAATCATCCTGCTCCATCTTGAAAGCAGATTTATTATAACGTCGCAAGTTTTAGTATATTTAAGACTGACATATAATAAATGGTCTGCGCTTATTTTTTCCTGAATTATATCTTCCATACCTCAATATACCTTAAAATATATAATGTAAAATTAAAGGTTAGTAAGATTAAAGGCTTTTTATATTTTTCTTAAAAATTCCCCTTGAGACTTTCTCAGAATACTCTTTGACAATGTCAAAAATTCCTTGATTTTCTCTATTGTTATTGTTTTCGGTTCTAAACTTTCTGACAAAATAACAACTTTGCTGTTTTTTATGAACTCAAACTGGCTTTCCTTATGCTTTTTTACAATATCAAACAACTCAATTATTAAATTGATTTCTTGTTTTGTTATTTTATATCTTGGAGCACATTTCTCTTTAAAGATTTTGAAATTTACTTCAGATTCTTTGTATAAGGGTATTCTCTTAAACAGATATTCGTATTGAAGGATTGAATTTATGCAGTTTACTATAGCTGTTTTTGTTTCAAGAAGCACTTTTAATAAGATTTTTTTCTCTTTTATTAACGGAAAAGTCACATAAACCATATGGTCTGCTGTCTGAATTATTTTTTCTGCTTCACTGAGATACTGCATAAATTTCTCCATATTATACAATAAATAGTAGCATTTGAAATTAATATGTTTTTAGGTAATAAAATGCAATATGTTAAATAAACCTCAAAATTAACATCAAAAATTTGTGCTCTTATCTTCAATGTAGATTAATATAAACTGTTAATGATAAAAACTTCTTTGTATTTTATTAAACATATTCATAAGCTCCTATGTCATATCCAGAACCTTGTGGACGAGAATTGTGTTCATAATCTTCTGTAACCTCAGGAAGAGTCAATCCAGCATCTATTGCAGGACTTGTTGACTGTAAATGGAAATCAGAGCCAGGATTTACAAATAGTGGATTTCCTATTATTGCGTTGCTATCTGTAACTCCACTTAAAGAAGGAGTGTTTTCGTAAAGATTATTACTAACTAACACAGCACCAGAAGTTGCAGATCCTGCATTAATATCATTACCAGAACTAGTATCAAAAATATTATTTTTAATAACAATATTTCTTGGCCCTGTATCTGTCACAAAGATAAAAGAGCCGCCTGCGTTGTAAAATATATTATTGTAAACATAAATATCTTTCACCTGATGCCTTATCCTCAACATACCATTGCCAGATGCTGTGCTTCCATCAGTTGTGTAAAATATATTATTTCTTACTATATAGCTCTCTACATTAGCTGCGGTATTAGCCTGTATTATAACAGCTCCGTCTCTTCCACTTCCAACATTAGTGGCATCCAGCAAATTATCCTCAATAACTCCAGAAAGAATTCTGTTAATATCATCACAGTTTGGTCTATCTTCATCAAATACATGGATTAACCACTTTGAACCTCCACGCATTTCATTATCTTTTATTAGAGTGCCTGTTCCAGCAGATATATAAAATGGGTAAGAAGTAGTATCTGCAGGTATAATATTTACATAATTACCTTGTATTAATGAATTGTGGGCAAAATTATGCATTGCATGATCTGTAACAGCCCCACTAAAATCGTTTCCTATTGCGCTATTTTTCTGTCTTTCATTATTATTAGTATTTGTGCAAAAGTCTTTTTGTGCTCCAAAATATAGTATATTTCCTTTAAATGTCATTCTTGCAACAGTCCAATATGAAGACTGGATGTCTAAACTACCTCCAGTTAGAAAAACCTCTTCACCTGGGTAACTGGTGAATGTTATTCTTTCTGCATCTGTTCCATCATAAGATGGTCCACTATGGTACCCAAGATACCATGATTCACTGTAAGTTCCTCCCTTAAGATACAAAAAGTCTCCTGGCTTCATTGACTCTGTCGCCTGATCTAGATTTGACCATCCCCTTGCAGAAGCATCGTCTGGATAGACATAAATTTTACCAGTACCATCACAATCAAAAGCATAGGTGTTGCTTGTACTGCTATCAACATTAACACTTATTCCACTGCCACCAAGCATGCTTGGCTTAAGCCAAAAAGTAATTCTTTGAGTATTTTTTGCTGTGTGGGGTTCAAGATTTTCACCCCATTCTGCAAAATCAGAATTTTGATTTAAAGTCACACCGCACACATTCAAAGTATTAGAGCCTCTTGAACTTCCAATATTTTCAGCCCAAATTGTTATTGCTGCTCCTTTGGTTGTTAAACCTTCCCAACCAGAAACAGGGCCGTTTTTGGCGCTTGCATAACGGATAACAGGAGCTCCTGGAGGTTGAGGAGGTTGAAATACAAGAGTTGTCGTACTTGCTGTGCTTGAATTCAGTCCATTGTTTCCAACAGCGTCGTAAGCAGAAACTTTGTAAGTGTATGTTGTTGAAGAAGTTAATCCTGTGTTGGAATATGAATTTGTTGGTGATGTTGAGATTTGAGAAAATGAAGTGCATCCTGAACCCTGGCATCTGTAAATCCTGTATCCTGTTACTGCAACATTATCTGTTGATGCAATCCAGTTTAAGTTAATTTGTGATGAAGAAATTGGAGTTGCTTGCAAGTTTGTTGGTTGAGTTGGTGCTTGAGTGTCAGATTGGCAAATTGGATTGCTTAAACAATTAACATCAAAACAATCTGTTTGTCCATTGCAGTTATCATCTGCTCCTCCAGTGCAAACTTCTGTTTTTCCTGGATTAATCAATGCATTATTATCATCGCAGTCAGTTTGTGTTTTTGAGCCAGTGCATGAGCTTAAATCAATTCCTGTTCCATAATTGTCATTGTCATTGTCAATGCATACTGATATTGGCTCTTCTCCCATGTAAGAGTTTCCTGTTTTCCATACTGCAATTGACATTGAGAGATAAACTATCTCAACACTTGAGCTTGAAACAAACCAGTCACTTATTAATTTGCTTAATTCAGTTATTTCTATGAATCCATTTTTAGGAGCAGTGTCTTCTGCTCTGTATTTTCCAGGATTAGGATTAGTGCTCAACAATGGATTGCTTTTGCTGTCAATTGTGCTATTGTCTTGTATTAAAATCGCCTTGAAATAATATTCAGGAGGATTGCAAAATCCACTGCAGTCATTCTGCCATTCTGCTATCCATATTGAAGTTGCTCTTCCGCTTATGAATGATGCAGAAGAGGGAATTGCATTTGCAGGGTCATTAAAAGAACTGTCATCATCTTCCCAAACCTCAAATCTTATTGTTTTTCCATCGCAGTTTGTTCCATCAACAATCAATTGAACTGAATTTCCTTCATTTGCAGTTGTCTGATTAAATAATGCGTTTGTTAAAAAACATTGTAAAGCAAGAGTTCCAACAGAAAAACTAATATTAAAATCATCTGGATTTATATTTCCATAAATATCATTGCATTTTACATAATAAGTGTAATTATTTCCATTAGACAAACCAGAAACAAGTGTTGAATGTGATTTTGTTGGAGCTGGAGCATCGCTTAAAAAAGTATACATTGAATTAAAAGGTGTGTTTGGAGTTGTTGAATACCCGCATGTTGCATCTTCATCTGTTGTTAAAGATATTGTTGTAGTTGTTGTTCCACTTGGTAAATCTCCTGTTGGCTGTGGATTTGTTCTTTGAGGAGGTGTTGTGTCTTGACAACTACCGCAATCCTGAGAACATGTTAAACATGTTTCTGTACCATTGCATGTTCCATCTGGGCAAACAGGAGAAGCTCCTTGTGATAGTGTTGTTGTTTGAACACTCACAGATGAATTTGTATTTCCAGCAGCATCGTAAGATGTAATGTAATAAGTGTAAGTTGTATTAGCTGTTAATCCTGTGTTAGAATAATTTGTTAGTGTTGTATTTGCAATATTATTGCTGTTTCTGTAAATCCTGTAACCAATTACTGCAACATTGTCTGTTGATGCTGTCCATATTAAATTTATTTGTGATGATGATATAGGAGTTGCTTGCAAGTTTGTTGGTTGTGAAGGTGGTTGAGTATCTGAAGATGCTATACAACTTCCACTTGAACAAACATACCCTCCTGAACAACCAGGAGGACAGTTTACACTTGTTCCACAATTATTTGTTCTTCCGCAAACCCAAGTTCCGCAAGTAACACTTACTGAATCAGGAGTGCATGGAGTTCCTCCTGCTTCTTGGTATAATTGTGTTATTTCTGATTGTGAAAGAACTTTATTGTAGATTGAAACTTCATCTATTAGTCCATTTAGATTTCTACCACCAGTACTGTACATTCCTATTCTATAAGAAGGTGTTCCTGAAAAACTTAAAGAATTTGTTGAATCACTGCCAATTAAAATGCTGTTTTTATATAAATTAATATTTCCTGCAGTTGTCCATGTCATAACAAAATGATTCCAAGATTCAAGATCTGATTCATTTGAGCAATCTAATATTACTCTGTTTGTTAGACTGCTTCCTTTTATAAGTTCCTGCCATCTTTGATTTGATGTTCCATCATAAATAAAATCAAGATAATTACTAGAGCCAGCATAAGCTTGAAATATTTGATGTTTTTTTCCTCCTCCATCAACACATCCAGAAACATTTAGCTTAACCCATGCTGAAAAACTTCCATCTGTCATGCCTGTTCCAAAAATCCCTAAATTTGGAAGAGAGACATAATCATCAACACCATCAAAATTCAATGCCTGTCCAGAAATTCCATTTATGTATGTTGGATTTCCATTTTGTGTTCCATGGTTTAAATTTCCAGAGTTATCATTTACATTGCCTTCAAATTTATATTCAGCAATCAAGCCATTTGTAACAACTGCTTCTCCAGTAATTGCTCTTCCAGTTATTTTCTTCCATATATCAGTGAATATATCTGCAGAAACAAAAGAAAGAGATATTATTAATACAATTAGTAAGATAAAAACCAACAGTGCACTGCCTCTTTTTATTCCTCTTTTCATTTTCTTGATTAATAATAATAATAATAATAATAAGGATTTATATATTTATATTTTACACATAGTCTATTTTGTTTACTATTTAAAAGTTAAAATAATATCAAATAGCTAAAATATCTTCAGACATAATTTTCCACATTTCTCACATAGAACTCCTACATGATTCGCAGATTAGTCTTTCATCTACTCTGTAAAGAATTTCAGGATTACCACATTCCTCGCAAATTCCCTCGTGCATAAAATCCCTGCCTTTTGCTTTTTTTACTCTTTTCAATTTTTGCTCCTCTTCTCTTATTTTATCAAATTCCTCTATCTCTGGATAGAATTCAGGATGAAATGTAAGAATGTCTTTAGCTGTAATAATTCCAACGAGTTTTTTTTCATGAATAACTGGGAGCCTTTCAAACTTCAGTTTTTTCATCTTGTTTATTGCTTCAATAATAGTTGCATCTGGCTTTATGGTTGCTATTTTCTTAGGAGAAATATCAATTGCCCTTATCTCTGATAAACCTTCTTTTGATTTCTTTATCAAAGCCCAGATTATATCTTTTTGCTCTATAAATCCCACTAATCTGTCATTATGAACTAAAAGCAGGCTGCTGACTTTCTCTTTTAGCATTTTTTTTGCACATTCAAGCAAGTTTGTGTCTGGTTTGGCTTTAACAGAATCTCGTGTCATTATGTCAGCAACAAGTATTCTACCCATACTATTAACAAAAAACTTTTGCTTATAAATTTTACCGAAAAAATAAATTATTTTCTGTATTATAACAATACTTAAATAACCAATTTTTGAATGAATTAACATGGTATTTAAGATGTATACACTCCAAAAATTTAAAAAGAATATTCCAACTAGTGATGAAAATTATTTAAAGCATTACCCAAGATTGCTAACAGAATTAATAATTGAAGATTATAAAATGATTATGGGTTCTGGTTCTATAGCAGTTTTTGATTTGAATGATGCATCTATAATAGTTGATTATCTTCATCTTCTCCATCCTCTAACAATTATTGGAAGAACTAAAAGAAAGATAGGCAAAGCTAGATGTTATTTAGATAAAAAGATAAAAAAAGAATATCCTAATCTTAAATTAAAAGAATATCTGATTAAAAGATGACAGAATTAGATTATTTTTATTGTTCAGACTCTGAAAAATGTCCTTTTTATGAGAAGTGGAGAACAAAAATCGATAGAAGGATAGGAATAATTATAAAAAACGAAAAAAAATATAATTACATAGCTTTAAGAACAGGAATATATGATCCTATTACAGTAGGTGGAATTCCCATAGAGCATTCTTTCAAAAAAAGATTGCCAGAAAGTGGAATTATTGAATGTGAAAAAATAAAAAATTTAAATTTGTTAGAGGAAATACTAAACAAAAAATGACAGAAAAATTATCTTTACAAGAATTAAATGAACAAATAAGAGAATACAGAAATGAACAAATAAGAGAATACAGAATGGCAATAGCTCATGGAGAATATAGAGAGGGATTTAATATGCTTATCAAAAACTCAAATATTATAAATTACCTTTCAATAGGTGAATTAAAATTCAGTTATGAAAATGGATTCAGGGAGATGATTCCAACAAAAGAAATTGGGAGGCTTAAGTCAATTATTAAAAAAACAATTTTTGGAGAGGATGTGATTTAAGATGACAGCAATAAATTTAGAACTTAAAGTTAACAATAAAAAAATGATTAAAGCAAGCGGGATTATGTTAGGCAAGGGAGAAATTGTTTGGACAGATATAATTAAAGAAGGAATTATTAAACAAGGCCTTACAAAATGTTCTTTTAATGATATCTATAACAAAATATTAAAAGATTATAATAATGAAAAGTTTGAATTAAACTTAAGAATAGATAATTATCTAAAAAGATGACAGAAAAGCCAGTTATTCTTATGCCTGAAGACATACAGAGAATCATGGGCAAAGACGCCCAAAGAAATAATATCTTGGCTGCAAAAATGGTTGCAGAGATAGTTAAAACAACACTCGGCCCAAAAGGAATGGATAAAATGCTTGTTTCTCCAACAAATGATATTATTGTTACAAATGACGGAGTTACGATTCTTGATGAAATGCAGATTGAGCATCCTGCAGCAAAAATGATGGTTGAAATAGCAAAAACCCAAGAGTCTGAGGTTGGAGACGGAACAACAACAGCAGTGATGATTGCTGGAAAACTTTTAGAAAATGCAGAAAAGCTCCTTGACAGAAAAATACACCCGACAATAATTACAAAGGGTTACAGAATTGCAGCTGATAAATCAAAAGAAATTTTGGATGAAATTGCTTTAAGAATTACACCAGACAACGAGGATGTTTTAAAGCAGATTGCAATGACTGCAATGACTGGAAAAGGAGCAGAAGACTCCAAGGAAAAGTTTGCAGATATTATTGTAAGGGCTGTAAAGCAGGTTCAAAACAACGGAAAAATAGATTTAAATGACATAAAAATAGAAAAGGCAAAAGGAAATGGAATCAAGGATACAGAGCTGATTTCTGGAATTGTTTTAGACAAAGAAAAACTTTCTGCCGATATGCCTGAAATAGTCCATGATGCAAAAATTGCCCTTATTAACACTCCCTTTGAATTGAAAAACCCAGAGATAGAGACAAAAATCTCAATCTCAAGCCCTGAACAACTGCAGGCTTTTTTAATGCAAGAAGAAATAACAATAAAAAACATGATTGAGAAAATTAAGATGTCAGGAGCTAATATTATATTCTGCCAAAAAGGAATTGATGATTTTGCCCAATATTTATTATCCAAGGAGAATATTTATGCTTGCAGAAGAGTTGCAAAGAGTGATATGGAAAAAATAGCAAAAGCTACAGGAGGAAAGATAGTCAGTAATTTAAATGAGCTCACAAAACCTGAACTTGGATATGCAGAGGTAATTGAGGAAGTAAAGCAGGGAGAAGACACTCTAACCTATATAAAAGGCTGCAAAAATCCAAAAGCACTTACAATTTTGATTCGGGGCGGAACAGAGCATGTTATTGATGAAATTGAAAGGGCTATAAAAGACGGATTAGGCGATGTTGTTTCATCTCTTAAAACAGGATTGGTTGTTCCTGGAGGAGGTGCAATAGAAATTGAATTAGCAAGAAGACTCAGGGAATTCGGCCAATCTTTAAGCGGAAGAGAGCAACTTGCTGTTGAAGAGTTTGCATCTGCTCTTGAGTTTATTCCATCTACTCTTGCAGAAAACGCAGGAATTGACCCTATAGATGTTCTTACAGAATTAAAGTCAAGACATGATGCTGGTGAAAAGCATACTGGGTTAAATCTTTTTACAAACAGAGTTGAAAATGCTTTAGAAGCAGGAATCATTGAGCCATACAAAATAAAAACCCAGGCAATAAGTTCTGCAACTGATGTTGCTATAATGATTTTAAGAATAGACGATGTAATAGCAAGTTCTGGGGAAAAGAGAGGAATGGGCAAAATGAATCCTGGGTATGGTGGAATGAGTGGTTTGGAATAATAAACTATTTAAAACCAAAAAACAATATAAATTAAGAAACAAAAATGGATATACAAAAAAAGAGATTGTGTATATATCCTTTGTTTATAGACTTCTATAATACTTTTTCAATTTGTAAGTGTGATTATTTTGATACTTTTTCAATTTGTAAGTGTGATTATTTTGAAAAATTTGAGAAACACCACCCACGATGTAAAGATATTAAAGATAAAGAAATAAAAAAATTTCCCTATAATTTAAATTATAAGGGAATGTCATCTGCTCTGGAAAATTTATTAGAGGAAAGGAAAAAGTTTAATGAAATATACAATCTGCATATCCCTCACTTCCTCTTGTCTATTAATTTGCATACCAATGAAATAGATTTATTAAATCAGAATATAACTAATCATAACAATTCTGTAAATAATAATGAGCCAGTTCTAAATGTGTAATAAAAATCAAATCAAGGTTACATAAACAATGCATCCGATTATTATTACTGAAGCAGAAATATTTCTCCAACTTAATTTTTCCTTTAAGAATACACGTGCAAATACATAAAGAAAAACATGGGAAAACATTAAAATTAAAGTAGTCTTAATGACACCTAAATTCAAATAACCATAATAAACAGAAATTCTAAATAAAACCCAAAGAGCTGCTGCCAAAATAATCTGAAATCTTAATTTTTTATTTAATTTGTTAAAATTTGGTCTGAATACAGCCAAACTAAGCAAAAATATAAAATAACATCTTAAAAAATAAAAACTGATTGGGCTGTAATAATTAAGTATGGTTTTTGATAGAACTAATTCAAATGCAAATAAAAAACTTCCAATAATTGCTGCTGTGAAGTATTTGTTAAAGTCAAGATGATGTTTTTTTATGTGTGAGAATATTAATGCTATTGCTGCAATCAAAGCAGGGATTATAATATTAGAGTTTCTTTCGTATAAAACCGGGCTAATGACAAAACTAAATGTAAAAGCTATTATTATTATAAACAAAGGCTCAAGCAGTCTTGCTGGCTCTAAGTTGCTGACTTTTTCCCATTTTAAGGAATAAAAATAAAACCCATTGGCTATTGTTGAGATAATAATAACAGAAAAGAAAATAATTATGCTTTTGAGCTCAAGAGCTTCTGATTCAAACTTCCAGAAAAAATAAAGCAAAGGTAGCATAACCAAAATAACCCCAAAAAATGCTGATGTCTGATAAAGTCTTGGATTTACTTTTTTTATTCGCAGAACTATTTTTTCTATTATTGTGCTGCTTGCCTGTGCCAATGCTCCTATAATCGGAATATAAATCATTTACCAATCCTTTTTTATTAGTTAATTAACAATATGGTATTTATAAAATGTAGGGATGATGTTAGACTAAATTCATAATCAATCTCACAAATTACAATAAGTAATTAAGTTTTACATTAATAGATTTTACTTAACAACCTTTATTCTTAATCTCTTACAAGCATATAATCTCCAAGAAATTGTTTTATAACTTTGATATTATAGCCTATTTTGTAATATGAATTAATTTCTCTTGCGTCAGCTCCATATAACTCAATATTTCTCTTAGAATTGTTGTTTGTTTGTATTTCTATCTCGCAAATATCAAATGGCAAAAATATGTTTTTTAATTGGCGAAATTTTTTGTTTAAAATTTTTCCCTCTATATTTTGTATAAATCTATTACGCATGTTTTTGTTTAGAGTTAAGATAAAAATCTATGCTTTTAGTCTCTTGCTTTTCTATTTTTGAAGATATCCAATTAATTGAATATCTTAAATCATTCAATCTCTTATTCATCTCATTTAAAATTTCTGTTTCCTCTGGCGTTTCTGCCTCTAAATTAAAATTATACATTCTTGTTCCAGGAAAATTGTACAAGTTAATTTTCATAAAAGATTCATAATTTATTAATTTATAAGGATTTATGTCATGAAGAGTTAAGTATCAAACTTGACATTTTCTTTTAATTATCACTTTAGCAATTTTTGAACTGCTAATAAAAATTAGCTGCTCATTACTTCGTAGATTTTTGTTTATAGTTAATAGTAAAATAAGATAATGCTACGATAGTAGCACAAATTATGTTATTTGGTAATTCAAAAAATTTTATTTGTTAAAAAAATGCGTGGACCGGGAGTCGAACCCGGCTCATATCGTTTTTGCTTTCCTCTCCATGTTTTTAAGGAGGGGTTAGTGTAAGGGGGACCATGAGGTGCCCCCTCATTGGCAACGACATATTCTACCGATAAACCATCCACGCATAAATTTAATTAGAAGCAGTTATTTAAAAATTTAAGTGAAGTAATAAGCTAACTCGTAAACTCGCAGATTTTTTAAAAAGTTATATTTAATAATTAGCCTCACTCCAAAGTCATTCGATAATAAATTAACATGCAAATAAAATGTAATAATTAAACCCTGTTGTTTTTTGTATTAACAATTATATTAATTTCCTACAATAGGAGCACAAATTTTTTAGTCAAATAACTTAAAAAATTTTATATACTTATGTTTTATGTTAATTAAAAATGAGGCTAATAGACAGATTAAAACCATACATATCTAATTTAATTTTGATATGGCTAGCAGTTTATATTTACAGGCATGTCAGTTATTATTCTGGTTTCTTAAGCCAACAAACCCAGGAAATTATTTTTTATTTTGCTATAAGTTACAGTGTTTTTGGTTTTTTGTTTTACCTATTTATGCCAAGCAAGAGGATTCCTCAAAGCAAGGGATTAATTTTGTTCATGTCTTTAAACAAAGTTTTAGGAAGTTTTCCAAAATCAAAGTTTGAAAAACACGAGAAAGTTGCGCTCCTTTTTATAATTGTAAAATTTTTCTTTTTTCCTATAATGCTTAATTTCTTTTTGAATAATTATTTTGCTGTTAAGAATAGTGTTAATGGCTTGCCTAATTTTGCTTCTCTTTTCTCTATAGATGTCTTTAATTCTCTATTATATCCTTTTTTGCTTACCTTGATTTTCATGATTGACACACTCTGGTTTTGTTTTGGTTATGCATTTGAAGCAGGAATTCTAGAAAATAATGTGAGATCTGTTGAGCCTACTTTTATTGGATGGGTTGTTACTTTGATTTGCTATCCTCCTTTTAATAGTTTTTATGGGAAACATATTGAGTGGTATGCAAATGATTACATAGATTTTTCAACCGCAACTATAACCTTTATTGCACGAATTTTTATAATATTGCTACTTATTATTTATGTCTCTGCTACTCTTGCTCTTGGAACAAAATGCTCAAATCTAACAAACAGAGGAATTGTCTCAAGAGGGCCTTACAGATTCATAAGACACCCTGCATATACAGGAAAAGTTTTTTCGTGGTGGATTACTCTAATTCCTGTTATGAATATTTTTGCTTTTTTAAGCATGTTTAGTTGGAGTTGTATATATTATCTAAGAGCAATAACAGAAGAAAGACATCTAATCCAAGATCCTGAATATGTTGAGTACTGCAAAAAAGTCAAATACAGATTTATACCAGGTATAGTTTAGAACATGGTCCATGGAGGAATCGGACCTCCGCCTGTTCGGCTTTTAGAATTTTTGACATTCAATATCCCAATTCATGTAAACGAACTGTTCTACCATTAGACTAATGGACCAGTAAGATTGATTTGTACTTTATTAATTAAAAAGGTTTCTGTTTCAAGAGAATTACTTCAATTAAAAAGTAACATCTGTTAATGTAAAAAAATTATGAGTTTTTTATGCTATATTGATTAATGTCTATTATTAAATGTAATGTCAATCTGCGAGTGAAACGAGCAGATAATATTTCTGTTTTAAACGATTAACTAATTAGCATTATTTATTCTCTGTTAACTTATCGGTTGGTGGCAGGGCTTAAAAGTAGGATTTAAATAAGAGTTTTCTCTAAAATATTTATGGATAAGGAAACAGCAAAACAAGAGGTGGTTAAATTAATTCAGACTTTTAAGGACAATATTAATCAGTATAAACTTTCTACTTACAAAGAAGCACAGGTTAGGAAAGAATTTATTGATAAATTCTTTAAATTATTAGATTGGGATATTGATAATACAGCAGGAAATTCAGAGCAGTTTAAAGAGGTAATTAACGAAGACGCCATAAAAATAGAGGGAAATACAAAAGCACCAGATTACGCTTTTAAAATTGGTGGACAAAGAATATTTTTTGTAGAAGCTAAAAAACCATCTGTCCAATTAAAAGATAATCAAAAATCAGCTTATCAATTAAGGCGTTATGCTTGGAATGTAGGTATTCCTATCTCTATATTAACTGATTTTGAGGAGTTTGTAGTTTATGATTGCAGGGTTAAGCCAAGTGAAAAAGATAATCCAAATGTAGCCAGAATTATGGTTATCAATTATAAAGATTATATTGAAAACTTTGATAAAATCTGGGATACTTTCTCTAAAGAAGCTGTGCTTAAAGGCAGTTTTGAGAGATTTATTACTTCTGAAAAAGGTATGAAAGGAACATCAGAAGTAGACAACGAATTTCTTAAAGAGATTGAGAAATGGAGAGATAGTTTAGCAAAAAATTTGGCTTTAAGAAATCCCAATCTAAATATCTCTGAATTAAATTACTCTGTTCAGAAGATTATAGACAGAATTTTATTTTTAATAATTTGTGAATACAAGAACATAGAGAAATATGAAACACTAAACGAAATAGCAAAAAAAGATAATATTTACAAAAATCTAATGCCTTATTTTAAAGAAGCTGATGATAGGTATAATAGTGGTATTTTTGATTTTTCCAAAGATAAATTAACTCCTATATTGTCAATTGACGATAAAATTTTGAAAGAAATAATAGTTAATCTTTATTATCCAAAATCTCCCTATGATTTTTCAGTTCTGCCTATTGAGATTTTAGGGAAAGTATACGAAAGATTTTTAGGAAAAACAATTAGATTAACTTCTTCTCATCAAGCAAAAGTAGAAGAAAAACCAGAGGTTAGAAAAGCTGGTGGAATCTATTATACTCCTGAATTTGTTGTGGATTATATTGTTAAGAATACAATAGGAAAATTAATAGAAGGAAAAACACCCAAACAAATAGAAAATATCAAAGTGTTAGATTCTGCCTGTGGTTCTGGGACTTTTTTAGTTAGGGCTTACACTTATATCTTAAATCATATTTTAGAATACTATAAACAAAATCCTGCTAAATACAAAAAAGAAATTTATCAGGATAAAAAAGGAAATTGGCGTTTAACAACAGATATAAGAAAAAATATTTTGCTAAATAATATCTATGGTGTTGATATTGACGCACAGGCAGTTGAAGTTACAAAATTAAGTCTTTTACTAAAGGTTTTAGAAAATGAAACCAAAGAAAGTGTCAATCAACAATTAAAACTATTCAAAGAGAGAGCATTACCTAATCTTGATAAAAATATCAAATGTGGAAATTCATTAGTTAATTCCTCTTATTTTGCTCAAAAAACATTAACTAACCTATCAGAAGAAATAAATAAAATTAATCCTTTTGATTGGGATGTAACATTTCCATTTAAATTTGATGTAGTTATCGGAAATCCCCCTTATGTAAAAGAATATACTAACCGAGAATCCTTTGAGATTGCTAAAAATACTGATATGAAGAAATATTATCAAGGAAAAATGGATTTATGGTATTTATTCACTTGTAAAGCATTAGATTTATTGAAAGACGGGGGATTGCATAGCTATATTGCTCAAAATAATTGGATTACAAGTGCAGGTGCTTCTATTTTAAGAAATAAAATTTTAGAGGATTCTAAAATACTTTCTTTTTTTGATTTTAATGAGTTTAAAGTCTTTAAGGGGGTTGGTATTCAAACTATGGTTTTTGTTTTAGAGAAAAATAAAACAAATAGGGTTTATTCTGTTGACTATTTTAAGGTAATTGACAAAAATATATCTAAAGAAGAATTAGCAAATTATCTTATAACCAAAAAAGACGGTGGTAAAATAGAGAAATTTAAAGCAAAAATTAACCCTGCTGAACTGAAAGATAAAACCATAACTTTTGTTAATAATGAAATAGGGGAGATTTTTGAAAAAATGAAAGATGCAGATATATTTTATCTTACTGAAAAAGAGCTTACTAATGGTTTACAGGTTCAACAAGAATATGTAAACAAAAGTCATTTAAAAGTTTTAGGAGATGGTTTTAAAGTGGGAGATGGGGTTTTTGTTTTATCAGATAAAGAAATGAAAAATTTAAGATTATTAGAAAAAGAAAAAAGTGAATTAATCAAACCCCTGTATACTCCTGCTGAAATAGATAAATACAGTCTTGACAATAAAAATAAGTATTGGGTTGTTTATACAAGTTCAAAATTCAAAAATCCTGTTGAAATAAAACCCTACCCAAACATAAAAAATCATTTAGATAAATTTAAGAAAATAATAACCACAGACTTTAAACCCTATGGAATACACAGAACAAGAGTGGAAGATTTTTTTAAGGGGGAAAAAATCGTTTCTGTAAGAAAAACTAAATATCCAAGTTTTTCTTTCGTTGATTTTGATAGTTATGTTAATCAAGTTTTCTATGTCATAAAAACAAATAGAATTAATATGAAATTCTTAACAGGATTATTAAACTCTAAATTGATTTATTTCTGGCTTTATCATAAGGGAAAAAGGCAGGGAGAACAGCTACAAATAGATAAAGCACCATTAGTAATAATCCCAATAATAAAAAAAGAAGATGATAAAGTAATAAAAAATGTGGACTTGTTGATTGAATTAAACAAAAAGTTAAAAGAGATTAATCTTGATAGAGAAAAAGAGATTATTAAAAAGCAAATTGAAGCATTAGAAAAACAAATAGATGATATTGTCTATAAACTATATGGAATAACCTCTGAAGAACAGAAAATAATTGAGGAAAGTTTGAATGGTAATTAATAAGGATATTAAAGAAATGAGGCACGAAGTTATTGAGTTATCTATTTTGCTTGAAAATTATTTAGATGAAGAAATTACCACCTTTTTTGGATTAGATTCTTGGGATGCTTCTTATCATATCCAAATAGATAGGGAAAGAAACATTTTTGTTGAAAATTTTCTTCGTTATATGCCTATTAATAAAAAATTCAATATAATTAAAAAACTAATAAAAGAAATGGGAGAAGATTTATATGAGGGGTTTGGAAAAGATGAAGAAAGATTTAGAGAGATAAGAAACAAATTTGCACATACTATTTATCCAGAAGTTGAAGAAGAGTTTATGCCTAAAATGAAAGTTGATTTAGTAAAATTACAGCAAAAAGATTGGGAAAAAATGTATGATGAAGCCAAGATTTTATATCTTAAACTACTTAGAGAACTTGATAGCAAATTTTATACTCAGGAACCAAGAAGAAGAAAGCATAAAACGTTTCATCAAAATTATTTATTGGAAGTAATCAATAAATACGAAAAGATAATTAATGATTTACAAGATAAAAAGGGTATTGGAAGAAGGACAAAAGTAAAAAATAAACAAGAGTAAAATTAGTGTAATAAATAAATGAAACTTTATTTCTTTTTCCTTCTTGGAGTATCCCAATAAGGACTTTTACATTTAGGGCAGACTTTCGGCTTTTTATTGATGTCATCAGGCACCCATTCGTGACTACATCTTTCACATCTAAACCCTTTCTTTTTTATTTCCACGATTGCCATATAAAACATATACTTTTATAGTATATAAACCTATGGTATATTATCTTATTACAATATAGTGACAAATCTATTACCCAAAGGTTTATATAGTTGTATACCTTTATAATAATATACTATGTAGGTATACAATAAGATGACAAACAAAATAATATGCCCAAAGTGTAAGAGCAAAGAAGTAATCAAATGGGGAAAGAGAAAAACAGAGAATAAAGGCAAAGTCCAAAGATACTGCTGTAAATCCTGCTCTGAAACTTTTGTTAATGATGTATTCAGCAAAATGAGGAATACACCAGAAAAGATAACTTGTGCTTTAGATTTGTTTTATAGAGGATTAAGCACAAGAGAAGTGCAAAATCACTTTAAGGCATTTTTCCCTCACAATAGTTCTAATGTTTCTATTTACAAATGGGTTAAGAAATTTAGCTTAAAGATAGCTGATTACACAGACAAATTAAAAATTCAAACAGGCAGTTACATAGAAGTTGATGAGATGGAATATCATAGAAGAAAATCGCATAAGAAGAAATTAGGTGTAGATAAAAATTGGTTTATTGATGGAATTGATGTTAAAACAAGATTTATGATTAATTCTGCTTATGTTAAACATAGAAGCAAAAAGAATATTAAAAAAGTTTTATTAAATATTAAAGACAAAACAGGCGAACAGATTAAAATTTGCACAACAGATGGATTAACTGCCTATGAAAATATTGTTAAGCAGAATTGGGGATATGACAATAAATTAGGAAAATACAAAGTATTTCATAAAATAGTAACTCAAAGAAAAGGTGAGGGCTTTAATATCTGGGTTGAAAGATTACATAACACAATAAGGCAGAGAACACAAAATTTTAGGGGATTTCACGGCTCTGTTGAGAGTGCTTATTCTTTAATGAAAGGTATAGAAATTTTTTACAATTTTGTAAAGCCACACGAAGCCCTAAAAGGCAAAACTCCTTCAGAGTTAGCTATTCCTTCTTTGCAGTTTGAAACTCCTAACAGGTGGCTTGAACTTATACAGATTGCTAATAAAAATTAATTATCTTCTGATTTAATTTCTTTAAATCCTTTAAATTTTCCATAGACTAATAAAACTCCTGCAGTAATGAACTCTAACCCAAATACAATTTCATATCCATTCACTGGTTGTGTAAAGAAAAAGTTTTTGATTTCTATAGAAATTCCAAGTAAAAAGAGTATACTCCCTCCGAAATAATCAAATAATTTCTTAGAAATATCCTCTGGCATTTTATTATGATAGAAAATTGTTAAACAAAGAAAACATCAATCCAACACCTAAGGAGATTATTCCTGCCCAAAATTGGTTGATGGTAAAAAAATAAATTCCAAAACCCCCAAATACTAACCATATAACAATTAGTCTAAACCAAACATTAAATCTTTTAGGTAATCCAAAATAACCTCTTCCCATTTTTTCTTCCTCCTTTCTATAAGTATGATTATCATACTTTTTAATACTTTCTTTTTCTTGATTTTTGGTTTTTTCCATTTTCACCCCCTTTCACCAACCGATAAGTTAACAGAGAAATTAGACAGCAACATTTAAAAGCATTATATCTTTTTTTTTATTATGTCTGACAAAAACCCTAATGATTCAAATAATGAAATCCCTGAAATGCAGATTGACAGGAAATATTCTGAAAAAAATCCTGCAATTCCAGAGAATCCTGATAAAATTAAGAAAGAAATGGAGAAAACCAAAAAGGAACTTGAAAAAATAAAAGGCTTTGTTGTTAAAAAATATCCTTATATTCTATCAATTGGGATTCTTCCTCCGCAATCAATAAAGCTTTTTATCGAGGAAGAGGAAGTTCCTAAAGAAACAGAAAAGCATATTCACTTGCAATTAATTATTCCTGAGGAAAAATACAAAGAAGTTCCAAAAATTAAGCAAGAAGTTGTTAAACAAATTGACTCTCTGAACTCAAAGCAGAAAATATGGCTTCATGTAAATACTCCTGTAGATATATGGGAAATTTGTTTGGATAGCAAATTTGAATTATATGCTGCAATTTCAATGTCTTTTCCTCTTTATGATAAAGGAATTCTTGGAATATTAAGACTTTCAGAAATTCATAAGTCCTTGATTTTACAAAAATTCGAGAGATATGTTGTAAGTTATGTTATAGGAGGAAGTTTTTTAAGAGGCACAGCAACAAAAACAAGCGATATTGATGTTTTTGTTATTATTAATGATACAGATGTCAAGAGAATGCCGAGGCTTGAATTAAAAGAGAGATTAAGGAGCATAATTGCAGGAGTCCATATGCAAGAAGCTATTGCTCTTGCAGGAGTTAAAAACACCTTGCATATTCAGACATGGTTATTGACTGATTTCTGGAATGATGTAAAAGACGCTAATCCTGTTATTTTCACTTTTATAAGAGATGGTATTCCAATATACGACAGAGGAACATTCATGCCATGGAAAGCTTTGCTTAAAATGGGAAAATTAAAACCCTCTCCTGAAAGCATTGATATGTTTATGAAGACAGCAGAAAGAACAAAAGAAATGATTGAAAGAAGATTAATTGATGCTATGATTGATGTTTATTATGGGGTTTTAACACCATCGCAGGCATTGATAATGCTGTATGGTTATCCTCCTCCAACCCATAAAGAAACTCCTGAACTAATGAATAAAATATTTGTGGACAAGGAAAAAATGCTAAAAAAAATAGACATAGCAGTTCTTGAAAAAGTAGTCAAGTTGTTCAAGGATTATGAGCATGAAAAACTAAAAAAAATATCTGGAAGTGAAATTGACAAATTAGTTGATGATTCTGAAGAATACCTTAAAAGACTCAGGGAATTAAGAGAAAAGATTGACAAAAGAGCCCAGGAAAAAACAATTGAGGAAATCTACAAGGATGTTTTTAATCTTTTAGAAAGCATACTTGGCAGAAATTCACAGGAAAAAATAATTCATGAATTTGAGAACAAATTTGTAAGGACAGGAAAATTTTCTCCACAATCAATAAGAATCTTAAAAGATATTGTCAATGCAAAAACAGAGTTCAAAAAAGGAAAATCCAATTTGCATAAAATTGACGAGGCAAGAAAAAATGCATCTATCTTGATTAACAGTCTAATAGAATACTCTCAAAGATGTGATTTAATGGCTCTTGAAAAAACCCGGCTTAAATTAAAATACAAAGAAGCGGGAAAAGAGCATACAGCAGAATTGTTAATCTGCGATAATGAGGCATTTTTATTCCTGAAAAGTGAGATTAAGAGATTGACAGATAGAATTTCAATCTCAAACATAGAGGAAGTTTCAAAAGCAGTTGAAAAAAAGAAATCCAAGCAAAGTGTTGAGCTCAATCCCAAAGTTTTTGAGTTGCTGAAAAAAGAGCTTAGAGAATATGAAATAATTTTTTGATGGATTATCTATTCATTATTTCACAGGTCGATTAGTAATTAATGCAAAAAATATATAATTTAAGATAGTTGATTATATGATATTATTCGATTTTCTATTAACTATTTAATATTGATAAGAACAAGCAAAGCGAGTTCCAATTTTCTTATTAATCTCAATCTTATGAAGTAAAAAACTTAAAACTTACACAAGCTTTAAAAACTAATTTTATTGATACTAATCATGGTCAAGGGAAAGGTTATTCAGTTCAGGCGCGGAAAAAAAACAGTTCATGAAAGACATTTTTTAATAGAGATAGATGGTTTGAAAAACAGAAAAGATGCTGAAAAGTTCATTGGAAAGAGTGTTGAATGGAAATCACCAGCAGGAAAGATAATTAATGGAAAGATATCTGGAGCACATGGAAATAAAGGGGTTGTAAGAGCAATATTTGAAAAAGGGCTTCCAGGGCAGGCAATCACAACAGAAATTGAGGTAAGATAAAATGACAGAAGAGAAATTTTCAGTTGCCAAACGAGGGAGATTTTTGTTTTTTTTATATGGAAATGAAGTCCACAAAAAAATTACCTTAGATGATTTGCCTTCAAATGCAGAATATTATTTAATGAATGGCAAGGGATTAAAAAAGGAGTATATTTTTGGGAATAGAAGAGATATGATAACTAATCTTTTTAATTCTGACAAAGAATTTTATGAATTAAATGTCTGTTTAACAAGGAAAAAATAAAATGGTAGGATTAAGAAAAGCATCATCATACTCAAAAATAAGAGTAGTCCCTTATACCAGAATAAGCAAGCAAAAGAAAAAGGCATTCATAAAAACAGTTCCTCCTCAAAACATTGTCAAGTTTACTATGGGAGACGAGCCTGGATTCAATAAAGGAAAATTTCCCCATCTCCTTACAATGGTTTCAGTTGAAAAATCCCAAGTAAGGCATAATGCTCTTGAAGCATGCAGGCAGTATCTGAATAAAAGACTTGATGAGGAATTTCCAGGGCAGTATTTGTTCAAGGTTATTCCATTTCCGCACCATATTCAAAGAGAAAACAAAATGCTAACAGGAGCTGGTGCAGATAGAATGCAGACAGGAATGTCCTTATCATTTGGAGTTCCAATAGGAAAAGCAGCAATTGTCAAGCCAAAAGACAGGATTTTTTTCATTGCTGTTGCAAGCCCAAAAGCAGTTAAGGTTATGAGGGAGGCTCTTGACAAAATAAGATCAAAACTTCCGTGCAAAACCAAGATTATTTATGAGATTAGGAAGTAAATATGATTAGTTTAAATTATTTTAAAGTTATTAGTGAAAATACTGAATATGTGTGGCAGAGCATAGTAAAGTTAATTTTTATCAACATTCTTTAATTTTAAACTTCAGAATTCCACTCGTTTTTAACGAGTGGTTAGGTATATAATAATGCTCGTGGAATTCTGACAGTGCTCAAGAACCAAAGAAGATTAAGAATGACATGCCATCAGTCTATGACTGATGGTTTTTGACATCTTATAAATATACTAACATAACTACTAAGTGGTAACAAAATAGAAAGATTTATAAAGTATGGATTCTGTGAAAATGCATGACAAATAGAAAAACAAAAGAAGAATTGGAAAAAATAGAACAGCAAAGAGAAATATCATTAAAAAATCTAAAAAGTAAAACGCTTAATGATTTAGCTGTAGCTTATTATGCGAACAAAGATAATCTATATGGTGAGGCAGGGAATTCTGCTGTAGAAGCCCACAAATATTTTCCTGCATTACAGAGCAAAGATGGCTCTGAATTACTGACTTCTTACCTTACACAATCAAGACAAGATGGAAAGAGGTATACAGGAAATGTTTCTGAATACAATTTAATTAGCAACAGTGCGAAGATAATACAACAATCTTTGTTTAGCATTAAATTCAATGATATATTAGAATTGTTAGGAATTAAAAAACCTATCAAGAAAGATTATGATAATAAGTATTTGTTTGAGCTTGCAGAATCCAAAGATGAAGAAATTCAAAAAATGTTGTCAGGAGTAGTTAATGGCTATGTACAATACATAACTGATAAAGGAGTTTCAGAGGCTTTGGGCGAAAGAACAAAAGACGTAAAAAAAAGCTTAGAAAGTATTCTAACAGAGCCTGAAAAGGAGAAAGAGTAAAATGACACTAAATAAAATAAAGAATATAGATTTGGGATATTTGACAAAAGAAGTTGAAACAAATGGAATTAGTCCAGAACTTTTTTGTTTTGTATTAAAAAAGGAGAAGATTGGAGCAATGAATATAATTTATGAACTAAGGAGAGGAGAAATTCAACCAAAATATGTCAACAAACTTATTGGTATTTATGAAAACGCAGGACAATTTAAAGATGCTGGAGATTTGTCAAATGAAATTAATTTGACTGATAATGCTATAATAAATTATGAAAAAGCAGGATGGTTAATTCTTTCAGAAAATCTTAAAAGATTAAAATGAATTATAAAATATCAACAAATTATAACACAAAAACTGGGTCCTATAATCTAAACACTTACAAACCAATTGTTCCTGCAAAAGCATATTTGGAACATGTTAAGTATGATATTGTCCATAAAGTTCACGGAGAATATATTCTAAAATAATCAATTGGGTTAAGAACATTGATTTATAGACTTATTTTTATAAATTTTATTTTTGTGTTAATTTCAATATTAACATAATATTTGTAACAATAATTAGCTACTCGTAAGATTGATATTAATAGTTAATGATAATATAATGCAAAGAAATGAGTACAATTCTTTTGTAAGATGTTATGTTTGCTTAACATTTATTTCTCAATATACAAAGAGGTTAGAAGACATACAATAATTATTCTAACAAAGATTTTATTGTTACAAATAATAACGGATTTGAAATGATTAAATTAGATGAATAATTTTTTACACTTAATATCAATTTGCTATGTTATCTAAATCCCTATTTGTCACTAATTATATTCAACTTCACTTCCCTTCAATCAAATCCTTAACCAATTCTGCCATTACCTTCAAGAATTCTTCTGCTCTTGCTTGCCAGTCGTCAATCTCCACACCCTTTAAGTCTTTTACATCTCCATGAACTATTTTTTTGTGCAACAATAATAAATCGCGATACCAAATGACATATTTCATTTTTAATTTTCCTGTATTAACAAAACTATCTTTTAAATCACTAGGTATATGTTCAGGAGATGGAGGAGAAATACCAGCTGCAATCAGAGCTGCGTGTGAAGAATCAACCATTGACCAGTATAATCCTTCTATGGAATTTAACTGAGATGCTTTGCTTCTTACAATATGCGTGGGAGCTCTTTTAAGACAGCTGTATATTGCTTCAGGTGTTGATTTTATTTTTCCTTTAATCAACAAAAATTTTAAGGGCTCAAAAAAACCAGCCAAGTCAATCATTGCCTCTCCATATCTTAAAATATTCACAACAACAGGGTCTCCCCGCATTAAATCCTCCCACCATGTGCTAAGTTTTATTGTGTTAATATGAATGCTTTTGCCATAAGGGCTGCTTCTAAGAATTTTATCAAGCTCTGTTCTATACCATGCAATAAGCTCTTGATCCCAGTTTATAGAGACATCATCAATAACAATAATTATATCAATGTCAGAGCCTTTGGTTGATGTTTGTTTTGTTACAGAGCCAAAAAGAATCACAGATTTAATCATTTTGTTGAATTTCTGATAGACTTTTGTAGCAAAATCCATTGCAATATCATGCTCTGTTTTAAGATTAAGGGTTGGAATATTTCTTGGATTTATTTTTTCTCTTTTTTTATTTTTTCTCTCTGAAGATTTTTTATCAGCCTTCTTTTTTGCCATTTTATAATATATATTGTAATATATAGTTTTTAAATTTGTTTGTTTTTCTAAATTTTGTAATACATCAAATTAACTTTGATATTGGAAGCTCATTAAAAATGGATTTATTATGAACATACTATGATTAATTAAATCATCTTTTCTGTATTAATTAATTTTTTGAATTTTATCTCTATCATTCTTTGGTTTTATTCCATCTCTCTTCCGCTCATCCTGCTTCCCTGGGCTCCTGGCCGTTGGCCTCCTAATTCCAAAGGTAATTGTGAAAATCCTGCTCCAAATGTCTCATAATTTATCTGTGGAAATGTAGTTCCTAAACCTGAATAATAATCCTGCTGAAATCCCAATGCCTGATTCCAATAAGGAGCCATTTGCATTGAATATATAGGAGAGCCGAATGCTTGAAGTGATTCTTTAACAGGGGGTGTCTTAAAATGCTGCCACCAACTTGATGCTTCAATAACTTTTTTTCCCTCAAATCCTTCTTTGCCTAATTTTTCCATAATTTCTTTCATAGGAACATTTCCCATACCCATTGGCAATTCAGTATGCTCAAAACCAAAATTATCAGATAAATGAACATGCTTAACTAAAGGAGCAATTTTTTCTGTTTCTTTTATTATGTCCTTTGAATCATATCCGTATTTTCTAAGCATATTTATATGCCCGACATCCCATGTTGCTCCAATAAGCTTTTTTGCCTGCTCTTCTGCTTCTGATCTTGAAAGTTTTCCTTCAGAAACAGCTTTTTCAACAAATTTTTTTCTTGATTCTTCTACAATTCCTTTTAATTCTTCACCTGTTGAAAAAGCACCACCTGCAGGAGGATTTTCTATTGAGATTATTGGTGCTTTGTTCTTGAATTTATCATAAGCATTTAAAGCAACATTTGCAAATGTTTCTGTTGACTTGTCTTTTGTGAACTCGCTTAAAGAGTAGATTATTTCTGGAGTTAAAATTGGATTTTTAAGGGTGTGGATTAAATCCTGAATTACATTTGATTTTGCCATTGTATCATAGGGATGGATATTTTCTGATTGTTTTCTATATTCTTCAGATATTTCTGTTAATTTCTTTTTTTGTTCTTCTGTTCCAAATTTATAAGCTTTATTAAATAAAGAATTTACATGTTGCTGGACAGTTGTTAAATATGTTTCAGCATTTTCCATGCGCCCAAATGCTCCTCTTTGAGGTTCTTTTAAATTTTTAAAGTCAATTTTATTTTCTTTTAAATCTTTTATCAAATGGTTAATCAACGGGGCATTTTCTGACAAGATCTTATCTGCACTTTCTTTGTAGAAATTAATTTGTAATAATGAACTATCCCAATCAGTTAGGTTTGCTATTTTTATTTGATTTTCAGAAGATTCTACTTTTCCTTTTTCCATATCCTCTCTCCCAGGATAATGCATTGGTTCTTTAGAAATAGCACTCATTTGTCCAGTATCTTTGTTAATTATAAGTACTCTATTTTTTTCAACTATATCACTTGGCAATCCAGCAGAAGAATGAAAGACAACAGGAATATTTCCTTCTGGATTTATTTCATGAGCTCTTTCAACAAATTGTTTCATTTGCCTTTCTATAGCATTCCTTGATGATTCGGAAAATCCTTGCTGTGTAAATCCAGATGGCTCTACTACAGGAGCATGAACACTAATGTCAACTCCAGTTAATTTACTTAATCTGTTAATTTCTTTTAAATGTTGCTTTGGAACTGATTCAAAAATTTCTGGGGAAGCTGTAGATACTTCAATTTGCTTAACACCTGTTGAAAGTTTTGATGATACTTCTTGCAGTATATTTGCCACTCTTGGATCTGTTGTTAATGATAAATCCCTTGCAGGTATATGATATCCTGTGAAAAATTCTTTATCTCCATAACTAGATCTAAATGTAGAATATCCTCCTTGATATAAAGGTTCAATTATATAATCACTTCCCTTTGCCATGATATTTATAGTTAAGGTTAATTTATTAATTTAATGGTTTGATTAAAATAAAGGGGAATTTTTAATAGAGAGAAATAAGTTATTAATATGATATAAATTAAAGGTGATTAGGTCAATTCCGCACTAAACTGCCTCCTTACAATACAAATATCAATCAGCAATTAAATATACCTTTGTATTAAACTGATTTTGTTTTGTAATAGCCAACATTAAATCGAGATAACATTAGTAATTTTTGATAATTATTGTAAAATTGAGGTTAGTAAAAATCATTACCTTTTAACCTAACAGAATCTTCTCTGACATCAATCATCTTCAAAACAAAATTTCTTCATTAAAACTTAACTTTTCTGTATTTTCTTTCTTGTTTTTCAAAAGGAAGCCTTCTTTCTTCTTCCCTAATATCTGCTTGAATCATCTCTGGCTCCATGCTTGTTCTTTCTTGATTTCTCATTCCTGCTAAAGGATCAAGAAATTCAACTTTCCTAAAACCTCTTTGACTTTCTTGCCTTTCAATAGGGTTTAATGTAGGAGCTTGCATGTTTGTGCTTATTTGATAATCTCTTTCTTGTTCATTGCCTATTTGGTTTGTTGCAGAACCTGACGCTGAATAACGCGGCTGATTTAAAGCATAATTACTTATATTTCTGTTATCTTCAGAATTTGCAGTAGATGCTATATCAAAAAGCCCTTGCTCTAAATCAACTGGCTCTTGTTCTCTGAGATTCGTAATTCTCTCAAGAACATGTGCTCTAACATCTGTAGGAGATAGGAATTCTTGAAAATGATTGTTGTTGATTATTTCCTCATCTTTAATATCTTCTTCAATTTCTGGTTCTTCTAATTCTTTTATTTGTTTTATTCGTGATGGAATTTCTTTTATTTTTCTTTTGTCTTTTATTTTCTTAATTTCTTTATCTCTTGAAGGTTTTTTTGGCATGATTCATAAAAGAAGAATAGATATATAAAATGTTTGATAGGGTTAAGTCCAATATTAAACTTAACAATCTCCAATATTAAACTTAACAATATTTTCAAATATTCCTTAGGTAATTTTTGAGCTAATATAACAATTAATTGTTCATAATACATCGCAGATTTATTAGTAATTAGTATCAAAAACATGTGTAAATACTTTAAAGTTATTTTATATGTTAGATATAACTAAGTGTAATAATTGAGTTATGTTGTTTTTGTGTTAATAGCATATATTAGTTTAAGATAATAACTAGTTAATTGCAATTTAGAATTACCACAAGATTTATATTCATTTCAATTTTAATGTATTTACTATGGAAATTATACTGAAAATTATTGCTTTTCTTTATGCGAGTACAGGAATTATTGCAACGATAGGATACTTTCCAACAATAAGAGATTTAATAAAAAAAATAGCAAGTGCAAATATCAATTCTTACATTATTTGGACTTTTTGTAGTCTTATTACTTTTCTTTATGCACTTTTAGTAATCTCCGATTTATTGTTGGAAATTGTTACGGGATTAAATTTTGTATCTTGTGCAATAATTCTAATTTTAGCATTAAAATTGAAATATAAAAAACGATAGTATGGTAATTCTAAACTTCTTCGGATTTCTTCGAAATCCTCGACCACGCTGCACTCTCGCTAACGCTCGGGGCAACTAACAGCGATTTAACGGAAACCTCGTTGCACTTCGGTTTCCCAAATTGGCACGCCAACTTCGTATAGTCGCATACGTTATCATGGAGATAATAACACAAATTTCTAATGTTAAGTTATGAGATTTACTTTATTATGGGCCGGGTTATTTTATTAATTCTAAGAATTCATTTCTTTTTAGTCCAGCTTGCCTTATTATTTCTAATAGGGTTCCTTTATCAATTTCCCTATGATTTGGAACAACAACTCCTCTCTTACTAGAATCATCTTCTTTAGTTAGAATAATGTGGCTTCCTTTTTGTGTCAAGAACCTTTAGTTAAATGAGTTGGTTCTTGAACACCCCAAAAATTAGTGATCATATAAAAACAAGATTTCTAACAGATTAAATAAACTAAAATCAAACCCTAAACTTGGTAAGCATTTAATAGGAAATATGGCTGGTATTAGAAGTTTAAGAGTGGATAAATTTAGGGTGTTATATAGGATTCTTAAAGATAAGCCAATAATTGTTGTAATTGAAATTGGACACAGAAAGAATGTTTATAAAAAATGAGGCTGAGATGAGATTCACTCATAACCAAAAACCTTAAATACTATACCAAGTTATATAATTACTATGGATACAACTATACAGATAAGCAAAAACTTGTTGGGAGAGCTGAAAAAAAGAAAAATTAATGTCAAAGAAAGCTATGAAAATATAATCTGGGATTTATTGGAGGATACAATGGAACTTTCAGAGCAGACAAAAAGAGATATTCAAGAGGCAAGAGAGCAGATTGCAAGAGGAGAAAGTTATACTCTTGAACAAGTAAAAAAAGAGCTGAAATTATAATGTATGAATTAGTATTCTCAAAGAATTTTCTTAATAAATTGAAGAAATTAGAAAAACATATTCAAGAGAAGATAATCAAAGTTCTAGAGAGAGTTAGAATAAGGCCAGAATCTCATTTTGAGAGGCTTGTAGGAGAAAAAGCATATAAATTAAGAGTTGGTGATTACAGAATAATTGCCGAGATTAATGCTGGAAAATTATTAATTCTTCTTTTAGATGTCGGGCACAGAAAGAATGTTTATAAAAGAAAATAGGATGATAGATTTTTGTAGTACATATGTAGTACATAACAGAAACATTTGAATAAGTGTAGTACATAACTATTTTAGAGCATAAAATATACCTTTTATTGGTATAAAATTAACCAAAAAGTTTTACAAAGCATAAAATATACCTTTTATTGGTATAAAATTAACCGAACTATTTATGTAGGTTCATTTAAACAATAGGTTTTTAACACATTAACCAAAAAGATTAAATATGCTGATTCTGTTAATGTATTAACATGGGTGTCGAGGAAGATTTAAAAGCTAATATCAAGGAATTTTTAGAAATTGCTAATGATGATTTTTCTAAAGAAAGATATAATAGTTCAATAGGTTCATACTTTAAAGCAATATCTGCTATTTGTGACTTAAAGATTTATGAATTAAAGAGAATTCTCCCAAAAAATCATGCTGAGAGATTTATCTTTTTAAAAACTTCTTTTAATGAAGTTTATAACATAATCAGTAAACTTTTCAAGATTTATACTAAAACATATAATTTAAGATTAGGAAAAAAGGAGGCTATATTGTTTAAAGAAAATGTCAAAAAAATTGCTCAACTCTTTGAAAGAAAATCTTAAGAATCTCGATATGACAGATATTGTTGATATTCTGGTTTTCGGCTCAGCAGTTAAGGGAAAAGAATTTCCAAAAGATATTGATATCTGCATTATATTCAGAAAAAAGGTAATTGAAGAGAAGATATCAGATATAGAAAATAGATTAAAAAAATTTAATATTCATATAAGTTCTTTGATAATTGATAACTTTTTTAAAAAGCCGCATTCATTAGCAAAAACTCTTCTTGTTGAAGGAATAAGTGTTTTATCTGGAAAATCTTTAGCTAATAATTTTAATTTTTCTTCATATTCAATTTATTCTTACAATCTGTCAAAAATAAAAGCTTCAGAAAAGGTTAAATTTGTTTATTTATTGAAAGGAAGAAAGGACAGGGGAATAATAGAGAGGTTGGGGGGAGAATGGCTTGCAGATAGTTGTTTTTTAGCTCCAATAGATAAAGATAAAGAAATTTTCGAGATATTTAAAAAATGGAAAGTTCCTTATAAGAAAAAGGAGGCATTAATTCATTAAAATGTTTTCAGATGCTTCAATAAAAAAAATCTTAAAAAAAGCAGGAGCTATAAGAGTTAGCAAGTCAGCTATAACAAAATTTAAGAAGATTGCTGAATATAAATTATTAATAATTGCCCGTAAGGCTGTCAAAAATGCAGAGTATTCAGGAAGAAAATCTGTAACAGGTGAGGATATTAAAGAAGCAATGAAAAAAGAGGGGGAGGAAGAATGAAAAAGTGGTTGAAGTTGTTTGGGGCATTATCTCTCATAATCGGAGCTTTTTTGCTTTTCAGCTCACAAACAGGGCTTACAGGTGCTGTTATAGGAAATGAAAAAGCAGGAACTATCGGCTCTATTCTTGGATTGATACTGATTATTGGGGGGATTTTGGGGATGATGGTTTGGAGCGAAGAAGAAAGAATAAAAGCTCAATCTTTGGAGAATTTTTTATATAATCAGAGCTATAACCAACAAATACCTATTTTTAACAGTGTAGAAGAAGGGATAAAAAAGCTGGGAAAGGGACTATTTTTTGGAGTTGAGAATAAACAGCAGGGAGTTAGTTATTTTATTTATACTGAATCAAAAAAAGAAGCAGCTGATATAGCAAACTATTTAGTTAGAGGAAGAAGATTATATGAAGATAAAGAAGCTGTGAAGACTTTTGGTAAAATTGGGAGGAGCACTAATTTAGAAAAATTAAAGATTCTTGAAGAGAAAGATTATATTAAAAAATTAAGACCAAAAAGAATAGGGTTTGCTAAAAGTGAATATGATGTAAAAAATGGAAGAGGATGGGTTGTTGAGGGATTATACCATCTGCCCCATATAGATAAAAATATCAATTATCCTCATTATAATGTTAATTATAAACCACGCTACAATAAAAAGAAAGAGATTCATATATTAATCAAAAAAAATTAATTTCTTTTTATATATTCCTCTAATATAGCTATTCTTTTAACAGAATCAATGAAAATATCTTTTATATCAACTAATTTGCTGTGTCTTGCATCTAAATTAATCTTCATTTTTTTTGGCTCTCCTTTCTCTATAGCTTCTTTTGAGAAGTTATAAGTTTCAGTTGCTGTTGCATAAGTATTATAATAGTATATTGAGTCTTTATTAACATTTTCAAGACCTCTTATATCTCCTTTTAAAGATCCAAGATAAGATTGTTGTCGTATAATAATCTTTTTATATTCTTCATTAAGTTCTTTACTAGATAGGTTTTCTACTTTCAATTTTATATCTCTTTCTATTTGTGCTAATTTCTCTAATGTTTTTTTATTCTCCGAAAAATTCTCATCATCAAAATCTCTAATTTTTTCCATCTTATTTATTTCCTTCCTTTAAATAATTAAAAGCTCTTCTCCAAAATTCAGGTGTTGCTTTTTCATCTTCTTTACCATGAGAGCAGTCTACCACAGAACCTAACTCATTTCTGCTGATATAATCGCAAACAGGCTGTGTTAGAGTATCATGATGATATGTTGAAGTAACAAAAACAAAAGGAATTTTTAATTCTTTTAATCTTTCTCCAATTAGTATTCCTAAAGGCTGGTTTGCCTCTGATTTTTCAATTGCTTTTTCTAACTCTCCGTAATAATCAGGTCTTTTATTTCTGTTTGAATAAGCTAAGTGTGATGGAGTGTATAATAATCCTAAGCTGTTTGTTGTTATTTTTGTTGCTATTTCTCTCCCAAGGGTATCTCCAACCCTTTTTATTGATAAAAATACAGGATTTGTTATTCCTTCCTCATTTTCATAGGCAAAAGCTCTTATCATTGGACCTAATTTCTCATCATTTATGTTTATATATTTATCAAATTCGTTAATTACTTTTTTTACTTTGTTTTCAGTGGGGTCTGCTTCAAGCATTTTCTTCACTAATTCCTTACCTAAAATTATATTATTACTTCCTGTTTTTTTAGGAAAGAAACAATCTATTAATGCGAAATTATATTTATCAGAGATTAAATTCATTGCTTCATCATAGTCAATAGCATAATCTACATTATGTTTTAAACTATCAAAGTGCTTTTTAGCAACATCTCTATATTTCTCGTTATCTTCTACAATAAATATTTTTGTCATTTTTCTTCTCCTCTGATTTCATTTATATAATCCTGAATCTTTTCAATTATCTCATCTTTCCAGTTATCATAATCCTCTAACCTTTTATTTAGATATCTTTTCTGATATTTTTTTGTTGTTATAAATCCCTCTTGTTTTTCATATAATTTTGTTCTATCTAACAATATCATTAACTTATTCATTCCTCTTATATCAAAATCAATCTTTAATGGTTGTCCAGAGAGATTAATTATCTCAGGTTTTACTCCCTTATCCTTCAATGTTTTTTCAAGTGATTTTCTTTGTGGTGTCATTTTTGTTTCTCTAAAAGTCTTTCTGTTAATGAAGCATTTGTGTTATAACCAAATTCAGGAATATTATATTTTTTAGGTAAATCTGTAAAAGAAACCATGTTTTGGAGAGTTATTTTATCTGGTAAATTAGATAAATATTCTCTACATCTTTTTTCTACATCTAATCTGGGTTGTTTTAAAATTGGATTACCTTCTTGATAAATCGTAGATATATCTACTTTAGTAAGAGTTTTATTTAATATATGAACTGCTGTAGTTAATTCTGAATTTGAAGTCCACAAAGGAGAAATTCTGTAAGTTAATAACCATGACACATCTGTAGTTTCCTTATAATTTCTTAAACATTTAAAGGGTTTTGTGATACTATGGCCATCAACCCATATTCCATGTAATATCTTAAGAGGTTCGATAAAATTTTCTTTTTCTGATTTATTTTTAATTAATGGAATAATTTTTTCATATTTTTGATTAAACAAAAATAACGAGTCATCTAGTCTTTTTTCTGATTTATTTTTTAATAACCCAACCAAATCTTCTAAAGTATGTTCTCTTAGAAGTTTGTCAAATTCTTCATTTTTGAGAGTGATGGTATCAAGTTCTTCAGTATCTAATTTATTACTATAAAATTCATTTACATAATTTTTGAATTTGTTTAAAAGTTTGTCTGTCATTTTGTTTTTAAGTTTTAATCATAAGGAAATATTCCTAATTTTCTTTTTCTACGTTCTTTTACCAATCCACTACAAGATGGGCAATAAGCCCCGCCATGCGTATACTCATAACGAATAGAAGTTTCTCTATCATCTGTTATATTTTCATAATAACTATTTAATTTTTCTTCATGATTACAACCACTATATTTTCTTATTATTTGGACTAATCTCTTTATCATCTTACATTACTCTTTAGAATTTAAATATATTTTAAGGTCTTCCTCTAATTGTAATTGTTCATAATCAATTGGCTCTTTATTTTCTGATTTTCCTCCCCTTAAATTCAATCCCAATTTACTTAATTCCTCTTTAATCTCATTTAAAGATCTTCTTCCTAAATTTTTCGCTCTTAATAATTCGTGTTCTGTTTTATCTACAAATTCTCCGATACTTTTTACACTTGCAGAATACTTAAGAGCATTATAAGCCCTAACACTTAATTCAAGCTCATCAATTGATTTGTTTAGAATATTTTCTTTTTCCTCCTCTTTATATAATTCATTAATATTTTCCTCTCCAAAAATATTTTTTAATCCATCTTTATATTGTTTTGCAAAACTTTTAATCTTGTCTTGAAGCTCTTTGACTTGCTCTTCTAAATACTGGTTTCTTCCTTTAACTGCATCAAGATTGTAATAAAGGTTTCTGAATAAAGCAGGATTTTTTTCTCCTATTTTTTCTAAAATAGATTCATTAAAAGCATGTAAAAGAAGTCTTTCTCTTGTTGGGTGTTTTAATTTTCTGTATGCTTTTTGCTCAATTTGTCTTATTCTTTCTGGTGTTTTTTCCAGTATCCCAGCAATTTCCCTTAAAGTGTATTTTTTTCTTCCATATTCATCTAAACTATTTCTTTTTCTTACAATATCTTGCTCTTTTTCAGATAGAGTTGTAAGAGATTTCTCAATTCCTTTATTTACAGAATGTCTAACATCTTCCTCTGTTAGATTAATCTCCAGATTTTCCTGTTCTTCATAAGGCTTTAATGACTCAATAAGTTCAGTGTATTTTTTGTTTATATCTTCATTTAAATATAAATCATTCACTAATTTAAATTCAGGAACATTCACTTTTTCTAAGTATTTTGTAATGTCTTTTGTCATTTTATCTCCATAACTCTTCTAATATCCTAGCTCTACTACCTTTTCTTAATTTTCTCATTGCTTTTTCATATATCTGCCTAACCCTACATCCAGTTACCTTTAATTCATATCCTATATCCTTAAAAGTTGGCTCATCAGTATTTCTTTTGCTACTTCTGCAAGTGAGGTCCTTTATTTTATATCTATATTTAATAACATCTGCTTCTTTAGGATTTAAAGTTGATAAAACCTCATCTATTTTTCTTTTTACCTCGTTTTGATAAGCACTTTCAAAAGGAGATTTTTGTGGAGTTATGATTTCTTTGTAGTCATTAGATAAATCTACTTCTCCTTTGTTAATTAAATATTCCATTTCATGATAAGACATATTGTCATTCTGCACTAAAAAAATGGGTCTATTAAATGGGTCTGTTTCTTCGCTGTTTGAATAATTTTTATTTTCCATAAAATTCTCACTTATTTCTACTTTATAAATCTTACTATCATATTAACTAAATAGTGGTTACAATATAGAAAGGTTTAAAAAATAAGATTTTCTATAAAAATAATGGAATTAGAATTAAGATTGAAACCAATATTAAAATTAGAGCAGTTGCAATTACAACAACATATAAGCCTCTCAAATTTCTTGTCTGTTCCAGATGAAATCTTGGATGTTGTTGCAGGAACACTTCTTTATAATCCTGATTCAATTGAATCAATCTTGCAAAGCAAAAGAAAAGAAAAAAACAAAGAAGATGTCTCAGATAAAGTGCAATCAATTTATTCTTCTCTTTCAACTTGTAATTTGAGTAATAAAAAAAATAAAGGAATAATTTTGTCTCCTGATGTAAGAACTCTTGAAGGACAATTAAAGGTTTATCAGGCAGAAGTTACTCCAGATGTGACTTATATAGGAAGAAAACAAAACAAGCCAGAAATAGTGTTTTCTGACCACCTCAAAGGAGCAAGAAGTTTGTTATTGATGCAGATAGACACTTCTAAATATCCTGAGACATCAAAATTGCTATCGCAATTAAAAAAATTTGATGAGTGGAAGAGAAGCAAGTTAAGAGAGTCTTATGCAGTTTTTGGAGACAAACAAAGAGAATTTTTTGAAAACTTTGACATTACAAAGTATCATATATTCAAGCAAGAAGATTTGGCAAATGAATTAACCTTAAATCCAGGAACTATTTCAAGAATATTGTCTAATAGATGGGTTGAAGCAAGAGACATTAATGGAAATCAAAAATTCTTTTATACCAAAGACCTTTTTGTAACAAGCGATAATCTGAAAAAGTATATGATTTTGCCTAAATTTAATAAGATGTTGGAAGAGGAATTCAAAAGAAAAAAAGCTTATCCAGATTATGAAATTCAGAAAAAAATTCCAAGTATTGCAAGAAGAACTGTTGCCAAATACAGGGAAGATGCAAGTATTCCAAATTTTGCAGAAAGAGATAAAATCTACAAATCAGAAGAATTAAAAGAGCCTTACAGGATAATTTGATAAGCAATCAAGTTTTATAATACTTCAAGTATAACTCACCATGCCGTGGGCTTTTATTGAGAAGTTATGTTTTTAACACTAATATCTGACATAAAATCTTTAGGTATTCTTTTACTTACATGTAATAGTTCTATGCCCAAAATATTATCTTCTTTGTCTAAATCTATGATTGTGTCATCATCTATTTTTTTATTAGAGGCAAAACCCCCGCTGCTAAATTCTATATATATTGCATCTGCTTCTTTATCAAATGTTATTTTCATTTTATATGTAATAAATAGTGATTATCTTTATATATTTATCTTTTTCGTAGACAACTTCTATATTTGCCCTCCCTATATTCTTTTGAGCATAATGTTTTCCCTGTCTTTTTAATGTTTTTTCAGGATATTTAATGGCATTTGTAATCTCCTCTTTTGTTATTTTTCTCTTAAACATACGGTCTTTTGCATGTTGCGTGAATATAATTTCCATTTTATCAATTGCATGTGATAACTCTCAAGTATAACTCACCATGCCGTGGGCTTTCTTGTAAATGTCAAACAAGTTAAATGCTGTATCTATAGACTTTTGTGCTGCAAGATTTCTTAGATGGGTTTTTTCAATCCAGTTATCTGATTTTATGCTTGTAATTTTTTCTTCTTTTTTTGCATCTGACTTGCTCTCTGCTTTTTTTTCTGCTGGTGTATTATATTTCCCAAATAAAGCTGAAAAAGGATTTTCTCCTGAAGAAAACTCTCTAGATTTTTCTTTTTCTTTATCCTCTAAAAAGAAATTGATTTCTTCCTGCATCTGCTCAAGGCTTTCCCCTGCTGTTCCCTCAATCAACCTTAAAGCATCCCCTAAATCTGACTCATCAAGTTCTTGGTTAATCATTTTTATTTCATCATCATTCAAAGCATATGCTCTGAAAGTTATTTCTGCTCTTCCACCAAAAGCATAATGTGCTTGTTGAGCAACTTTGTGAGGTATTCCCCTGAATTTAAAATCAATCAAAACACAGCTATAATAATCTCTTTTTAATTTCATTTTCTGAAAATCTTTTGGCAAATCACCAGCAAGCGCAGCATCCTCAACCTTTATTTTTGTCTTACCAAGAAGTGTTAATTCAAGAAGAATTGTATTAAACACTTTAACTAAATCTGGATTTCTTCCTGACTCTTTCATTTCAAGTTGTTGTGCTGCTCTAAGATAAGGCTTTGCCCATCTTGAATAAAGTTTCAAGCTGTTCACCTGACTTTTTAAATAATTTCTTTCAAGTTCATACCTCTTTCTTAATTCTTTTTCAGACTGCTCTAGCCAAATATTAAATTCATTAATTCTTGATTTAACAATTCTTTTTATTCTGTCATTTAAATCAAGCTTGTCTGCTTCTTTTTCATCTTTAGCAATAAGAAAAGCATCAAGCAGTGTCTGAAAACCAGCCTGCCCTAATGCCATTGCTTTTATGCTTGATTGCCCTTTTGTTATATCTACTTTGTCTAACCAGATTTGTTTCAATGATAATTTTGCACCCTCGCTTGTATTTTTATCTTTTGAGTTTAAATCGTCATAACCTTGTAGCCTTGTCCTAAAATCTTTTAAGTCATGAATAATATTCAAGATGCTCCTAAGAACTGTGTTTATGTCCCCAAGTATTTTTGTTCCTTGCTGCTGCATTATTGTTGCCCTCTGCCCTAATTCTGCAAAATGCCCTGAACCAGGACTTGATGAAAAATTATCAATGAGTTTTTCAGGGTTTAACCCAAAGTCATTCATCAAATCAAGAATGAAAAAATAAACAGGCTCAAGAGTTTCAGAACTGGATTCATAAACCATTTCATGCTCTGCTTCTGGCCTGCCTTTTTTAGCATAATAAGAGCTTACATCCCGAATTATCTCAGCAATTGTTTTTATCTCTGCCATCTTTTATTAATATTTATAACAAGTTTATGTTTAAAAAATGTTTGTATTTGTAAAGAATTTGTTAATTACATGTTAAAATTGCGCTCCTTATTAGTCACGATATTGTGTAATTTGTTAATCGTAAAAAAATGTGAGATGCTGTCATATCTTAAATTTAATAAATTACAACTGTTTTTTCACATTATAGTTAAGGATGTTGATAATTTCCCATTTATGCCTTAACTACAGAAAAAACTTGGCAAATATAGTTTTTTCTGGATAAAAAACTCCAGTAAAGCACAAAGAGTTTTTTATATCAAGGGAAAGACATAGTTTTTTGAGTAATTATTTATATCTTTCACTATATATTTGGAAAGAACTTTAATTTGATTATGGGCTTAACTTTTATTTAAGATTTATATACTTAATTTATCACTAAGAAATATGAAAAAAAACTTGCAAGATTACGAACTAATAAACAAATCAATTTTCTTCAAGAAACAAGGCATACTTGCTTTTGGAGACTTACATCTTGGTTATGAGCAAATGCTGAAAGAGCACGGGTTTTCATTTCCCTTCAACCAATTAGAAGATACAATAAATGATATAAAAAGAATAATTGAAAAAATAAAGTCTTTAAAATTCAGAGTAAAAAAGATAATTATTCTCGGAGATTTTAAGCATTATTTTGGTTTTGAAAAAGAGGAGAAGTTTAGAGTTGGGGATTTGTTGGCTTTCCTTGAAAAGTGCGTTGACAAGAAAAATATAATCCTTATTAAGGGAAATCATGAAAGAGTGAAAATTCTCCCAAAAGAATACAAATACAGAAATTACTATATTAATAAAAATATTATTTTTGTTCATGGAGACAAAATTTATAAAGAGCTTTTTGACAAAAAAATAAAAACAATTGTTATAGGGCATTTGCATCCTGCAATTTCTTTAACAGATAAATCAGGAGTAAAAAAAGAAAAATACAAATGTTTTTTGACTGGAAAATGGAAAAGTAAAAATGTGGTAATTCTTCCGAGCTTTCTTAATCTTGTTGAGGGAACTATAATCAATGGAGATTATGAACGAAATAATGAAGGTTTTTGCATGATTCCAAAACAAATATTAAAAGATTTTGATGTTTCTATTTTAGGAAAAGAGAAGATTTATGATTTTGGGAAGCTGAAGGATTCATGAACGCATAAAACAAAAGTAAATTGCTGTATCGAAGATTAAATCTTACTCACAAACTTCACTTTCACAGGTTTTTTCTCTGATTCTGCTATCTGCAAATATTCTCTTTCTTTTTTTCCATAAAGATTGGCAAAAAACACTCCTGGAAATGTTTTTACTGAATTATTATAGCTAAGTATGCTGTCATTGTAATATTGCCTTGAATATGCAATTTTGTCTTCTGTTGTTGCTAACTCTCTCTGCAATTCAAGGAAGTTTGTGTTTGCCTTTAAGTCAGGATAGCCTTCTGCAATTGCAAAAATTGTTTTTAATGCAGATTCAAGCTGTCTGTCTGCTTGGATTTTTTTCTCAATGCCCTTTGCTGAGACAAGAGCTTTACGCGCTTCTGTAACAACCTTAATAGCATCTTTTTCATGTTTTGCATATCCCTTTACAGTTTCAATCAAATTAGGGATTAAGTCAGTCCTTCTTTTTAACTGAACATTAATCTGTGATAAAGAATTATCTATTCTATTGCCAAGAACTGTAAATCTGTTGTAATATACAAAAAACATAATTGCTATTAATGCAACAACAGCAATAACAATCCATGATATTAATTCCATAGCATATCAAGAAAAATTAAATTTATAAACCTATCTGATATAATATTAAGAAGTTGATATGTTAATAAAATTTAAAAAAATGTTTTACTATGGTTTATATTAACAGAATTAAAAAAGGGAAGTTGACGGTCAAGATTAAAATGAAGGAGGTTGATTGTTAAGGAACTTTGGTTCCTTACAGTGTCTTACCATGGCCATAAAAATTGACAAGGAAAAGTGCATTGGATGTGGCAGTTGCGAGTCAGTATGCCCAGAAGTGTTTAAAATGGAGGATGACATGAAAGCGCATGTAAAAGCACAAAAAAATCTTCCTTGTGTAAAAGAAGCAATAGAAATATGCCCTGTTAATGCTATAAAAAAGTAATAGTTATTTCCTAATTCAGTCCTTCTTGCCAGCAAGTTTTCTGACTATTTTTCCTGTTATAACACCAAGAAGAAAAGCTACAGCAAATACTATAACTATGGAAATTATCAGCGAATTTCTTCCAAATCCCATATCAATAAAAGGATTTAAGTAAAAATATCCTGTTTCTTTTCTAATTTTATTTATTAGTCCATTTACAGTCCCCGATATATAAAGTAAAAAGTTATATATCATAAGGGCAAGAATACCATTAAACCCGTCTCTTATTATTATCAAAATTTCTTGATTTTTTTTCTTATCCATTTCAACCTCTTTTTATTTAGTTATATACAGAAATATGTTTATTTAAAAGTTTCTACTTTATTCTTTATTAATATAAAAAATAAAATTCATTAAGATATTAAGTAAGATATGAATCTTAACAACATGCCTAAGTAATATTTATAAAGTATATTTCATAGTATATATTATAAAATGGCAAAGAAAAAGATGACTAAAAAGAGAAATATTAAAAGAGCTATTAATAAGCCTGAAAATTTAATTGGCTATAGCCAAAACAAAATTAAGATTGTCTTGAGGAATTTGATAGTTTTTGTTGTCTTGACTATAATTTCTATGCTTTTGTATGAGATTTCAACAGAAGAAATTTATGTTAATTTATTTTGGTTGCTTTCAGTACTTTTTGGTTTTGTTGCAATTGCTCTTTTGATTGCTCTTTTGGCTATTCTCTTTATTAGGGTTTTAAAGAAGTAGTTTGATTGTAATTAATAAAAAATAGTAATTATCTCAAATCTGTTATTATGGATTACAAATAAATATTTTTTAGGGTAATTATCATGTTCTGAATTATTTTACATCAAACAAGCTTTTTAGTTAATTGTAAATTAAAAGTACATGTCTATATGATGATTAATGTTAAATACAAAGCTAATGTTTTTATACTTTATTTATAGTTTCAATTTAAATAAACATGCCACCTTAGCTCAGTTGGTAAAGAGTGTTTCCTCGGTAAGGAAAAGGTCCTGAGTTCGATTCTCAGAGGTGGCTTCCAACAGATTTATAAAAGCTCTTTCTTAAAATTAAATCATGCCAAAAAGAGAAAAATCCAATCTTGGGAAATTAAAGATGGATTACATAAAAATACAAAGCAAGTATAATCTTCCAAGTTTTGAAAAACTTAATGAGGATTTTCAGGTAGAAAAGGCTTTAGAATCTGAAACTGATATTTTAATAAGGGAGATAAGAAAATTTATGGCAGACAAATTTTCTAACTATCTTAGATTTGTAGAGGCTATTTTGCATCCTGTTAACACACCAATGTTTGTCTTCTCTATTGTGAAATCAGTAACAGCAGAGGAAAAAAACAAGCTTTCAGAGATTTATAAAGAACTTGTTAAGATAGAAATTAAACTAATAAAATTAGATTTGAAATTTGTTGAAGAAGAAGAGGCAGATTTCATAAAAGAAACTTACAAAAAATGGCAAGGAATTAAAGGTGATTTTCTTGAGATTATTGGGAGTGTAACTAAAAATTTTGATAACAAGAGTGATGGAAATAGCAGAGGTTATTTTGGGTAAAATTTATTAATGATTGATTTTTGGGTTTTTTATGATATTAGATATACATTTAGAATGGTGCGATGATAAAGGAGAAAGACTTAAAAAAATAGCAGAGGCTGGAAAATCTTTCAATATTTCTCTCGTTCCAGTATTATTGCTTCCAGAACATAAGTGTTTCAAAAATAGAGTTTATCCAAATAATTACTATTATAATAAAGATATTGTCAGTTTTTTAAAAATAATTCCAAGAGATTACCCCCATGTAACTTTTGGTCAGCAAGGATTTTCACATTATTGCCCAGATTGTTATAATACTGAAATTAAAACTAATACTAAAAATGGTAGAAAATTTTCAAGAGACCCATGGCATGAGAATAGATGTCTGTACAATCCTACTTTGTCTTTTGGGGAACAAACAGTATTTATGGCTAGGGGAAAGGAGATAATAGAAGATAAGGTTGGAATTTCACCTATTATGTATGTTCCTCCTAACTACCAGTATGACAAAAACACTAAAATTGCTGCAGAACATTCAGGATTTGAATATTTTGCGACTAAGGGATTAATAAATATTCCTCCTTATACAGAAGTAATTGAAGATGGAAAATTAAAAGTTTTGCCAGAGAGAAAATTAGGACAAGAAGGAGAAATTTTCTATACTCATTATGATAAGATGAAAGATAATTTTGATAAATATTTAGAAATAATTAATTCTTCTGATTCTTTGTCTATGATTTGGTTCCAAGAAAAACCAATTGTACATGCTCCTTTAAATGAAAAATTAATATTCATGTCAAAAATAGTAAGAGACAAAGGATTAAGATAATTTTTTATAGTTTGTTTTTTTCTTTTTGTTATGGCCCTTAAAAAAATTAAATTAAATGTCTATCTAAAAAAATTTGTTAATTTTTGTAAACATAGATATAAAAAAAATTTATTGGGGGTAGGTATTTATGGCTCTTATGCTTGAGGTTATTTTGACAAGGGAAAAAGCGATTATGATGTTTTCCTTATTTTTAAAAATAAATTACGAAAAGAAAAGAAATTTTTAGGGAAAAGGTTTAAAAGAATTGCGATACATTATTTCTGCACTTCAAAAGAAATGTTACATCTAATTAAAAAAGGACACTGGTCTCCTTATATATCTTTTCTTGTTAGTGCTAAGATGATTTACTATTCTCCAAATTATAAAAAATTTATTCTTACATTAAAAAACATGGATTTTGTCAAGTCTCTTCTAAGCACAAAAAGAATTGAATGAAAAGCAAAATTTGATAAAGAATGTATTAGAAAGAGCAGAGGTTACAAAGGAGTAAAATATACTTTACCAGCATTAAGAAGTAGATTACAACTGTTGACTTATATTAAAAACAGAAAATTAGTCTGGAATTTGTCAGAATTAATCAAGTTAAATCTTGACCTTCTAGATATTAATGAACAGAAACTTTTATTGCATTTAGACAAAATTGTAAAAAAAAGAAAACAAAATTTTAATATTTCTGAAAAGAATAAATCTGTAAAACTTCTTGATAAAATAACTAAATCAATATTATTATCTCTAAAAACTATTTAAATATTACAACAAAAACCTTTATTAAGTTTGCTAATTTTTGTTTTATATGGGTGCTAAAAAAGAGGAAGAGCCACAAAAAGTAGATTTTGTAAAGTGGTTTTCTGAGCTGAATAAAAATTCCGGAGCTGTTGCAGGAGGCAAGGGCGCGAATTTAGCAGAAATCTACAATCTTGGAATTCCTGTTCCTCCTGGTTTTGTTATAACAGCCCAAGCTTATGATTATTTTATTGAAAAAGCAAATATAAAAGAGAAGATAAGAAAACTTCTTGATGTAATTAATTACGAAGATACAAAACATCTTGATGAAACATCAAAGAAAATAAGAGATTCTATAATAGATTCAAAATTTCCTAAAGAAATGGAAGATGATATTTTTGAAGCATATGAAAATCTTGGGGCAAGTGATAATGACTTAAGAGGAGGCATGGCTCATGATATACTTAAAAGTGCTTCTGAAAATATATTTGTCGCTGTCAGAAGTAGTGCTACAACAGAAGATTTAGAGAGTGCGAGCTTTGCAGGGCAGCAAGATTCTTTCTTGAATGTCAAAGGAAAATATGAATTAATTAATCATATAAAAAAATGCTTTGCATCTCTTTTCACATCAAGGGCAACATATTACAGGAATAAAAAAGGGTTCAAGCACGAAGAGGCAAGCCTTGCAGTTGTCATTCAAAAAATGGTGGATTCTGACAAATCAGGAGTTATATTTTCAAAAGATCCTTCATATAAGAATGACAATATAATCATAGAAAGTGTTTTTGGATTAGGAGAAGGAATTGTTTCTGGGAAAATAACTCCTGATAGATATATTGTTTCAAGAGATTTCGAAATTCTTGAAGAAAAAATATCAGAAAAAAAAATTGCTCTAACAAGGAATTCTAGTGGTGATGGAATTGTTGTAAAACTAAAAGAGCAAAAATCAATTTCAAAAGTATTGACTGATTATGAGATAAAAAAACTTTCAGATTTTGCAATAAAACTTGAAGATCATTATAAAAAACCGCAAGATATAGAGTTTGCAGTTGAAAATGAAAACATTTTTATTGTTCAGACAAGGCCGATAACAACTATTGAAAAAAGAATAGAAGAGTTTTCAGGCAAAGAGACTCACGGCGAAATTATATTAGAAGGGCTTGCTGCTTCTCCAGGAATTGCTTCAGGAAAAATAAAAATAATAGAGACAATGAATGATCTTCAAAAGATAAAGCAAGGTGATGTTTTAGTCACAAAAATGACAAATCCTGACATGGTTGTTACTATGCAAAAATCAGTTGCAATAGTGACAGATGAAGGAGGTATTACGTCACACGCAGCTATTGTGTCTAGGGAAATGGGAATTCCTGCTGTTGTTGGCACCCAAGAAGCTACAATAAAACTAAAAGAGAATGAAATTATAACTGTAAATGGATTTACAGGAAAAATATACAAAGGAAAGGTCTCTGAGACAATTCACAAAGAAATTCTTCCTATTTCAGCAGAGACAAAAACAAAAATAAAAGTAACTGTAGATTTGCCAAGTTTTGCTGAAAGAGCTTCTAGAACAAAAATAAAAAAAATTGGCTTAACAAGAATAGAGGGGATAATCGCAGAATCAGGCAAACATCCCAATTATTTTTTGCAGCAGAACAAAATTAAAGATTATGAAGAGATAATTTTCAAGGGTTTAAAAAAAATATTAGAGTATTTTGAAGAAATATGGGTTAGAACTTCAGATATAAGAAGTGATGAGTATCAGAATTTAGAGGGAGCTCCAAAAGAAAAAGAGGCGAATCCTATGTTAGGTATGCATGGAATCAGATACGGAATTAAACACCCTGAGATTTTAAAAGCAGAAATTCAGGCATTAAAGAGAGTTTCAGAGAACAACAAGAAGGTTGGAATTCTTATGCCACAGGTTATCTCTGTAGAAGAATTAAAAGAAGTAAAAAAATATTTACATAAGACAAATTTTAATAATGTGCGTGTTGGAATTATGATTGAAACTCCCTCTTCAGTCCAATTGATAAAGGATTTTTGTGAAGAAGGGATAGATTTTATTTCGTTTGGTACTAATGACCTTACACAATATATGCTTGCTGTTGACAGAGGCAATGAGGAAGTGCAACACCTTTATGATGAGATGCATCCGGCAGTATTATATCAGTTAGAGTATGTTATTAGAGTTTGCAAAAGAAACAAGGTTGAGTCAAGCATATGCGGACAGGCAGCTAACAAAAAACCAATGGTTAAGTTTTTAGTTGAAAGAGGAATTGACAGCATAAGTGTTAATCCTGATGCAGCAAAAGAAATCTCTGATTATGTTGCAGAAATTGAAAAAAATCTAGTGAAAAATACAGATTTAGAGCCTAGACACTATCAGCCAAAAACAGAAAAAAATATTGAAGTGGTAAAATATGGGCAAGAAACAAAAGAATTCTCAGAAATTCCTGGTGCTAAAAAATTTGAAGAATCAGAAAACGATGTAAGAACAGAGCAGGATATTGAAAGAGACATTGAGGCAATAGAGAAAGAAAAAAAAGAATATGAGAAAAGCATGGAATTTAATGAAGAACCTGTAAATAAAAAGGATGATGAAACTGAAGAATTTTTAGATATTTTCTAAATATTTATAAATGATACTGAATTATATAAAATATGGTAAAAAAGAGGAAATCAAGAAAAAGAGTTGGGATTACCCGCAATTCTGGAGAGATTAGGGTAGAAAAGATGTTAGTTGACAATTTTGTATCCTTGCAAAAAGTGATGTTAAATTTGTCTTTAAAAGTAGATAATCTTGTAAGCCAGATATCAAAACTTTTAGAGCTTTTTGAAATATCTGCAAAAGCGCTTGCTGATAAAGATTTTAGTATTGAAAGAAAAACTGAAGATGATAAAAAAATCTCAGAAAAGATAGATACTATACTAAATCAAAATAAAGTAATTGCGCGTGGCTTGACTTTATTGCACGAGCCTTCTGGTGTGCAGGAGCAAGTCTATCAACCTACTCAACCTCTTTCGCCTCAACAAACCCCTATGACATATCCTCAGACAATTCCTCAGCAACAAATGCCATCAAGACAGCCTTCATCTGATTTTACTCAAAGTTTAGATGATGAGACATATCAAAGATCTGTTTATTCAGGTCCAATTTCATCAATACCTAAAAAGCCAACAAAACCTTTATATTCTAAAAGAGTCCAAGAAGAATCTTAGAATATTAAAATGCAAAAATCAAAAACATTAATTAATTTTTCAGAAGAGTTTAAAAAATATTTTCTTCTAAAATTTACAGAACAACTTATTAGGAATTCAGGAGCAAAGGAAATTTTTGAATTGAAGAGTGTTCTTAAAAAACAAGAACAAATACGAGAGGAGCAAGCAAAAGAAAGAGTACGCGAAGTAATTAAAAAAATAGAGAGAAAAGAAAGAGGAGATGAATTCTTTGAAAAATTAATAGAGAAAGATAAAAAAGCTGCAGAATTAACTCTATCAGTAGAATCAATTCCATCAATCACTAAAATACAGTCACAAACCAAAGAAATACAATCTCCAAATCTTCACATTATTCAAAAACCCAAGGTGTTGAATGTTTTTCAAACTGCTCCTGCTTATGGTGTTTTAAAAATACCAGATATAAGACTTCCTCCAAGGCTTCAGTATTTGAGGCCATACCCAACAGATATACATATAGATTTGGGAAAATTAAATCCATTAATAAATGATTATTCAGTAATTTCTATAGAATGTTATGGACCTTCTGAAAATATTATAGTTACAGGTAAAATGGGGAGAAAAAAGACAAACATAATTTTGAGTAAAGAAGATATAGGCGAGATTATAAACAAATTTTCTACAACTGCAAAAATACCTGTGCAGGAAGGAGTCTTTAAAGTAGTTGTAGGAACACTAATCATCTCAGCTGTAATCGCTGACATTATAAATACAAGATTTATAATCAGAAAAATGCCTCTTTTAATACATCCTTTATCTCCTACTTTTGCAAGATGATTTTGTGATTGCCAATGCCCAAAGAATTATATCACCAAACAACATATGTATGGGAATAACTTAAATCTTCTTTCATAGGCATCTGGAGAGGGAAGATAATTATTTAATTAATTATGCAAAAGTGTAATTAAATTTCCTCTTTTCTAAACCTTTAAATATATTAGATATTTATAATTAATAGTATGATTGAGTATTTTGTTAAAAAAAAAGAGAGGATAGAAAAGATTTCTGAATGTGTTGCTGGTTGTTTAATCAATGTGCTAAATCCATCTGACAAAGAGATAAAATTTCTTGTTGAAGAATTAGAACTTAACAAAGATATGATAATTCAGGGCTTGGATATTTATGAAGAGCCAAGATTTGAGGATGAGGATAAGAAAGTGTATATTTTTATGACAACAACGACAGAGAAACTTCTTCATGATGATATTTCCTCGTTTTTAGTTGTATATTCTAAAAAACATATAATAATTATTTCCAAATATAATTTAGAAGTAACTGACAATGTGGTATCAAATGGGAAAATAGAGGATTTTTCAAGCTCAAAGAACCTCATAAGAATTTTATATTTTATCTCAAAGGCTTTTGAGACAGCTGTGCATAAAATAATGAGGGATGTAAAAGCAGATAAAACTGACTTAAATAAGTTAAAAGAAAAAGATATAGCCAAATTAATAGTTTATGAAAACAAACTAAACAGCTATGTAACTCCATTTGGGGAGATGGTGCAAAGCTATAGCAAGATCTTAAAGATGAAACTTATAGAGTTCTCTGAAAGAGACAGCGAAAGACTTGAAAATCTTATTATTGATCTGAATGAAACATTGAACATCTGCAAATCAACACTCAAGACAATTACAAACATGAGGAATTATTATTCAACACAACTTTCAACAAATCTTAACAGAATTGTTACTGCTCTTACAATATTCACAATTTTTCTGACAATACCTACTTTAGTATCAAGTGTATATGGTATGAATATAAACTTGCCTTTTCAAAATTCTCCAAATATTTTTATTAATCTCATTATTGTAGTTTTAGTTATATGGGTTGTTATGTTTTCTTTTTTAAAATTCGCCAAGATAATTTAAGATGGAAAATTCAAAAAAGACAGCCATCTTTACTTTTGCATTATCTCTTATAATTTCTCTAATAGCATTTATGACTCAGTTTAACTCTCAGAATAAAATAAAGGTGTTATGTAGTTATCTTGACCCAGCAGTTATTGATATCTTGGCTTTTTCTGGAGCATTATTTTTGATTGCAGAGGGAATTTACAGAATATGGGAGCATAAAGATGCAAACTTAAAAAAACAAATTACAAGAGCTATTAGAATTGCCTTAGGATTTGCAATCTTAATCTTGCATGTAATGCAGGTTATATATAAGTGAGATAAATTAGTTAAATTCTACTAATTATTTATATTAAACTAATAAATAATGGAATACAATTCTTTATATCTTTATTGCTTATAAATCCTAAATAATTAAAGTTTCATTATTTTTTTTAGTTAACCAATAACTAATAATACTCAAATATCGTTAATTAATAATCAGTTTAAGAGTGTTTTATCATTTTTTAAGTTAATGCAAAATTTTTATACAGAAAAAAAGAATAAACTGCCAGTAAAATACAAAGAGTTTTTTTATTTAAGATTTATATACTTAATTTATTTCTAAAAAATATGAAAAAATCAAATAAAAAATATGAATTAATTGCTCCTGCTGGAGATTTTCCTATGTTAGTTGCAGCTGTGAATGCTGGAGTAGATGCAGTTTATTTTGGCTTGAAAGAGTTTAATATGAGGGCTAGTGCAAAAAATTTTAAGATATGTGATATTAATAAAATAAAAGAAATTTGCAAGCCAAAAAATGTTAAGATGTATCTAACTCTTAATACTATAATTTACAGCAATGAACTAAAAAAGATTGAAGAGATTATAAGAAAAATAAAAGGAAAAGTTGATGCAATTATATGCTGGGATCTTGCAGTAATAAGATTATGTAAAAAACACAAAGTTCCCTTTCACATTTCAACACAGGCTTCTGTGGCAAACATAGAAAGCGCAAAATTCTACAAAAAACTTGGAGCTGAGAGAGTTGTGCTGGCTCGTGAATTAAATCTTAAGCAAATAAAGGAAATTTCTGATAATTCTAAAATTGAGATTGAGTGTTTTATTCATGGCGCTATGTGTGTCTCTATTTCAGGAAGGTGTTTAATTTCCCAATTTTTGTTCAATAAATCAGCAAATCGCGGAGAGTGTTTGCACCCATGCAGAAGAAGTTATATTGTCAAGGACAAACAAGAAGGTTATGAATTAGAGATTGAAAATGACAAAATACTTTCTGCCAAGGATTTATGCACACTGGTATTTATTGAAAAATTAAAAAAAGCAGGCATTAAAGCATTTAAGATTGAAGGCAGAAACAGGGATGCTAGATATGTTGATGCAGTTGTTAGAACTTATAAAAAAGCTCTTGACAAAAAACTTACAAAAAAAGAGATTCAACAAGGAATTAATGAACTCAAAAGAGTTTACAATAAAGGTTTTTCCTCTGGATTTTATCTTAAACTTCCAACTCCTGATGATTTTGCTAAAATAGAGCACAGTGCAGCAAAAGAAAAAAAACATTTTGTTGGCAAAGTAAATCATTATTTCACAAATATAAATGTCGCAACAGTAAAATTAGTTTCAAAATTAAATGTCGGTGATGAAATTGTCATAATAGGAAAAACAACTGGAATTGTAAAATCAAAAATAAAGCATATGGAGATAAACAGAAAATTACTTGAAAAAGCAAAAAAAGGCGATGAAATAGGCATAAAATTGCCGAGCAAAGTAAGAAAAAATGATGAGGTTTATGTTATTAGGAAAACATAACTTTAATTACATTAACTCTCAAATAACCCTTCTATTATAACAAAGATATTAGCGACGACACATTATTTTGTTGTATAAATAATTAAGATAGAAGTATTATAATTTAGTGTACTCAATTAGATAAACTAATTATTGTAATTAATCAATTTTTATACAGAAAATAAAATTACTAAATATTTAGATATATTTCTCAATAAATCTCTAAATATAAAAAAAGAATTAGAAATTAAAAAATAAAAATTAAAAAGTGTATTTTATTGTCCCTGAACAAAGTTGCTCAGCTCCAGTGTCATCTTTGTAATACGGAGTAACTTCTACTTTGTTAGTGCCACTTGATGAATTTACTACCCCTCCTGTAGTTGATGTAGCTGTTATAGGAATTGAAGTCAATTCTGTTATATCTCCTGCACTGTCAATAATACTACCTGATTTACTACTATTACTAAAAATTGCCTTTACTCCAGCAATAGCCTTTCCACCAGGATTTCTTTTTACTGTAACACTGCATACAGCAGTAGAATCACAGCTCGCTTGTGTAACACTCATGTCAAGTTTCAAGCACTCTGTAGCTGGGTCAATACGTCCGACTCCACCTATCAATACATTTCTTACAACCACCCACACAATTCCAATTGCCACTATAACCAGCAAGATAATTATTAAGGTAGTTACAATGGTTGACAAACCTTTTTTATCTCTCATTTCTTACCTCCTTTTTATTCAAAATATTTGTTTATATTAATAAGAGAGTGTATTTAAATCTTTTTGTTCTCTTGATAATAATAAGATTCCTTATAAATATAATTACCTGCTCGTTTCACTCGCAGGTTTTTTATTAATTAATATAAAGAATAATACTTAATAATTCACTTCACTCCTAAGCTATTCATTAATTAGTTAATAAACAAACAACCATCATCAAAATTATTAGTTAATTAGTAGGTTATTAGAATTTTTTAGCATTATACATTGTGTTTTTATACAGTGAAAAAGAATTTAATTATTTGTTAATAGATGAGCAATAAGTTTCATTGTGATATTCGCGATTAATAACTCCACTAATTTTTTATATTAACAACATATACTAATTTTTGACAATAGTAGCACAAAATTTCTGTATTAAAATTAAGGTTTATTTTAGATGTTATAATCAGATTTATACAAACAATTAATAATAAGGAGTAAGATGATTAATATAAGATAAATTTAAACTATCAATAAAAATTAATATTGTAGTTTTAGAAAATTTGATATTAACTGTTTAATTAACATTTTTGTTAAATGCATCTAATAGCTGAAAATATTCTTTTCTATCCATAACTTTATCACTCTCAGACAAACCAACTCTTTCTGCAAACTTCCAGAATGCTTGAGGTTTATAGCCTTGTTTTTTTAAGGAAGCAATTGTCGGCAGTCTCTTATCGTCCCAACCAGAATATTTTCCTTGCTCTATTGCCTGCCTCATCTTTGTTGTTGATAATTCCATGTCCTTGAATTTGTATCTTCCTAGAAATGCAGTCCAAGGAATCTTGTTTTTTAAACCAAGAGCTCTAAAAATCATTTCTTGTCTTTTTGCATTGTCTCTGTGGTCTTTTGCTCTTATAATATGAGTCATTTTTTGCTCAATATCATCAACAGTAACTGCTAAATTCATCAATGGCCAGACTCTGTATTTTTTTCCTTGTCTTGCATGTTCATTAGTATCAATTCTTGCAAGAGGAAAATCCCTCATTGCAGGATTTTTTTCATTCATGCTTGATTTAAACCTCAAAACAGCTTCACCCTCTTTAAAACTTTTTTTTGATTTATCTAACATTTTTTTCCATTTTTCTAAATTTTCCTTAACAATCAATTTTCTGTGCGGGCAATCTTGCTGTTTTTTTACAAACTCTCTGAACTCGTCTCCAGAGCAATTGCAAACATAAGCAGAGCCTTTA
>Ga0209541_10000720_pt1 | contig 65612 bp, 76 predicted proteins | sample RifCSPlowO2_01_FD_184027 | JGI IMG/M metagenome (GOLD analysis project Ga0209541, IMG submission 184027) | Groundwater microbial communities from Rifle, Colorado - Rifle CSP2_plank lowO2_0.1 (SPAdes) (version 2) | ecosystem: Environmental > Aquatic > Deep subsurface > Groundwater | place... | reverse complement strand
TTACCGGCGAAGAGCGGTTTGCTTCCTATATCATTCACTACGCCGGTTTTCCGAACATGGAGTTTATTTTGTCTTTAATTCCCGAAGATTTGAAAAAATGGCAAAAAACCAAGCCGGATTATAAATTCCAACGACACTTGCTGATTGACGTGCAGGGCGGTTTGGGCGACCAGGTCTGCGCCGAGCCGGTGCTCCGGTTTATGAAAGAAAAAGTTTACCCGGGCGAAGATATCAAGGTGCTGACCCATTTTCCCGCTCTGTTCAAGCATCTTAATCTGCCGGTCTTTCGTCATGGCGAGTTTATGCGGGAGCCGGATATCCCGTATTACAGCGTCAATTCCTTGCCCGGACCGGACACCATGATGTGGCAAGTTGTTTCTCATCTGCTCTGCCATCCGGTGGATTTTATCGCCATGGCCTTGCTCCGCCGGACCTTGCCCAATGAAGACAAACAAATCCGATTAAAAGTGGATTTACCCGGCCTGGCCGAAGTCATGGATGTCGTGGGCGCCAGCCAGCTGTCGGAATTGGTCTTGGTCCATCCGGGCAAGCATTGGGAAAGCAAGACCTTTCCGGCCCAATGGTGGCAAAAAGTGATTGACCAAATCCAGGCCGCCGGCCGCACCGTTTGCCTGATCGGCGCGGACGAAAAAACCCGCGGCGTGCTGGATGTGGCAGCGCGCGAGGGCATGATTGACACCCGCAATCTCTTGAGTTTAGACGGTCTGATCGCCCTGATCGCCTCGGCCAAAGCGCTCGTCAGCAACGACAGCGCGCCCATCCACCTGGCCGGCGCTTTTGACAACTATATTGTCTTAATCCCCACTTGCAAGCACCCGGACCATTTATTGCCTTACCGCCAGAAAATCCAATACCATAAAGCCATCGCCTTGTACAAAAAATTCATGGGCGATGATTACAACAGCCAGCCGACCGAGCTTTATGGCTCTCTGGGCGACAAGGTCAAGGGCGATTACCTGGATTACCTGCCCGAGCCGACCGAAGTGGCGGCGCAGGTAGAAAAGGCGTTTAAGGAAAAAGAAAGCCAAGCGGACCAAGGCAGGACTTAAGTAATGAATTAGCCTAAAGGGTTAGCCATTATTTAGCTAATTAAAATTAAGTTAATTAGTATAGTAATTTCAAATATGCTTACAGTTAAAACTTCTGTGGGGCCAAGTGATATCCAGGGCATGGGCCTGTTTACACAAGAAAATATTCCAGCCGGCGCTACGGTTTGGGTTTATGACCCGCGTTTTGATATTTCTTTTGATTGCCAAGAGGTAGAAATGATGCTGGAGTTACAAAGGGAATTGATTACTCGCTTTGCTTACATTTCAAAAGAAACAGGAAAATATATTTTTTGCATTGACAACAGTCAGTTTATCAATCATCTTTCCTCGGGCAGAAACAACCTTGATGTTGTCCGGATTATGGGCGAGCCAGAATGGCGCGGTATTGCCAATCGTGACATTGAAGTTGGAGAGGAAATCACGGTGGATTACCAAAAGTTGTGGGTAACCCAGGGCTTAGAAAAGCCGAAAAGCGATAAAATTTCTAATTGACCTAATTTTTATTACCCTAAGTAATGGCCAATTTCCAAATTATAATAAAAGTATTATGGTGAAAAAAATAATAAAAAAGAACGACATAATCGTTTACCAAGCCAAGGGCGGCGGCATCGAGTTAAGGGGCGATTTTAAGAAAGAGACTGTTTGGGATAGCCAAGCTCAAATTGCCGAGGTTTTTGACACAGAACGTTCAGTTATTACCAAGCACATTAGAAATATTCTGAAAGACAAAGAGCTTGACGAGAATTCAGTATGTGCAAATTTTGCACATACTGCGGAAGACGGTAAAACTTATCAAGTTCAATATTATAATCTTCCGGCTGGTTTTACAATTATTGAAAAAATGAAAAAATCCCAAACCATGATTCTTAATTCTTGATTCTTGATTCCTGATTCGCTCACAAAGTGTTATAATATATTCAGAAATTAGGTTCACTTTGTGGAATAATTTGTTTTTTATGGCACAAAAGTGTCATATTCCATGGGGTTAATCATAAATTATTAAAAAACAAAAAAAGTACCTGCTTCCTATGTCTAATGCGTTACATTCTTTGAAACTCAAAACCGGCGGTGACGTTTGGAGTTGGGGTTCTGCCACTTCCGGCCAACTGGGTGACAATACAACCACCAATAGATCCTCTCCCGTCTCGGTCGTCGGCGCTCATTCTTTTACTGCCATCGCTGGCGGTGAAAATCATTCTTTAGCCCTAAAAAGCACCGGCGAGGTCTGGAGTTGGGGTTTGGCCACTTCCGGCCAACTCGGTGACAACACCACTGACAACAAATCTTCTCCCGTTTCAGTTGTCGGCGCTCATTCTTTTACTGCCATCGCTGGCGGTGAAGATCATTCTTTGGCCCTAAAAAGCACCGGTGAGGTCTGGGCTTGGGGTTTTGCCACTTCCGGCCAACTGGGTAACAACGCCACTAGTCAACGATCCTCTCCCGTCTCGGTCGTCGGCGCTCATTCTTTTACTGCTATTAATAGCGGTAACGCTCATTCTCTAGCCCTAAAAAACACCGGTGAGGTCTGGAGTTGGGGAAGAGGCGGTACTGGCCAACTGGGCGACAATACCATTACTTTCAAATCCTCCCCCGTCTCGGTCGTCGGCGCTCATTCTTTTACTGCCATTTCTGGCGGTGACTTATTTTCTTTAGCCCTAAAAAACACCGGCGAGGTCTGGAGTTGGGGCACAAATCTTACTGGCAAAGCTCCGGGTCATAGCGGCGTGCTGGGCGACAACACCGATACTAATCGCTCCTCCCCCGTCTCGGTTGTCGGCGCTCATTCTTTCACTGCCATTGCTGGCGGTTATATACATTCTTTGGCCCTAAAAAGCACGGGCGAGGTCTGGAGTTGGGGTTATAATAATTCCGGCCAACTCGGTGACAACACCACTGACAACAAATCTTCTCCCGTTTCAGTTGTCGGCGCTCATTCTTTTACTGCCATTGTTGCCAGTGGAGATCATTCCCTGGGCCTAAAAAGCACGGGCGAGGTCTGGAGTTGGGGTTTGGCCACTTCCGGCCAACTGGGTGACAACGCAACCACCAATAGATCCTCTCCCGTCTCAGTGGTCGGTCTGTTGTCTGCCGCCGCCGGCAGTATCTCAAAAATCAGCGGTGTTGCCTGGGCCAGCACCAGTAAAGTCAGCGGCGTCGCCCAAGCCAGTGTTTCCAAAGTGACAGGTGTCTCGGCGACATAAAAGAATTAACCTAATTGACCTAATTTCTAATTGATCTAAATAATGACCAATTCCCAAACATCAAACAAAGAAAAATATAATTTAGAAGAACGGACTGCAAAATTTGGAGAAGAAATCATTAAGTTTTGTAATTCCTTGCCTAAGAACGACATTACTAGACCCGTAATTAACCAACTCGTAAAATGTGGTACTTCAGTCGGAGCAAATTATTGCGAGGCCGACGATGCTGAAAGCAAAGCGGATTTTAGACATAAAATCGGCATTTGCAAAAAAGAAGCCAGAGAAGTAAAACACTTTTTAAGAATGTCAGCCGTTGCCGTCCCGGAGAAAAAAGATGAGGCGCGCAGGCTGTGGCTTGAAGTCAAAGAATTAAATCTGATTTTTAATGCGATAAATAATAAACTGAAGTAGATTTTTTGGTCATTGGCACTTGGGGTTTATTTAGAAATTAGGTCAATTAGGTCAATTAGGTCAATTAGAAATTATTTAATCGTCTCAATTTTCATTGAATTTTCAATGAGTTAATTTTCAAACAATATGAACGAAGCACGGAGCACGAATCAAGAATAATTTATGGCAAATAAAAAACAAATTGCTATTTTTGAGGGTCAAAAAATTCGCCGGCTTTGGGATGAGAAAAAAGAGCTGTGGTATTTTTCGGTTATTGATATTATATCTGTCCTAACAGAGCAGCCCGATTTTAAAAAAGCTCAAAGTTATTGGACAACACTCAAAAATCGTTTAAAACATGAGGGAAATGAGTCTGTCACAAAATGTGACAAACTGAAATTGCAGTCCGCTGATGGAAAATTTTATAAAACCGACGTGGCTGATGTGGAAACGATTCTTCGTCTGATTCAATCCGTGCCAAGCCCAAAAGCGGAACCGATCAAACTGTGGCTGGCCAAGGTCGGTTATGAGAGAATACAGGAAGTGTCTGACCCGGAAAAAGCGCTCAATCGCAGCCGGAATTATTGGCAAAGAATGGGCCGAAGCGCCAAATGGATTCAGCAAAGAATGATGGGGCAGGAAATTAGGAACAAACTAACTGATTATTGGCAAGATAATGAAGTCAAGGAAAAAGACGAATACGCTATTTTGACGAACATTATTCATCAGGAGTAGTCAGTGGAGAAAATTTCTTACAATCTCCTCTAAGCGGCAAAAAGTTAAAAAATAAAATATGAGTGTTAATAATTACATCAAAATAATTCGTCAAGGTGAAAAGTTTGAGGTTACCGAAAGAGATGCGGACACGAAGGGAATTTTATGTTTCAATAAAATTTTTGACACTTTGGAAGAGGCGATTAAGGCGAGTAATAAATACCAAGAAGAGCAGGAAGTTGAATATGGTTTGGATATCAGACTCTAGGCCAATTTGAAATTTGGATTTAATGATATCGGCGTGGTATAATAATCATATTAAGGACCGCCATTATGCCCAATCCCTCCACTCTGCCAAGAATCATTCATTTCATCAAATACCACAACGCTTTTACTATCGGCCTGGTGGTGATTTTTACCGGTTTCAGCGCCACTTTTGCCGCCAGCCCCGCTGTGCGGGATAATATTTATTCCAGCCGGGAAACAGTCATTTCCACCGATAATAGCCGGATAATTTCCGCTGATTTGGACCAATTCAGTTTTAATCTTAAAATAGAATCGGTTACCGAAGATGAAAAAAAATATTATATCACCTACACTTTTTTAACCTTAGCGGTTAAGGCTAACGTCTGGCAGGATATGTCCAAAGGAGCCACTTTAGTTGTCAGCAAAGAAGCGCTCTCGGGCCAAGACCTGGGACTGCACGTAGCTAAGCAGTTAAGCGATAATATCAATTATGAGTTGTCCTATCTCAAAAGAGTCCAGGAACTGCAAAAAGAAAGGGGTTGGTCTCAAAAAATAGTTTCCATAGAGTATGCCGGCTTAGTCGGCCGGTTTTTAGATGCCAAGGAAAAGGTTTTATCCGGCTATCAGCCGGTTATTCCAGAGGTTGTTTTGGGAGTATCAATCCCTGCTCCGGCGCCGGCAGAAACAACGCCAGCTCCAATGCCAACAACCGTACCCGTTACTATTATTACTTCTCCGGAACCAATTCCCGAGTCAGAAACAGACCCGCAAGTAATTTCAATGTCAGAAGGGTTGATTGATGAAGAAAGAATCCGACAAATAATTCAGGAAATGTTAGCCCAATCCCAAGGACAAACACCGCCTCCTGTACCTCCCGAACCCGAACCCGAACCAGTTATAATTCCTCCCGAACCGAAGCCAGAGCCAGAACCTGAACAAACGTCTGAACCGGAGCCAGAGCCCGAACCTGAACCAGCACCTGAACCGGCGCCAGAGCCCATTGTTACTCCCGAAACCGCCCCATAATCAGAGTTTAATTCATATTTTTAGATTTCAGGTCATAAATCCAGTTAAATTGCCAGGTCAATAATGGCTGATCAAAAACAACCGCCTCGGATCCCCTAGCGAAGTAATACTCCATAGCCAGTAGGATATAAATCAAAAATGAATTTGACTGCCGTCTTCAAACGGCGGTATCCGGGCAAATTCAGAATGACTGGTAGAGACGGGGCATGCCCCGTCTCTACAGCCGACAGTATTTTTTCTCACACTGGCTTAAAAGCCAATGGTATTCGGTTAGCAACATTATAAATCAAAAATTAAAAAAGGTTCAAATACCAACCAAAGAATCTCCGGAAAGCTTCATTCATCCCCGCACTCATTCACTCCGCGCTTGGCGGAGCTCAATCGTGCAGAGTTTATTGTAAGGATTTAAAAATTAAAAAAAGATATTTTTTAGCTTATTTTAGCCAAAAAATATCCTTTTAATACCACAAAAACCCTTAATTAAAATAGGGTTTTGTTGGTATTTTATATTGCTTTTTATGCCAGTTAGGGCTGTAAAATTTCGTCCTGGTTGCAGTCATTTTCAATACAGATTTTAACTGATTTGATATAAGGGAATTGAAGCAGGGTCTTTTCAATTTGGGACCTGATAGCCAAAACGCGGCAAGAACCGGCCACATTTCTTAACGCCGAAGATAAGCTGACCTCGGCCAGGCCATTTTTTATTTTTACATATTTAAGATTAGTGCCAACCGGTAGGCTCGTCAGCCAGCCCTGGCTGATTTCACTGTCAGTTAGAGGAGTTAAAAGGCCTCTAACGGTGTTAATCACTTCTGAATTATATTTTTTTTCCACCTCTCGTTCCAATAAGGCCACATTTTCACACTCGTTACTGCTTATTTTATTGTAATAAGCGGTTATTTTTACGGTATTGCCATTATCGGCCAAGACCTGATCATTTGATTTATCATTGACAATGGTTACACTGCCCTGCTCTGGCGTGTCATCAACTACTACCTTGCCATTATTGTTATTATTTTCATTTAAGCCCGCATCTTTATTGGAGTACCAAAGGCCAACAGCTACAAAAACAATCAATATAACAGTGATTATTAGGCCAACTTTACTGCCATTTTCCTGATTTTTAGCGCTATTATTTTGGTTGTTATTATTGCCGGAATCACCGATTAAATCCGGAGTATAATTATCAAAGTTTATATTCGCTTGTCCATCGGCTGGATCAGAATTTATTGTTGTTTCTCTAGTTGGTTGGGGTTGTGTTTCTGTAATTAATGGCTGATTTTCATTATTTTGGCTAAATTCAGGCGTATTTGACTGATTTTGATTAGGGTTTTCGGCGCTAATGGGTGGAGTTTGATTAGAAGAAAAAATATCATTTTGAACTCCATCTTGGATTGGCTGTGTTTGTCCGTTTTGACTGACTTGTCCGTCTTCATGAACGTGTTCGCTCTCGTGGACTTGTCCGCCTTGGACGGAAGAATTATTATCTTGATTACTCATATTTTATTTATTTAGTTAACTTTAGTTATAATTTTTCCTCCTTGAATATTTTATATCAATGATTTGTTGTAAAATTAAGATAAATAATGAAATTTTATATTGAAATTTTATAAATTTTTTGATAAACTAATAATAGTTCTATATTAACACAAAGGAGAAGTCTAGTGCCAGAAGAGCAAAATAGTGTATTGAAAGGAGTTTGTACTTTTTATACAGAGACGGGCACTGAAGGCGGTTTTTGGGCCTTTCAGGACAGTAAATATATCTTTCCTCAAGAAGGTGTTGAAAAAGAATTCTATTATGAGTATGAAGGGTTACACATTCTGAAAAATGGCGATAAATTAACTATTTTTTCTTCTGACAACCAAAAACAGATAATCTGGTCAGGAACAATTTCTCTTCGCCAATATCCGGTTTTCACTGAAAATGCTTTTGGATTATGGATCCAGGCCGACCAGGAAGGCGTTGACCGAGAAACCTGGGCCACATATTTCTTTGAAGAATATCCGGCAGAGCTCATTCCTAACCGTAAGCCATAAACTTGCGGTTTTTTTATTTAAATATGTGATATTAGTAAATACTGGTGGACCCAGTGGGATTCGAACCCACGACCTCCCGCATGCCATGCGGACGCGCTACCAACTGCGCTATGAGCCCGAAATCAACAGAGATCTATATTATTTTATACCATTTTAAATAAACTGGCAACTTATCTAAGTTTAGTAAATATTCTTAAAATTTTAATAATAATCTGCACATATTATCCACAAAATGCTAATTATTTTAACTAAAAATTTTAATTAAAAATTAAGTCATTTTCATTTCCACGTGGATGGCGATAAAATCACTCATTACCACTCGGGTAGAGACGGGGCCTGCCCCGTCTCTACTGCCGACAATATTTTTTCTCACACTGGCCTTCATCCCCTGGCTTAAAAGCCAGGGGTATTCGGCCAGCAACATTATAAATTAAATTATTTTTGCTAAATTTAGCCAAATTTATACTTTTTAGCTAAATTTAGCTAATTTTTATAGATTAATGATCAATTATTAGTTATTAATTTAGTGAATAAAAGATTTGTCTAGACATGTCTGGACATTTATCCACTAAAACCACAACTTATCCACATTTTTTAAATAAAATATAGCTAATTTTAGATAAATTTAATTATTAATAATTTATACTCAAATTCCATTTATTTATAAAGATTTGTCTAGACATGTCTAGACAAATCTTTAAAATTTAAATAAATTTTTATGAAAATTACAATAATTTCAATTTTAGAAAAAATTAAAAAAATCTTTCCCCAAACTAAACTGTCAATTCGTTTTGGTTACCAAAACTGAATACCAGTTGGTTGCCAAGCGAGGCGAAGCAAACCAAAATTCTTTGGCTTTTCCAATTTGGTTTTTTCAACAGGAATTTTACTTTGTTAAATATTGTCCTCACCAGGAATCGAACCTGGATTTAGCCCTTAGGAGAGGCTTGTTCTATCCATTGAACTATGAAGACCTGTTTAAAAATACCTCTTGAATTATCCCTTAATTTATAGTAAAATAAGTAGGAAATAATCCCCATATTTAATGGGATGATTTTAACTTACGATAACATAAATCCTATGCAAATTCAATGGTTGGGCCAGTCCTGTTTTAAAATACAAGCTAAAAATAACGGCCAAGAAATAACTATTGTCACCGATCCCTACGGCGATGATATCGGCTTAAGGCCTTTAAAGCTTCAGGCCGATATTGTGACTGTTTCCCATGATCACCACGACCACAACAATTTAGACGCTATCAAAGGCGATTCTTTTATTGTCCATATGCCTGGCGAATATGAAACCAGGGGCGTCTTTATTTATGGCATCCCGGCTTTCCATGATAATAAAGAAGGTCAGGAAAAAGGGAATATCACTATGTTTAAAATTAATACCGAGGATTTGACGTTAGCCCACTTAAGCGATTTAGGCCATGAACTAAATGATGAGCAATTGGATAAGCTAGGCAATGTTGATATACTCTTGATTCCGGTCGGTGGCAATTACACTATTGATGCCAAGAAAGCTGTGGAAATAGTTTCCACTATTGAGCCCAGGATTGTCATTCCGATGCATTACCAAATTCCGGGCTTGAAAAGCAAATTGGATTCGGTTGAGGCCTTCGTTAAAGAATCCGGTTTACCGTCGGAAAAAATGGATAAATTGAAAATTTCCAAAAAAGATCTACTCCAGGAAGAAACTAAAATCGTCATCTTAAATCCGTAATTATGAAAATAACAATCTGCGGCAGCATGCAATTCGCCCAAAAGATGATTAATATAAAACAAGAGCTGGAAAGCCATGGCCACCAAGTAGTAATTCCCAAAAATTCCGATAAGTACGCCAGTGGCACCATGTCAGTGGAAAATAAATGGGAAAAAATAGAATTGGATCTGATAAAAAATTATTTTGAAGAAATAAAAAAGACTGATGCCGTCTTGATCATTAATGAAAATAAAAACGGTGTTGAAAATTACATCGGCGGCAACGGTTTAATTGAAATGGCCTTCGCCCATATCCTTAATAAAAAAATATATCTGCTTAATCCCGTCCCAAAATTGAATTATACCGATGAAATTGAAGCTATGCAGCCAATAATTATAAATAATGATCTTAAATTAATCATTTAAAATTTCCCATGCCTCTAGTCATCAAAAAAACCAGACGAAAAAAACCGGTTAGCAAAAAATCGGTATCTTTAACTACCAAGGAAATAATAGCCACACCAGAAAAGCAATTTATCAATATCTACGAAAGAGACCAATTGGTTGCCGCTAAAACCAAATTATCTTGGCTGATTGTCGGCTTACTGGTTTTGGCTTTAGTCATTTTTTGGTTTTGGTCAATGAAAGCCACCATCAAAAAAAATAGCGCTGATAATAATTTAAATGAAATTACCGCCGAAATTACTGGTATCGTCAAAGAATTCAGGGGCCTGGTTAACAACACTAAAAATGCTATCAATCAAACTAATGATGAAATAGCTACTCAAGAGTCGTTAGAAGAAATAAAAAATAAGGTCTTGACGCAAATCCAGATTAATTCTGAAAGCGCTAATTGGCCACAGCATTCTTCCGAGTTATTGGGTTTGGCGCTGAAATATCCGACTAATTGGTTCAAGCAGGAAAAGCGCGATTCGCTGGCCTTAGTCAGCTACCATTTAAGCGCCACCTCCACGCCGGAAGTTTTTGCCACTGTCACTATCACTAAAATAACCGATAAGAAAAAAGATATTAAAATAATCGACCTTTTAGAGAAACCGGAAAATTACCAAAAATCAGCCGAAGAAATTTTTATTGATTTAGCGTCGGCCGAAAAATACGATTTGATTGCTGTCAGTAAAAACGATATTAGTTCAATTTTATTTGTTAAAAACGACATTAATATTTATAAGATAGAAATTTATTCCCAAAATGGAAAAAATATTTTTGAACCGGTCATTGGCAAAATTTTATCAACTATTGATTTGCTGTAAACAAAAAAGCAAGAAAACAAAAAAGCAAAAAAACAAGAATTCTTCCCCTGCCCGAGGGGAAGTGGCACGAAGTGCCAAAGGGGTGGGAGAAAAAACAAATTTATAAATTTAAAAAGCTAAGAATATACAAGCTAAAAAGTTAATCAACTACCAGCTAAAAAGCTACTACCTAAAATATGAAAAAACCTGTCAAGCTAGAAAAAGGAAATCCTAAGAAAATCAAAGAAGAAATTCCGGAAAAAGTCATTGCCACCCCGCCAGGAATTTCCGACCAGATCATTACTGATGAAGTCAAACAAAGCTACTTGGATTACGCCATGTCAGTTATTGTGGCCCGCGCCCTGCCGGATGTTCGAGATGGCTTGAAGCCGGTTCATCGCCGGGTGCTTTACGCCATGTGGGACATTGGTTTGAAGGCTAACGCCAAATTCAGGAAGTCGGCCAATGTGGTCGGTGAAGTAATGGCCAAATACCACCCACACGGCGATATTGCCATTTACGATACCTTGGTCAGAATGGCCCAGGATTTTTCCCTGCGGCACCCGTTAGTGAAGGGACAAGGAAATTTTGGTTCCATGGATGGGGATGGGGCAGCCGCTATGAGATACACGGAAGCTAAATTAGAAGCGGTGGCTGAAGAAATTTTATTTGATATTGAAAAAAACACCGTCAACTTCGTGCCCAACTATGACGGCGCTCATAAGGAACCCTTGGTCTTGCCGGCTAAATTGCCCAACTTACTTATTAACGGCGCCCAAGGCATTGCTGTCGGTATGGCTACCAATATTCCGCCTCACAATTTAGGCGAAGTCATTGACGGTATCATTCATTTGATAGACAACCCCAATTGCACTGTTGACGACCTGATGAAATTCATCAAAGGACCAGATTTTCCCACTGGCGGAATTATTTATAACATCAAAGACATCAAGCAGGCTTACGCCACCGGCCGAGGCGGAGTAGTTTGTCGCGCCAAAACCAATATTGAAGAAACCAAGGGCGGTCTGTTTAGGATTATCGTCTCGGAAGTCGTTTACCAGACCAACAAAGCGGCGCTCTTGGAGAAAATCGCCGACTTAGTCAAAGATAAAAAAATTGAAGGCATTAGGGATCTGCGCGATGAATCCAATAAGGACGGCGTCCGAGTAGTTATTGAATTAAAAAAAGACGCTTATCCTAAAAAAATCTTAAACCAGTTGTTCAAACACACCCAGCTCCAATCAACTTTCCACTCCAATATTCTGGCACTGGTTGACGGCTTGCAGCCGCGGGTTTTGAACTTGAAAATGGTTTTGGAAGAATATTTAAAACACCGTCAAGAAGTTATTACCCGGCGCACCCAGTTTGAATTGGATCGTGCTAAAGAACGAGCTCATATTTTGGAAGGTTTGGTGATGGCCCTCTCTAAAATCGACCAAGTGATTGCCACCATTAAAAAATCCAAGGATAAAGACGAAGCTAAAATCAATTTGATGAATAAGTTCAAGTTAAGCGACCGGCAGAGCGTGGCGATTTTAGAAATGCGCTTGCAGCAATTGGCTAATTTGGAACGGCTGAAAATTGAAACCGAATTGAAAGAAAAATTAAAACTTATTAAAGAATTGGAAGCGATTTTGAGCTCTAAGGTTAAAATTAAAAATATCATCAAAACCGAAGCGTTGGAATTAAAAACTAAATTCGCTTCACCGCGCCGAACCCAGATTGTCGCCCATGGCGTAGATAGTTTCTCAATGGAGGACTTAGTGCCAGATGAAGAAATTATCGTTATGGCGACAGCCGATGGCTATATCAAGCGCTTGCCGCCGGATACTTTTAAAATCCAGGGCCGCGGCGGCAAAGGCATTATCGGCTTGACCACCAAGGAAGAAGATATTGTGGAACATTTTTTTACCACTACCACTCACGCCGATTTGTTATTCTTCACCACTAAGGGCCGGGTCTTCCAGCTCAAGGGTTATGATCTGCCGCAGGTCTCGCGCACCGCTAAAGGTCAGGCCCTGGTAAACTTCCTGCAGTTGGCGCCCAATGAAAGAGTGGCTTCAATTTTGCCATCTACCGAAATTGAAAATGATAAATATCTGGTCATGGTCACTTCCAAAGGCACCATCAAGAAAACCGCCATTGAAGATTTTGGCAGTGTTAGGCGTAGCGGTTTAATCGCCCTAAAATTAAAAGGCGATGATAATTTGGAATGGGTCAAACCTTCCAAAGGTGCGGAAAATATTGTTTTAATCACCTCTGGCGGCCAAGCTATTAGGTTTGATGAAAAAAATGTCCGAGCCATGGGCCGGGCTGCTTCCGGAGTTAAGGGCATTAAATTAAAGAGTAGTGATAAAGTTGTGGGTATGGGCATTTTAGACACTAAAGAAAAGAAAAATTTGAAACTGCTGGTGATTATGGAAAAGGGCTTCGGCAAACAAACCGAGATTGGCGCTTACAAAGTCCAAGGCCGCGGCGGCAGCGGCATCAAGACCGCTAAAATTACAACTAAAACAGGCAAAATCGTCAGCGGCATGATTATTGATGACCCAGAAAAAGATCTGATCATCATCTCCACAAAAGGCCAGGTTATCCGACTAGATATCAGAGCGGTTAACATCTTGGGCCGCGATACTCAAGGCGTCAGAGTGATGAGATTTAAGGATGTTAATGATACGGTGGCCAACGTTACCTTAATTTAAAAATTTTCAATTTTCAATTTTCAAACAATTTTAAAATTATTTAATTTTTAAATTTCTTTGTTACGTAGCTTGCTACGTAACAAAGAATTCCACCTAAATACTGAAGTTTTGTATATTATAATAATGGTTTATTTCGTATAATCATTAGTTATGCCGAAATCGCTCGCTCCCCCTCCCTGCGCTGCGCTGCGGTCGGGTCGCTCGCTCCTTTTCGGCATAACGGCTTCGGAAATAATTCCGGTTCTGCTTGTCGCTGCGCGACAGCGCATAACAGCGCCTATGCGAAATGTCCGCTACGAGCCTGGCGGCTCGGCGTCCACTTCGCATTAGCCGCCGCCGTTGTCGGAAATAATTAAAATTTAACACAAAACCTATGAACAGGGAAATTCCAGAGCATATTAGAAGTCACATGGAAAAAAATGCTGAGCCAAAAAAACCAACGGATCGCTTTCATGAAAGAAGGGGTGAACTATTAGCTTGTGACGATGATGCCCCTTTAGCTGAAAATTTTTCAGATGAATTTAAGGACCAAAGAATCCAAGAAATTAGTCAGGCACTGCAAGAGATGGGTTTTGCTCTTGTTGGCACAAGCACAGAAGTAGACAAAATTATATTTAGAGGGCGTCGTGATGACAAAACTATGATGGAAATTGTTATAACAAAAGGCGAGGATTATACTAGCCCTAAAGATTACGACTGGGAAAAGGATCATGAATAAATTTTAATTACAACCGACAACACGGTTTGTAAGGCTCGCCCCAATCAAAGATAATCAGCTCGCGTACATTTCGTTTTCGCTGGCGCGGTGTGCCCCGCACGATTATACTGCGCCGTTCAAACGAAACGTCTTACAAACCAATACGTTATGACGCCATCGCTTCGCTCTCGGCGTCATAACGGCGGCGTCTATCGTCGCTGTTCTGCTCGTCGCTGCGCGACAGCGCATAACAGCGCCTATGCGAAATGTCCGCTACGAGCCTGGCGGCTCGGCGTCCACTTCGCATTAGCCGCCGCCGTTATCGGAAATTTCAAAAAACAAATCTTTTTATATTTTATATAGAGCTCTTTTGGGATTTTAGAAAAGAAAACGCCCCGTGTGAAGATCTCACTCGGGGCTTGATTTAGGAAAAAAGCTGTTGAGCTTTGACGAGATAGTTTCCCGCCATACTCCAGTCAATAGGATCTAGAGCGTTTCCGCTCGGACGAAGTCGTCCTTGGGCATCAATACTTAAGTCCGGGAATACTGCGGTGAGTGGCTCAACTAATTGAATAGTTTCCGGTCCGAGGCCACCAGCGGCACCGATTCCGAGCATTGGAAAACTCTCCCTAATCGCTCGCGCATATGGAATGAGGCCATCGGCATCCATGCCCAGACCCCTCCCCATACTTTTGTCGAGCAATACTCGATGGATAACACCTTCATAGTCACTGAGACGCTCAACAACTCTTTGCGGATCGTTGCCAACTTCCTCAAGCGCATTCTTGCCAATTTGCAGAATAACCTCAATCTGTTTGCGGGAAATATGAACTCCGTTAGCGATTTCTCCTGGATCAGGCCAGACCATATCGAGTTGAATGGCCTGAATGCCAATTCCACCATAGAAAATTGCTGTCGCGAGACTTTTCCAAAGCTCGGGGCGATTGTCATAGTCTGCGTAGTGCAAACAGTTATACACCTCGTCCGAGGAAAAGATCTCCGCGATTTGTTCTTTCTGCGGAAAAGCGTTTTGCCACTTACTCTGAATGCCGTGAAGTGTTTTGTAGCTCATCATAACGCCGATATGTAAAACTCGGCTTGATCCCTGCGGTCGGTGAGCGGAAAACACTCGGGACATTTCCCGAACCTGTTCAAAGTCAGTAAAATCAGTAATGCCAATGTATGGATTCATTGCCTGTTCCTCATTCATTGTCTGTTCCTCCTTATGTAAAAGATCATTTTTTGTTTAAACTAGCTTAGCACAAACAACCATAATAATCAATGAATAGGAAAAATCCCAAAAGAGCTCTTAAATTAAGGTAAGATTTGTTTTTTGAAACTCAAGGGGGCGCTGCGCTTTCTTTTGCCCCTATATCTGATATAATTACATTAATGAGGGGCAAAAGAACCCTCGGACAACACCGAATAAACGGAAAAGTCCTCGGCTCGGACTTTTCGCAAATTTTTCTTCGCTACGTTTCAGAAAAACTTCGTTTATTCGGATACGTTATAACGCCATCGCTTCGCTCTCGGCGTCATAACGGCGGCGCCTATCGTCGCTGTTAGGCGAAATTTGACGAAGTAATTTAAAATTTTTTCTTTTTAATAAAGAATGTCCTTTTTGATTTTTTATAATTTTTACAAAAAGAAGAGGTAAGAAAATTAATTCTTGCCTCAGTAGTTTTGCCAAAGCCAGGGTCGTTGTTTTCTTGCTCGCATAAAATCCATAGACACTTTTTTTCTTGGATTGTGTGTAGGATACTTATCGGTTGTAAAGTCTCGATCATTTATTCTCCATGAAAAAAATTCTGTCAGATCTTCATCGACAAGCGTATCCAATCCTATTTCATACGCTCGCTTTGCCAGTTTTTCCACACAATCCCACATGTGAAAACCAGCAATTCTGATTACTCGCACTCCACTTATTTGACTTAAAATATTATCCTGATTCGGATACACCTTTTTGGTAGTGTGAGTTTTAAAATCAAGCCCAACTTTGATAATCCGATCTGAAGACCGAATCTCGATAATTTCAGAAACCGCACAATCGTCAAAAATCGCCCAATTTATGCCAAAGCCCTTTTGGCGATATCGTTGGTCAATACATTTATTTAGCATGTCGCCGTATTTTTTTCTAAACGCTTCTACGCCTCCTTTCTCATGCCATCCATGATTTTTGACTTCAAAGTTGATTATTTCCGGAATGGGATATAAAAATACAAATTCTTTGTTGGTCATTAGACACCTCCATTTGTTAAAGTTCTATAAAACAGTTAAGCATATTCGAGTCTTATTGTCAAGAGAAAAATTATAAAAAATCAAAAAGGGCAATAAACAATGAAGAAAAATTTAAAATTACTTCGTCAAACTCAAAGGGACGCTACGCTTTCTTTTTGACTTTTATTTGATAAAATAACAATAAGGCCAAAATGAACCTTCGCCTAACAAAGAATAAAAGGAAAATGCCTCGGCTCGGCATTTTTCCAAATCCCGCACCGATTATGATATGATAGAGCTAGTGCATTTTAACAAGTTTTGAGGATAAAATAAGTTTTACGCATGAATACGGGCGCGGGACTTCTTTTATTCTTAAACGTTATATGAAATAATTAAAAGTTTTTTCCTGCTTCGCAGGAATTATTCGGGGTTATTTTTATTTTTTTAAATACAAAAAAATACAATCTTATGAGACATGACGACAAAAGAAAAATTAACAATAGAAAAGAGGCAGTAAAAACATCAATAATAATTGCCGTCATTATCGCCGCATTATGATATTTTGGCGTTAAAACAGATATTATAATTTTAGGTTTATTGATTTTATGCATTGGAGTCCTTACTTATTTTATGCTTGATTACGATAACAACATAGAAGATATACAAAACAAAATTGACGAATTTAAAAAATAGCTAAAACCGCAAGATTTTACCGAAATTAGACAAAACTATAAATTTATGACATAATTAAGATATGTCCAAACAACAAATAACCACAATTTTAAAGGCCTTTCAAAAATCTCCGGCAAAAAGCAAATTACGCCGAGGTTATTTCAGTATGTTCGAAAAAAGAATGGCTTATCGCACAACTAAGGGTGAAAATCCAGAAGTAACCAAAGGAATGGTGGATAGGGTTTTTCTTAAAATCAAATCTTAAACAATATGGCCAAACGCCTAGGCGAAACAAGCTACAAAGAAACAGCTTTTGGCATTATCCCACGATCAAAACTTATTCTTCTGGAAATTGAAGGAATTACAAGAGCGTGGGATTTTGTTTTAAAGAAAAAGATCAAAAATAAGCTTCCTCTCACTCCGAACTTTCTTAAAAAGATTCATGAGATCGGTTTTGGTTGGATTTTTCCCGAGTTGGGCGGAAAATTTAGAAAAATTGATGTCACCGTTTCCAAACATATTCCTCCAAAATTTTATCTTGTGCCGCAGGAAATGGATAATTTTACCAAAGACCTAAAAATCAGAATAAAACATTTACCTAAGATAGACGACGAAAAATTTATTAACGAATTAATTTCTCTTTTGTCGTGGTCGCATCATAAATTTCTTTGGATTCATCCATTTCATGATTACAACGGCCGTATTGGCAGATTACTGATTAACATTATTTTGCTAAATCTAAATCTTCCGCCAATTGAATTAAAAGTAGAAACATCTGCTGGCAGAAAAAATTATGTTAAAGCGTTGCAATTAGCCGACAATCATAATTACACAAAATTAGAAAACATTTTTAAATCAGCCATAGATGAAATGGTGAAAGAATTGAATTCAAAAAAATAAAAATAACCCCAAATAAAATTTTGCCACAAGGCAAAATTAAAACTTTTAATTACATCCGATAACAGCGTGTATGCGGTTCGTGCTTGGCTCCGCTAAATACTCTCCCATATCCGCTTAAGTCGGCGGACATCGCATACACGCGAACGTTATGACGTCATCGCTTCGCTTTCGGCGTCATAACGGCGGCGCCTAAAATAGTTCGGGGAGAATAAAAAGACTGGCGGACGCCGCCGAACCACCAGTTGTCATTCCAGTCGTTGTCGTTGCGGTTGACGTTCACGTTGCGCTCATCGTTATTGCGGTTGAAGGCGGCGTAACAAGCGGAGAAATATGCAACGCATTATCTGTGCCACTGCCCCTTGAATACTCTTGAGGCTGTATTTTATTTGGGATTTTTAAATCCACCAATGCGTTGCGCCAAGTATTTTTATTTTTCAAATAACGGAAAACACTCTAACGGCAACGTATTGCCGATTATTCCGGTTTGCCCGTTATCCCAGAGTTCAACCGCCTGCAGCCGTAACCGCAGACTGTGTCGTTTACTATCCAAAATTATTTTACCACATTTTTTGTTATAAAAAAATATCCCCACACCTTCTTCCTTGTTTCAGAAAGTTGATGCGGGGACTTGAAACGCAAGTGACGTAAGGACTCTAAGTCCTAAACGCCAAAGTGACTAAGCGCCTTACTGGCGGACGCCGCCGAACCACCAGTCGTCATACCAGACGTCGACGCCGCGGCGGCGGACGTTCACGTTGCGCTCAGCGTCAAGGCGGCCGAAGGCGGCGTAACACCAGTTGCCGTCGGCATCCTTCCAATGGGTGCCGTTGGGATACTCGTCGGCAAAAGCCGGGTCAGCCTCGTTGACCGCGGCTTGAGCATAAGGATCGGGTACAAGGCCGCGTTCCTCATACGCCTTGGCCACTTCGTCATCGTTGGCGTTCTTGCCGACCCGGAAGAACTCCATGATGACGTTCTCCTCCACGCCGGTGCCGCCGGATGGCATAGCAGCCACCACGGCACTGTTCGTGTACTGGCGCCGGCCGGTGGCGTCGAGCACTTGCTGGGGGTTGCGGGTGCGGTCGACTCGATTTACTGTCACCACTACCCTCATTTCTGTTACTTTCACTTCCGTTGATGGGGTCGATGATGTGTTCATCGGCGTCATCCTCCCTTACTTCTTCTTTACACGAAGTTTGCTAGCGGACTACCACAATAGTAGTCATAGCTAAAAATCACCTAGGATTTAAGTACCTTTTAGCTATGACTACACATTTGTAAGTATATTAAACCATTTAAAAAGAACTAACAATCTAATATACCATACATTCTGAATTATGTCAAATTAGTCAAATAAAATTAAAGATATCCTAAAATTTAGCTAATTTAAACAATATTTGTTGACTAGTTCGCGGCATTCACCCCCAAACCCCTCTGTCGCTCGCATAAGTGGAAAATCAAATTCTTTATTTAATATAAGAGTATTGGTAAAATGAATATAAGAATAAAAATGTACATCACACAACATGTTTTAGACGTAATCGCTTGGTCGCTTGCGCGATTGACTTTGTCAAATTATATCGCGCCGCGCCCGGCGCGACTCCGCCTAAAACGGAAACGTTTTATAATACCATCATTTCACCGCTATTAATGCTTCATGCTCAGCTAACGCCGAATACTCGCTTAAATTGCCGATTTTCTTTATTTCTGATAAAATAAAGGCGGAAAATCAGCAACTTTGCATACACGAGAACGTTGTGTAAAATAAATAATATTTTTATATGAATATAGAAAACTTTCCCAATCCAAAAGAAAATGAAAAAATTGGCATAGAAGAAGCTACTTCATTTGAAGATTTATACGAAATGTTAAAAATTTTAGGTGATATTGAAGGAACTGGCAGATCATATACTCCAGACAAGATTATTGAATATATTGAGCAAGTACGCCGTGATGAAATGGATATAGGTTATATTACCAGAAGTCATGGAATACGCAGTACTGTTGAGAAACTTTTAAAAAATGATAAGGTATATCAAGAAATTGTAAAAAGAAGCGCTGAATAAAAAAATTAATTACATTGCTTAACGGTGTCGTGGCTCCTGTTATCTGTCTTGCTGCCTCGCGATATTATCGAAGAAAGTTTAGTTGAAATATAAAAACCCCGCCAAGTAGCGGGGCTTTCATATAAATTATTTCTCGACTTCAATCTTAACTTTTTTAGCCGCTTGTTTGGCTTTTTGCTTGGTTTTTTTAGCTTTCTTGGTTAAAGTTTTTTTGCCGACTTTTTGGGCTACTTCAACTCTCTTTTTAAATTTGTCAACTCGCCTGGCCGAATCCACCAATTTTTGCTTGCCGGTGTAAAAAGGATGGCAAGCCGAGCAGATTTCAACGGCAATGTTTTCTAAAGTGGAGCCAACGGTAAAGATCTGGCCGCAAGCGCAAGTGACTTTGGCCTCTTTAAAATATTTAGGATGGATATTTTTTTTCATTATTTTTATATTTTTATATTCTTGTATTTCTAAACCAGCTTAGCACATTATTTTATTTTTGGCAAGAAGAGCTTATTTTCTGTTGTGGATTCTTTTGGAATGGTTGGAAACCGCAAAAACGCCAATAACCACCGTGTACATAACGGCTGATTCTTCAGGAATTTTATAAAGCCCGTCAGAGAAGGGAGCCATGATAACAAAAATGGCCATGATAATTGTCCAAGCGATAACAAAACCTTCGCCGGCAAATTGGGAGGTGAATCTATTTTTCCAACGCTCATATTCTTTTTCGCTGGTATAAATGCCTAAAATCGCCATGTAAATTATACTAATGGCGCTGCTGGCAATATCAAATTCATGGCTGGAGAAAAAATCCAGCATAAAAAAAGCCATCGTTAAAACTGTCCAAAAATTAAGAATGACTTTCAGGACCAGGCGGTCAAAAAAATATTTTCTTTTTTCTTTCCCTTAAACATGTCTTATATTGTATATTAAATTCATAGAAATTAGAAATCAAAATAGTGGAAAAATATTGCGAATTACCAATGACTAATTACTAATTACCACAAAATATTTGACATATTTACTATAATTTGTTAAATTAATAACCGTTATACTACTAATTAATTTCTCATACTTTCCTAAGGGTCGTTATAACAACCATTATAAATTTTCCTTGTTTTCGATATATTTCGAAAATAAAATGGAAAGTAGAGGCAGAAAGGAAACTAAATTATGACTTTGCCGACAATTTTAGAGTTATTGGAAGCTGGAGTCCATTTTGGCCACCAAAAAGGCCGCTGGCATCCGAAAATGAAAGAATACATTTTCACCGAAAGAAACGGAGTGCATATTATTGATCTGGAAAAAACTTTAGTTAAGCTGGAGGAAGCCGTTGATTTTTTGCGCCAGACAGCGCAAGCCGGCGGCGTGGTTTTATTTGTGGGCACCAAAGAACAAGGTCAGCTAATAATTAAAAAATATGCCGAAGCCGCCGGTATGCCTTATATCATTGAAAGGTGGATCGGCGGCTTGTTCACTAATTTTGGCAATGTCGGCAAACTTATAAAAAAATACCGCAAGCTTAAAGAAGAAAAAGAAGCCGGCGCTTTAGCCAAATACACCAAAAAAGAGCAGGTTGATTTTAATAAGGAAATTGAAAGGTTGAAGAAATTCGTTGGCGGCTTGGGCGATTTAAGGAAAATCCCCGATGCAGTTTTTATTTTAGACGCCAAAAAAGAAAAAACCGCCATTATTGAAGCCAGAAAAAAGCAAGTGCCGGTAGTCGGTTTCTGCGATTCCAATATCAATCCCGAGCTTTTTGATTATCCGATTCCAGCCAATGACGATGCGGTGAGATCCATTGAACTGATAACCAAATTAGCGGTTGAAGCTATCCAAGAAGGGAAAGCGAAATTAATAATTTAAGAATTTAAAAATTTCTAATTTCTAAACAATTTTAAAATTTAAGAATTAATTAATTGTTTTTTAAATTGAAAATTAAAAATTGAAAATTAATATTTATGACCATTGATCTTAAAATAATCACTCAACTTAGAAACCAAACTGGCGCCGGCATCGCTGATTGCCAAAGCGCTTTAGAAGAGGCCAACAGCGATTTAGACAAGGCCATTGAGATTCTTAGAAAAAAAGGCGAAATCAAAGCCGCTAAAAAGGCCGACCGAACCACCCATGAAGGCGTAGTGGCGATAGCTAAAAATAAAACTAAGACAGCTGTTATAGTTTTAACTTGTGAGACCGATTTTGTCTCCAGAAATGAGAATTTCATTTCGGCCGCTTCTGAATATGCCAATAAACTTTTGGCCATGGGCGAGGCGGGTTTTGAAAATTGGGCTGAAGAAAATATCAAAAAAGATCTGGTTTTAAAAATCGGCGAAAATATCAATCTTGATGATTTTGGCCTTTTGGAAGGCGAGACCTTGGGTTTTTATCTTCATTCCAATAAAAAAATTGCCGCTGTTGTTTCTCTGGTTTCCGGCAATGAGGAACTGGCTAATGTCTTAGCCATGCAAATTGTGGCGATGTCGCCTAAATGCCTTAGGCCGGAAGATTTGCCGGTTGCAGAATTGGCTAAAGAAAAAGAGATTTATCGCGCTCAAATGAAAGATGAAAATAAGCCGGTAGAAATCAGGGAAAAAATAATTATGGGCAAGCTCAACAAGTATTACGAAGAAGTTTGCTTATTGAATCAGCAGTTTATTAAAGATGACACTAAAAAAATCGCTGATTTATTAAAAGAAGCTGGTGAAGACGTGGTAATTAAAGAGTTTAGAAAGTTCAGTGTGTAATTTGGTAATTGATAAATAGTAATTTTTATTAAATTACAAATTCAAAATTTCAAGCTCCAAATAAATCTCAAATTATAATTTTCAAAATCCAAAACTTTTTAATTTATAATTTTGGTCATTGTAATTTATTTGATATTTGTAATTTTGAATTTGAAATTTTAATCTACAATCTTTAATTTTAAATCAGCAATCCGGCAAGCGGATACAATCGTAAATATATGCGACTGGCTATGGTACAATTTATTTCTTGGGATAAGTTTTATGCCTTTGACCCACGGGATCTAATGGTTAAAGAAGGTGATTTTGTCGTGGTTACCACTGCCCAGGGGATGGATATCGGCAAAGTGATAGAATTCAATGATTTGCCAAAAGAAGAATTAGCTGACCTGGGGGAAATCAAACCAATAAACAGGCTAGTGGCTCGCGAGGACTCGGAAATTTTGGCTGCCAACAATAGCTATTATAAAAAAGAGCAAGCTATTGATTATTGCCATAAGATGATTAAAAAATACGGCTTGGAGATGAAATTAGTTGATTGCTATTTTTCTTTTGATAACAACCGTTTGACTTTTGCCTTCATCGCTGACGGTCGAGTTGATTTCAGGAGTTTAGTTAAGGACTTAATCAGGCATTTTCAAAAATCAGTCAGGTTGTATCAATTGGGTGTGCGCGATGAGGCCAAAATAGATGGGGATATCGGCTCTTGCGGCCAGAATTTGTGTTGCCGTGGCCATTTACAAAAATTGGGCAATGTTACTTCCGACTACGCCGAAAACCAACAAGTGGCTCATCGCGGCTCCGAACGACTCTCTGGCATTTGCGGTCGCTTAAAATGCTGTTTGGCTTATGAAAATAATCTTTATGAGGAGTTAGCCGGTAAATTGCCGGCTATTGGCACTCGGGTCAAGACCAAGCACGGCCGGGGCAAGATTGTCGGCTGGCATGTTTTGCGCGGCAGCGTTGAGGTGGAAATTGATTCGGAAAAAGACGGCGAGAGAAAAATAGTGGTAGAAGTGCCGATACAGTAGCTTATAGCAGATGGCTTATTATTTATTGGATGTCCGGACGCTGTACGTACACGGTACGTACATTGAAAAAACGTAAGCTAAGAAGGGGAGTAGTGATGGCTAAATTCTACACTGCCAGAAGGAGAGAAATAATAGAATTTTTTTTGTTATAGTTGTCAGATTGTCACTAAGCACAAGTGTATAAATGTTCCTGCTCAATATCAAAGCATGATAGGGCCAAGAATTTCCTATGGTAACTATAAATGTCTTGTTTGCGGTCAGGAGATTTTAGCAGAAGTCGGAGGACAAGACAGATAACCATCATCAATAACCAAGGAGAATAAGCTGATGGGTGAGGATTTTAAACCTCCGGCCGATTGGGGTGTCAAATTAGCCCCCGATATTAAATGGGTTGAGAAATATTATTGTGATCGTTGTTCAACCAGTTTAGATAATTGGGGAGATATGATAGTTGGTTATACCAATATTGTATTGCCATCACTGAGCCGACCAACAGCTGCTGCTTTTGGTACGATAATTATTCAATGTCCAAATTGTACTAAAATGTTTTGGCTTCATGTTGATAAATCTACCATAGAAGGATTGATCTTTTTAAAAAAATTTCTGTCAGCTAATACTGGCTAACCACTGTCAAAGCAGTGGTTTTTTAATTATAAATTTTTTGCTATAATAAAAAGGTAACTGGAAAATGGAAACTGGAAATTAGGTCTTTGGCTTTAATTTCTATTTTCTAATTTCTAATTTCTAATACTATGAAGAGAATAGCGATTAATGGCTTTGGCCGTATCGGTCGGTCGGCTTTTAAAATTGCCTGGGAGAATAAAGGCGCCAAGATCGTAGCGGTCAATGATTTGACCGATACCAAAACCTTGGCTTATTTATTGAAATATGATTCGGTCTATGGCCGCTATAATCATCAGGTGTCTTATGACGCTAATAATTTGATTGTTGACGGTCGAAAAATCCTGGTTCTGGCTGAAAAAAATCCGGCTAAATTGCCTTGGGAAAAAATCGGCGTGGATGTGGTTTTAGAATGCACTGGGGTTTTTGACCAGAAAGCCGATTTAGATCGGCATTTACAAGCCGGCGCCAAAAAAGTCGTTTTATCCGCTCCGGCCAAAGATGAGTTTTTGACTTTGGTTTTTGGCACCCAGTTCACTAAAGCCAATATTGGCAAAGAAAAAATTGTGGCCAATGCTTCTTGCACCACCAATTGCGTGGCGCCGGTCATGCAAGTGTTAGTCAGTAATTTCGGCGTTGAAAAAGCAATTTTAAATACCATCCATGCCTATACCGCCAGCCAAAAAATTGTTGACGGACCGGATGCCAAGGACTTGAGACGAGGCCGGGCCGGCAGCGCCAATTTAGTGCCCTCAACCACCGGCGCGGCTCAAGCCGTGGCTTTAGTCCTGCCGGAATTAAAAGGCCAGTTTGACGGTTTGGCTATCCGGGTACCGGTGATTTGCGGTTCGCTTTCGGATATCACTGCTGTTTTAAAGAGAAATACTACTGTAGAAGAAGTTAATGCGGCCTTTAAAAAAGCGGCCAAGAATCCTTTCTACCAGAAAGTTTTAACTATCGCTGAGGGCGATGATGAGCTGGTGTCTTCTGACATTATCGGTACCACTTATTCGGCCATCGTTGATCTTAAATTCACCCGCGTTGTCGGGGGCAATCTGATCAAGGTCTTGGCCTGGTATGATAATGAATGGGCTTATTCTTGCCGGTTGGTAGAAATGGCTTTAGCCAATTAGCTATTTTCCTTAATTTATCGTAGGCTAATAGGGTAGTTGGTTTAACCGCCAAAAAAGGAGGAAAGTCCGATGTCTGTTTGGCTGTGGCTAATGTCAGTTCATTTTTTAGGGGTGTTTATTTTACCCTTGATTATGTCGTTTGACAATTTCAAATCTTACCGGGGCTACCTGCTGTTTGATAACCGGTGGTATTATTATTGTAAAGTGATTGGGGCTTATCTGTTTTGGGAATTTACCCTGCCCTACCATTTGATCAGATGTTGGCTGGGTAAATATCTGTTGTCAAAAGAACAAAAAATAACTCCGAAATTTGTTCTTTGTGATGGGGCAATTATTTTAGATAAAAGCTCCAAAGATTACCGACGGCGGTACAAGTGTTTGAAATGCTGTCGACCTTTCAGTTCAATTCCAATTCAACATGAGGTTTTAAATCCGAAATTAAGCAAGTTATATAATTCTCGGTTATATCGTTGGTTTGAACCAAGCGTGTTTAATGCCCTGCATCGGCAAGATTTAAAAATCGGCTATTAGCTGTTATCAGCGTTGCTTTTAAACAACGCTGTTTTTTAATAAATAAAAAATCGCCAGGCAGTTAGACCGGCGATTAATTGTCTTCTTCCTTATCCTCAAAGATTTTATCAACTGCTCTGCCTAAATCAGTCAGGTCCTCTCTTGAGTATTTTCCTGGAATTTGAAAATCTTGATTTTCTCCAGCTCTTGTTATTTCTTCGTCCAGATCTTCATAGGCAATATTTTCTTCTTCCTCATCATCATAATAATAATCATCATTATCATAACCCATAGATAAGCGATTATATTTGTTAATAATACTGATATTTAATAAATCGCTTAAAGCATTATGAAGACCGACAAAAACATCATCAAATATCCCACAATAATCATAATCCTGATTATTATTGTAAAAATAAGCGATTATACTGATATCTCCATCTTTTAATTTTTGCGCAATCAAATCAATATCAGTGCCATTTTCACAATAAAATACCGTTCTTTTAAAGAAATTTTCCAAGCTTTCAACTTGGAAGGGGAGTAGAGCCAAGGGATTTTCAAGATAAATACGCATTAAACTTTCGTCATGCGCAAAAGTTATCAGCGTATAGCCGTCTATTGGCGTTCTCTGAGCCATGTTTTTTCTCCTGCTTAGAAAGAGCTAAGGGACTAATCATTGTTTGTATTTATTATTACAAAATATTAATTTTTAAGCAACTGCGCTAAGATCCTTGCAGAATTACAGTTTTTTTGATAAATTATAAGTAATTAAACCTTATATTCACAGATGGCTAAGAATATATTTAAAAATTTTTTTACTCCCGGTCCGCGAGGCCAGCTTCGCTGGGTTGTTTTTGGAGTGTCCGCGATGTTTTTAGTGTCCTTATTTGTTGATATTATCGGCTTTAGCAATATAATTTCTAATAATCTGGACAGCGTTTTAAGCTCTCTGCCTGGTGTTAAAGATATGAAAGTTTGGCCATTAGTAGAAAGAAGCCAAGCTGATAACAGTAAAAATTTAAATTTTAAGAATATCAGAGAAATTGATTTAGACAGTTACGGTCCGCCCTTTAAATTGGGCTTGGATCTTCTGGGCGGAGCCCATTTGGTTTATGAGGCCGATGTCTCTCAAATTAATTATTCAGAAAGAGCCAGTTCACTGGCCGGAGTCAGGGATGTGATTGAAAGGAGAGTTAATATCTTAGGCGTTTCCGAGCCGGTTGTCCAAACCAATCAGATTGGTGATAATTGGCGTGTCATTGTTGAATTAGCCGGTGTGACTGATGTTAATCAAGCCATAAAAATGATCGGTGAAACGCCGCTTTTGGAATTTAAGGAAGAAAATCCGGCAGCCAGCCAAATGACAGTTGAACAAAAGACAAAATTAGATGAGTTAAACCAAGGGGCTAAGGACCAAGCCGAAAAAATATTAAAGCAGGTTTTAGCCGGAGCTGATTTTGCCGCTTTAGCCAAGGAATATTCAGAAGATCCGGGCAGTCAGGACAACGGCGGATTTTATGGTGGTATTAAAAGAGGGGTCTTTGTCCCTGAATATGAAGATGTTTTGTTTAATAAGATGAAATCGGGGGAAATTTATCCCCAGTTGGTCCAATCGCAATTCGGCTATCACATAATCAAGAAAGAGACGGTCCGGGGCGAGGGTGATGATTTAGAAATTGATACCCGCCACATTTTATTCAAGACCAAGACGGCAGCTGATATCGGATTGGCTCTGGAACCGGAATGGAAAACCACGTCTTTAACCGGTAAACAGCTTAAGCGAGCTAGCGTTGATCTCAATTCCAGTTCCGGCATACCGCAAGTCGCTCTGGAATTCAACAGCGAAGGCGCTGATCTTTTTGCCGAGTTGACCAAGAAAAACACTGGTAAATTATTGGCTATTTTTTTAGACGGCCAGCCCATTAGCATTCCGCGGGTCAATGAACCGATTCTATCGGGGCAAGCGGTTATTTCCGGCAGTTTTACCATTAAGGAAGCCAAGACCTTGGCTCAACGGCTTAATGCCGGCGCTTTGCCAGTGCCGATTAAATTGATTTCCCAAACAACTATCGGCGCCACTTTAGGCAATGAATCAATTATCAAAAGTTTGGTAGCCGGCTTTTGGGGCTTTGTTTTAATCGCTTTATTTATGATGCTTATTTATCGTTTGCCGGGATTTCTTTCGGTTATCGCCCTTTTGATTTATGTGGCGATTGTCTTAGCTTTATTCAAGCTGATTCCTGTTACCTTGACTTTGGCCGGCATTGCCGGTTTTATCCTGTCTATTGGCATGGCGGTTGATGCCAATATCTTGATCTTTGAAAGAATGAAAGAGGAGCTGCGCGCCGGTCGGGACGCCACTACCGCCATTACTCAAGGTTTTTTAAGAGCTTGGAGCTCTATTAGGGATTCTAATATTTCGTCTTTGATCACCTGTGCTATTTTATTTTGGTTTGGCAGCAGTATTATTAAGGGCTTTGCCCTGACTTTGGCAATTGGTATTATGGTCTCCATGTTTTCGGCTATTACCATCACCCGCCAATTTTTAAGATTGATTGCTAAGTGGAAAATCAGTCGAGTCAGATGGCTTTATGGCGTTAAAAGCGAATCCAGCCAGTTAAATAAATAACCGGGTAAATATGAAATTAAATATCATTAAAAATAGCAAATATTTTTATCTTTTCAGCGGCACCCTGCTTTTAATCAGTCTTTTGAGCTTAATCGCTTGGGGCCTGAAGCCGGGCATTGATTTTACCGGCGGCAGCTTTTTGGAATTAAATTTTATGGCTGGTCGGCCAGCGACCGGCGATATTCAAAAGGCCTTAACCGGTTTGGATTTGGGTGAATTAAAAATCCAGGAGTCAGGAGAAAAAAATATAATTTTAAGGTTTAAGCATATTGATGAGGAAACGCATCAGAAAATAATCAGCCAAATTAGGGATAATTTCAAAAATGAGAGAGATCCGGCCCAAGTGGTTCAAGAAGAGCGTTTTGAATCAGTTGGTCCAATTATCGGCAAGGAATTACGGGACAGATCGTGGTTGGCGATATTTTTAGCGTCAATTATGATTATTGGCTATATCGCTTACGCTTTCAGAAAGGTCTCTAAGCCGGTGGCTTCTTGGAAATTTGGTGTGATCGCCGTAGTTGCTCTGATTCATGATATTTTGATTGTGACCGGCACTTTCTCGCTTTTAGGACACTTGGCCGGAGTGGAAGTTGATAGCTTGTTTATCACTGCCCTGCTGACTATTTTAGGTTTTTCGGTTCACGATACCATCGTGGTTTTTGACCGGACTCGAGAAAATCTCTCCAAACATTACAGTTTCGATTTTAGCCAAGTGGTTAATGACAGCATCAACCAAACTTTGATCCGTTCCATCAATACCTCGGTTACTATTTTATTGGTTTTGATTACTCTTTATATTTTTGGTGGTTCGACCATTTCTAACTTTGTTTTGGCCTTGATTGTCGGCATAATTATCGGCACTTATTCTTCAATTTTTGTCGCCAGCACTTTGATTGTCAGCTGGCACAATTGGAGCAAGCGCTTGAAAAAAAAGCCATAAATCAAGAAGTAAAAAATTAAAAAATTGGAAATAAGACCTGCCTGCCATGCCTATCGGCAGACAAGCCGGCAGACAGGTCTGCCCGTTGGCAGTCAAATTCATTAATCCCTGGCAATCATTGGTTTACCAGGTATTTTAAAATGACTGTTTTTTGATTTTTACCATGTTTTGCTCTTCGCGTTGACAAATAGAATTATTCTTGATATAATTAAGATGAGAAATTTAATAAATCACTTTTTAGCTATTTTTAGCTAAAGTTTAGTTATTATCACCGTGCTGGTAGGGAACTATAACACTTTAATTTATGTCCATATTAGATCAAGTCAGAAAAACTCAATTTCAAGATAATATCGCCGGTTTTAACCCCCTACAAACCATTGATGTTTTGCTTTCACGTCTGACAGAAAAAGAAAAGGATGTGGTTAAGCGTCGGTTTGGCTTATCGGCTGAGAAAAAGGAAACTCTGGAAGAAATTGGCCAACATTATGGCATTACCAGGGAAAGAGTCAGGCAGATTGAAAACTTAAGCATTAAAAAATTAAAAGAACTTCAAGAATTAAAAGACGAGATTTTAACGGCTGAAAAGGTGACTGTCCAGCTTTTAGAGCAATATGGCGGCGTCATGGAAGAAGAATTCTTTTTAGAAAATATCTTAAACTATTTGGACGCCAATAAAAGCAGCGAACATGCCTTGTTATTTTTGGCTGACCATATATTTTCCGATAATATTAACAAGGTCAAGCAAGACAAGGATTTCAACCATTTATGGCAAATCGGTTCAGTAGACACTGATGCTTTAAAAGAGATGATTGCTGCTATGGTGTCTTTGATTGAAAATCACGGCCGGCCGATCAAGCTGGAAGAGTTGCTCTTAAACTTCAAAAACTCCGATTATTATTTAAGCAACAAAGAGAAGTTTTTATCAGCTACTACTTTTTTGGAAGCCACCGAACAAGACATTGATAAGGTCTTGGAAAGCTATTTAAGAGTCAGCCGCCGGGTGAAAGCCAACCTCTTTAACGAATGGGGCTTAATCGCCTGGGGCACGGTTCAGCCGAAAAAAATCAATGATAAAATTTATATTGTCTTAAAGAAAGCTGGCCAGCCGCTGCATTTTGTAGATATTGCCAAGGCCATCAACGAAATCAAGTTTGATGAAAAAATTGCTTATGCCCCGACAGTCCATAACGAGCTGATTTTAGATGACAAATACGTTTTAATCGGCCGCGGCATTTATGCTCTTAAGGAGTGGGGTTACGAGCCCGGTAATGTCGCTGAAGTGATAGAGCAGTATTTAAGGGCAAAAGGTTCGGGAACTAAAGATGAAATTATTGACTATGTTTTATCCAAAAGGAATGTCAAAAAATCAACTGTTTATTTATCTTTGATGAATAATGATAAAATTAAGAAAGCTGATGACGGCAAATATGTCTTAACTGGGGAAGATGACGCTGATAACGCTGCCTAATCAAGCCAGAGAAATTTAATAATGATTTAGTTTCTGATGCCTCTTAACTTACCCAATCGGGCCGAGTAAGCTAAGAGCAACCAGTAACTAAGTTGCCGTAAAATTGGCGGCTGACGTTGACCAACTCAAAAAGGTGACAACTTTATGGGGATAAACGGTTTGGAAATAGAAATTGATTTTTTATCAATTTGGAACAAAATTTTGGATTTTGGCGCCCAGAATCCAACTACCATAGCGCTGAGATTATTTTTAGATGGCGGTTGGGTGATTTTTTTATTACTTTTTATTTACGGCCTTTATACTGTTTGGTTAGATAACAAAAGAGGGCAATTTGCCGGCAAATGGAAGCATGTTTTATTGGCTATTGATATACCGAAAAATAATATCCAAACGCCCAAGGCGGTGGAAAGCATTTTTATCGCTTTGGCGGGAGCGCAAAGTTCGGGCAATTTGATTGACATTTATTGGCAGGGCAAAGTTCAGGAAAGTTTCTCTTTTGAAATCGTCAGTTTAGAAGGGTATATCCAATTCTTAGTCAGGACGCCCAAACATTTCCGGGATTTAATAGAAGCGGCTATTTATGCCCAGTATCCGGATGCGGAAATCACCGAAGTTGATGATTATGCTTTGACTTACCAGGCTATCAGATTTCCCAACGACCAATATAATCTCTGGGGGACTGAATTCGTATTGGCTAAAGATTATCCGTTTCCTATCAGAACTTATGCCGATTTTGAACATAAGCTCAGCGGCGAATTGATTGACCCCATGGCTGGCACATTGGAAATGTTAAGTCGCATCGGTTTGGGCGAACAGGTCTGGCTACAACTGGTGGTTACTCCGCAAAAGCCGGGTTGGGGCGAGAAAGCCAAGAAGGTCCTAAAAGAAATGAAAGGCGAAACTTATGCTCCGCCTGAAACATTGACCGATAAAATTATAAAACCCATTGGTTTTATCGGCGAATTGGCGACAGCTGTTACCAGTGAAATTTTCGGTCCGACTGAACCGTCTTCCAAAAAAGAAGAAGATCAGTGGCGGATGTTTCGACTTTCCCCGGGAGAAAGATTGGTTTTTGAAAATGTCCAGAAAAAGCTCTCCCAGCATTCTTTCAGGCTAAAATTCCGATTTGTTTATCTGGCCGAAAAAGCAGTTTTCAATAAGGGCCGGGGAGTAGCTTCGGTGATGGCTGGCATCCAACAATTTAATGTCGCTGATTCCAACGGTTTCAAACCTGGTCCCAGAACTAAAACAGCCGCCGATTATTTTCGGGTTAAGCAGAGAATAATTCAAAGACAAAATCGACTTCTTAAAAATTATGTAAAAAGAAACAATTATTATGGCGACGAGGTCAGTAATATGTTCTTCTGCAGCGAGGAGTTGGCTTCCTTATGGCACTTCCCGGTTATGAGCGTAAAAGCGCCGACAGTGGAAAAAATTGGCTCTAAACGATCCGTCCCCCCTTCTCGTTTGCCTTATGAGACCAGGCGAGTTATAACAACTGCCAAACCGGCTGAAGAAATTAAAATTACTTCAACTGAAATTAAATCGCCGTCCGCAATTCGCCGGCCAATGCCACCGGCCAATCTGCCAACGGTTTAAGTTAGTTCATAAAGTTAAAAGTTTTATAAAATGGAAAATAACAGCGAGATAACCTTATTTGCCGAAACTAATTTTCGCAATCAAAAAAAACGCTTTGGCATAAAACGCGATGACCGCCGCCGCCATGTTTATATTATCGGCAAAACCGGCATGGGCAAAACCACCCTGTTGGAAAATATGATTTTATCTGATATCATCAAAGGCGAGGGCTGCTGTTATGTTGACCCTCATGGCGATACGGCTGAAAAAATATTGGATTTTATACCACCCAATCGGATAAATGATGTTATTTATTTCAATCCCGCCGATATTGAATTTCCCATCGCTTTCAATATCCTGGAAGCAGTTGATGAAAAGAGCAAGCATTTGATAGCTTCCGGCTTGGTCGGCGTTTTTAAAAAACAATTTGCTGAAAGCTGGGGCCCGCGACTGGAATATATTTTGCGCAATGCCATTTTAGCCCTTTTAGATTATCCCGGCAGCACCCTTTTGGGTATTATGAGAATTTTAGTTGACAAGGTTTATCGCGAAAAAGTGGTGGAAAAAATCAAGGATCCGGTAGTCAAATCGTTCTGGGTCAATGAATATACCAAATGGAATGACCGGGTTTTGCAAGAAGTTATTTCTCCGATTCAAAACAAAGTCGGCCAGTTTTTATCCAATTTTTTAATCAGGAATGTGGTTGGCCAGGTGAAATCAACTTTTGATTTACGGGAAGTGATTGACAATAAAAAAATTTTAATTATGAATTTATCCAAAGGCCGGATAGGCGAAGATACGATGCAACTCTTGGGTTCAATGATTGTTACCAAACTTTATTTAGCGGCGATGAGCCGAGTGGATGTTCCGGAAAAAGAGAGACAGGATTTTTATCTTTACGTTGATGAATTTCAAAATTTCGCCACTGATAGTTTTGCCGATATTTTATCCGAGGCCAGGAAATACCGCCTGAATCTGATAATGGCCCATCAGTTTATTGAACAGTTGCCGGAAAATGTGGCCGCCGCTGTTTTTGGCAATATCGGCACCCTGATTTGTTTTCGGGTCGGCGCGGCTGATGCAGAAAAATTAGTCAAGGAATTCACTCCGATATTTTTAGAAGAGGATTTGGTTAATTTGCCGGCTTTCAGTATTTATTTGAAACTGATGATTGATGGCATATCATCCGATCCGTTTTCAGCCGATACGCTACCGCCTTTATTTGATGAATACCGGTCTAAGAGCACGGCCAAAGTCATTAAAGTGTCTCGTGAAAGGTACGCTAATTCCCGCGAATCGGTAGAAGACAAGATAAATCGCTGGAGCGGCATGGATTTAAGCGAAAAAATGGTGGCGACCAGCGAGGGTAAAATTGATTTTGAATCCGAAAGAGACCGGCAAGTCAAAAAACATAAAAAATCGGGAGAAGCCAAGCCAGAAAAAGATAAGCCAAGACCAAGAACTGAAAAAAAATACGAAAATAATTATATTGTTGATTGTTTTGCCTGTGGTACTCCAACCGAAATAAACTTTTTTCCCGACGGTAAGCGTCCGGTCTTTTGCCAGGATTGTTTGGCTAAAAATCGAAAAGAAAGACAAATCCTGTCAGCTCAACCATCTGCCAAACCAACCGAGGATATTAAAACTCTAAAACTTTCTGATTTGAAAAAAGAATGAGATGTTAGATTTGATAATCAAAGCTTTTTATTTTGTTCTGCCGGCTTACTTGGCCAATATGGCACCGGTTATTTTTAATAAATTAAAAATTCTAAAGTTTTTCAATCAGCCAATTGACGGCGGCAGAAAAATTGGCTCTCAATTTATTTTTGGTTCTTCTAAAACTTGGCGAGGATTGATAGCTGGCGCTATTTTTAGTTTGATGGTTGTTAGTTTACAGGCCTGGCTCTATGGTTATGTATTTTTTTATAATATTTCCATTATTAATTATCAGAATAATTTTATTTTATTCGGCTTAGTCGGCGGCTGGGGGGCGCTGTTAGGTGATTTAGTCAAAAGTTTTTTCAAAAGGCGATTGGGTCTGCCCTCGGGAGTTAGCTGGCCGGTTTTTGACCAGCTTGATTTTGTGGCTGGCTTTTTATTTTTTACTTATTTTATTGCCCAGCCGCCAATAGAAATTATTATCACTATTTTTTTTCTTACTTTAGCGCTCCATCCTTTAACTAACTTAATTTCTTATTTTATCGGCTTTAAAAAGGTCTGGTGGTAAGATCAAAAAAACACAAAAACAAAAAAGCAAAGAAACAAAAATTAATTTAAAATTTTAAATTTTTAATCTTTAATTTGCAATCTGTAATTTTTAATCTATAATCATATGAAAGCGCTGGTGATTTTTAATCCAACAGCTGGCTTAAAAAGTAAAATTGATGTGGAAGGCATCGTTCGTCATAAACTCTCTAACCTCGGTTACGGAGTTAATTTGTTATATTTAAACCGTTATTTTGAGGATGAGATTGATAAGTTGGATTTAAACAGCTTGGCTTTGCTATTAGCAGTGGGCGGAGACGGAACAGTCAAAGTGGCGACCAGGACTATTATTGAAAAAAAACTTGATTGTCCGCTGGCCATTATCCCTTATGGCTCGGCCAATGTCATTGCGATTGCGGCTGGTCTGCCACTGAATATCAAAAACGCTTTAAAACTTATTGATGAGCCGATAAAAACCATGCCTATTGATGTCGGCTTGGTGAATAAAAAGAATTATTTTGTAGTCGGCTTATCTATCGGCTATGTTTCTAAAGTGGTTATCGGCGCCAGCCAGCATTTAAAGAACCGCCTGGGATTTTTTGGTTATTTGTTCACCTTTATTTTTAATAAAATTAAAATCAGAAAAATAAAATTTGAAATAAAAACCAAAAACCGCACTTTCTGGATCAAAGGCAATAGCTTAATAATCTTTAATGCCCTTAATTACTACGGGCTGAAGGTTAAAAAGTCCATAAGTTTTTCTGATGGTATTTTTAACTTATATGTTTTTACCAGTAAGACATTCTTGTCTATATTGGAAGCTTTTTTATTGATGATCTTTGTCCATCAGCCGCCTCGTTACGTTTTAGCTTTGGATAATAATTATTTCAAAATAATTTTAAAGCGCCTTACTAATTCTTGCCAGCTTGATGGAGATTATATTAAATTACCGAAAATAATTGAAGTGGAATTATTGCCCAAGGCCCTGAAGATAGTCGTTAAAAAATAAGATGATAAAAAAGAAAAAAATAAAAGTGGTGGTAGCGATGTCCGGCGGAGTGGATTCAGCAGTCGCTGCCGCTCTCTTAAAAAAACAGGGTTATGAGGTGATCGGCGTTTTTATGCAGTTTTGGTTTCCGACCGGCGTCATTTACGGTGAAAACCGCTGTTGCAGTTTGGAGTCATTCAACTTAGCTAAGGAAACAGCCGATATTTTGGGCCTTAAAATTCACAAGCTGAATTTCGGTCGGCAGTTTAAAGAAAAAATCGTTGATGAATTTTTAAGCGATTATGCCCAGTTTCAAACCCCCAATCCTTGCGTGGCTTGCAATAAATTCATTAAATTTGATTTGCTCTTAAAAAATGTTTTAACTGTTTTTGAAGCCGATTATTTGGCGACTGGGCACTATGTGATAGTCAAGAAAACAAGAAAACAAGAAAACAAGAAAACCAAAATACAATATAATTTATTAAAAGCTAAGGATAAAAATAAGGATCAGAGTTATTTTTTATATAACTTAAGACAGGACCAACTGAAACATTTATTATTTCCTTTGGGTAAATATAGAAAAGAAGAAGTTAGGCAGCTGGCTAAGAAATTTAAGCTGCCAGTTGCCAATAGAGCAGATAGCCAGGAAATTTGTTTCGTCGGCCACAACCATTATGATTTTTTAAAAAGATATTTAAAATTGAAGCCGGGGAAAATTGTCGCCTTAAAAAAGTCCCCTTCTGTTCAGGGAGGGGATGAAGAGAGGTGGGAGGTTTTAGGTCAACATCAGGGTTTGCCGCTTTATACCATTGGCCAAAGAAGCGGTTTGGGTCTCTCGGGCGGCCCTTGGTATGTAGCGAGCTTAAATAAAAATAAAAATCTACTGATAGTCACTCAAGACCAAAATAAATCTAAAATATTTTCCAAGTCGCTGAAATGTTATAAAATCAGCTGGGTCAGCGGCGAACCGAAATTTCCTCTTAAATGCCAAGCGCAAATCAGATACCGGGGTCAAGTGGAAAAATGTCTGGTTAGAAAGAAAAATAATATTTTAACAGTGGAATTTTCCAAGTTCCAGCGAGCTATTGCACCCGGGCAATCGGTGGTTTTTTATGCTGGTGATGAGGTTTTAGGCGGGGGAGTGATAATTTAAAAAACTAAAAAGCAAGAAAACAAAAAAGCAATAAAGCAAAAAAATAAGAAAACAATCCTCTCCGCGATCAGCCAACTGGCGGAGGCAGATGGTAGACAAAATAAAAATTTGTTTTATGTTTCAAGTTTCAGGTTTTATGTTTTGTGGTTGACAAACACCAAATAATTTTGTATTATAAGGACAGTTAAATAATGATGTCTATCTCGCACTTTAATAAAACAAAACCCCAAAGGAGGTCTTTAATGGAATACCGCATTTGTTTTACAAGGTTAGCTGGAGATAAATCAGAGCCAATGACTAAAGAATTTTTTGCTAATAGTGATCAGGAAGCTTTAAGAGCTTATCAGGAGTTTTGTTGTAAGGCAAAAGATTCTCATGGCAAGTTTTATTCAAATGATTTTCCTGAAGGACTTTTTAGGATTGACCAAAGAGAAGTCCTAACCCGTATACCAGAAAGGGCTTGATATGTCAGAGCAATCAAAACAAATCATCCTTTGCCCGATTTGTTCTCTGGAAATGGATATTTCTTTTGTCAGAAGGGTTGATATAAGTTGGGATAGGGTTGAGATTGGTGATAGGGTTAAAGTAGGGCAATGTTCAATATGCGGTTTAGTATCTCCAGTTAAGTTATTGGAAAATGATAAGGATCGCGAGATAATTTTCCATTATAAATTGAGGCAACTATTGAACGTTATTGCCGAGGGTGAAAAAGCTCGCCAGTTAGTTAATCTTCTGCCGCTTTTTCCCAATAACCGCACCGAGCAACTAGTGGCCTTGATGACTGATAAGATTATAGCTCCTGGTGTTGAATCGCTCATTCCGCTCGACAAAGAGGAAGTGGCAACAGTTAAAAAAATTCTAGGCCTTGATTGATTATTGAGCTCTGGTTAATTAGCAACCCGCTTTATGGGTTGCTTTTTCTTGCTAAAATTCAATTTTTTGATTAAAATTATAACCATAGACCATAGCTATTTACTATAAACCAGCCATGACTACCAAAGAACTCAAAGAAAAATATTTGACTTTTTTTGAACGCCGGAACCATAAATTGATTTCTGGCGCTTCTCTTTTGCCGACCAACGACCCGACTGTTTTATTTACCACCGCTGGCATGCATCCTTTGGTGCCTTATCTTTTGGGCGAAAAGCACCCAGCCGGCCAGCGGTTAGTCAATATCCAGAAATGCATCAGAACCGGCGATATTGACCAAGTTGGCGATGCTTGGCATTTAACATTTTTTGAAATGCTAGGCAATTGGTCTTTAGGCGATTATTTTAAGCCGGAAGCCATTACCATGAGCTTTGATTTTTTGACTCAAGAATTGGGTATTCCGGTTGAAAAGTTGGCTGTCTCCTGTTTTGAAGGCGAGGAAAAAAATAATATTCCGCCAGATGATGAATCAGCTAAAATCTGGCAATCCTTGGGCCTAGCAAAAGGACGAATAGCTTTTTTAGGCCGGTCTGATAATTGGTGGGGTCCAGCCGGACAAACTGGGCCCTGCGGTCCTGATACGGAAATGTTTTATTGGACTGGTAATGAACCGGTGCCGGAAAATTTTGATCCGGCTAATGATCATAACTGGGTAGAAATCTGGAATGATGTCTTTATGCAATATAATAAAACAGCTGACGGCCAATATGAGGAGCTAAAGCAAAAAAATGTGGACACCGGTCTGGGCTTGGAGCGGACCGCGGCGGTTTTAAGCCATCTTAAAAGTGTTTATGATATTGAGCCGTTATCAACTATTGTTTTACAAATAACTTCTTTAATGTCGGATTTGGAATTAGCGCCGGAATATGTCAGCGATCTCAACTTAGCTGATCAAGCCGGTCTAGAAACAGAAAAAACTATTAGAATTATCGCCGACCATTTGCGCGCTGCCACTTTTATTTTAGCCGAAGGCATTGAACCATCTAACGTTGAGCAGGGCTATGTCCTGCGCCGTTTGATCAGACGGGCGATTAGATATGGCCAGAAATTAGGCCTGGTTGAAAATTTTACTCCCAGAATAGCCGAGGTAGTAATTGACAAAATGGGCGGTTTTTATAAAGAGTTAAGAACTAATCGTGATTTTATAATTAGCCAATTGGCAAAGGAAGAAGAGAAATTCAACGAGACCCTGAAAAAGGGGTTGAAAGAATTGGAAAAAATTGGTCAGAATAAAAAAGTCAGCGGTAGCGAGGCCTTTAAACTTTTTACTACTTATGGCTTTCCTTATGAGATGACAGTAGAATTAGCTAAAGAGCGCGGTTGGGAAGTAGCTGAAAAAGAATATCAAGAAGAATTTTCAAAACATCGGGAAATTTCCCGGCAGGGCTCCAGCCAAAAATTTAAAGGCGGCTTGGCTGACCAATCAATTGAGACCACTTCGCTGCACACGGCCGCTCACTTGCTGCTGGCGGCCTTAAGGCGGGTCTTGGGCAACCATGTCTATCAGAAAGGTTCCAATATTACCGCCGAGAGGTTAAGATTTGATTTTTCTCATCCTGATAAATTAACTGATGAACAAAAAAAGCGGGTGGAGGATTTAGTTAATGAACAGATAGCTAAAGATCTGCCGGTAACCATAGAAGAGCTGACGGTGGCCGAAGCTAAAAAACGGGGAGCTATGGGCGTCTTTGAGGCCAGGTATGGTGAAAAAGTCAAGGTTTATTCCATTGGCGATTCTGTCCCAGGCGGACAGGTTTTCAGCCAAGAAATTTGCGGCGGCCCGCATGCTACCCAAACCGGTGAACTGGGGCATTTTAAAATCCAAAAGGAAGAGTCCAGCAGTTCAGGTGTAAGAAGAATCAAGGCAATTTTAGAATAAAGTTATTACTTCTTGACAAGTGTCTTTTTTAGAGTTAAGATAAACTTGTATTGACAAATAATTCAAATCTGCTATAATTACCAAAGCAGAAAAAAACCTAAAAATTATCTTAATTAAGTTTAAATTCTGGGCTAACTAAGCAAACAGAGTTTAGTTGCCAAGAATTTTATTTTATAATAAAATATCCGTATTTAATGCCAAATCTGGAAGGAAATGCCCAACAGTCCAAGGACTTTTTGGAACTTGACGGAGCAGTGATTGAATCCTTGCCAGCCACCACTTTTAGAGTGAGGTTGGATAATGGCCATGAAATTTTAGCTCATTTATCAGGCAAAATGAGAATGTTTAACATCCGTATCTTGCCAGGTGATAAAGTCAAAGTGCAAATGACTCCTTATGATTTAACTAAGGGCCGGATAACCTATCGTTATTAGAAGTGTATTATGAAAGTAAGATCATCAGTTAAAAAGATCTGCAAAGATTGCCAGGTGGTGCGTCGAAAAAAACGCTTAGTTGTTATTTGTAAAAATCCCAAGCATAAACAGCGGCAGGGCTAGGACAGTTGCAAGTTGAAAGTTTAAAGTTGAATGTTTTTTATAAATATTTTACGTTTAACTTTAAACTTTATAACTTTAAACTTTATAACTAAATTATGGCAGTCAGAATTGCTGGTACAACTTTACCTAACGATAAAAGAGTAGAAATAGGTTTGACCTATATTTTAGGCATTGGCCGTTCGCTAGCCAATAAAATTTTAAAGAAAGCCAAGATTAATCCCGATATTCGCGTCAAGGATTTAACCGAAGACCAAGCCAATGAACTAAGAATCATTATTGAAAAGCAGCATATTGTTGAAGGCGAATTAAGAAGAGAGGTTTTAAGCAATATAAAAAGATTAAAAGAAATCAAGTCCTATCGGGGCCTTAGGCATGCTAAAAATTTACCAGTTAGAGGCCAACGAACCAAAACCAACAGCCGCACTGTCAGAGGTAATGTCAGAAAAACCATGGGTTCCGGCCGAAAAGAAACCGGGCAAAAAACCTAATCCCTAAACCAAACAAAATTAAATTTTGAAAATGACTGAAGAATCAAAAAATATAGCCCAACCAACGACTGCTTCGTCTGAAGCCAATGAGGCAAAAGAAGTTGTTAAAAAAACTAAGAGCCGAAGCAAAAAGGGCGTTAGCCGGCAAGTTTCTTCCGGCCGGGCTTATATTAAGTCCACTTATAATAACACCATTGTCACTTTTACCGATCAAAACGGCAATGTTTTGAGTTGGTCTTCAGCCGGACAGTGCGGTTTTAAAGGCCCTAAAAAATCTACTCCCTATGCCGCCAGTATTATTGTCAAAGATGCTTATGAGAAAGCTAAAAAATACGGCTTAAAGGAAGCGTCGGTTTTTGTTAAGGGTATTGGCGGCGGACGGGAAGCGGCTATCAGGGCTTTAAATGCCAATGGCCTTAATGTCAACAACATCAAAGACGTGACTCCGATTCCTCATAACGGCTGCCGAGCCAAAAAACCGCGTCGAGTTTAATCATCATTAATGATCAGTCAATATTCAAATATAATGAAGAATCAAGATCCACAATGCAAAAAATGCCGCCGGGCCGGTGAAAAATTATTTTTAAAAGGCGAAAAATGCGAGGGCGCCAAGTGTACTTTGGTTAAAAGAAATTTTGCTCCCGGCGTTCATGGCAATAAGGGTTTTAAACGGCTGACCAATTACGGCAAGCAATTAGCTGAAAAGCAAAAAGCTAAAAGGCTGTATGGCTTAAGAGAAAAGCAGTTTAGGAATTATTTTGAAAAGTCCTTCAAAAAAGTCGGTAAAACCGGCGAATTATTATTTGGTCTGTTGGAAAACAGATTAGATAATACTGTTTATCGGCTGGGTTTTGCTAAATCCAGAAATCAGGCCAGACAGATGGTTAATCATGCCTTAATTGAAGTCAATGGCCAAAGAGTTAATATCCCGTCTTATCAGGTAAAAATCGGCGATCTTATTTCAATCAAAGAAAAATCTATGAAATCGCCACTCTTTGAAAATATCAGGTCAGATCTGGAAAAAAAGGATTTGGTACCCTGGCTGTCTTTAGACAAAAAAGAATTAAAAGGCAAGGTAACCGGTGTGCCCAGTTTAGCCGAGGTTGCTTTAAATATTGATTGGCAAAGCATAGTTGAATTTTATTCTAAGTAAAATAAATTAATTTTATAAAACCAAAACCTATCTAAGCTAAATCTGCCTGTACAGGCAAGGTTCCGGCGGTTATAGGAGGATAAAAAATATGAAACACATTTCATTACCGAAAAAATTTATTGTCGAAGAAGTAGAAAAAAATAAAAAAGCCATCATCACTATTGAGCCATGCTTTCCTGGTTATGGTTTGACTTTAGGCAATGCTTTAAGAAGGGTTCTTTTATCATCTTTGCCTGGCGGAGCAGTTACCGCTGTAAAAATCGAAGGCATCGGTCATGAATTCAGCGCCATTGATAAAGTAGCCGAGGATGTGGTGGAAATCATACTTAATCTTAAGCAGTTAAGAGTCAAAGTCCACAGTGATGAGCCGGTAGTTTTAAATTTATCTGCCAAAGGCGAGGGCAAAATTACTGGCAGTGATATTGAAATGTCTTCGGATGCCGAGATCATTAATAAAGACCAGGTTATTGCCACTTTAACCAGTCAAGACGCTAAACTTAATATGCAAATTACAGTTGCCAAGGGTATTGGCTATGTGCCGTCTGAAGAACAAATCAATAGCAAAGAAAAAGGTGAAATCGGGATAGTTTTGATTGATTCTATCTTTACACCGGTAGTTAATGTTGGCTTGGATGTGGCCGCCACCCGGGTTGGCCAAAAAGTTGATTATGACAAAATTATTTTAGATATTGAAACCGACGGCACGATTACTCCCAAAGAAGCTGTTCAAAAAGCAGCGGAAATTTTGGCCAATCAATTCAGCTGGATTATGGAAGGCGGGGAGTTGACTATGGCCGAAGTTGATGTTGAAAGGCCGGTTGAATTATCAGGAGTTAGAGAGGGTTTTGAAGATTTGCTGAAAGAAGAGGAAAAAAAGATCACTAAAAAGAAAAAAGAATCGGCTATTGAGGAGGCGGGAGAATAATTTAATTATTAGATAGTAGGTTGTAGCTTTTTAGCTTATTAGGGATCATTTGTAAAAAATAATATAAATAAACCCTAATAAGCTAAAAAGCTAATAAGCTAAAATAAAATGAGGCATCAAAAGAAGGGAAAAACTTTAGGCCGGAAAAAAGGGCCGAGAAAAGCCATGCAAAGAAACTTGGTAACTAGTTTTATTATTTATGAAAAAATAAAAACCACTGAAGCCAAAGCCAGGGTTTTACGACCATTGGTTGAAAAAATAATCACTTTAGCCAAGGTTGACACTTTGCATCATCGCCGCCAGGCCTTGAAAACATTATATCTGCCGGCTACTGTTAAAAAATTATTTGAAGTAATCGGTCCGAAATATCAAGGCCGAAAGGGCGGTTATACCCGACTAGTCAAATTACCGCCCAGAAAAAACGATGGAGCAAAAATGGCTGTTCTGGAATTAGTTGAATAATTCTGCAAATTAATGGCGAATCTATAAATAAAATGTCAGAAATAAAAAGACCAACTCATCAAATTGACGCTACTGATAAGCCGCTGGGCCGATTAGCCACGGCAGTGGCAGTGGTTTTACGCGGAAAAAATAAACCGGATTTTCAACCGCAGATTGACGGCGGTGATTTTGTTGAAGTAGTCAATGCCGACAAAATAAAATTCACCGGTAAGAAATTGGAACGGAAAGAATTTATTACCCATAGCAATTATCCCGGCGGTTTGAAAAGAAAAAAAGTCAAAGAAGTTTTTGCCGCTAACCCCGGCGAAGTTTTAAGACACGCTGTCATCGGTATGCTGCCTAAAAATAAATTGCGTGACTCAATGATTAAGAGATTGATTATAAAATAATATGGCTGAAACCAAGAAAAATTTATCGGCTGCCAAGTCAGTTATCAATAAAAAATATATTTATAGCAAGGGAGCCAGAAAAACTGCCATTGCCCAAGTTAGATTGTATGAAAAAGGCAAAGGTAATTTTGAAGTCAACGACCTGAAATTAAAAGATTATTTTAGGACCCAAAACCTGCAGGAGGTGTTTTTAAGTCCGCTTAAATTAACCGGTCATTTAAAAGACGTTGATGTAACTGTCCGGGTTCATAGTGGCGGTTTGACAGCCCAAGCTGACGCTTGCCGCCATGGGATTGCGCGAGCTTTAAATGCCCTAGATGGGGAATTAAGGCCGGCTTTAAAAGCCCAAGGGTTTTTAACTCGCGATCCGCGAGTCAAGGAAAGAAAGAAACCGGGTCTAAAAAGAGCCAGAAAATCACCGCAGTGGAGCAAACGGTAAATTTCATATAATATATAATAAGATGAGAAAGTAATCAAAGTTCAATTAAAAAGCTCTCAATCGAGAGCTTTTTTTCTTGTCAAATTTCAGTTATAATTAGGTCATATGAGCAAGGAAAAATTAGTCCAAAACACTTTCTTTTTCACCTTAGCTTTGGCCATCCAGAAAGCCATATCTTTTGTTTATTTTATTTTTATTGCCCGGGCAATCAGCGTGGAGGATTTGGGCAAGTATTCTTTTGCTCTTAGCTTTTCCACCATCTTTGCTATGTTTTTGGATTTTGGCATGGCGCAGGTCTTAGTGCGGGAAAGCGCACGCGACAAAAATAATTCCCAAAAATACCTTTCCAATGTCTTGGGCATCAAGCTTATTGCTTCAATTTTTGTCTATCTCTTAGTGGTGGTAACTGTCAACTTAATGGGTTATCCGGCTTTAACCAAAAAACTGGTTTATGTTTCCGGCTTAGTGATGGTTTTAGATTCTTTCGGCTTGATTTTTTATTCGGTTTTACGCGGTTTGCAAAATCTTATTTTTGAAAGCCGGGGCGTTATTTTAAATCAAATAATAATTTTAATCATCGGCTTATTGGTTTTAAAACTTAAGCTGGGGCTGGCTATTTTAATCGGTGTTTATTTTATTGGCAGTTTATTCAACTTGATTTATGCCGCCTCGCTTTTGGGCTTTAAATACCAGGTCTGGCCCAAGCCGCAAGTGGCCAAAGCCATGGTGGTAAAAATATTCAAGTTGTCTTTGCCTTTTGCTATTGCCGGTATTTTTATCCGCCTTTATTCTTATATGGATGTGGTTTTACTTTCCAAGTTAACCAATGATGAGGCGGTGGGCATTTACAGCGTGGCTTATAAAGTGGCTTTTGCTTTACAATTTATCGGCGTAGCTTTTTCAGCCGCCATTTATCCGGCTTTCTGCAAATATTTTGTTTCTTCCCAGGAGCTATTGGCTAAAAGTTTTACCAAAGCCGTTTATTATTTGCTGTTAATCGCCCTGCCTTTGTCAGTGGGCCTAATGACCATTGCCGATAAAGTTATCAGCCCGATTTTTGGCTATCAGTATCAGGCCTCAATCCTGCCCTTGCAAATCATGATGGTAGCGTTGGTGATGATTTTTTTGACTTTTCCGGTTGGCGCCATGTTAAACGCCACCAATAGACAAAGCACCAATACCGCTTATTTGGGCATAATTTCAATTTTTAATATCATGGCTAACCTGGTCTTAATCCCGCTTTTCAGTTATGTCGGCTCGGCTTTAGCCACTCTCTTAAGTTATATTTTATTGTTTTGTTTAGGAATTTTTACAGTCAATAAGATAATCAAATACGACAAATATTATCTGGCAGTTTCTTTTTTAAAAATATTTTTTAGCTGTTTGGCGATGGGACTGGTGATTATTTTAACTAAAGAATATTTTCATTTTATTCTAATTATTCCTTTAGGCGCCTTAGTTTATTTAGCTGTTCTTTATCTGATCGGCGGCTTGACTAAGAATGATGTCATTCAGCTTCGAGATCTGGTGTTAAAAAGAGCTTAACTTGGAGTCATGAAAAAAACGCTTTTAGTAACTTATTTTTTTCCGCCGGCCATTGGCGGCATTGAAAGTTATTATCTGAACTTAAGCGCTAATTTACCGGCGGCTGATTTAGTGGTCTTAACCCAGAATAATCAGACAGCTGAAAAGTTTGACAGTAATCAAAAGTATAAAATTTACCGCACTGATTTTTTTGGCGGTTTAATGCCGCCTCGCTGGTGGCCGCTCAAACGCCAAATCGGTAAAATTATTAAAGAGGAGGGGATCAAACAGCTGGTCTTCGGCCATTTTCATCCTTTGGCGGTTTTAGGCAATTATTTTGGTCTGCCGTATTTTTTATTTGTCCATGGCACTGATGTCAAACAAATTAAAAATAATTTATGGCAGAAAATTATTTTTAAAAAAGTTTATAAGAATTGTCAGAAAATAATTGCCAATAGTAAGTATCTAGCCCAAGAGATAAATAAAATAGTCGGTGATAAAAGCAAGGTGGAGGTGGTTTATCCGGGAGTCAATTATTCGGTTCTTCAAAGTCAAGCAGAACTGTTGCTAAACAAAAAACAGGAATTGGTCATTAAAGAGGATGATTTGGTGATGTTGAGCTTGGGACGGCTCATTAAGCAGAAAAATTTTGAGGCAATTATTAAATCAATGCCTGATTTATTAAAAAGTTTTCCTAATTTGAAATATGTCATTGCCGGTGATGGGCCGGAACTCGGCAATTTAAAGGATTTGACAGCCAGATTAGATTTAAAATCAAGGGTTGAATTTGTCGGTCCAGTTGATAATATTGATGACAATAAAAAGGTCTATTACCAATTGGCTGATTTATTTGTTTCTGTCTCCAATATCGGCGAGGGCTTCGGCATCAGTTATTTGGAGGCCCAGGCCAGCGGACTATCGGTTATCGCTTCTAAATTTGGCGGCAGCGCTGAAGCAGTCATAGACCGGCAAACGGGAATTTTAGTTGAACCGGATAATTTAAAGCAGATTAAAAAGGCGATTTCTGAATTATTAAACGATAAGCAAAAAAGAAAAACTTATGGCCAAGCCGGCCGAAGGTTAGTAAGGGATAAATTTAATTGGTCAAACCAAGTTGATAAAATAAAAGAAATTTTGAAATAAGCACTATGACAAAAATAAGCGTCATTATACCGGTTTATAATGCTCAAAAAACAATTAATCAATGCCTGCGAAGCATTTTTAATCAGACCTTCAAAGATTTTGAAGTCATAGTTGTAAATGACGGTTCAACTGACTCTTCTTGGTCAATTTTGGAAAGTTGGCAAGACAAAATTAAAATTTTTAATCAAGAAAATAAAGGAGCGCCGGCCGCCAGAAATTTCGGTTTTGAAAAAAGTTCCGGAGAATATATTATATTTTGCGATGCTGATATTATTATGAAACCGACAATGCTGGAAAAAATGTCTTGGGTATTGGATAAGGATAAAGATTTGGCTTATGTTTATTCTTCATTTAAATTTGGCTGGAAGACATTTAAACTTTGGCCGTTTGATTTGGCTAAATTGAAACAGATGCCTTATATTCCAACCACTTCGTTGATTCGCCGAAATTATTTTTCTGGTTTTGACCAGTCGCTTAAAAAATTTCAGGATTGGGATTTGTGGTTGACCATAAGCGAAAAAGGTGGCAAGGGAATATGGTTGAATGAAATTTTATTTTTGGCTGTTAGCGGCGGGACGATGAGCAATTGGTTTCCAAAAATATTTTTTTATTTGCCACTACAGCCAAAAAAAATAAAAAAAGAAATAGAAAAATTTAATTCAGCCAAGGAGATAATCAAAAATAAGCATGGAATTTAAAGACAACGAGAAAAGATATTGGAATAGTTTTTATTCGACTGATATTGGTAATTATTCCATTAATCGCGATTTGTCTTATCATAATAATTTTAAAAATCTTCTAAAACAATTACCGGCCGGCAGTAAAATTTTAGAGTTAGGTTGCGGTGTCAGATGTGACGGCCTAGAAATCGCTATTAGTGGAAAAACTGTTTATGAAACGGATATTTCGCAAGTGGCGGTAGATAACGCCAAAAAAATTTATCAGAATTTGGGTTTGGAAAAACAAGGTATTTTTTTAACCTGTGATGCTGAAAATTTGCCCTTTGCTAATAATTTTTTTGACGGCGTTTTTATGGCTGCCGCTTTTCATCATTTGGCGAATCAATTAGTTGCTTTGAGGGAAATGAAAAGAGTGGTTAAACCCGGCGGATTAATTATTTTGGGAGTTGAACCCAATGCTTGGCCTTATTTTACGATTTTTATACTCCTTAAACCGTTAAAAATTTTTATAAGAAAAATAAATCAGAAAAAATTCAGCTCTGTGGCCGATGATACCACCAGGGGATTCACCAAAAAACAGCTTAAAAAAGTGTTTAAAAATGCCGGTTTGGAAATATTATTTTTAAAACGCGCTAAATATTTAAGCGAATTTTATGATTCTGGTTTAAGATTATTAAATAAGATGCTGGGAAAAGATTTTTCTACTAATCGCTATTTGGAAAAAATATTAGTTGTTACGGATTCTGTTTTAGTTAAAATTCCTTTGATTAATTGGTTTAATTGGCATTGGAGCGTTATTGCTTGTAAGCCAATCAATAAAAAAATAAATAATAAAGTTTTTTAAGTTATGAAAAAAATTATTAAAAAAATATTAAATAATTTGACACATTTGATGGGAAAAATTAACGGAAAATATTATTTTGAAGATTATGTTAGGGTTTATCCGGCTGGTTTGACATTTAATTATTTTGGTAAAAAAAGAAGTTTAACTAAAGATGATTTGAATAATTTTTTAAATCATTGCAAATTTTATCGTTTTTCGGCTCAATTTGTCAGTAAAAAAAGGTTGCGGATGTTGGTTGTGGCAGTGGCTATGGCAGTAAAATTTTAAAAGAAAATGGAGCTGTTTCTATTAACGGTTATGACATCTCAAAATCAAGTATTAAATATGCAAAATCAAATTTTGGTGATTATGGCGATTTTAATCTGGCTTCTATCACTGATATGAAGGTGGCGCCTGATGATAATTTTGACATCACAATCTGCTCCGAAGTGTTGGAACATATCAAGGAATATAAATTGGAGCAAAAAGCAATAAATCAGTTAAAACTAATTACTAAAAATGATGGTTTAATTATTATCAGTACTCCAAATTCTGAATTGTTGGAAAATCATGGTTTTTCGTTTGACGAAATCAATAATTTATTTAAAAATAATTTTTCTCAGTATTATATTTTTGAAAATGCTTTTATTCCTATTGGAAAAAATGAATTATTATGGAAAAAAAGATTAAATAATGAAAATATTGGGATTATTGTATCTGAATTAATTAATTTTAATGAAGCAGTTTTACCAAATGGAAAAATTCCTGAAATAAAACAAGGTTTGCCAGCTGGATTATTTAAATTTAACGGCTATGAAATAGATACTTCCTTGCTTCATAATACTCACTCTTGGGTGATACTTGCTATTAATAATTAAAATTTTTGATAATTTTAAGAGCCTATAAAAGGCTAAGGATATTATTCTTAAAAAACATTAACTTAAATAAGTTATAAGATTATGATGCGGTTGCAAAAATTCTTAGCTGACGCCGGCGTGGCTTCCCGTCGTCAAGCCGAAGAACTGATTGTCTCCGGCCAGATAAAAGTCAATAGCCAGGTGATTAGAGAATTGGGAACTAAAGTCAGCGAGAATGATAAAGTAGAATATAACAGCCGAGAAATAAAAATAAAATCAGCTAAGATTTATATTGCTTTAAATAAACCCGTCGGCTATATTGCCAGTGCTGTGAATGATCAAGGCCAGTCGGTTTTGGATTTGGTGGATATTAGGGAGAGAATTTATCCGGTCGGTCGCTTAGACAAGGATTCCAGCGGTTTGATTATCTTAACCAATGACGGCGACTTTACCAACAAAATAACTCATGCCAGCTACGGCTGTGCCAAAGAATATGAGGTAAAATTAAACAAGCCATTGGCTGACGCCGATAAACAGGCCTTTGAAGCCGGCTTAAAATTACCCGGATATAAATTACGGCCCGTCAAGGTAACCTTGGTCAGCGGCTACCGAGTTAGATTGATTTTAAAAGAGGGGATTAACCGGCAGATTAGGAAAATGATGGGCCGACGCGGTTATTATGTTAATGATTTAAAAAGAATTAGAATTGGCAAATTGAAACTGGGCAATTTGCCGGAAGGTAAATGGAAATTTATTAAAAACACGGATGTGTTGTAAATAAGAGTATGGATTTATCAATAATCATTGTTTCTTGGAACACTCAAGACCTATTGAGAAAATGCCTTAATTCAATCTATCAAAACCTAGACGGTTTAAATCTGGAGATTTTTGTGGTGGATAATAATTCCAGCGATAAGACAGCTCAAATGGTAAAAGCTGAATTCCCCCAAGTTAATTTAATCACTAACAATAAAAATCTGGGTTTTGCCAAGGCCAATAATCAAGCGATTAAACAAGTTAAGGGTGAATATCTGCTACTACTGAATCCGGATACCGAGATTTTGAATAATGGCCTTATAAAATCATTGCAGTTTATGAAAAGCCATCAGAGTTGCGGAGTCATGGGTCCTAAAATGTTATTTGAAGACAAATCTCTCCAGCCGTCGGTCAGGCGCTGGCCCAGACCCTGGCCGATATTTTTAATGCTCATCAAAGCGCCGAAATTTTTTAAAGGACTAAAAGCCATTGATTATTATTTATATAAAGATTTTGATTACAATAAGGAACAAGCAGTTGATCAGGTAATGGGCGCCTTTATGCTCATTCCCAAGGAGGTGATGGCTAAAGTCGGATTATTGGATGAAAGATTTTTTATTTGGTTTGAAGAAGTTGATTTTTGTAAGAGGGTTTGGCAGAACGGTTATAGCGTGATTTATAATCCGGATATCCAGCTCATCCATTATGGCGGACGAAGTTTTTCTCAACAGCCGATTATTAGCAAACAATGGCAATTTTTTAAGAGTGCTTTAAAATATTTTTTAAAACATGGATTTTGAAACAGATAAAACTTCCGGGCTCTTTGATAATAATTTTTGGGCTATAGTTATCGGCCTGATTGCCTTGGAATTCTGGTCATTTGTCGCTTATGCGCAGATAGCTTTAATGCCGGTCATGTTTTTTTTGATTGCAGCGATTATTTTGACAGTAGCTCTTAAAAATTTAAAATGGGGTCTTTATCTGGTGATTTCAGAATTGATCATCGGCGGTCAGGGCTATTTGTTTTTCTGGCCGATTGGCGGGATAAAAATCTCCTGGCGACTGGGAATATTTTTGCTTGTTTTTCTAATTTGGCTTTGGCGGATTATTAAAGAGCGGGATTTTTATTGGCTGAAAAACAAATATCTTCTGGCTCTTATTCCTTTTGGTTTTTTAGCCGTTCTTGGAGTTGTCAAGGCGATAACTATGCAAACTCCTCTCAAAGATGTGTTTTTGGACGCCAACGCTTTTTTATATTTCGGCCTGATTGGCGCTTTTATTTCCACCAAAATAAGTTTTAGGGATATGGCCAAAATAATTATGGCCGCTAACTTGGTTTTGGCGCTAAAAACTGTTTTGACTCTTTTTATTTTTGCCCGGGGTTTTTCTGATATCGGCCATTATCTTTTTTACGATTGGATCAGAAATACCACTCTAGGCGAAATAGCTCTGATTGATTGGCCGCTTTATCGGATATTTTTCCAGTCGCATTTTTATTTATTAGTCAGTTTTTTTATTATTTTGGGATTATTGTTTTTTAATAAATGGAAAAAATCGGAATGTTGCTGGCTTTTTATTATCGCCTGGTTTGATATTTTAGGGCTTTTAATTTCACAATCCCGAAGTTTTTGGTTGGTCGGCGTTATGACACTGGTTTTTTTTATCATTCTAGCCATCTTTAAGTTCAAGTTCAAGTGGCAAAAAATAATTTGGCTGGTCATTATAACTCCGGTTTTTGTTATCAGCGGTCATTTGGCAGTTAATTTTTTAATCGGTGATTTTAACATTAATTTATTTTTTTCACGGTTATCAGGCGGTACCGCCCAAGTCGGCGTTTCCAGCCGCCAAGCGCAAATTACTCCTGCCTTGTCAGCCATAAAAAAAGCCCCTCTTTGGGGACAAGGTTGGGGTAAAAAAATAACTTATTTAAGCGCTGATCCCAGAATTAAAAATGACCAGAACCCGACTGGCACTTATTCAACTTATGCCTTGGAACTGGGTTATTTGGATTTAATATTGAAAATCGGCTTATTGGGCTTGACGGCTTATGGGCTTTTCTTGTTATTACTAGCCAAGTCCTGGCTAAAGCTAATTTTTGATAAAAAACAGCAGATCGGTTGGCTGCTGGGCTTGGTGACTTTGATTATTATCCATTTTTTTACGCCTTATTTAAATCACCCTTTAGGTATTGGCTATTTATTGCTCTTGGTGTCCTTGGCTGAAAATAAAAGTTAATCGCCGTCAAAATTGGAACCGACAATTTTTTTATTACCTAAAAGAAAGTTGGCGGCTAAAACTCTATTTTTACCCTCCAGCTGCAAAGTTGACAAGATTATTGATTGATCCTGGCAAGCAATTGCCATTTTTTTATTGAAGGAAAATATTTCACCTGGCTTTTTGGTTGTCTCAATTATTTCAATCGGCGGGAATAACTTCATCCTTTTATTATGTAAAGTCGTCCAAGCCAGAGGCCAAGGATAGAAGCCCCTGATTTTAGCGCTGATATTTTCAGCTAAGTCATGCCAATTGATCCGGGCTTCTTCCTTGCTAATCAACCGGCAATAAGTGGCTTGAGAGTGATCTTGCGCTTGGGGCTTAAGATCACCATTGACGAATTGCTTGAGGGTTTTAATAAAGAAATCGGTGCTGGATTTATCCGACATTGCTTGATGGAGCGACTCGTTGGTTTCCGCGCTGTCTAAAATAATTTCTTTTTGAGCTAAAATCGGCCCATGATCCATTTTTTCATCCATTAGCATTATGGTCAGGCCGGTGATTTTTTCCTGGTTTAAAATAGCGTTCTGAATGGGAGAAGCGCCGCGATATTTAGGCAAAAGCGAGGGATGGACATTGATATTGCCGATTTTAGGTATGTCTAAAATCTCTTGAGGAATAATTTGCCCATAAGCCACCACAACAACAAGGTCGGGATTTATAATTTTTAAGCTGGTTATTATTTCTTTATTTTCCTTTAATTTCTCGGGCTGGAGTATTTCAATGGTGTTTTCTTTGGCTATAATTTTAACCGGTGGTGGAGTCATAACTTGTTTTCGGCCAGCCGGTTTATCCGGCCGAGTTAAAACGGCTTCAACTTTAAAATCCTTGTCAGTTATCAGTGACTTTAAATAAGGAACGGCAAATTGGGGTGTGCCCATAAAAACTATTTTATATGGAGATTTGGGCATTATTTAAAATACTATAATTAAACTAAATCACAAATTCAATCTGCTCGCTATGTCTATGGCAGACAAGCCAGCAAGCAGGTTTGGAACTGGAGATTTTGAATTTTGAATTTAATAAAGTGCCTCAGTCAGATCTTTGGCTTTATCAATAAACAAAATGCCATCTAAATGGTCAATTTCATGCTGAATAATCCGAGCCAGCAAGCCGCTGGCTTTCAGTACTTGTTTTTGCCCATTTTGATTTAAATATTTTAGAGTTACTTTTTTGGGCCTCTTGACTCGGCCATATTTATGCGGTACCGACAAGCAGCCCTCCTCGCCCCAGTCCTTTAATAAAGATTTCTTTATTATTTGAGGGTTGATTATGACCAAGTCATTATCATTATAGCCGATGACAAATAGCCGCTGATTCTGGCCGATTTGCGGAGCGGCTAAGCCCACACCGTCATTGGCCTTCATAGCAGTTACCATAGCTGGTATTAATTCCTGTATTTTTTCATTTAAAACATCAATCACCGGTTGTGACTTTTTTCTTAATATTGGATTGGGCAGAGTGATAATTTTTAACATCTTAATAATTAAGTATAGAAAATTTAAGTCATTATGTCAAGTATTTTGAGGTAATGGCAATTTACACTTTTCTCTTGATTTGTTAAAATTTGACTAATGAAAATAAACGAAGGCCCGCAAAAATTAAGCGAACTGCTTAAAATCCCTAAACAAAAAAAACCGCCGGCTTACCAGTGGCAGGATTTGGCTTTGCGGATAATTTCCGATCTAAATGTGCCAAATTTCAAAAAAAATTCAGTTTTTAGAGTTTGCAAAGAAAATTCCCAAGCAGTGATAGAGAGAGCTTTAAATGACACTAAGGAGCTTTGCCAAACCGGTGAAAAGTGGAGATATTTTTTTAAAGTTATCTGCAAAAAATAGTTTCATTTTAAAATCTTTCCACTTTTCTTTTTTACAAAAATAAAAGTTGGACAAAAAAAGCAGCTGGAAGCTGACTTTTTGTTTTAAATGCAAGCAAATAAAAATTTATTTACACATTGAAATTGGCTCATTCTCAATGTATTTTTTACCTCCTGGACCTGGACGCGTACAAACAAAATAATCTTTTTGTACGATGCAATAAGGATTAGCTTTTAACTTTAAACACCAGTTATTATGTTGCGTTTCGAAATAATTATTATTTAAAATATTTCCTATAATAAATATTATTACTGCCATTATTGTTACAATAAAAAATTTAAAGTTAAATATAATAGTGATAAAAGATGCCACTATAATACTAGCAAATGAAATTTTCATAACGGCCAATATTAAAGAATGGAGGTGAAGATCCCAACAAGCCATAAAGAAAAACAAAGGGTGACAACACCAAAGCGATGACAAGTACAATTTTACTTATTAATTTTACCTTCCTTTCCATTTATTTTAATTCCAAATTAGCCACCAGATAACCCACGCCAAAAGGCGCTTCATAGCTTAAAATTCTGGTTTCAAAATTTATATTATTTAAGATGCCAAGAAGTATCAGTATGGATCTTAGCCCGCATTCCGCCGCGTTCTCAATTAAAGTTTTATCCAGATTGACCAGGCCTTGAAGGTCTTCTTGCTTAAGGAGTTCCACTAACTTTTCGTCAAATTCTTTGCCGGCCGGATTAAACTTTTCCGGGGCATTTTCCGTGATACAATGGGACAAATCGCCGGAAGCGATAACCGCAATTCTCTTATCAGCATTAAGTATGGTTTCTTTTAAATTTTTGCCGAAGTTCAAATGGGCCTGGTTGTCTAAAAGCGAAAAATAAACCGGAATTATTTTTATGTTGGGCAAATTTTGTCCGAGATAATAAAATGGCACTCCCACTCCGTGATCAAGTTTCGGCTCGGAAATTATGTTTATTGGCGATTTATCAGCTATTCTTTCCCGGTCATTAGTCATCAGGGAGATGTTACCGGCCATTTCAACCTTAGTGGAGAAATCCCCAAAATTCTCAAAATTAATTTCAAAATGATCCGCTAAATTGATAGTGAAATGATCCGGATCAATCCGGCCATGGGGCGATATGATTATTAAAATATCGGGCTTGGCGGCATAAAGGTCTTTCTCCAAACTTTCTAAAGCCATTTTGGTTTTGGCAATTGGCTGTAAATTTTCTTTGCCGATGCTGGGAATAAGTATCGGCGGATGGGGAACAATAGCGCTAAAGACAAGAGACATAAAATTAGTTTAAAGTTTGTAAAGTTATAAAGTTTATGAAGTTATAGTTGATTATACTTTATTATTATAATTTATTATACTTTTAACTTTATAACTTTAAACTTTATGAACTAGCCTTACCAATCTCCAGTTATGGTCTGACCCAGCTGATGGATAGCCAGGGTTTCCTGGCTGACAGTTATGATGTTAGTCCATTTATAATTCATAGCTAAAAATATTTTAGCATTGAAAATTGGCAATTTATAACCATTGGCTACCGCGTAGACCGTATTAGAACTGTTTATTTTTATTAATTCTCCATCAGGCAGCGTCATTGGATTGCCCGGACTATACATATCCAAATCGGCTGGTTCCACTTTTTCCACCGGCGTGCCATAAAAATTAGCATTCATTATCTCTTTATTTAAAACCAACTTTTTTTTGCCGGCTAAAATATAATAAATTTCACCGTTTTTTTTGTTTTGCAATAATTTACCGGTGGGATAAATAGTGTATTTGGTAATATTGGGACCGGTTTTGTAAAGAGCCAATTCCTCGTCGCTGACACCGATAATCTCGTCTTCCGTCAAGCCGATTTGCTTGAGCAAGTCGGCGCTTTCAATTTTTCTCTTAATATCGTCAATAATCATATAGATCTCCTGGGCTGGGTTTCTTAGAAGCGAAAAATTCAAATATTGGATTGGCGGGCCATCATCGTAATAGTTTAAATCATCCTCGGTCACGGTAATAATTTTTTTGGCGTCAAACCTAGAAAGAAAAACCGCTTTGGAGGCAATCTCTCTTTTGGCGCCGTTTTCAATGTAATACCTGGTAGCGCTATTTTCAGCTTGAAGCAATGAGCCATCCGGCCATTTTTTGCCAAAATATTTATTCCATAAATTCCAAAAAAGCTTATTGCCGCCGCAATTACCGCCGCAATCAATATGCGGAGTGTATGAATATAAACCGGCAGTAGCCGGATTTTTGGGGGTTACGGGCGTATCATCAATAATCCTGGTTACCCCCGGCTGATAATAATATTGATGGTAATTATCCACGTAATCACGAGTTTGCAAAGCGGCTGAATTGACTTGTTTGAAAAAGCCCTGCCACCGACTACTGCAACTCCCGCCGTCAGGGCAGCCATAGCCGGTAGCGAAATCATATTGGCTTGACTGGGGTGAAACGTCGTCCAAAAGAGACATTTCTTTTTGGACTAAAACCAACAAGTATTTAGGATTAATTAAGGCATTAAGGGCTGTTTTATAAAATGTTTCAGCAGCAGTGACGGTTTGGCCATCGTTATCCACCGTAACATAATTTTTAAGAGTGCCCTCGCGTTTATCCAAAAACCTTTGAATATCATTGGTATCCATTGAATTATAATTGGTGATTTCCGCATCGGAAATCAAGTAATTCGGATCAAATTCTGCCGCTTGAACGGAGCTGGCTATAACCAGTGCAGTTAAAGCCAATAATGTGAAAGAGGTTTTTACGGTTACCATTTGCCTGTTTTGTTATTCATCTTATCTGTTCTTATTATAACAGGTATCTGATCATTTTTGTAGTCAAAGTGCTTTAAGACCACAAAATACTCTGATATATAACACCTTCACAGACCACAACGATATCATAATCAAATCAAGCCAAGGCCAAAAACACCTTGGCTTTTTTAAATTATTTTTGTCTAAAGCCAATTATTTGTTAAAATATATTATAGGTAATGACTTTAAATAATTCTAATTATGAAAATAGATTTGAATGATTTTCAAGCAATGGAAAGGGCTGAATCCTTTGACTATATCCCTTATAGAAAAAGAGGTAAGAGAAAACATAAATTTATTAAAATATTGCTGGCTCTTGTCTTAGCCCTGCTGACTATTGGGCTAATGGCTTATCTGACCTTGAAATTCATTGTTGGACCAATTGTTCAGACAGTTGACAGCTTACCAGCCGATTTTCCCGCCGAATTGGCCCTTGACGATGCTTCTAAGACCCAAATCACTTTAAATACGCCGGCCAGCCGGCAAAAATTAATCAGCGGCTTAAAAGCTATGCCGGACTGGGTTCTGACTTTATTTTTAAATTTTCTGTCAGACGATTTAAAAGAAAAGTTAGCCGACAATTTCGGCGACAACACCAATATTCCCAAAGATTTTACCGCCAGCGATTTGAAAAAAGCCATTAAAGCCACTAACTTGGAAAAAATCCAGACCGTCAATATTGCCTGGGAGAAGATTGATAAGACCAAAGAAGAAATTGCCGCTTACTACAAAGAAAAACTGGCAGCCGCTGATTTCCAGTTTAAAGAAAATTTGAGCGACTACCAAATTAATCTGGGTTTTTGGAAAAACGATATTTTCGGAATTATATCTTTTATTGATAAAAAAGAAGATATTGAAGGCGGAGTAAAATACAACACCCAGGTCGATATGACCGTTAATTATTTAAATGATTTGAAAAAATAATGAAGGAAGAAATTTTAGGAGTGAAAATAGACAAGATCGATTTAACAGGATCTTTAAATAAAATTTCCGATTTTTTAATTGATGACAGACAGCATTACATAGTCACTGTCAATCCTGAATTTATAGTTGAAGCGCAAGCCAACCAGGAATTTAAAAATATTTTAAATGACGCTGATTTGGCTGTTGGCGACGGTTTTGGCTTGGTTTTGGCAACGGCCGGAAGATTAAAAAGAGTAACCGGTGTTGATTTATCGGAGGAGTTATTAAAAGGCCGATTAAAATCAGCTAAGATATTTTTACTGGGCGGAGCCGGGGAGAGCGCTAAAATATCAGCCACTAAGTATCCCCAGGCAGTAGTTGGCGCCGAGCCGGGCGGCTTGATTAATAGTCAGACATTTCTGTTAGACAATAACGAAATTATTCTAAAAAAAATCAACAGCAGCGGAGCCAATGTCTTATTGGTTGGCTTCGGCCAGGTCAAGCAAGAAATGTGGATCAGCCATAACTTGAATAAATTGCCAAATATCAAAGTAGCGCTCGGTGTCGGCGGAACTTTTGATTATTTATCTGGCCAAATTAAACGGGCGCCTAAATGGTTAAGAATAATCGGTTTAGAGTGGTTGTTTCGTCTTTTTAGCCAACCCCAAAGGTTAGGCCGGATATTCAATGCTACGGTTAAATTCTCCCTATTGACCTTTAAAGATGCTTGTTTTAAGATAAGCAGGTAGTAGAACTTTTAAAAAAACCAACTTAGAGGAGGTTAGTCCAATGAAAAGATTAGTTCAGTTGTTACTCGTGATTTTAACAGCAATAGCCGATCTTACAATAATAATTATAGATGCGATTATCTTCATGAAACGACTTATCTGGAATAAATGGATAATTATTAATTGGTATAAACTGATGTTTTCATTTTATTTAAAAAGGGATGGAGAATTTAATAAATCGTTAAGAATAGATATTTTAGCTATGGCAGTAATGAGTCCAAGGGGAGTAGATAAGTATTTAAAGAATTTGGAAGAGCGCCGGAGTCAGGCCCATTTTCTTACTCTATAAGATGAATAAACCAAAACCCTACTTCAATTGAAGCGGGGTTTTATTTTTAGAATAGGGATTTACTAAATCAGTTTAAAAATGTATAATATTTGAGAATAATCAAATAAAATGTTTTTTAATAAAAAACAAAAAATCCGCACCAGATTCGCCCCCAGTCCGACTGGCTGGCTTCATATTGGCGGTTTAAGAACGGCCTTATACGAATACATTTTCGCCAGGCAAAATAAAGGGACTTTCGTCTTACGCCTGGAAGATACTGATCAAACTCGGGAGGTAGAAGGGGCAATAGAGAGTTTGCTAAAATCCTTAAAATGGGCGGGCTTGGAACCTGATGAGGGTGTTTTCCTTGATAATAACGGAAAAGTCGCTGAAAAGGGCAATTTTGGGCCTTATACGCAGTCAAAAAGAGTCAAAATATACCAAAAATACGCTCAAAAACTGTTAGCTGGAAGCCAGGCCTATTATTGCTTTTGCCCGCCGGAACGTTTGGAACAATTAAAAACCAAACAGCAGGCCGCCGGCCAACCAACCCATTATGACCGGGCCTGCTTAAAATTAACCGAAGATGAAATCCAAGCCAAGCTGGCTATTGGAGAAAGGCACGTTATCAGATTTAAAGTGCCGGCCGGCCAAGAGGTAAAATTTAATGACGCGGTCAAAGGCGAAATTAAATTCAGCGCCAATGACCTTGATGATCAGATTATTTTAAAATCCGACGGCTTTCCCACTTATCATTTAGCTAGCGTGGTGGACGATTATTTGATGAAAATCAATTATGTTATCAGGGGAGAGGAGTGGCTGTCATCCACACCTAAGCATATTTTATTGTATCAGGCCTTTTCTTGGCCGGTGCCACAATTTGCCCATTTGCCCTTGCTTTTAAATCCTGACAAATCCAAACTTTCCAAGCGCCAAGGCGATGTAGCGGTAGAGGCTTACCGGGACCAAGGTTATTTGCCAAAGGCCTTGATCAATTTTGTGGCTCTTCTGGGCTGGAACCCCGGTACTGAACAGGAAATTTTTTCTCTTCAAGAATTAATAAAAGTTTTTAACCTGAAAAAAGTCCATAAAGCCGGAGCGATTTTTAACCGGGAAAAATTAGATTGGTTTAATGGCGAGTATCTTAAAAAGCTGCCGCTTGATGATTTTAAAAAAATGGCTAGTCCGTATTTGGAAAAAAACATTTCTCATATTTCACCTAACCTGAACTTGGATAAATTATTTGAGATAGAACAGCAAAGGATCAGCTGCTTAAGTGAAATAGGGAAGGAATTAAAATTTATTTTTAGCGATGAGCTGAATTATTCAGCCCAAGATTTGGTCTGGAAAAAATCTGACCAAAAATCCACTCTTAAAAATTTGGAATTATTAATTGCTGAATTAGTCAAATATCCAAAAGGGGAGTGGTCGGCACCAAAACTGGAAAATCATATACGGTCATTTATTGCTAAGACCGGCCAGTCAAATGGCGATATCCTTTGGCCGATGCGCTTGGCCCTGACTGGTGAGTTAAAATCACCGACGCCTTTTGAAGTGGCAGAAATCTTAGGCCAAGCCAAATCACTCAAGAGATTAGAAGTAGCAATAGAAAAATTAAAATAAATTGGTTTTTACGGAAAATAAAAAAGTGACCTGTTATTGGTCACTTTACTGTTTGGGAGCAGGGGATATGGTTCTATCAATAATTTCCAGGCCAGCCTGCTGGTAGATGCTAAAACCGCACCAAGCGCACTGTCCGGTTAGAACCGACATGGCATAATTTTCCCGATCGCAGATCGGACATCTGGTTAAAGCCAATTGGTTATCTTTTCTGCTGATAAAACCAAAACCCTTAAGTTCGCCGTCAATTTCAAACCTGATATCATTATGATCGGCATTCTTTGGTTTAAAAATTACAAATATTTTCAGCATGGATTTGCCTCCCCTTGGGTTTTAAAACCTTAAAAGAACCGTCTAATAATATCTTAGCCAATAGTATTTTAGGAATAATTGCCTTTTGTGTCAAGGCCTATTAGTATGTTATACTATACAATAGTTAGAAAGTTAAAAGTTCATAAAAGTTATAAAGTATTCTTAAAATTATTTTTAATAATTTTTTATAAACCTTACAAACTTTATGGATTTCATAAACTAATTTTTCCCATGTTATCAAAAATCAAATTTTTAAAATTAGCCAAATACCATATCATCGCCCTGATACTGATGCCGATAATTTTAATCGGCGCTTTTTTATTGGCCATTAATAACTTAACAGCAACAGCTGAAGAAACAACCATTACTCCCAGCGGCAATGAAAGTTTGATTGACGATTTAAACAAGCAAATTGACGAACAAAGGAAAAAATTAGACGAATTAGTTGATAAAATTGATGAGTATAAGAGTAATACGGACAAGTTAAAAAACCAGGCCTCTAATTTAAAAAATCAGATCTATATTTTAGATAATCAAATTGCCAAAGCGGAATTGGATGTTAAAGCCAAAAACGAAGAAATAAAAGTAACCGAATTGGAAATCCAAAAGGTGGAACTGCAGATAACCGACAATGAAAAGCTGATAGCCGAACAAAAAAAATATTTGTCAGCTTTCATCCGCCTGCTTGATTATTATGACGATAAAGATTATCTTTTGATTTTGTTAAACAATAATTCTTTCTCCGAATTTTTCGACCAGGTCAATAATATTGAGGGTATTGAGGAAGATTTGCAAAAAGCCCTGAATCGTTTTCAGGAAATGGTGGAAAAATTTAATCAGCAAAAAAAGGAATTAAGCGATAAACGCGATCAATTATCATCTTTGATGGATAAATTGGAAAACCAAAAAGATATTTTGGCCGAACAAATTGAAACCAAACAGCAATTAATCAGCGAAACGAACAATTCTGAAAAGAAATATCAGAATTTGATAGGCGATTTGAAACAGGAGGAATTGGCAGCCAATAATGCCATTGCCGCCCTAGAAAGGAAATTGCGCCAGGAATTGGAAAAGAAAGGCGATCAAGAAAAATTTAATACCTTGGGTGATGTCTCTATGATCTGGCCGATGGACGGCCGCCGGATAACTGTTTACTTCCGCGATCCCGATTATCCTTACCGCAACCTCTTTGAACATTCGGGCTTGGATATCGGCCTACCTTCGGGCACGCCGATCAAAGCGGCCGAAGCCGGCTATGTGGCCAAAATCGGCATCAATACCAAATGGTACGGCACTTATATTATGATTATCCATAATAATAATTTGGCTACGCTCTACGCCCATTTAAGAAGCGCCAATGTCAGCGTTGATCAATACGTTTCCCAAGGCCAAGTCATCGCTGCCAGCGATAATACCGGCTTTTCCAGCGGCCCGCATCTGCATTTTGAAGTGCGCTTAAACGGCATACCAGTCAACCCCTTAACTTATTTGCCTTAATTATCCTTTCTGATAAATTATTAATAATAACAGTATGGATAAATGCCAAGAATGTGGCTTGCCGCTTGAAGATGTCTCCAAATGCAGCTGCGATTCCAATCTCTGTAAGTATTGCTGCCAGTGCGAGCCGGGCTGCAAATGCGGTTGTAAATAATTATTCCCAATAAAAAAACCGCTAATATTCAGCGTAATATCAGTGGTTTTTATTCCTATTGATTAAATTAACGTTATATGGTATTATAGGTTAGTTAATATCGGCTCTTTTTAAAATAAAGCCATTAAAGGAGGCAGCCATGGCCATGCAAACCTTGATTCCTGATCATATTCTGGAAAAATGCTTGAACTGCGAGTTTCTCCGTTGTGTTAAAAACGATCCAAATAGTCAATTCAAATGCAGTTTATGCCGATCTAAGCTGGGGATGGGAGGGGGATTGGGTCTTCTAAGCCCCTCGCACCAGATTGATCTGACTGTCAGGCAATGCGAAGGCCGAGAAGGCCTGGTCAATTTAGCTACCATTACTGAAAAGATCGAGGCCGATTACATCAGAGGATTGATTGGTTTTTCCACTGTTTGTCTGCCAGAGAGAGTTAAGTTTGATGATAAGCTTAATGTCTATTGGCGAGTCCAAGCCACGGTTTTGGAATTGTGTTTTCCGACTCCGGCTAAATTGCTGGCTTTTGCGCCAACTAAAGAGAAAATAGTATTAATCAAGAAATTTGGCATAGTTATCATTCATGCGCCTTGGCAAGGTCTAAGCTATTTTGACAATACCGGCAACACCGATCAGCTCATTATAAAGTTAGTGCAATTAGCAAAAATATTTCCGGTTAGCGGAGTGATTTTCCATCCTGATACTATAGCCAATTTTAACGGCTTAGAAGTGATTCCTCTACCGGTGCTTATTGAGAACGCCAGCGGAGATAAAAAATTCGGATCAACGGTTGAAGATATCGCCAGGATAAAAAGGGATTATGGAGTTAATTTTGCTTTTAATATTCAGCAGGCCTGGAAAAGTGACCCAACTATGAAATTAGCGGATGAAATGATTTTAGCCATGGCTGATAGGATCAGATGCTTAAGAGCCAGCGGCCAAAGCGGCAACGATGGCCAAGTTCCCGTTCACTTAGCCGACAATTATCAAGAGATCTGCCAGAAATTAAGAATGATTCCCAATGTCCCGGTTGTCTTGGAAGGCCGGCTTTCAGGCAAGGTCTTGACTATGGCTAAGAATGAATTGTCTTTTGTGGCTAAAAATGGACATCCCTTGAATTAACTGGAAGCAATAACCCGGCGTTTAGTCGGGTTTTATTTTTCACCGCTGTGGTATTGCCGATGGACATCTTTTAATTTTTTGTTGGTCACATGGGTGTAAATTTGGGTAGTCACTATATTTTTATGCCCTAAAAGTTCTTGAACGCTGCGCAAATCAGCCCCTTGTTCCAGTAAATCAGTGGCATAGCTATGGCGCAAGGTATGCGGGGTGGCATCAATCGGCAAGCCGGCCATCACCGCATATCTCTTCACTAAATTCTCAATTGATCGGGGAGTCAGACGATGCTCGTCATTTTGGTTTCTTTGATAGTTTATAAACAGGGGAGGAAGTAAGTCATTTCTAGTTTTAAGATAATCAGCCAGCCACTTTAATGAACGATTAGAAAAATATACCGTTCTGGAAGTGCCGCCTTTGCCGGAAATGCTAAGTTCCAAATTATCCAATTTGCCATTTAATAAATTATTCCTATCAAATAAATTAATATTAAGCGAAGTTAACTCGGAAACCCGCATACCAGTAGAAAAAAGGACTTCCAGTATCGCCCTATCCCTTAGGCCGCTTAATTTAGAAATATCCGGTCGGCTAAGCAGTTTCTCAATTTGTTGGAAATTTAAAAATTTAATCGCTTTATCCTTATCTGTCAATTTTGGCAGTTTTATTTTTTCAGCCGGCAGGGAAGTTAGGTCCTTTTCAGCGAAATAATTCAACAAGTTGCGGATTGATATCAAATAATAGCTTTGAGTGGTTTTTTTGAGGTAATTATCCTTTTTATCATGCTTGCGCGATAAATAAAGCCGATAATCCCAGATATGGTCGGCCTTGAGTTCATAGGGCTTTAAATCATCTAAACCGCTATTTTTAAGCCATTCTACAAATACTTTAAGAAAGTTATGGTAATTGCGGACAGAGACGGGACTTAGGCCCTTTTCAATCTCACAATAATCCAAAAAGTCGGGAATATGCTTAATAATAGGTAGATGGGAATTTTTCAGGTTATTTTTCATTTTCCTACTCTTATTCTATCTTATAAGAAGGATAAGATCATTATAAAATATAGTCAATGCATAATTCAAATGAGTTATCCCCTATTATATTTTGTTATTAAATTAAAAAACAAAAAAGGCCCTCATCCACTTTCAAAGTGTCAGAGAGCCAAAGATTCATAGATTTAGAGTGACTAAATCTCAAAATGACAAAGTCACAAAAAATCAAGAATCGCGAGAGAGAACTTGGTAGCCGCCAAGCCACCAGCTCGGATGCCCAACCGGGATGGCACCCACACGCCAGCAGCCGTAGTCAGAGAGCCAGTAAGCATCCACGGCCCAGACTTTTTTATCGGCTCCGCGAATATAAGCGATATTGGCGGAGCCGTTGACCAATAAGACACCTCGCTCACCCTTGGACTGCGCTTTAAGCAGTTCAAAGAAATGGGCCAGCTGGATTTCGGCGCGGTTGCCCAGCTCGGCTATGATTGGGGTGTTAAGAGACATCCTCTCCAGACGATGGACGGCGATAGTGGCATTGTCAACATTCTCCTCGACTTTCTTGAAAAAAAACCCCTCGAAGTTGTCATGCGTCCAGCCGACATTTGCTTCTTGAATATGATCTTGGACGCAGAATCTCATAACGCCGCTGACTTTGATGGCAGTGAGTTTACAAAGCAACTCCGCTACCTTGATCACCGCCCTACCTGCCAATACAGCCTTTATCAGGGGCAGGTTTTGAAACTGCCCGAGGGCGGTAATGTCTGCCGGAGTGAATCCAGCATTTTCCAGAGTATCCATTAATTGATGCGTCTGGCCTTCGGAATAGGAAGACATGTCTTCCTCCTTTCTGGCACATGTGCTAATGGTTTTTTGCCAGTGGACTACTACCACAGTAGTAGCCATAGCCAGAAATTACTGATTGAGAGGCCCTTGGACTTCGCTCAGGATAACCTTCGGTCGCTTTTGGCTATGGCTATTATCAGTTAAACATATAAACATAGTATTTATAGTAGTATCACATTTAAATAATCTTGTCAAATCTTGCGTAATAGGCCAATAGCTTGGCAACACCTTGGGGTATAATGGAAGGATTAAATATAACCCTTAAATAATATGCCTTACACTGTTAATCCTCATTTGCCCAAGTTAAGA